>Ga0315287_10006226_pt1 | contig 11835 bp, 10 predicted proteins | sample YL17G11_0_MG_FD_205037 | JGI IMG/M metagenome (GOLD analysis project Ga0315287, IMG submission 205037) | Sediment microbial communities from Yellowstone Lake, YNP, Wyoming, USA - YL17G11_0 | ecosystem: Environmental > Aquatic > Freshwater > Lake > Sediment | place: USA: Wyoming | collected...
CAGCTTCGGCTGCGGCAGCATCGTCAAACGACCGCCTTCGTGCGCGCGCACGAGGTCGCCGGTGACGAGCGTCGTGCCTTCGAGCACGAGCGCCAGCTCCCCGGGTGTTTTCGAACCTTCGAGTGCGAGGACGCGCAGGCCCGGTACCGGTTCGTCGCCGTCGCCGAGCCAGACGTCGCAAGCGAACGGGAACTCGTCGCGCTCGGCGCGCGGGCCAGCGAGGCGCGCGTCGCAGGTTCGTGCCAGCCACTCCGCGTTGCGCACGTGGTCCGCGTTCGTGACGACCACGAACGCGACGCCGCCCAACTCTTCCAGGTGTTTGCGGTCGTGTGGCGAGAGCGGCAGCGGGTCGATCGCGACGTTTCCGCCCGGCCGCACCCAGAGCACCGAGTGGAAATCGAGATTGCGCGTCTCGTCGAAGATCGACCAGCCGTAGAGATCGGGGCGATGCAGGCGCTTCACGCGGGCCTCCGGGTTCTGGCGCAGCGTACCGTGGGCGGCGGGGTCGCGATCGGCTCGCCAGGGGCATCGAGCCCGTGAACGGATCGGGCTCCCCATCGAATCTACGCGAAACGGAGGCGGGTTCGGCTACGGTGCCCAGCCGTGGCGACCGCATCCGTGCTTCCCGAACGTCTCTATCGGCTGGTTCCGGCGCTCGGTTCGCTGCGGAACTACAGCCCTGCCGACGCGCGCTCCGACGCGATCGCAGGGCTCACGGTCGCGGCGGTCGCCGTTCCGCAGGCGATGGCGTACGCGATGATCGCGGGACTGCCCGCCGAGTACGGGCTCTACACGGCGATCGTGATGACCGCCGTGGGCGCCCTGCTCGACTCCTCGAAGCAGCTCATCAACGGTCCCACCAACGTGATCTCGATCGCGGTGCTGAGCGCCATCGGATCGGTCGCGGGACAGGACGAGCGCATCCAGGCCGCCGTCTTGCTGGCCTTCATGGTCGGATCGATCCAGCTCGGCATCACGCTGCTGCGACTCGGCGATCTCACGCGGTACATCTCGCACTCCGTGATCGTCGGCTTCACGGCGGGAGCGAGCATGCTGCTGGTGCTCGATCAGCTGAAGAATCTGCTCGGCCTCCAGTCGATGGGCGGCGCCCACGACCACTTCCTCCAGCGCTTCTGGCTGACACTGTCGGACGGTGGGCCCGTTCACGTCGAGACGGCGGCGGTCGGCTTCGGCTCGATCGCGCTGGTGCTCGCGCTGCGCTGGTTGAAGGCGCGGACCGGCTCGCGACTCCTGCCCGAGCTGCTGATCGTCGTTGGCGCCATGGCCGCGATCGTGGCGTGGCTCGGTCTCGACCAGCGCGGAGTCAAGGTGATCGGCGAGATTCCCGCGAAACTTCCGCCGTTCCGTCTGCCCGCCTTCGACGGCGCGCTGATTCGCGAGTTCGGTACCAGCGCACTCGCGATCGCGCTGCTCGGTCTGCTCGAAGCCGTCTCGATGGCCAAGGCGATTGCGGCCCAGACCCGGCAGAAACTCGATTTGAATCAGCAGTGCCTGAGTGAAGGACTCGCAAATTTCACCGGCTCGTTCTTCCAGTGCATTCCCGGTTCGGGCTCACTGACGCGATCGGCGATCAATCAGCAGGCCGGTGCGGTGACGCAATGGTCGGGCGTCGTGTCGGCGATCGCGGTCGCGCTGGTCATCCTCGTGTTCGCACCGTACGCGCGCTTCGTCCCGCGCGCTGCACTCGCCGGGATCCTGATGCTGACGGCGTGGCGCATGGTCGATCGCCACGCGCTCGCCCATCACATGCGCGCCACGCGCTTCGACGCCGCGATCGTGGCCGCGACCGCCATCTCCGCCGTCGCGATCTCGATCGAGTTCTGCGTGCTGATCGGCGTCTTCATGTCGTTCCTGCTGACGGTCCCGCGCGCGGGTCGCATGCTGCTCACGGAGTTCGTCGTCAGCCCGGAGGGCAACGTCCACGAGCGGCTTCCCGAAGACGAGGTCTGCGGCCGGATCCTGATCTTCGGACTGGAAGGCGAGCTCTTCTTCGGCGCGACGGCGGCGCTCGAAGGGCACCTCGACAACATCGAGGAACGTGTGGGCGCCGACACCAGCGTCGTGGTGCTGCGCATGAAGCGGCTGCACAACGCCGACGCGGTGGGGCTCGCGCTGATCGACGGGTTCGTCGAGCGGATGGCGGCACGCGGCGTCCGGGTCGTGCTGTGCGGCGTACGCAAGGGCCTGTTCGAAACGATGAAGAGGACGGGTCTGGTCGCGCGCGTCGGCGAGGGGGACATCTTTCTGGAACAGCCGGTGCGGCAGACCAGCACGCTGCTGGCGATCCGCCACGCCTACGAGCTGATCCCCGAACCGTGCCCGACCTGCCCGCGTCGCGACCGCGCGACCCGCAACCGCAATCTCCATTACGAGATCTAGCTGCCTCCTAAAGCTCGAGGATCTGCTTGCCGGTGTTCGCGCCGGTGAAGAGCCGCAGCAGCGTGCGCGGCGCGTTCTCGAGTCCGTGCTGCACGTCTTCCTGGTGCACGATCGCGCCGCTTCGTACCCACTCCGAGAGCTTCGCCACGCCCTCGCCGAAGCGCGCGACGTAATCGAGGATGATGAAGCCCTCCATGCGACCGCGCTGGACCACGAGGTTGCTCAGGTTGCGCGGGCCGGGCGGGCGCGTCGTTTCGTTGTAGTTCGAGATGCTGCCGCACAACACGACGCGCGCGCGTTGCGCGATCTGCCCGAGCACCGCGTCGAGGATCTCGCCGCCGACGTTGTCGAAGTAGACGTCGATGCCCTTCGGACAGAGTTCGCGCAGGCGCGCGGCGACGTCCTCGTGCTTGTAGTCGATCGCGGCGTCGAAGTGCGCCTCCTTCGTGAGCCACGCGCACTTGGCCGAACCGCCGGCGATGCCGACGACGCGCGCACCCTGCAGCTTCGCGATCTGTCCCGCGATGGAGCCCGTCGCGCCCGCAGCCCCCGACACCACGACGGTCTCGCCCGCCTTCGGCTTGCCGAGATCGAGCATGCCGAAGTACGCGGTGAGTCCGGTGACGCCGAGCACACCGAGCGACCACGTCGGCGGAACGCCTGCCGGGATCTTCGCGCCGAGCAGCGCGCCCGGAACCAGCGCGTAGTCCTGCCACCCGAACATGCCCTGCACGAGATCGCCCTGGGCGAAGCCGGGATGCTTCGACTCCACCACCTCGCCGACCCCGACTGCGCGCATCACCTCGCCGATCTGCACCGGCGGCAGATAGCTCGGGCGATCCTCGAGCCAGCCGCGCTGGGTCGGATCGAACGACAGGAATCGCACGCGCACCAGCACGTGGCCCTCTAGGACCGGCGGGATCGGCGCCTCGCCAAGCACGAAGTCGCTCTCCTTCAGCATGCCGCGCGGTCGTGCAGCGAGCGTCCAGCGGCGATTCATCTCGGACCTCGGGTTCCCTTCTGGTTTCAGCGTTCCATCCGCAGCGCGACGTCCTTCGAGAAACTCGGCACCGCGAGCGTGATCGCGCCGCCGCTCACCTGCACCGGATCGACCGCCACGTCGATGCCGGTGTAGCTGTCGATCCAGCGCGCCGTCCATGCGCCGTCCGCGAGATCGCCGAGCGCGAGCGTCGCGCCCACGACCGGTGTCGCGTCGGGACCGGGCAGCGGGTCGAGCAGCCACTGGTGATCGACGTTCTGCAGCCACGCGAGCACGACCGAAGTGCCGCGCAGCGCGTACGCGGCGAGATTGCGCCCGCTCGCCGCGACGGGCGGTCGGATCACCGCGAAGTTCTGCTGATCGAAGGCGACGCCCTCGACGAAGCGCGCGACCGGCCCGAAGTGGAAGTAGAGATCCTGCGGGTCGACGAGATTGTCCCACCACCAGCTCATGCCGGTTCCGAAGCCGCCGGCGAGCAGGCCGATCCACAGCCCCTGGTGAAAGCCGATCGACTCGGGGTCGAGCTCGAGCGTCTCGGCGGGACCGCGGTAGTCGACGCCGTACTCGGCGAGCAGGCGCGGCTTGCCGGGATAGGCGTTGCCGTAGGCGCGCATCCAATGGTCGACGGCGTCCGGCAGGTCGATGCCGAAAGGGAACGAGTAGTGGTGGATCTGCGTGAAGTCGATCTGCGGCAGCGACCAGTACGACGCGAGCGCGCTCTGCGCGCGACTCGTCGAGATCAGGTGGTCGTAGGGATCGAGGTCGCGCAGCGTGTTCGCCATCTCGACGTGCCACGCGTCGACGGCGGGGCCCTTTCCGACGAGGTCCACTTCGTTCCACAACTCCCACGCGAGCAGGTTCGTGGCGTAGCCCCAGCGCGCGACGAGATAACGCAGGCGGCGCCGGAACAGCTCGCGCGCCGTGGAATCGGTGAAGAACGCGGTCGGCACGGCGAGCGGTCCGCCGTTCGCCGCGTTGTACGGACTGTCCGCCCACTCCGAGTTCGATTCGAGCGAGAAGGCGCCGTGGTTCTGGATCGACAGCATCACGGCGATGCCGTGACGCTCGGCTGCTTCCATCACCCGATCGAGCTGCCAGGCGCGGTCCAGTCGCTCGGTGTAGTTGCCGAGCGACGTGCTCGCGACCGAGCCGTCCGGCGCGCGCGTGATCCACTCGATGCCGAACGCCCAGCTCGGCATCCACAACCGCACGTGGTTCACGCCCTGCGCGGCGAGTTTCGCGAACCAGTCGTCGTAGGCGAAGGTGCCGCGCGCGTCATACCAGCCGAGGTTCTCGCCGATCGCCACGTACGGGGTGCCGTCGTCGAAGCGCAGGTAGCGGCCGTCGAGCGGAGAGCGGCGCAGGAAACCGTGACGACCCGGTGCGGGCGGATCGACTTCGAAGCATTGCCATGCGGTGGCAGCGCTGCCTTGGGGCGTGGTCGCGACCCAGCGCCATTGCCAGCCGCCGGGTTGCGTCGGCGTCATGCGCACGCGCCAATGCGGGTGGCCGCGCCGCGTCAGCTGTTCGGTGCCGCCGATGAGAGCGCGCGAGAACCCTTGCGTGTAGAAACCGGGCACCACGAGCGTGCTGCCGTCGGGCGCGACGAACTCGCCGTCGAGGCGCACCTGCGCCGGATCGAAGTGGTTGCTGAACTCGCCCCAGATGTTGCCCGCGGTCTCGAAGCGCTCATGGGTGCGGCCGCGATGGGCGAGCGCGCCGGCCATCACGCGGGGCCCCGTCGACGGGAAACCGCAGTTCGCCGCGACGAGCGCGAGCGGCAGCAACGAGAAACAGAGCACGGCGGCGCGCGATTGCAGGCGACGGGGGGGCATGACTCCGCCATGCTACCGCGCCGATGGACTCACACAAATCGACCGGCGTGCTCTACGCGCTCGCCGCGTATACGAGCTGGGGCATCCTGCCCGTCTATTGGAAGGCGCTGCACGGCGTGCCGGCGCTCGACGTGATCCTGTGTCGCGTGCTCGGCACGGTGGTCTTCGCGGCGCTGCTGCTCACGCTGGCCGGTCGTTGGCCGGAGGTACGCGCCGCGCTCGGACAACGCCGCCACCTGCTCGCGCTCGCGGCCTCGGCGTTGCTGATCGCCGCCAACTGGCTGGTCTTCATCTGGGCGGTGGGCCAGCAGCAGATCGTCGCGACGAGCCTCGGCTACTACCTGAATCCGCTCGTCAACGTGGCGCTCGGGATGCTGCTGCTCGGCGAGCGGCTGCGCGCGCTGCAACTCGTCGCGGTCGCGCTCGCCAGCGCGGGCGTCGCGTACTTCACGTTCGCGATGGGTGGGCTGCCGTGGATCTCGCTCGTGCTCGCGGGCTCGTTCGCGCTCTACGGGTTGATCCGCAAGACGGTGCCCGTCGCGTCGCTCGCCGGCCTCGCGATCGAAACGGCGCTGCTGGCGCCGGTCGCTGCGATCATCATCACCGCGCGCGAAGCCTCTGGTTCGGGCGCGCTCGCGAACGCGGCGCAGCACGGACCGCACGCCGCCGTCTTGCTGGCCGGCGCGGGTGTCGTCACCGCCCTGCCGCTCATCTGGTTCGCGAGCGCGGCACGGCGACTGCGGCTCGCGACGGTCGGTCTCTTCCAATACATCGCGCCGAGCCTCGCGCTCGCGATCGCCGTCCTCGTCTATGGCGAACCTTTCTCGCGCGCGCACGTGGTTGCATTCGTGTGCATCTGGAGCGCGCTGGCGCTCTATACCTGGGAGTCTTGGCGCGCCTTTCGATAGGAGAAGGGGAGAAAGGGGACGGTCCTCGATCTGGACGGGCAGAGGAGTTCGGGGACACACCTGGCCCTGGCCCGCGCGTGCATCAACGGCTCAACTGATCCGCGGGATCCGCCGATCCATCCCCGTGATGAGCGAACCGCGACTCTGCATCGCCTCCCATGCCGCCGATTCTGATTACACGCCGACGAGTCGTGTGCTGCTCTGGAAGCTCGGCTACGCGCTCGTGCCGGCGGCGGAAGCGACCGATCCGTCGCTGCGCGTGGTGCGCGACGATCGCCTCGGCGAAGTCGCAGCAGCGCCCGGCGTGCCGATCATCCTGCTCACCCGCGAGCGCAGTGCGCGCACACGCGACCCTCGTGTCGCGGGAACGCTGCGGCGACCGGCGCGCTTGCACGAACTCTACCGGCTGATCCAGGCCGCCCTCGAAGAAAACCCGCGCTCAGTCCCACGCGTCCCGACGTCGCTGCGCGGAAAGGGCGAAACCGAAGATCAGCACTGGGACTTCGAAGTGCGCTCGCTCTCGGAGAACGGCTGTCTCGTCACGGCTGCGAAGCTGCCACGCCAGGGCACTTCGTTCGAACTCGACATCGAGCTGCCGTGGGGGCAGCGACTGGCGACACCCGCCGTCGCGGCCTACGAGCAGGGCGAATGCCTCGGCCTCGTCTTCCACGGCATCACGCTCGGCGCGCGGAAGAAGATCGCGAAGGCAGTGCTGGAGTTGCTCTCGCGGCTGTAGGCGTTCACGTGTACGACTCGAAGTCCGCCGGCACGCGCGCCGCGAGGGCTGGGATCCCAGGCAGCTTCAACTCCGCCGCGTGCAACAGCGTGCGAACGCCGGGCGCGCCGCCGTAGACGACGTCGCCGGCGATCGGCGTCCCGGTCGTCGCGAGGTGGACGCGGATCTGGTGCGAGCGCCCCGTCGTCGGCTCGCATGCGACGAGCGCGCGCGCGCCGTCTTCCTGCAGTCGCGTGAAGCGCGTGTGCGAGAAGCGGAAGCCGGGTTCGGGCTCGTTGCGCAGCGCGAAGCGGTAGCGCTGCGGGTCGAGCACGCGGCCGAGGAAGCCCGACACCTCCCACTCCGGGTTCGCCGGCGCGGGCGACACGATCGCCAGGTAGCGCTTGTGCGCGCCGCCTTCCGCGAAGCCCCGGCCCAAGCTTGCCGCTGCTTCCGGCGTCTTTGCGAAGATCACGACGCCGCTCGTCTCGCGGTCGAGTCGATGCACCGCGACCAGCGACGCGCAGCCCGTGAACGCGCGCAGCGCCGCTTCGAGCGAGAGGCGGCGACTTGCGCGCGTCCCCTGCGTCGTCAGCCACGCGGGCTTGTCCACTGCCAGCCATTCGTCGTGATCGACCAGCACGTGCTCCGCACCGACGGCGATCGCCTCGGGCTCGCTGGTGAAGGCGTAGGCGTCGACGCGTGTGTCCGCAGGGATCGAGTCGGGAACCTCGTCGCCCGTGTGCGGCGTGCCGTCGAGGTGCAGGCCGCCGTGCCACAGCATGCTGTCGAAGTGCACGGCGTCCCAGCCGCAGCGGGCGCGCGCGTCGGCGAGGAACGCGGTGCGCGATTGCGCGGTGGGGGTCGTCCAGCGCAGTCGCAACAGCGGCGGGTCGAAGCGTTCGCGAGGAGTCGGAGGATGCCGGTTCACCCCGACAGCCTAGCCGGACGTCGGATTGCAGCCGTGGAGGCACTCGGCGAGACTTTCTCGCGTGAGCAAGCGCGACGAGAAGCGAGACGATCGGCGAGGCCACGTGCAGGTCGGCGAAGCGTCTCTCGCGTGGGACGTGCGCATTCTCCAACGAATCGACGCCGGCGTGGATGGCTCGCTGATCGAGGAGAATCTGCGCCGCACACCGACCGAGCGCCTGCACCGCATGCAGGGGATGGCGCGCTTCCTGGCCGGCGCACGACGTGACCGACGTCCAGCGGATTCTTGAAGCGCTCGCCGCCGCGGGCGTCGAGTCCGTCGTCATTGGAGGCGTCGCGCTGGTCCTGCGTGGCTCGACGCGCGTCACCATTGACCTCGACCTCTGCTAGGCGCGCAGTCCCGAGAATCTCGAACGACTCGCTGCGGCGCTGGCGCCGTTTCATCCCCGGCTTCGCGGTGCTCCCGCAGAGCTTCCCTTTCTTTCGGACGCGAAGACTCTGGAGTTCGGCTTGGACTTCACGCTCACGACGGACCTCGGCGATCTGGACCTGCTGGGCGAAGTGCCTGGCGTCGGCAGCTACGCCGAAGTCGAGCGCGGCGCGTCCACACTCGACGTCGGTGGGCTTGCCGCGAAGGCAATGGACCTCGATGCGCTGACTCGCGCCAAGCGAGCCGCCGGTCGCGCCAAGGATCTCTTCGATCTCGCGGAGATCGCGGAGATTCTCAAGCGAACGAGCTAGGGAATCCGCGCTGGATCCAGGACGCCGCTCGCGATCACCTCTGCCATCCATCGCCCCGACGCCTTCACGCTGCGCTGCTGCGTCTGTGGCTCGAATCCGATCAGGCCGAAGCGCTCGGGACCGAAGCCGAAGTTCCACTCGTAGTTGTCGACGGCGGTCCAGTGGAAGTAGCCGCGCACGTCGGCGCCGCGTTTGCGCGCGCGATCGAGCGCGGCGAGGTGCGCGGCGACGTAGCGGATGCGGAAACTCTCGTCGGTGGTCGGCACACCGTTCTCGGTGACGAGCAGCGGCACGCCGGGCAGTGCCTTCGCGACGCGCACGAGGCCGTCTTCGAGGCCACCCGGGTGCACTTTGCGGTGCATGGCATCGACCGGCGCGTCGTCGCGATCGGACCACGAGCCCGGCCCGTCCATGCCGAAGCTCGTGGAGTTGTAGAAGTTGAAGCCGTAGCAATCGAGCGCGCCGCGCAGATGCAGGATTTCCTCGGGTTCGCGCGTCGGCACACGCACCCAGCCCGTCGCGAGCGCTTCGAGCAGCACGCCGTGGTACCAGGCGTCGAAGCGCTGCGCGGCGTCGCGTTGCAGCGCGTCGTTCGGATCTTCGGGACGCGGGTCGAGATACACCTCGATGGTCGCGACGGTGGGCTGCGGCTGCTGCGACTTCAAGATGCGGTAGGCGTCGGCGTGCAGCGCGAGCACATGGCGCGTCATCGCGAACGCCGACGCGGCGTCCTTCACGAAGGGCGGGTTCACGCCCATCAGGTATCCCGTCAGCACGTAGACCATTGATTCGTTCGCGACGTGGAAGTGGCGCGCGTGCGGCGCCAGTGCGCGGCCGACGCGCTCGACGTAGCGCAGGAAGTCGCCGTGGTTGGCCGCTTCGAGAAAGCCTCCGCGCTCGGCGAACCAGCGCGGGTGCGTGAAGTGGAAGAGGTTCACCCACGGCGTCACGCCCACGGCCGACGCGGCGTCGCAGATGGCGCGGTAGCGGTCGAGGGCCGTCTCATCGAAGTGTCCGCGCGCGGGTTCGACGCGACTCCACTCGACCGAGAGCCGGTAGTGGCGGAAGCCGAGCCCTGCAACGAGCCGCATGTCCTCTTCCGCGCGCTGCCAGAAGCCGTTGCCGGGATTTGCCGGCACGCGGCCTTTGCGCGCAGCCAGGACCCAGTCGTTCTCGACGTCGCCGCCTTCGGACTGGAATGCCGAGGACGCTACGCCCCAGGCGAACTCTGGCCCGAAGCGCGCCGGTTCGCGCGGCAGCAGCGGCGCCCAGCGCTCCCGTTCGGCGTCGCTCATGCGCGGGAGCTGCGGGCGGGCTTCGCGGCAAGCAGGTCCGCAGCCTCGTCGAGGAGGTCCTTTGCTTCGGCTTCCAACTCGTAGAACGCCCAGATCCCGATCTTCGAGGTGCGCAGCAGGCCGGCTTCGCGCAGCACTCTCAGATGGTGGGAGATGGTCGGCTGGGAGAGGTCGAAGCGATCGACGATGTCACACACACAGATGGCCCCCGTCTGCGCGCCCACGAGGTGCAGGATCTCGAGGCGCGTGGCATCGGCCAGTGCCTTGAAGATCGTCACCAGCCGCTCTAGATCGCGGGCGGGCAGCGGACGGACGGCTCGAGCGGGGCAGCAGCCTTGGGGTCGTTCGCGGGTCGCCATGCCCGCGCACACTACCTGACTCCTCGACACATCGAGAGACGCCGATTGGTCTCCACTGCGAGTGCCTGCGGCTGCAGTTGACGGGTTCGCAACCGGTGCTCTCCGCGGATGCGGAACGCAGCGTTCCGTTATAAGCTCCGCCGCCTCATCCCCGGAGGCCACCGCATGCGACGCTCTGCGATTCGGCTGTTTTCGTCAGCCGCACTGCTCTTCGCCGCCGCTGCGCCCAGCGCGCGCGCAGCCGAAGACAGCGGCGCGACTGGCCCTACCTTCAAGCCGGGCGACGTGATTCCCTTCGAGAAGCTCGACGCACTCAAGCCCTTCCTCCCCAAGGAAGTCTGGGCGAATCGCGACTTCTTCTTCTTCGAGGGGATGAAGCTGGAGGTCGGTCCGTTCCACGCGGACTACGCGCCCGCGGCCGTCTACACCGAGGCGACCGCGAAGTTCGCCGGCCAGCCCAAGCTCGGCCCCGACAACTCGCTCGAGAACTACACCACCGGCCAGCCCTTCCCGCTGGACAAGATCGACTGCAAGGGTGATCCCGATGCCGGCGCCAAGATCATCTGGAACTTCCACTACCGCTGGGCGCCGCCGAGCTCGGTCTCGAGCTTCTACTACTCGTACTGGGATCGCGGCGAAGAGCTGCCGCTCTATTACGAGGGCACGGGCGGCGGCGTGCAGCTTTCGCACCGCCCCGAGCCGTCGCTGCTCGAGCAGGGTGGCGACATGTTCCGCGGTGAGACGCGCAAGAACGCCAGCGGCGCCGAAGTGACGGCGCCCTTCGATGCGCGCGGCATCATGCTGCTCAGCTATCGCTACAAAGAGTCGGACAATCCGCTCTCGCAAGCGCGCAACGACGACACCTGGGTCTACGTGCCGACGCTGCGCCGCGTGCGCCGCATCTCGACCGCGCAGCGCACCGACGCGATCTCCGGCACCGACTTCACGCTCGACGACCTGTACTCGTTCAACGGCGTCGTGCCCCAGTACCAATGGAAGTGCCTGGGCGAGCAGGACGTGATCACGCCGATCAATACCAAGGTGAAGGGCTACCCGTACGTCAAGGACCAGGACTTCGGTCCCTACGGCCTTTCCTTCGCCAACGACCGCTGGGAGCTTCGCCATGCAGTGATCGTGCGGATGACGCCGCGGAACAAGGATCATCCCTACGCGTACAAAGACATCTACATCGACAAGGAAACGCTCCAGCCGCTCTACTCGTTCGCCTACGACCAGAAGCAGGAGCTCTGGAAGATCCTCTACCACAACCACCGCTGGAGCGGGGACGAGTCGCTGACCGGGAAGTGGCACGAGAGCTGGGAAGAGGTGGCCGAGCCCCGCGTGATCTCGGTGGTGGCCGACGTGATCATCAACGTGCAGACCGGCACCGGCAACCGCATCGAGATCTGGGACGCCGGTGGCAAGCCGGTCGGCAACAAGGCCCAGATCCGCCGCTACATCGACGTCGGGCGCTTGACGCGCGGTCGCTAGCGCAGCGCAGGCCGCGAGCGCGCGCGCGGCGCTTGCTACGTTCCGGCGGTTGTCGCAGCGGAGGACCGCATGGACGTTCGCGCCGCCGTGGCTCGCGCCGCTGGCAAGCCGCTCACGATCGAGACGATTCGTCTCGAGGGCCCGCGCGAGGGCGAGGTGCT
>Ga0315287_10006227_pt1 | contig 11835 bp, 7 predicted proteins | sample YL17G11_0_MG_FD_205037 | JGI IMG/M metagenome (GOLD analysis project Ga0315287, IMG submission 205037) | Sediment microbial communities from Yellowstone Lake, YNP, Wyoming, USA - YL17G11_0 | ecosystem: Environmental > Aquatic > Freshwater > Lake > Sediment | place: USA: Wyoming | collected...
CGGCGACTGGGTCTGGTCGCAGCGCGACCTGACCTGGACCTCGAGGACCTTGGTGTTGCTGCCCTTGCAGTTCGTGGCCTTGAGCGACACCGTGAAGGTGCCGATCTGCATGAAGGGGTACAGGATGAAGCGAACGTCGGACGGGGTGGACCCGAGCTCCGAGTGCACCGTCTGGCCGGCCCCGTTCTTGATCGTCCACTCCCGAGAGCTGACGGTCCCGGTCGAGGCGTCGGTGAACTTGACCTCATCGCCGACCTTGGGCTCGGGGATGTTGGTGGTGATCGCCGCCACCGGGGCCGCGGCCTCGGTGCAGTTGCCGGCCACCGCGACCGTCCTGCTCCTGAGATTGCCCAAGCCCTTGCAGTTCTCGGCCTGGAATGTCACCACATAGTCGCCCGCCGTCGCGAAGGTGTGGAACGGCTCCCTCTGCGTTGAGTCGCTGCCGTCGCCGAAGTCCCAGTACCACTTGGTCGGGTTGCCCGTCGCGACGCTCACCTTGAACTGCATCTGCTGGCCGACGATGACCGCGGTCGGCGTCCATGTGAAGTCCACCGTGGGTGCCGAGCTCTCGCCGCAGCTCGAGGCGGTGGTCGTGGTGGAGCTGCCGCCGCCCGTGGTGGTGGTGGTGGTGCTGCCGCACGAGCCGGTCGTCTGCACAGTCACTGTCTTCGATACGACGATCGGGCCGCCGTCGGTCGTCACTGTGGCGGTCACGCTCTTGGCGCCCGACGACGAGTAGCCGTGGGATATCACGTCCGGACCGGTGCACCCGAACAAGCTCGAAGTGCAGGACTTTGTCGCCGGGTCTGCCCCGGTGCACCCAGGCCCGCCGAAGTTCCAGTCGACCCTGGTCACGGTGATGCCGTCGAAGCCGAGGAGCGAGAACGACACAGTGTCGCCGATCTTGGGGCTCGTCGGCGTGTTGGTGATGGTCCCCGAGACCTTCGTGACGTTGAAGCTGGCATTCCTGATGTAATCGTCCTCAGCGGGGACGCGCTGCTGGCCGTCCGTCGCCGAGGCCGTGAGGGTCGCAAGATGGCTGCCGGCCTCGGTGTAGGTGTTGGCGGCGACGGTGCCCTGCATGAATCCACCGCCCGTCTGGCCGCATGTCTCGCTCTTGCTCGTGACCGTGGCTCCCTCGACCGAGAAGTCGTACGTCGGTGTCCACGCCGACGACCGGGCGCACGGCGCCCGAAGCGTGATCGCCTGGGTGACGAGGAACGGCTGGGTCGATGAGGTGCCCTGGAGGAACTGCAGTGCGCCGACGTTGAAGGGCTGGGACTCGAGGGTGAGCAGGGCGCAGGAATCGTAGCTGCCCGTGTAGTCCGCCTTGACCTCGTCGTAGAAGCCCTGGAGGTCGGTATCCGCGGCGGCCGTGCACGAGGTGTTGTCGGTCGTGTCGTGCTCGTAGTGGGCCACCAGAAGGACCTTGTAGGTTCCCTGGGCAGCCAGCGTGACAGCAGGTTCAGCGGCCTGCGTGTCATCCACCGACGGAGCCCCCACCGGCGTGACGAAGCGCCAATCGTACGCTGAAGGGTGGCCCTGAGAGATGCTCCGGGACAGCGTCCCTGTGCTCGTCGGGTTACCGGCGCCAACCGTGAGACTGTCGTTGGTGAGCCACGAAAGCGCCCCGGTGGAGTTGTTGACCTTCAGAACGGCGGCGGACGCCTTGGCGGCGCCGCAGAGGTAGATCTTCTTGGTCTTGTTGGTGCCGCTGTCGGCGGTGCTGTAGACCGTGCCGCCGCCCTGGGCCGTGACCTCGACGTCGGCCGTGTACTCGCCCACCGCCAAATCGGTTGCGGGCGTCCAGGTGATCGTGTTGCTGCCGCTCCAGCCCGTGGTCTTGCGCACCACGAGCACCCCGCCCTTCTTGATGACGAGCTCGGGGTCCTGCCAGCTCCCGGTGGTGGCGTTGGCGATGGTGAAGACGTCGCCCGGGTAGCCCTTGGCATCCGCCGTCGTGGTGCAGGGATAGGTCCCCGGCTCCAACGTGCTCAGCGCGACGCTCATGTCGGGCTTCGGCGTGGTGCTCAGGCAGCTCGACGAGATCGCAACCACGTCACCGGAGCCGGTGAGGAAGCGCACGAAGTAGAACTGCCCGCCCGCCACGAACGCCGACACGTCGCTGACAGTGTCGCCGAAACCCTTGGCGCACGAGCGGGTCAGGTCGGTGATCCCGTCCGCCTGCTCGGTGATCGCGGTCGGGCCGTTGGCGCCCGCCACGTTGATCATGCCGACCGTGCGGTAGTACGCCACCACGAGCAGGTCGCCGGCCAGCGAGGTGAACATGCCGGTCGTCGAACCGCCGGCGCCCGGCCAGGTGGTCGTGTAGAGCAGCGACGGGCTGGCGATGCTGGTCAGGTCGATGGTGTAGACCGTGTCGCTGGAGCGGTTGGCGATGTACATGCGGTTGCGCGCCGAGTCCACGACGAACGGGCCCTTGTCGACTTGCGGCAGGTTGGCCGTCGTCCACAGCGCCACCGGCGTCGGCATCAAGGGATTGCTGATGTCCACCACCCCGATGCTGCCCCCGGAGGGCTGGAGCAGCAGGTAGCGGCTCGAGCCGGCCTCGTAGACCCTGTAGGTCATCTCGGCGGTGGCCCGGAGGCCGGAGAGCACGCCGTCCGCGGTGGTGCCCATCGGAACCCGTGTGGGCTGGCGCTCGTCGAGGCTCGCCGCGGAAAACCCACTCGCGGCTTTGCCGATGCCGTCGAAGATGTAGATGTAGTGGGTGGGGTCGTTCGATCCCCGCAGGTTGCGCGACACGAGGTAGACGGTGCCGTCGGCGCGGAAGAGCTGGGAGAAGTAGTACGGCGGCGCGCCGTTGGGGCTCGCCGGCTCGTACCCGCCCGCCCAGCTCACCGAGGGCGCGAACTGCAGCACCTGCCAGCCGTAGTTGTAGAGCGAGCAGAACGCGTAGCCGAGTCCGTCGAGGGTGGCGACGTGCTTGATGTGGTCGATCTGGTACCAGTGCGAGTCATCGTCGCGACCGGTGAACCCCCCCGAGCGGATCGCCAGGCTTTGGCTCGTGGCCCGCGACGGGCTCATCGGCGACGTCAGGTCCCAGACGTCGAGCGAGTTGGGGTGGGCATAGACCAACCGGCGGGCGCCGTTGACGACCGCGATCCCCCCGCGCAGCGACGCGGCGCCGTCGTAGCTGGGGTCGGTGCCGGTCGGGCAGATGTCGTGCATGCGGCTCGACGTGGTGTAGCAGGACGCGGCAAGAGCAGAATCCCCGCCGAGCGCGGGGATGACGAGCAAAACCAGGAGGCTACCGAGGAAAAAGACACGACGAGCGCGATGCTCCATTGGCTCACCCTCCGAAATGCAGTGTAGGGCTTGATTTTCGGACCGTCAAGGTAAATCTTTGTGACACATAGCACAAAACAGCGCCCGACAAAGAAAAATGCCGGGCGGCCGAAGCCGCCCGGCGGGAAGCTACAGCTGTGGTCTCAGCCTACTCGACGTAGGGAGCCCACGGGATGTCGTTGTTCGAAATGTTGTCGACGTAGTTCTGGTAGTTGACGCCGAGGAACGGTCCGAACATGTAGTAGAACAGGAGGGTCTGATCGTAGAAGCACTCGGGATTGGCCATGATCGCGGCCTCGGTCATCGTCGAGTAGCCACCGAGCAGGTACCGCGCCGCAACCCACGCGGTCGGCGGATAGCCGTGCCAGTACCAGTTGCCGTAGCCGAGGATCGGAACGGCGCTGTCCCAGATGATGAGCATCCAGCCGTTGCCGCTCATGAGGCCGTAGAAGTTGCCGACCGTCACCGGGACCGACTGGGTCTCGAACGGGAAGGCGTTCGGCTCGAGGGTGTCGAAGCCCGACGGGCCGCTGCCACGCTGCTTGGAGTTCTCGTTCTCGTCCCACGCGTAGTAGAGGTACGGCTCGCAGGCGTACTCGAAGTACGCATCGAGGTCGAGGCCGAGGTCGGAGTTGTAGTCGTCGTAGTCGGCCGGCAGGTAGGAGTAGAACACCTCGCGGGTGCTCTTCCACACCACCGCTTCGGTCGTCACGCCACCGGTCTGGAGGTAACGGAACGCGTGCGCGCCCTCGAGGTTCTCACGATCGTCCTCGATGCCCGACGGAGTGTAACGATCGTAGAACGCGAAGTACGTGGTGTTGGCGGCGTCGACATCGGCCTCGAGGCTGACGGCCGGCACCGACTCGGAGTACTTGGCGGTCTGGTTGACGTAGATGATGTCGCCGATGAGAACGTTCTCGCTCGACGGAATGCGGCCGGTCCAGTACCCGGACTGGTTCGGGAACGCGGTCGAGCAGAGGTTCACCACGTCGACGGTGACGTAGAAGAACAGCGGGTTGCTGGTGAGGGTGGTCAGCCAGGTGGGCAGCGTCAGGGACGCCGTGCCACGGCACCAGTACAGCGCGGCGAGCGGCTTGCGGATGCCACGCTTGATGCCGGCGACGATCTGGCCGGCCAGCGACGACAGGTCGCCGTACGGGAAGCCGCAGCCGTCACGCAGGATGTTGTCCGGATTGAGACCCGTGCCGAGGTAGAAGTCGGGGTCGTCGTAGTCCTGCGGGCCTTCAATGTTGAAGAAGAGCGGGTTGTTGGCCGTCGGGCCCCAAGCCACGACGTCGGGACCAACAATGGTGTCCTCGGGGTCTTCGCCCGGGTACCAGAAGCCCTCGCCCGTCGTGCCCGTGTCGAACCGGTCGAACCGGCCCTGGATCAGGTCACGGAAGTTGATGCTCCACACGTCGTAGCCGGTGAGGACTTCGTCGAAGTCCACAACCGTGGACGAGCGCGCGTTCCACACGGTGACGTGGATGAGCTGCGCGTCGCTGGAGACGTTGGTCACCGCCAGCAGGGTGGTGTAGCCGTTGAGGTCCGGCGAAACGCCGTCTGCCGCCAGGGACACCACAACGTAGGGGACCAACAGCGTGGCCGCCGGGACGTAGTCGCGCGCGCAGAAGTTCGCGTACGCAACGCCGCCAGCCAGCGACAGCGCCAAGCCCAGAATAAGGAATTTCTTCATGCCTGCATCCTCCTTGCGATTCTCTTGATGAGTGGATACCACGACCTTACTTGACAACTCCCGCATCCTCGCCACCGCGATCTCATCACCTCCCCGTCGCAAGGTTTGAAAGGCCAGATACGCCTCCACTGCTTCGTTATGCTACTACAGCATCAAGGTAGCGCCCCGGACCATCGCTGTCAAGCCCCCCGTTCCGTGACGACCTCACAGGCACCCTACCAGCGCACTCCGGGCCATGTCAAGAGGTCTTCGGGGACGGTTCGGCATGCGTCTTGCGCGGTGAGAACACCCACACCCCGCCCTTGCCCTCTTCCTTGGGCGCACCCATGACCACGAGCTCCCCGAGGCGATCGCCGTCGAGGTCGACGACCTTGACGTCGAAGATGTCGGTTCCCTTGACCGCCTCGAGCAGCTCCGGCGAGCGGTCCTCGAACAGGCTGCCCGGCGCCAGCTGCAGGAAGACGCGGATCGCGCCCTGCGCGGTGGCGACGACCAGGTCGTCGCGTCCGTCACCGTCGAGGTCGCCGACGGCGGAGGTCTTGATGTTGTTGTAGTCCTCCTCGCTCTTGAGCAGCAGCGTCGGCCGCGGGGTCCGCGTGAAGGTCCCCTTGTCATCGTGGAAGCGGTAGATCACGCAGGCCTGGCTCGGCGGCTCGCCGCCCTTGGGGTTGAACTGCTCGAAGCACGCCACCACGTCGGCGTTGGGGTGCTGGTCGAAGCGTCCGGTGGAGGCGGTGAAGACGAAGGCGTTGTGCGGCATGGACTGCTCGGCGATGTTCTCCCACTCGAACCCCTGGCTGGCGTTGCGCCAGATCAGCTGCCGCACGCCGGACTTGCGGGAGGTCAGGACGAGGTCGGGCCAGCCGTCGCCGTCGAGGTCGCCGGTGGTGAGCCAGTCGCCCGAGATGGCGTTGGGGAACTTCGAGGTGATCGCCTTCCACCCCTCGGGGAGGTTGAGCATCACGTTGACCAGGCCGCTGCGGATCGGCTTGCTCGACGACATCTCGACGTCGACCTCGGCCAGGGTGGCGAGGTCGGGACGGCCGTCCTTGTTGAAGTCGGCGACGGCCAGGGAGCGCGAAGTCGCCGCCGGGTTGGCCACCGGCAACGTGATGTAGCGGGTGAACCCCCCCTTGCCGTCGCCGTAGAACACGTAGCTGCGCGTGAAGTGGCAGGCGAGCGCGATGTCCTTGTTGCCGTCGCCGTCGAAGTCCGCCACCCGCACCGCACCGTAGGACGTCTTCAGGCTCTCCTTCGGCCAGCTCATCTCCTTGGCCACGCCCCAGCGCCCGCCCTCCCCCTGAAGGAAGACCCACGGGAACGGGGGGCCGGTGCGGACCGGCGGCGTGACGAGGTCGAGGCGCCCGTCGCCGTTCATGTCGGCCACGTCGAGGCTCATCTGCCACTTTCCAGCCTCGGGCAGGCCGTCCGACCGGTCTGTGAACGTGATCCGGTCGGTGAACGGGGGCACGACGTCGTCCTCGTCGGTGATGAAGTACTTGTCGGCCAGGTACTCGCCCCGCATCTCCGCGACGACGCCCTCGAGCTCCGTTGACGCCCAGTCGCGATGGTCGGGCGAATGGGGGTCCCAGGGGGGAAGGTTGCGCGCCAGGTAGTACTCCCCCTCCTCGCCGACCAGCTCGTAGACGTCGTTCATCATCCTCGCCGGCTTGACGCGCTTCTCGGCGACGACGATGGCGTACTTCTTGGGCAGCTTGAAGATCTTGTAGTACTCCCGCGCCCACTCTTCGTAGGTCAGGCCCATGGTCTCGGCGAAGCGCGCCTCCTCCTTCTGGAGCGCCTCCGCGCTCGGCGTCGCCTGAGGCGCGGGCGTCGCCGCTCCTTCCGCCGGCGCTTTCGGGAGCTTCACCGGCGGGAGCTTGGGCGGCTCCTGCTGGGCATGGACGGCGGCCACCGTGACGAGCACGGAGAGCAGAGCTGCGAGCGTGATGTGGTTCTTCATTCGATGCCTCCAGAGCGCTCCACGGGCCGTCGCGCGCTTCACCCTCAGACGAGGTCGCGGACGGCCCGGCAGCGGCGAGTATAGACGAGGTTTCCGAGGACTGCGGCGGCGCACGCCGCGGCGATGCTGACCGCGAGGTGGGCGCCGCCGACGGGGGTGCCGAGCAGGGCCGCGCGGAACGTCTCGAGCATCCCGACAAGCGGGTTGAGCTCGAACCACGGCGCGACGCGCGGCGGCAGCTGGCTCACCGGATAGACGATCGGGGTGAGAAAGAAGAGCACGGTCGTCGCCGTGCCGAGGAGCTGAAGGAGGTCCGGCAGGTAGGCTCCGGCCGGCAGCAGCACCAGTGCGACCCCGAACGTGCCGACGGCGAGCAGGAGGATGCCCGGCAGGAGCCAGAGCAGGCCGGTCGCCGACACCGTGCCGGCCAGGACCGCCGCCGCCACGGCAAGGAGGAGCGTGGCGGCGTGGCGGGTGAAGACGGCCCCGAACGCACCGGCGAGGAGCACGACCAGGGGGACGTTGACGTGGCGGACGAGCGCCGACGAGGAACGGAGCAGCCCCGCGGCGCGCATCACGGACTCCTGGAAGGCGAGGAACGGCACCAGACCGCTGATCAGGTAGATGGCGTAGGTACCCACGCCGGGCACTCCTTCAAGCTTCATGCCAAGGAACACGCTGAACACCGTGAAGTAGAGCAGGAACTGGATGATGGGCTCGAGGACCGCCCATGCCGCGCCGAGTGCGGATCCCGCGTGGCGCGCCGCGAACTCCCGCCGGGCCAGTGCGACCACCAGCTTCCGCCAGCGCCACAACGTGACAACGATCACAGGGTGCTCATTTTCCTTGACATTGGTTTTTCCGCGCCCTAGCATGACGTTAGCCGGGGTCAACGGTAGCAAACCACTCCGGCCGAGGACAAGGAGAGGTGGCGCAGGTGTCACGTCCCGCACTTCCGACCGTGGCCGTGGGTCAGCGTATCCGCAGCTACAGGAACGACCGTCAGCTCACACAGACGGAACTGGCGCGCCAGATTGGCATCCAGCAGTCCGACCTGTCGCGCATGGAGCAGGGCGAATACCGTGTCTCTCTCGACGTGCTCTTCAAGATCCTCCGTGCGTTCGAGATCTCTTTCGGCGAGTTCTTTGGCGATCTCTCGCATCAGACCTTGACCACGCGAGAGGCCGCGGTGTTGGAGTCATTCCGGTCCCTGGCGCGCGGAGCCCAACAGGAAGTGATAGACTTCATCGACTTCAAACGCACCAAGGAGCTGGAGGGCGGAGAGGACTGATGGCCTCACTGGAGCGGTACCTGCGGCTGACCGATCTGGCCCAGCGCGCATTCCAGCGGGCCCGGCTCGAGCGGGCGCTGACGCTGTTCAGCGCCGCCGAGCGCGAGGCCGGCGTCATGGCCGACCGGGAGCTCCAGGATCGGGCGTTCTGCAACCGTTGCGTCGTCCTCCTGGAGCTGGAACGCCTCGACGGAGCGGTCGGCGAGCTGAAACACGTCCTGATGCGCTCGCGCGACCCGTTCACCTCGTGGATGGCGGCGTACTACACCGCGCAGGTCTACGAGGTCGAGGAGAACATCCCGCGCGCTCTCTTCTACGCGCGGCGGGCGAGCGAGCTGGCGAACGCGTGCGGCGAGCGCCGCGCCCGCAAGGGCTCCGTCAACCAGCTCGGCGTCATGGCACTGCGCGACTCCCACTTCGGCGAGGCCGCGGACAACTTCCGCGTCGCGCTCGAGCTCGCCGCCGAGGACGGCGAGGATCCGGTCAACCTCGCGGTGGCCCGCGACAACCTGGGCTACTGCCTGATGTGCACGGGCTCGGTGAGCGAAGGGCTCGACCTGTGCAGCGACGCGGCGGCGACCCTCGAGGCGCTGGGCAGCCGTCACCTCCTCCCCGAGGTCTACCAGGACCTCTGCTACGGGGAGCTCCAGCAGAGCAGGATCGCGGAGGCGCGCGCGTTCGGCGAGCGGGCTCTCGCGCTGGCGCACGAGTTCTCCCATCCCACCGTGGAGCGCAACACCCTGATGCTCCTGGCTGACGCGACACTGGAGGCGGGCGACGAGGAAGCCGCCGATGCCTACCTCGGCCGTCTCGCCAGCCACTACCCCGACTTCGCAGGCATGAAGGCGTTCATGCACGCCTTCAACGTCCGCGAGGTCATCAACCTGAAGGCATGAGGCCCGCCATGCGAAGGATCCTGCTCTTCGCCGTTCTGCTCCTCGCCGCCAGCGGTGCGATCGCGGCGACGCCCTATTACCTGGATCGCGCGGGCATCCTGTGGTCCGCGACCGCTTCACCCGAAGGACTGCTGCTCATCGGTGAGCGTGAGGACGAGGTTGTCGTCACCAGCCTGGTGCCGTACGAGCTCGGCCTGTGGAGCACCAGCGACACCGAGATCCAGGTCGTCGCCGACGAGGTGACCGGCAAGGTCGTCGTGGCGTTCCAGCGCAACTGGGGTGAGAAGCTCTCCGAGATCATCCTCGCCACGTGGCGCGACGGCTCCTGGGAGCGTGTCACCCACTTCACCGAGGACCTCGCCACCCACCCGCGCAACCCCTCGATGACCGTCACCCAGGTATCGACCAACTTCGCCAACCCGGGCGCTCCGGCCGTGCCGGGTAGCGACGGGACGGTCACCGACTCCTACGTCCACCTGATCTGGTGGGAAGGTGGAGGCGAGGCCCAGCACGGCACGTACGCCCTCCTCCGCCTCACCGCCGCGGACACCGACCGCAGCGCCCTGTGGGTGTGGGACGCCGATAGCTTCCTGCCGTTGACCTTCGGCTGCGACGGGTCGCCCTCGACCAGCACCATGGAGCACCCCCGCTTCGCCGAGCAGTCCTCCCGCGACCGCGCCCTGGTGTTCTTCGCCTCGCAGAAGACCTGCCTGTTCCAGCTCTTCGAGGTGCGCTTCGAGCTCGAGGAACTACCGGACAACGACTGGTTCTCCCAGAACGTCACCGCGCAGCGCCGCCGCCACATGCCCATCTTCGGCATCAAGAAGGTCTACGGCATGCCCGAAGGGTTGCCCATGCAGAGCGCCCGTGTTCTCATCGGCGCCTCGCTCGACCCGGTCGCCTACGCGATCAACGGCGACACCATCCAGTACGTCGTCGCCACCGGGAGCGAGTGGTCGGCGCCCCGCACGCTCAAGATCCGCCCGGGGCTCACCCTCGACCGCGCCATCCCGCTGATCGAAAACCTGGCGCGCTGACGACAACGACTCGAACGTGAAAGGGCGGGCCTCGGCCCGCCCTTCTCTTTGTCCCCGATGCGCGACGAGAGCCGCAGAGCACGGCGCAGACTTGTCCCCGTCCCCTGTCCCCTGTCCCCTGTCCCCTGTTCCCTGTTCCCTGTCGGTGCAGGCTACAGGCCCAGCGGCAGCCCGGCCCGCGGATTGCCGTTGTACAACTCGCCCACCCGGCGCGCAGCGTCGCGACCGGCGGGCGACACGACCCGCGGCACCATGACCTGGACGGTGTAGGTGTGGTCGCCGTGGACACCGGTGCCGACGTTGCGCACGCCCTTGCCGCGCAGGCGGAAGCGCTGGCCGGACTGGGTGCCGGGAGGGATCTTGGCCCGCACCGGGCCGTGCACGGTGCCGACCTCGACCTCGGCGCCGAGGTACGCCTCGGAGAAGGTGACCGGGACAACGGTCTGGATATCGTCCCCCTTGCGCTCGAAGAAGGCGTGCGGCTGGACGCGGACCACGACCGCAACCTCCCTCGCCTTGTCGCCCTTCAGCGCCGCCCGCACCCGATCCCCGTCGCCCACGCCCGGCGGCAGCTTGACGCGAAGGCGATCGGTGTGGACGACGACACCGCTGCCGCGACACAGCGAGCACGGGTGCCCGGAGGTGGAGCCGCGACCTCCGCACTGCTGGCAGCTCACCTCGCGGCGGACTGGGACGACCACCGTCGCCCCACGCACCGCCTGCTCCAGGTCGAGCTCCACGGATGCCTCGATCGGTCCCTCCTCGCGCGGCCGGCCGCCCTGCCCGAAGCCACCGAAGATGTTGCCGAAGAGGTCCGAGAGATCGGCAAAGCCGCCGAACGAGCGGAGGTCGACGTCGGGGAACTTCACCCGGCCGCCGCGGCGCGCCCGCGCTGCCCGCGCCGCCATCTCCGCTGCGTCGACGGTGCCGAACTGATCGTACTGGCGCCGCTTGGCCTCGTCGGAGAGGACCCCATACGCCTCCTGAATCTCCTTGAAACGGCGCTCGGCCTCGGGGTTGCCGGGGTTGACATCGGGGTGGAAGCGGCGCGCCAGCTTGCGGTACGCCTTCTTGATCTCGTCGGCGCCGGCCGATCGCCCCACCCCGAGCGTTTCGTACAGGTCTCGCATCCTCTACCCTCTGCTCTCTACCCTCGACCTCTACCCTTACCGTCTGTCGCCTCGGCGTCCACGGCGAATAGAATATGAGCGTCTTCCTGTAAAGTTTCAAGGGGCCGCGGCGCGCTAGAATGCGCCCATGCCGTGCGGGCCTGCGGCGCTCCCTCCGGTGATCCTGGCCCTGCTGCTGAGCCCGGGGGGGCGGCACAGGGCTCGGGTCATTGCTGCGCTACTCGTCGTCTGGCTCAACATCTGGTGGTTGCTCTGGCTGGCCGACGTTCCCCTCCCCGCATCCTGGCCGGCGCGGCTGTTCAGCGTCGGGCATAGCCCTCTCGTCATGGTCGTCGGGCACGTTGCCGCCCTGCTCCTGCTCCTCCTCTCGGTCGGTGTTTTCGCGCCTCGCCGCGGCAGTCAAGCGGAGATGGCGGAGCGGGCTGCGGCTCGCGGCGACCGCACGGCAGCCGCCGAGTTCTGGCTTCAGGCAGGTCACCCGCGCAAAGCGCTGCGCGCCTTTCGTCGCGCCGG
>Ga0315287_10006230_pt1 | contig 11833 bp, 12 predicted proteins | sample YL17G11_0_MG_FD_205037 | JGI IMG/M metagenome (GOLD analysis project Ga0315287, IMG submission 205037) | Sediment microbial communities from Yellowstone Lake, YNP, Wyoming, USA - YL17G11_0 | ecosystem: Environmental > Aquatic > Freshwater > Lake > Sediment | place: USA: Wyoming | collected...
CTGTCCTGTTCGTGGTTCTGGACATGAAGGCGCGGCGCGAAGAGCGGTGGCTAGTGGAGAAATTCCCGGCGTACGCCGCGTACGAGCGGCGAGTGCGCAAGCTCATCCCCTTCGTCTACTGACTGTGCGGGCGGCTTGCCGTGCAGGCTTACTCCGCGCTGCACCCGCCGGCCTTGCAGTGCCCGCCTACGCATCGCCGAACGTCAGCACCTCGACCGGCCTGCCATCCTGCACCTTCACGGGCTGGCCGTGTTTCGTGTACTCGTGCTTCCCGAGCACGCGCCATGCGCGCCGCCCGGTTTCGACGAGCACGATGACCACGCAGCAGAGGATCACCGAGGTGAGCGTCACGTTGACCCAGCCCAGAAGCTCTTTGCCCGGCACTCTCGAGAGGGGCAGGAAGTTGTCGGTGATGTTGAGCACGCCCGCGTAGATCGTCGTAACCGCGACGAAGACCAGCGGCACCAGTGTGACCCAGACATAGCGCACCTTGCCGGCATTGAGCAGGGCCGCTGTCGCGACGGCCAGCGCGACGGCCGCCAGCAGCTGATTCGCGGTGCCGAACATCGGCCAGATGGTCGAGATGTTCCCCGTCCAGATGAAATAGCCCCACGCGAAGACGACGAATCCGGTCGCCAGCAGGTTGCCGGGAAGCCAGTCGGTGCGCTCCATCGGCTTCCACATCCGTCCCACGTATTCCTGAACCAGGAAGCGTGCCACGCGCGTTCCGGCATCGATCGTCGTGAGAATGAACAGCGCCTCGAACATGATCGCGAAGTGATACCAGTAGCCCATCAGGTGGGTCAGGCCCGGGATTCCCGCGAAGATCTGCGCGAAGCCGACGGCTAGCGACACCGCCCCGCCCGGGCGTCCCGCCACCACTTCACCCACTCGCGACGACAGCACGTCGAGGTTCACCGGCGTCAGCCCCATTGCCGCGAACTTCTCTGGCGTCACGTTGATGGCGAAGTAATCGGCCGGGTGGAGGGAGCAGGCGGCGATGAGGGCCACCACCGAAACGATGCACTCCATCAGCATGGCGCCGTAGGCGACCGGCAGCGCGTCCCGTTCCCTGTCGAGCATCTTCGGCGTGGTGCCGGACGACACCAGCGCGTGGAAGCCCGAAATGGCCCCGCAGGCGATGGTGATGAACAGGAACGGGAACAGCTTGCCGGGGATAATGGGGCCTCCGCCCGCGTCGTACGGGGTGAACGCCGGCATCTGCAGCGTGGGATGCACGATGAACACCCCCGCGATCAGCGCGAAGATGGTCCCGATCTTGAGGTACGACGAAAGGTAGTCGCGTGGCACGAGCAACAGCCAGACGGGCAGCACGGACGCAACGAACCCGTAGGCGGCCAGGGCGATGACAATCCCTTCGCGCGACAGGGTGAAGGCCGGGGCGAAGCGCGACCCAGGAATCATCCCGCCGATGATGAGCGCGGCAAAGACCCCGACGACGCCGATGACGCTGGCTTCGGCGACCCGGCCCTTGCGGAAGCGGTACATCCACATGCCGACAAACATCGCCACCGGGATCGTCATCGAGATCGTGAACGTCCCCCAGGAGCTGTCGCGCAGGGCGTTTACCACCGCGAAACCCAGGCCGGCCAGGGCGACGATGATGATGATGAGGATGGCGATCGAGCCGACCAGCCCGGCCAGCGGACTCACCTCCGCGCGGGCGATCTCCGCGAGAGACTTGCCCTTCCGGCGAATCGAGGCGACCAGGATTGTCATGTCGTGGACGCCGCCCGCGATGACCGCGCCAAGCAGCATCCACAGGAACGTCGGGGCGTAACCGTACTGCGCCGCCAGGACCGGGCCAATCAGGGGCCCCGCTCCGGAAATCGCCGCAAAGTGATGCCCGAACAGCACCCACTTGTTCGTGGGCTGATAGTTCTGGCCGTCCTCCATCGTGTGCGCCGGCGTGACGCGATCGCTGAGCACCAGCACCTTCGCCGCGATGAAGGCGCCGTAGTACCGGTACGCCAGCGTCGTGACGAGGATGGCGATCAGCATGAGGGGCACCGAATTCATGGGTCACTTTCTCCTGAGGCGGGTGCCTGCCGGGGCACGACCTGCGCTCGAAGTGTGGCGATGGGCACACCGACGGGATTCGGATGTTCGACTGCTACTTGTGTCATCCTAACGCGAGTGGCGAGCGAATGGAAACCCGGTTCAGAGGCATCGGGGACGGCGCCCCTGCGATCTGGGACGTCTTCGAGGCGGCCGACCGGCCGACGACCTGGCCGGACAGAAGCCACAGCGGAGGAGCGACAAGCAGATGTCACGAGCCGTCATCAAGACGCTCGACGTACGGACCCGCCGGCAGTGGCGGAAGTGGCTCGGCACGCACCACGCCTCGGCGTCGGCAATCTGGCTCGTCTTCCACAAGGGGCACGCCGGCGTGAAGGGCCTGAGCTATACCGATGCGGTTGAGGAGGCGCTGTGCTTCGGCTGGATCGACAGTGTCATCCGGCGCCTCGACGACGACCGCTACGTCCGGAAGTTCACGCCGCGAAAGGCCGACAGCGCGTGGTCGACGCTGAACCGCGGGCGGTACGCGGACCTTGCCGAGCGCGGGCTGCTGGCGGCCCCGGGGCTGAACCGCGCGCCGACCGACAAGAGCGGTGATGCGCCACGCCCGTCGGTATCCGCACTTCCCGCGTACATCGAGGCGGCGCTGAAGAACAGTCCGGCCGCCTCGAGAACCTTCGAGAAGCTGGCTCCCTCTCACCGGCGCGCATACATCGGTTGGATCGAATCGGCCAAACGGGAGGAGACGCGCCAGCGGCGCCTGGACGAAGCCCTGCGCCTTATGGCCGCCGGCGGGAAGCTCGGCCTGAAGTGACGCGGGGCGGATTGCGAACAGCACTGTAAACGGGTGCCGACACCCATGGAGGTTGCGATGAGCATTGCTGAATCGTTCGGTCGGTCCGGTTTCGCCCGGTTCATGAACAGCCCGATCGGCCGCCTCACCCGCATTCTCGCCGGCCTTGGCCTCATCGGCTGGGGCTACGCCGAAAGCGCGGGGTCTACCGGCATCATCCTGATGGTTGCCGGCCTCGTTCCCCTGGCTGCCGGGGTCTTCAACCTGTGTATCATCAGCGCGTTGCTCGGCGGTCCGCTAAGCGGGGCCCGCATTGCCGGCAGCAAACCGCAGTCCTGAGACGGCGTCGACGCTGGGAGCAGCATCAACATCCCCTGCTCGCCATCCGAAAGGACTCGCCATGAGGCCGTCATTCGGGACAGCCATGCTCGTTGCGATGTCAACGTCGGTCGCGGTGGTTGGGCCCCGAGCCGGCTACGACCCGCTTCTTACCGAGAAGGCCACGCCTGAGCAGACCGACTTGGTCGTCAAAGATGCGCAGCGCTCGCGGGAGATTCCGATTCGCGTCTATCTGCCCAAGGATCGGAGACCGGCGGCCGTCGTGCTCTTCAGCCACGGTCTCGGAGGGAATCGCGCAGGCTCGGAGTACCTGGGGATTCACTGGGCGTTGAGGGGCTATGCCGCCGTCTTCCTGCAGCATCCGGGAAGTGACGATGGCGTGTGGAAGGATACGCTTCCGGCCCAGCGGCTGGCCGCGATGAAACAGGCGGCCAGCCTGGAGAACCTCCTGCTTCGGGTGGGAGATGTTCCAGCGGTTCTCGACGAGCTCGAACAGTGGAACAACGCGAGCGGTCACGTCCTCGCGGGACGGCTGAACATGAAGCGAATCGGGATGTCGGGCCACTCCTTTGGCGCGGTGACCACGCAGGCGGTGAGCGGCCAGTTCTTTCCTATCGGGAAGGGCTTCACCGATCCGAGAATCAGAGCGGCCGTCGTGATGAGCCCGAGCGGGCCCCGCCGCGGTGATCCGAAGCAGTCGTTTGTTCGCGTGGCAATCCCGTGGATGCTGCTGACTGGAACCCTGGACACGGCCATTATTGGAGACGCCGACCTGCCATCACGCCTCAGCGTGTTTCCGGCGTTGCCGCCGGGTGGGAAGTACGAACTGGTGCTGGACAAGGCGGAACACTCCGCGTTCACCGATCGGGCGCTTCCTGGCGACAAGGAGAAGCGCAATCCGAACCACCACCGGGCGATTCTTGGCGTCACGACGGCATTCTGGGATGCCTGCCTCCGCGACGACTCCGAGGCAAGGAAGTGGCTGGATGGCGATAACGTGCGGACCGTGCTTGAGAAGGGTGACAGGTGGCAGAAGAAATGATCGGGCGGGCGTTCGCGCTGCGTCCGACCACAGCGACCGGAGGTCAACGATGATTGTTGAACAAAGACACGTCCCGCGGCGGTTCACCGTCCGCCGCGGCTGGCTTCGAGTGCTGACATCGCTCGCCGTCGTCGGGATTGCGCTGGGGGCCAGTGCGCCGGCCGCGCAGACTACGACGACGCCGCAGCAACCGTCTGTCCAGTACCCCCGCCTGCCGAGTGAGACGCCGGCCCGGCTCGCACCCGCCGCCGATAGCTTCGACTACGTCACGCGCGACGTCATGATCCCGATGCGCGACGGCGTGAAACTGCGCACGGTGATCGTGGTGCCGCGCGGAGCGAAGCGGGCGCCGATCCTGCTTTCGCGCACGCCCTACAATGCCGGCGCGACGCAGGCCTTTGCTCCGAGCGCGCACATGGGAGAGGGCAACGACTACTACGCCCGGGAGTTCGTCGTCGAGGGCGGTTACATCCGCGCGAACCAGGATGTGCGCGGCAAGCACGGGTCGGAGGGGGACTACGTGATGAACCGTCCCCTGAGCGGCCCGCAGAACCCGACACCGGTCGATCAGTCGACCGACACGTACGACACGATTGACTGGCTGGTTCACAACGTTCCCGAGACCAACGGCAATGTCGGGATCCTCGGCATCTCCTACGACGGCTTTCTCTCGCTGATGGCGCTCGTCAATCCTCACCCGGCCCTGAAGGTGGCGGTGCCGATGAATCCCATGGTGGATGGCTGGCTCGGTGACGACTGGTTTCACTATGGCGCGTTTCGGCAGCAGATGATGTCGTATATCTACAATCAACAGGCGACCCGGGGATCAGACGCTCTGTGGTGGACCACCCACTTCGACGACTACGAGATGTTCATGCAGGCCGGATCGGCCGGCGAGTTGGCCCGGCGCCGAGGGCTCGAACAGCTCGGCTTCTGGCGCAAGATCCTCGAGCACCCGGCCTACGACGCGTTCTGGCGCGATCAGGCGATGGACAAGGTGCTGGCGGCGCAGCCGCTGAAGGTGCCCGTCATGCTCGTCCACAGCCTCTGGGACCAGGAAGACATCCACGGCGCCATCGCCGTCTACGCCGCGGTCGAGCCGAAGGACGCGGCCAACGACAAAGTGTTCCTGGTGATAGGCCCGTGGAGCCACGGTCAGGAGTTCAGGGACGGAAGCTCGCTCGGTGACTTGAGACTGGGCAGCGACACGGCGCTGTACTTCCGGCAGCGGATCCTGCGCCCCTTTCTGGATCAATACCTGAAGGACGGCGCGCCGAAGGCAGACGTGGCTCCCGTCACCGCGTTCGAGACCGGAACCGGCGCCTGGCAGCGCCTGCCAGCGTGGCCGGCGGGCTGCCAGACTGGCTGCGCCGTCACCCCGACGCCGCTCTATCTGCGTGCGGGTTCAACCGTCGCCTTCGACCCGCCGAAGGCCGGGGACGCCACGTTTGACGAATACGTCTCTGACCCCGCCAAGCCCGTGCCGTACCGCGCACGTCCGATCCGGGCCGTCTACGCTCCGGATTCCACGTGGCGCCAGTGGCTCGTCGACGATCAGCGCGAAGCGTCCGGCCGGCCCGACGTGATCGCGTTCGTCTCCGACGTGTTGACCGCGCCGGTCAAGATCAGCGGGCGGCCGATCGCGAACCTGGTGGCATCCACGAGCGGCACGGATTCGGACTGGGTGGTCAAGCTCATCGACGTGTATCCCGACGAAGTGGCCGGCCAGCCGGCGATGGGCGGCTATCAGCTGATGGTGTCGGCCGACATCTTCCGCGGACGCTACCGCGAGAGCCTCGAGACACCCAAGGCGTTGTCGCCCGACGTGGCGCTCAAGTACACGATCGCGCTGCCGACCGCGAACCACGTCTTCCGCCCGGGCCACCGCATCATGGTCCAGGTGCAGTCGAGCTGGTTCCCGCTCTACGATCGCAATCCCCAGACGTTCGTCCCCAACATCTTCTGGGCGAAGGCCACCGACTACCGCCGGGCCGTACAGCGGATCTATCACGCTCCTGGCCAGGCGAGCTTCATCGAACTGCCGCTCGTCAAGACTCCGTGAACGGCGGGCCACCAGGCCGCGCCCGCCGCGATCGGCCCTGGTGCCGGCGACCTGTGCCACAATGGCGATGATGCAGAAGATCTTGCTCACACTCGCACTCGGGTTCGGTGGCCTGATTACCTACGTGGACAGCCGGCCTGGCTGGGACGACACCGGCATCACGGCGGCCGCGGTGTTTCTCACATGCGGCGCGCTCGGGTTCCTGGCACCGAAGCGGCCGTGGCTGTGGGCCCTCGCCGTCGGCCTGTGGATTCCGCTGCAGGGGATTCTCCAGACGCGCAACTACGGATCCCTGCTGGCGCTGCTCATCGCGTTTGCCGGAGCGTACGCCGGCACGGTGATTCGGAAGGCCGTCGCGCCCGTGCGGACCTGAACGATGCGCTGAGCGCGGCCTGGGCGTCGTGTCACGTGATGGCAGAGCATGCACGGAGGGTGTGCCATGAGAGTGTTGCTGGTGGGGGCGTCAGGGATCATCGGTAGGGCGGTCGCGACAGAGTTGGGGCGACGCCACGAACTGATATCCGCGGGGCGGAACTCCGGCGATGTGCAGATGGACATCACAGACGTCGAGTCCATCAAGGCAGCATTCAAGAAGGTCGGCCGAATTGACGCCGTCGTGTCGGCAGCCGGCGTGGTCAAGTTCGCCCCGCTCGAGGCGATGGCGGCCGCCGACTACGAGATCGGTCTGAACGACAAGCTCATGGGGCAGGTCAACCTCGTCCTGATCGGGCGCGAATCGATCTCGGACGCCGGATCGTTCACGCTGACGAGCGGCGTGCTCGATGCCGATCCCATTCGATTTGGATCGTCGGCCTCGATGGTGAACGGCGCCATCAACGCATTCGTGGTAGCCGCCGCCATCGAGATGCCGAGAGCGCTTCGGATCAATGCCGTGAGCCCTGGCGTCATCGAAGAGGCCCTGGGGGGTTTCGCGCCCTATTTCAGAGGTTTCGAACCCGTTCCGGCCGCACGCGCCGCGCTTGCGTACTCGAAGAGCGTCGAAGGCGCGCAGACCGGTCAGATCTACCGGGTGCTGTAGCCGTGGGCGGCCTGATCCCGCAGGCGCTCCAGACGGAGTCCCTCTGCGGAACGTGACCATGCGGCGGCGATTTGCCGAGCCGCTCGAGGGCAGAGGGGAAGTGCTGAGTCGCTTGCTTGAAGAGAACGGTCATGAAGATGCTCGAGAAATACGCAGACCAGGCCTACGCCCTGATGCGAATGGTGACGGGGTTCATGTTCTCATTCCACGGCGTCCAGATCCTGTTCGGGGTGCTGTCGGCGTTTCCCGCGCCGCCAGCGTGGTCCCAGACTTGGGTTGGTGGGGCCATCGAGTTGGTGGGAGGCCTGGCAGTGATGGTGGGATTCGGGACGCGCCTAGCGGCGTTCCTCTGCAGCGGGGCGATGGCCGTGGCATACATTCAGTTCCATTGGAGGTTCCAGTTCGATTCCAAGTTCCTGCCCGGCGTCAACCAGGGAGAACTCGCCGCGCTGTACTGCGTCGTGTTTCTCCTGATCGCGTGCCGGGGTGCAGTCAAGTGGGGTCTCGACAAGAAGGACTGACGCAGGCATCGTGACTTGACCGGGCAGGTGTTGTTCAAAGCCCGAGGAATATCGGGACTCGGATCTTGGGAAGTCGATGCTTCCCAACGCCAAATCCCCAATCCCTAATCCCGAATCCCGTCTACTATTGATCGCACCTCACCATGCCCACGTATCACGCGTCGTGGATCGTCCCCATCGCGAGTCCGCCGATTCGCAACGGGTGGGTTCGCACCGACGGCGGCCGCATCGCGGCAGTCGGCGCTGCCGGCGACCGCGCCCGGGTCTCAGGCGGCGAGCACGACGGAGTGGAACTTGGCGATGTGGCCGTGATGCCGGCACTGGTCAATGCGCATACCCATCTGGAGCTGTCGTGGCTGCGCGGGCGTGTGCCGCCCGGGCGCAACTTCATCGACTGGGTGATCGCGCAGATGAAGGTGCGTCTGTCCCCGTTCCAGGCCGCCAGCGAAGCGATGATTCGAACCGGCATCAAGAACGCTCTGGCGGAGATGCGGGCGTCCGGCACCGGGGTCGTCGGCGATGTCAGCAACTCGCTGGTTGGCCTCGACCTGCTGGCGTCGAGTGGTCTGGCAGGCGTCGTCTTTCACGAGATCCTGAAGTTCAACGCGTCAGACCCGGCGGCAGTTGTGGCGAGGGCGCAGGCGAAGATTGAGGCACTACCGGAGGTGCCGGGCTGGAGACTGGCTCTGGCCCCTCACGCGCCTTACTCGGTGGCTCCTGGTATGTTTGAGGCCATCCGCGACCGGCGAGAGCCGGCGCGCACCGTGCCGACCTCTGTCCACGTGGGCGAATCGCCCGAGGAGATGGAGTTGCTGCTCACCGGCGGCGGACGATGGCGCGCCGTGCTCGGGTTGATGGGCGCCTGGAATCGGAAATGGGAGGCGCCGCAGTCCGGTCCGATCACCTATCTCGATCGGATGAGGTTCTGGGATGCCCGGACGCTCGCCGTCCATGGCGTGCAGCTGAGTGACATCGAACTCGGCCTGCTCGCCGCCCGAGGGGCGACGCTGGTCACCTGTGCGCGCAGCAACGCCCACGTCGGGGTCGGCGCGCCGCCGGTGGCCCGCTTCTTCAAGTCGGGCGTCCGGATCGCCGTCGGCACCGACAGCCTCGCGAGCGTGCAGGACCTGAACCTGTTTGCCGAACTGGCCGAACTGCACGGCCTGGCGCCCGACGTCGCGCCGTCCCAGCTTCTCGCGTGCGCCACGACGAATGGCGCGGTGGCACTTGGTCTGGGTCACCAGTACGGGGCCATCGAAGTGGGGAGCGTGGCCGCACTGCTGGCGGTGGCGGTTCCTGCCGGAACCGCGGATGTGGAACAATACCTGGTATCGGGAATCACCCCTGACCTGGTGCGGTGGATTGAGTCGCCGACGTGCTGAATCAGCTGTTGACCTATGCCTCGTTCGTGCGCATCGGTCACTCGGTCTTCGCGTTGCCGTTCGCGCTGACCGGCGCGATGCTGGCGTCGCGACGGGTGCCGCTCACAGCCGGACGGATCATCTGGATCGTCGTGGCGATGGTCGCCGCCCGCAGCGCCGCGATGGGATTCAACCGGCTGGTCGACGCCCGGTTTGACGCGCTCAACCCGCGCACCGCCAATCGCGAACTGCCCGCCGGCCGCATGAGTGCTCGTGAGGCCGTGCTGTTTGTGACGGCGTCGTCCGCGATGTTCGTGGCGGCGTCAGGGGCCCTCAGTCCACTCTGCCTTGCGCTCTCGCCAGTGGCGCTGGCGATCGTGTTCTGGTACTCGCTGGCCAAACGGTTTACCTGGTCCACGCAGGCGTTTCTGGGCCTGGCGATGGCCGTGGCGCCGGTAGGCGGGTGGCTGGCGGCAGGCGGGCGCGCAGGGTGGGAGCCGTGGCTGCTCGCGCTGGCCATTGGCACGTGGGTGAGCGGGTTCGATGTGCTGTACGCCTGCCAGGATCTCGAGTTCGACCGCGCGCACGGTCTGAGGTCGATTCCGCAGCGCTTTGGCGTGGCGTCGGCGCTGGTGATTTCGCGCGGCCTTCACGTCGTGACCATCGTCTGCCTGGCTGCGCTCGGGTGGGTCGTGCCGCTGGGAGCTATTTATCTTGGCGGCGTGGCTGGCGTGGCCGCGCTGCTGGCGTATGAGCAGTCGCTGGTCTCGGTTCGCGATCTGACCCGTGTCAAGCTGGCGTTCGACCTGAACGGGTATGTCGGCATCCTGTATTTCATCACCACCGCCACGGCCATTTATGTCCACTGATACTCAGACCCGTCCTCGGAGCTTTGTGGTCGCTATCTCTGGTGCGAGCGGCGCTCTTTATGCCGCCAGGACCGTAGCGGCGTTGCTGGAACAAGGGTGCCACCTCGACCTGGTCGTGACCGATTTCGGCCGTCGCCTGCTTCGCGATGAGCTTGGTGTCGAGGCGTCGCCCGAGACGCTGTTGCCGTATCTTCAGGGGAAGTACGGAGATGGCGTGTCGCGCGGCCGGTACACCCTGCACAGCAACCGCGACCTCGGCGCGACCATTGCGAGCGGCAGCCGGTCGGCCGACGGCATGGTGATCGTTCCGTGCTCGATGAAGACGATGGCGGGTGTGGCGAACGGTTTGTCGCGCACGCTGGTCGAGCGTGCGGCCGACGTGATGCTGAAGGAGCGGAAACCCCTGGTGATCGTGCCCCGCGAAACCCCGATGAGCCTGCCGCAACTGCGCAACATGGTGCGCTGCGCCGAAGCCGGGGCGATTATGGTGCCCGCGATGCCGGCCTTCTATCAGCTGCCGAAGACGCTCGACGATCTGGCCGATTTCATGACCGGCAAGATCCTGTCGGTGCTGGGCGTCGAACATCACCTCTATCCCGCGTGGTCCGGCCAGGTTGAGCGGTGAACCCTGGCGGATCTGACCTTGGTCGCGACAAGGCGCCCGCCCGCATCAGCGGGATGTTCGATGCGATCGCCCACCGCTACGATCTGCTGAACCACGTCCTCAGCGGCGGATTGGATGCCTTCTGGAGATGGAAGGCGGTTGCCGCGCTCCGTCTGCGCGGCGGCGAGACGGTCGTCGACTTGTGCTGCGGGACCGCTGATCTGGCGATTGCTGCGACTCGGGGACGCCGGGGTGCCGGTCATGTGATCGGCGTCGACTTTTCGGGTGGCATGCTGCGGTACGGCGCATGCAAGCTGGCCCGGCGTGGCCTCGTGGATGCCGTCTGGCTTGTGCAGGGCGACGCGATGGGGCTCCCGGTTCGGTCTGGCAGCGCCGACGCGGCGACCGTCGCCTTTGGCATCCGAAACGTGGAAGCGCCGGCCGGCGTATATCAAGAGGTGCTGCGCGTGTTGCGGCCGGGCGGGCGGTTCGCGATTCTTGAGTTTGGCCTGCCGCCGAACCCGGGCATTCGACGGTTGTACATGGCGTATTTCCGCCACGTGCTGCCGCGGATCGGCCAGCTGATTTCCGGCCATACCTCCGCCTACAGCTACCTGCCGGCCTCGGTCAGCACGTTTCCCGAGCCCGGCGTGATGGTGTCGGCGCTGGAGGCTCAAGGATTTGTTGATGTACGGGCCGTCCAGTTGACCCTCGGCGTCGTCTATCTATACAGCGCTGCAAAGCGCTCGTGATGCCACGCGATAACGTTCCCGCCTCGATGGGCCGAATGGCAGACGCTCCAAGTCCCGATGCTATAATCGACCTAAGTTCCTGATGTACTTCAACTTCGACGATCAACACCCTGATGTTTCCGGCATGGATCACGCCATGTCGTGGCGCGAGGGCGTACTGCTGTCTCTCGTCCTGCATCTGGCCGGCACCATCCTCGTGATTCTGGCCCCGCAATTGTTTCCGGTCGGGAAGCCCGATGCGAGCGAAGTCGAGCAGAGAATGGCGATGATGCGGCAGCGCGAGAACGAAGCGCGCCGATTCGTCTTCGTGCAGCCGCGTGCCGAGTTCGACAACAAGCAGAAGCCGAAGGGGCAGGACCTGTCTGATCGTGATCGCGCGACGCAGGCGCCGGAACGCATGCCCAACCCGAT
>Ga0315287_10006232_pt1 | contig 11831 bp, 6 predicted proteins | sample YL17G11_0_MG_FD_205037 | JGI IMG/M metagenome (GOLD analysis project Ga0315287, IMG submission 205037) | Sediment microbial communities from Yellowstone Lake, YNP, Wyoming, USA - YL17G11_0 | ecosystem: Environmental > Aquatic > Freshwater > Lake > Sediment | place: USA: Wyoming | collected...
GCTGTGCGTCAGGAAGACATGCTTGAGGTTTGCACTGGTTCTACTGCTTGCCCTGGTGTCCACGCTGCCAGTGCACGCGCAGGGCAATGTGACGCTGGAGGTAGACCGTCTGGAAAGCGGCCCCAATGGCCAGATGACAGCCTATGCGACGGTCCGTGATGAAAATGGCGTGCCGATTCCTGGCTTGCAGCCGGCAAATTTCACCGTTGTCGAAGACCAACGCACCTCCTTTCCACCTGACCAGGTATCCACCCAGGCCAACCCGGAGACCCGTTTGACAACCGCTCTGGTCATGGATTTGAGCGGGACAATGCAGGGGCAGGCGTTGGATGAGGCCAAGAAGGCCTCGGCTAAATACCTGGAAACGTTGCTGGATCAGCCGAATGATCCTGACCGGGTGGCTTTCTTCGGGATCAATGGTCCGGTAAATATCAGCGACCTCACGATTAACGAGAAGAATCGGGAGATCGACTTCACGAATGATCGCAATCGCATCTTGAATCTGATCAACTCATCGGAGGTCACCGGTAACTCCCCTACGCCGCTCTACGATGCCCTTTTCCGCGCCATTAAGATCACAGCGCTCCAACAAGCACCGCGCGCGATCATCGTCATTACCGACGGCCAAGACAAGGTCAGCAAGCTATCAGCCGATGACCCGATATCTGAGGCGAATCGGAACAATATCCCGATTTTCCCGATCGGCTTTAGTCGCGGCCAAATCAACAACGAGTATCTGACGCGTCTGGCCGCACGAACAGGTGGTACGTACACGCCGGCTCGCGATGCCAGCCAGTTCACTCAGGTGTTCGGCCAAACGCTCGATCAACTCAGCCAACAATACGTTTTGACCTATCCATCGCGACTCGCGCGGGATGCGCAACCACACGCGGTCCTGGTCCGCGTCGATAATCCCAAAGGCAAGGCGTATGATGATCAGGTTTTTTTCTTCAAGGACGTGCCGACCTCGGCTCCGACTGCAAAATCGACCGTGAAACCGGCCGCTGCGTCTGCCTCTGCGTCGGCGACGCAACCCGCCGTGGTGGTGGCGGGCCAGCCGGAAGCCACGGCCGAGTCGCCCGCGCCGGCGCCGACTTCAGCGTCACAGGGCCTTCAAGGTCTTGTTGATCAAGCCAAGAGTTTTCTGAACCAACGCTCGAACCTGCCGATCCTGTTCGGCGTGCTCGCCGGCCTGCTCCTGGTGTTGGCGCTGGTTCTCCTCCTGATTGCGCGCCGCCATAGACACGATGATGCGGGCAGCCCTGCGCCTGAGGCTTATGCATATGAGCCTCCAACTGTCGGGGGAGCGCAGGCTGGGGCGACCGGGGTGACCGGTGCGGGCACCGCCGCAAACGTCTATTCTTCTACAGCGGCTGGAACGGAGGGCGGGGCCGGCGTCTCACCCTGGGCCGTACCGGGAGGACAGGCGTCCTCATACGCAAGCCCGCCCCCGATGGCTGGAGATCACACGGTGATTCTCAATCGCAACGTTCAACCACAGGTTTTGGCGATACTGATTAATCCTAAGCAGACCCAACAGCGGTTCGACCTGGCGGCGTCCACGGATGTCGGCCGGGGGCCGAACAACCAGATTGTCCTGTCGGATGCGACCGTCTCGCGGCAACATGCCAAAATCAAGGCGGAGGGTGATCAGTTCCTCCTCTACGATTTGGGCAGCGCCAATGGTACAACTGTCAATGGCGCCAAGGTAACCGATCCTGTGATTCTCAACGACGGCGATATCGTACGTTTTGGCGAAGTCGAGTTCCGCTTCAAACGCCTTGCGTGAGAAGATGGGGGAGCTATGGCCGCAACACTAGTGGTTACCGCCGGGCAGGGTTCGGGGCGTCAAACGCTCCTTTCCGGCGAAGCGGTCGTCATCGGGCGCAGCAGCACCGCACAAGTCGTTGTGGATGATGTCCAGGTTTCGCGGCGGCACGCCGAGTGCAGGCTGCAGGCGGGCCAGTGGTTCATCCGCGATCTTGGCAGCGCAAACGGCACTTTTGTCGATGGCCGGCGCCTGGGCGCCGACGAAATGTTCCCACTGCGCCCGGGCGATCGTCTGCGACTCGGGAAGAACGTCGAGTTTTCATTTGAGAGTGCTAACGCGGAGGCGCCGTTCGTCGGATCATCCGGACTGCCTGAGGTGACAGCGTCACGGCGATCCTTGAAGCCCCTGGTGATTGGGATCGTCGCTGTTGTTGTATTGCTGGTTGCCGCCGGCGCCTTCCTGATGTGGCGCGGCGTGCTTAAGCCAGGCGGTAAGGCAGAGCAACTGCCGGCGGTCGTTACGACGCCGCAAGCGGTTGAAACCAGCCGGCTCGCCGTCGTGGCCAGCGTCGTGGCGAGCGTCATGCCTGCCGGCGCGAAGCTGCCCACGGTTGTCCTGCCGACGATGGCCGTTACACCGCCCCCAGCCGCCGCGGCGAATCCTGCGGCGGCGAAGCCTCCCCCGGCGACAAGCAAACCTGCTCCCAAGGCGGCCGGTAAGGCCACGGCGCAGACGGCGGGCAATGCGGCGGCGCAGGCGGCGAACAACCCTGCGGCGCAGGCGGCAGGCCAAAATGCGATACCTGCCAATATGGGTGCGCCGGGTCAGTTTGAGCAGTTGCCGGCGATGATCGCGCAGGCGTTTCCGGGGGTCACACCGGAGCAGTTGCCGGCCGCGATCCAGCAGGCGCTGCAAGCGGGGCAAATGCCGCCGGGGGCGGCGCAGCAATTCATGGGAGCGCTGTTTCCCGGTGTGCCGCCGGCGCAACTCGGCTCGGCGCTCATCGGCTCCTTCGGCGGCTTCAGCACGCCGCAGATTCAACAAATCCTCGGCGCTATCTTTCCGGGGCAGAATCTCCCAGTGCCGCAGATACCCACCGGCGCAGGCGCAGTCGCTTTTACGGTCTGGGAGGGGGACAAGCCCAGCGTCTATCTGATGAACGCCGATGGTTCGGGCAAACAACTGTTGATCGAGCAGGCCAGCGAGCCGGCGTTTGCGCCCGATGGCAGACGCCTGGTGTACTACTCGTGGCGCGATGACGCACTGGGCCTGCACATTCGCAATATGGACACCGGCGCAGACAGCCGGCTCACGAACATCGAGCAGGACTCCTACCCGACCTGGTCACCGGACGGCAACCGGCTGGTCCTCTGGGAATGGCCCTCCAAAATCATCACCATCAACGCAGATGGCAGCGAACGGCGCTTCATCACCAACGGTCAGTTCCCCGCCTGGTCACCCAGCGGCAATCGTATCGCGATGAAGGGTTGCATCGGCAGTGACTGCGGCATCATATTGGTCAACCCCGACGGCTCAAACCCCGTGCGGATCACGACGAACGCCAATGACGGTCAGCCGGCCTGGTCGCCCAACGGCCAGGATGTCGCGTTTGTCTCGAATCGGGACGGCAACTGGGAGATCTACGCCGTGAAGGCGGATGGCTCCTGGCTGCGGCGGATCACCGCTGATCCTCACACAGACGGTCTGCCGGCTTGGGCTTCCGATGGGATGCGTATCGCCTTCCGTTCGGATCGCAGCGGCGTCTGGGCGATCTACACGGCGACAGGTGTCGGCGGCCCTCCGGTCAAGCTCATTGACGCGCCGGTGCGTGCGACGGGCGACTATCCCTGGGATGTGGAGAAGATCAGTTGGCGATAGGCCAGGCGCAAATCGTGATGACCGAGCAGTCGATCGTACTGGTGGACGCGCAGGGAAGACAAATTCCCCTGAAAGGCACGCAGGTCGTCTTCGGCCGGAGCACAGAGAGCAACGTGCGGCTGAACGACGATCTGGCGTCGCGGCGCCACTTCGCGCTGTTGCGAACGCAGGCAGGCTGGTCACTGAAGGATCTCGGTAGCAGCAACGGCACCTTTCTGAACGGTCGCCGGCTCAGATCGGATGAAGTGTTGCCCCTGGCGCCCTCCGATACGATCAGGGCCGGGCAGACCACCTTCGTGGCGCAACTCGCGCGCGGGATGCCAGTCGCAGGGATGCCAGTCGCAGGGATGCAACCGCTGGCCGCACCCTTGCCGGCGGCATCGCGCTCACCTGCTGATTCCAGTAGAGGCAGTTCGGCGCCGGTCTGGTATTGGGCAACGGTCGCGCTCGCCCTCGGCGCTATCGGGGCGCTGGCGATAGGCGCCTTTTTGCCGTGGCTGCGTATCGAGGTCGAGTTGTCCTTGCAGAATCTGCCCGGAGGCGATCTGTTGAACCAGTTGCTGGGTATGGCCGAAGAGGTGATCCAGTCAGTCACCGGTAAGCCGCCCCTGGCAAAGACCAATACGATCGAGATTCAAGGCATGGAGGCGTACGGCGGCCTGATGCTGCTCACGGCCGGCGTCGCAGCCCTGGTGACGATCCTGGATGCAAGTATGCGTTGGTGGCGGTCGTGGGCATCGGGTCTGGTCTATGTGGCGATAGCGCTCCTCCCGATAGGGATGCTGCTGTTGGAATTCCGCCGGTTTGCGCAACTGGCTCACCAACAGATCCTCTTCGGCGTGGATCTGCTCAAAATCGTTCAAGGCGCCTCGGAGCTCATCCAGCCGAAGATCACGCTGCTCAGCGGCATGTATCTGACCGGGATCGGCCTCCTCCTGCTCCTCGTTGTCGGCTTGATACGAACATTCGTGTCTCTCGTTTTTCGTTCCGCCTGAGAGAGGATGCTGGACACAGTGCAACCCAACAACGTTCCCTCAATGATGCCCGCTTTTGCCATGCTCCACGCCCGGTGGACAGGTGGCTTCGAAGACGCGATCCCGCTGGTGGGGCATACAGTCCGCGTGGGGCGCCGTCTCGAAAACGACATCGTCGTCGACAACCCCGCCATTTCAGGCGCACATTTGGAAATCACCCAGACGCAAGCGGGGATATATGTGTGCGACCTGGGTTCGCGCAACGGTACATTTGTCAACAATCAACGTTTGGCGGCCAACCAGCCGGTCTTGCTGTCCCCGGATGCCGTGATCCGGCTCGCTTCCTGTCTTGATCTCCGCATGCTGCCGCCGAGTGCGGGCGGGCAAACACCTCCCGGGGCGCCGCCAGCGAACATCGTCCCCGCACGGGCTTTTCTGCTCGCGAAGCCGCAGCCCGGTTTGATCATCCGGCAGCGGGATGGCCGTTGGCAGCAGATCGCCCTGGCCGATCGGCCGCTCAAGATCGGCCGGCGGGATGACAACGATATCGTGATCGACAGCAGCGTCGTGTCCGGACGCCACGCCGAGGTGACTCCGCTTGGGAGTGGCCGCTACCAGATTGCCGATCTGGAAAGCCGCAACGGCCTGTCGTACAACGGGCAGCGGATCAGCAGCAAGCCGCTCCGCCGAGACGACATCCTCTACATTGCAGACCAGGTGATGATCCAGTTTCGGTCGGATCTGGGCTTCGTGACGCAACCGCCGCGCGCGGACCGCGACGCCGTCACCGAGACCCGGCAGCTCGACCTGCAAGCGAAAAAGATGGTCCGCATCGGCCGCGCGGCGGACAACGATCTGCATCTCGATGATTCACGCGTCTCGCGTTATCACGCCGTCATCGAGCGCGTCGGGATGCGCTACCGCATCCGCGATCTGCAGAGCGACAACGGGACGTTCGTCAACGGTAAGCGGGTCGACAAGGAACAGTTCATCGCGGAAGGTAACGTCATCCAAATCGCAGGGACTAAGTTCCAGTTTGTGGAAGACGGACTGGAACAGATGGATACGCATGGCGGCATCCGGCTCGATGCCATTCGCCTGAACAAAGTGCTGCCGGGCGGCAGGAACCTGCTGCAAGATATCTCGTTCTCGATTTACCCCCGCGAATTCGTGGCATTGGTCGGCACCAGCGGCGCCGGCAAATCCACGCTCCTGGACGCGCTCAACGGTTTTCGCCCGGCGACGCACGGTCAGGTGTTGGTCAACGGCACCAACCTCTACAGCCAGTTCGACGCCTACCGCACGGAGTTGGGCTACGTGCCGCAGGATGACATCATGCACCGCGAACTGACGGTGTATGAGGCGCTGGACTACGCGGCAAAATTGCGGATGCCGGGCGACACCAGCGCCGCCGAACGTGCGGCGCGCATCAATGAGGTCCTGCGGGAGCTGGCCCTGGACCAACGCAAGGATCTGCCGATCCATAAGCTGAGCGGCGGCCAGCGCAAGCGCGTGAGCATCGGCATCGAGCTGATCACCCGGCCGCGCCTGTTCTTTCTGGATGAGGCGACTTCAGGGTTGGACCCCGGCACCGAACTGGAGCTCATGAAGCTGTTGCGCCAGTTGACCGAGGACCCCAAAGAGGGCCGCACCATCATCTTGATCACCCACGCGACGAAGAACGTCATGCTGTGCGACAAGGTGATCTTCCTTACGCGTGGCGGCTACCTGGCGTTCTACGGGCCGCCGGATGAGGCGCTGAAGTATTTTGACCAGTATCGCAGCGAGGAGGCGCGCAGGCTCAAGCCGGAGTTCGAGTTCGACGACATCTATAGTTTGATTGACCCTGACCGGACGCTGCCGGATGGCGCGACCGAAAAGGACAAGCTGGCGCTGGCGGCACAGTGGGCGCAGCGCTACCAACAGTCGCCCTACTATGAGCTGTATGTGGCGGCCAGATTGCGCGAGCAGGCGGCTGTTTCACAGGGAGGCGCGCAGGGGGATCCCGGCTTAGCCTTGCGCCGGCGCCCGCGCATCTCGGCCGTGCGCCAGTTCGCCATTCTTTGCGCCCGTGCTTTGGCTGTTTTCCGGCGCGATCCGAAGAGTCTGGCGATCCTGCTCCTGCAAGCGCCGCTGATCGGCATCATGTCCGTGATCCACCTGAACAAAGATATCTTCGCACCTGGAAAAGGCAACCAGAGCGACGCACTTCAGACCTTGTTCCTGGCGGTCATCATCGTGCTTCTGTTTGGGACAGTCAACGCGGCGCGGGAGTTCACTAAGGAAATCCCCGTCTACAAGCGCGAACGCATGGTTAATCTCAAAGTCGGTCCCTATGTCCTCAGCAAGGTGGTCGTTTCAGCCTTGTTCTGTCTGTACCAGGTTGCCGTCTATCTCGGCTTCACCTATTTCACGACCGACTGGCCAAATGGGTTGATGGGGGTCAGCGGTTGGGGACAGCTTTATCTGACGCTGGTTCTGGCCAGCCTGTCGGGTATCATGCTGGGCTTGCTGCTGTCTGCGATTTCAACCAACGACGGTCAGGCCGTTGCGCTGATCCCGGTTATTCTCATCCCACAGTTCATTTTCGCCGGCGTCATGATGGACAACCTGGCCAAGACACCGGTGATTCCGCAGATCGCCACGAGCAAGTGGGCTGTGGCGGCCCTGGCTAATATTGCGCATGTGGAGGAACTGCCGATGCAAGCCGGCGGCGCCGGCGACGCTGAAGGCAAGCAAGCCGAGTTGACCAACGCCATCACGCAACAGAAGATCCAGGAAGAAGTCGACCGCATCGTGGCCGAGCGTCTGCCGGCCGAAGTCGACCGTGCGCTTGCCGATGAGGTTAAGAAGGCGACTGACCGAGAGGTGCAGGTTCAAACGGAATCGGCCCAGAACAAGGCCGAGGTGGAAGCGCGCAAGGCCATGGAAGGCCAGATCCCTATGACTCAGGAGCAGAAGGACCAGCAGGTGGTGAAGGCCAGGCGACAGGCGGCTGCTGAGGTAGCCGCCAATCGGCCAAGAATCGAAGCGTCTATGCGGGAAAAGCTCGAGCCGGCCGTAGAGGCCACTGTCCGCGTTGAGCTGACGAATCGCGTGCGCGCGGAGGTGGCCGCTAATATGCCCGCGGAGACCCCCTCCGAAGATCTCTTCGGGCTGAAAGACAAATGGAAGCACATCTACGGCACCCGGACCGTGGTGGACTGGATGGCGATGATGGCCATCATCGCCGTGCTCCTGGCCATCATCCTGTTCCTGATCAAGCGAAAGGACGTCGTGTGAGACATGGCGCAGACGGATCGGGGGGCCCGGCGGCTGCTCTTGATCAATCCCGCTCTCAGTGCGGAAGGCCAGCGCCTTAACAATGTAGCCGGCGTCACCACGATGGAGCCGCTGGGCCTGGCCTACGTCGCGGCGTTGACCCCGCCGAACTGGGACATCCGGCTGGTGGATGAGGTGGCAGAGCCGCTGGATCTCCAGCTCGCAGCGGACCTGGTGGGGATCACCGCCCTCACGGTGACAGCGCCCCGTGCGTATGAACTGGCTACGAATTTTCGGCGGCGCGGCACCCCCCGTGGTGCTGGGCGGACCGCATCCGACGCTCCTGCCGGATGAAGCCGCTCATTATGCGGATGTTGTCTTTTCCGGCGAGGCCGAGGGAGCCTGGCCGGGCCTGATCGCCGATTTCGAAGCCGGGCGCATGCAGGCGCGTTACGATGGCGGGGGCCCCTCGTTGACCGGAACCGTGTTGCCGCGCCGCGATCTGTACCGGCGGCGCTACGCCTTGACGCTGATCTCGGCTTCGCGAGGTTGTTACTACCGGTGCGAGTTCTGCGCCATCTGGAAGCTGGACAACGGGAAGTTCCGGCGCCGACCTGTGGAAACGGTATGGGCGGAGTTGCGCCGATGCCCGCACAGATGGGCTACACTTTTCACCGACGACAACATCATGGCCGACCGGGAATGGGCAGTCGCGCTTTTTCGGGGCATGGCCGAGCAGGGTCTCCGCCGTCGGTTCGCGGTTCAGGCCTCCTTGAGCATCGCGGACGACGATGAATTGCTGCGCTGGCTGAAGCGCGCCGGCTGCTTTGCCGTGATGACCGGTCTCGAATCGGTGAGCGAGGCCAGTTTGCGGGCCATGCGCAAAGGTGTGAACCTGGGCATCGGCGTAGAAGGCTATCGGGAGAAGATCGCGCAGATCCACGCGCACGGGTTGATGATCGCGGGGACGTTCATCTTCGGCAGCGACGGCGACGGTCCGGACATCTTCCAACAGACTGCTCGGTTCGTTGTCGAAGCCGGCGTTGACCTGGCGCATTTCGGCATCCTGGTGCCCGACCCCGGCACGGACGTGTACGACCGCCTGTGCAGGGAGGGACGCTTGCTGTACACGGCTTATCCGGAGGACTACCGGCGGCACCACCTGGGCCAGGCGCTCTTCACGCCCCAGACGATGACGCCCGCCGAGCTCGAAGCCGGCGCGCGCTGGGCTGTGGGTGCGATCAGCAACTGGCCGGTTATCCTGCGACGAAGCTGGCGCACGTGGCAGGATACCGGCAATGTGTTTGCGGCGTTCATCGCCCTGGCCTGGACGCGATCCGGGCTGCGGGCACGGACATACTGATAGTCCTGACGGCAGCCGGATGGCTGCAATTTTGAAGCCACCGTGCAGATCCTGGGCAGTTATGTTGTCCTAGCTCACCTCACCGTTGCATATCTCGAAGCCACTTGTTGACGTGGATGTCAGTCGATCACACGGTCAAAGTCACATCAGCATCCTGGAATAGCAAGCAGGTAAGAGCCAACATGGACCCACTCATCGGCAAGCGCCTTGGCAAGTACGAGATCCAGACTGAGATCGGACGCGGCGGCATGGGGATCGTCTACCGCGGGCACGATCCTATTCTGCGTCGGGCTGTGGCGATCAAGATATTGCCGCCGCAGCTCACCTATGACACCCAGTTCGTCCAGCGTTTCCGGCAGGAGGCCGTCCTGGCAGCCAGCCTGCGCCACCCTAACATCGTCACGATATTCGACGTGGGCGAGCAGGACAACACCCACTATATCGTGATGGAATACCTGGAAGGGGCAACGCTGGAGGCGCTGCTGCCGCGCCAGGGCCCTGTGGTCCCCGCACAGGCAGGCCGCATTATCCAACAGGTGGCGGATGCGTTGGACTTTGCGCACGGTCGCGGGATCATCCATCGCGATGTGAAGCCAGCCAATATCATGGTGGAACCCGATGGGCGAGCGATTCTCATGGACTTTGGGCTGGTGCGGGCGGCAGAAGGGACCAGCCTCACGCGCACGGGGACATTCCTGGGCACACCGGAGTACATGTCACCGGAGCAAGCGATGGGCACTCAGGTGGATGGCCGCAGCGACATTTACTCGCTGGGTGTGGTGATCTATCGTATGCTCACCGGAAGAGTGCCGTTCGCGCGCACCACGCCCTTGGGGGTGACCTACGCACACGTGCACGAGCCTCCGCCGCCTTTACGACAGGTACGCGCAGACCTCCCTGCGGCAATCGAAACGGTTGTCAGCAAGGCTCTGGCGAAACGTCCGGAAGACCGGTACCAGAAGGCGGGTGCCCTGGCAAATGCGTTCGCGGCCGCGGCAAGTGGCACGCCTTTGCCCCAGCCAGAGGAGACAGTGATCAGCAGACAGCCAGGGAGGCCAAAGACCTCCCGGCGCGTAGCACCCGTAGTAATAGTGGGCCTGATGGCATCGGTGGTGATCCTGGCCGGCGTACTCGTCGCGCTTACTCGGCTGCAAGCGCCCGGAGAATCCGCGCAGATTACCGCCACGTCTGTGTCGGTCGCGGTTGTCCCCTCAGCTACTCTAGCTACCACTCCGGCCGCAGTCGTCGCGTCGACCCCACTGGCCCTTACCCGGTCTGCCGTCGACACACCAGCATCCCCCGCGGTTGACACTCCGGTGGCGCCTTCAGCCAACGACGCGTCGGTCCAGCCTACGAGCACCGCGAAAGTTGCCGCAGCGCAGGCGCAACCGACTGCCACACCTGCGCCACCCGTGCTGGCAGAGCCAACCCAAGAACCGCGTCAGAGCCCGCTTGCCCGCGTGACCAACGCCAGTGTAAATCTGCGCGGCGGACCAGGCACGGCTTACCAGGTCGTCGGCCAGGCACGCCAGGGGACAACGTACGCGATCTCCGCCAAGAGCGCCAACGGCGCATGGTGGCAAGTCTGTTGTGTGCAAAACCAGCCGGTCTGGGTCTCAGCGGATGTCGTCACCACCGAAGGTGACGTGACAAGCGTCCCGCTGGCCCGCGATGTGCCGCCGCCTACGGCACCGCTCTCGCCCACAGCAGCCCCCCAGCCGGCGCGCAGGACTAATGGCCAATGTCAGCCCTGGCACAAGCGCCCCGCGCCAGGCTATGGCATCTTGCTGGTCGAAAACCATATCGGTGAGGAACTGCTGCTGGAATGGACCGTCGGAGGGTCAGGCCAGTGGCGGCTGGCCGCTAAGCAGGGTGACGTGCCCGGCCGGTGGTGGCGCGAGCTGCCGGTCGGCCATCATGAATTCGCCGACTCAACCGGTACGGGTCTCGGGCACATTTCCGTGAACGTAGCCGACGGGCAGCCCTACATCTCGCCGATCTGGTACAACGACCAAAAGGAAGAGAGGCTTTACCCGATGGACATCCCGGCGGGGTGCCGATAGGAGCGACGCATCGATGCTTAGCGAGAGTCTCGGCAGGTATGAGCACGGTGGTCACCGTCTTCAACAACGGCACCTGGACCGAACCGCCATAGCGGTCTGGCAATGCGCACCGGTTAGGGTTCGTCGGGCGGGGATCTTGAGGCAGACAAACAGCTTTGGCAAGAGGTTAAGGCAGGTAGATAAGGTTTCGACGCCGGTGGAGCAGCCGGATCCTACCGGGTCCGCTGGTTTGCCTGATCAAGCGGCGACCGCGCTGACCGGATCCGCCGCGCCTCAACCGTGGCCGGAACAGGCCTATGTTGTTGGACAGGACACGAGTCCGACCCCGTTCTACCTGCCGGCAATGCCGCCGCCGGGCCGTGACCGCCTGGGTCGGGCCGCGCGTATCGGAATCGTCGCGGCACTGTTCATGGCATGTCTGGCTTTGCTGATCAGCGCGCTGACTTTGGCTGAGGCCTGGCGCGTGCGCAACGCGGCCGCGGCTGGCCTGGATGATGTCATCGCTCAGTTGGATACCCTCT
>Ga0315287_10006233_pt1 | contig 11830 bp, 6 predicted proteins | sample YL17G11_0_MG_FD_205037 | JGI IMG/M metagenome (GOLD analysis project Ga0315287, IMG submission 205037) | Sediment microbial communities from Yellowstone Lake, YNP, Wyoming, USA - YL17G11_0 | ecosystem: Environmental > Aquatic > Freshwater > Lake > Sediment | place: USA: Wyoming | collected...
GACAACCTCTACCCACTCAAAGACTATCACCGGATGTATATCGGCGAGGTGGTCAACTGTTTGGAGAGGTAGCCGGAAGGGGGCGGGTGGAAAGTGGAATTGATGGTCCGGCGCCGGCGGGCACATGGATGTGCCCGCCGATCAACTTTCAACTTTCGACTTTCGACTTTCGACTCAAAACTTCTTACTACTTCCCCCCCGCCGCCGTCTCCGAAGGTAATGCCCGCTCGTGGACCAATAGCACGTTTGTAAGCTTGCGCCCGGCCTGGGAGATTGTCCTGCCGCGATAGTACATGGCCATCGAGGCTCCGCCGTCGAAGTTCAGGGCATCGCTGCAGCCCAGAGCCTTCATCACACCGGCCCATTGGGTGAGGGTCACGGCCTTGCCGGTGTTCGCCAGGATCAGCTTGTTCGGGGAAGCGATCCCGACGCCGGTGCGGTTCGACTTGCCCAGCACGTGCGGGTCGCGGAAGCCCTCGGCCGCCGGGTCCACACAAACACTGCCGCCCGCGACCAGCCTCGGCCCGCAGCAGATGACGGTGTTGTAGTTGCTCCAGTCGATGTGTTTGTTTCTCTCGACTCCGATAATCGCGGGACGGTAGTCCTGGGTGAAGCACAGCGCAGTTCCCATGCCTCCCCAGTGGACCAACTTGCCCCCTACGACGATATCGCCTATCGGCCTCAGGTTGGACTTGGAGAAGAACGTGCCGTTGATGGCGGCGGTCGGAGCGCAGCGCTTGACAAACGATGAAAACGACTCGTCCGTGCCGACGCTTCCCTGCGAGATCGCCACGTCCACGCTCACCCGGGCATCGTCCAGGTCGACCGTGATGACATTGACGGAAATGCCCTGCACGGTGGTCTTGGAGTACGAGACAGCTTTGGTCTCGGGCGGTCCGGGTTTTCGAGCTATCATTGGAAGGATGATCTTGGTCGTTTCGATGGATGCGCTGACAACCTCGGGCGTCTCTATTCTCAGGCTGGGAATGCTGCTTGTGGTAGGCGTGGCGTCCTTCACGCCTCGGAACACACTGACTATCGAAGTCTTGCCCAACCGCTCCGCGAGAGACAACGGCGTGACGCCGTCCTCATTCGCGGCCTTCGTATCGGCCCCTTTGGAGACCAATATCTCCACCATCTTCCGGGAGTCCATCGCGACCGCCACGTGCAGCGGGGTCTGCCCGGACTTGTCGGTGGCGTTTACTTTGGCCTTTAGATCGATAAGGAGCAGCGCGGCCTCGGGCTGCTCGGCGTAGACGGCCCAAAATAGTGGGGCCAGGCCGTTTTCATCCTTTTGGTTCACTGCCGAGGGGTTGTCGGTTGCGATGGACTTGATCCTCGCGATGTCGCCCATCAGCGCGGCCTGGTGGATGGCGTCGGCACGGGCCGGCGCCGCCGACGCGCAAAGCACGGCAATAAGTGACACAATGAATAGTCTGATAAGCATCCTGCCAACTGACTCCACGGGGACTTACCGAGGTCTGACCGGCTATATATACAATGGTCGCTCACGAAGTACCTCGCCTGCTTTGCGAGCCTGCACGATCTAGCATCCTGAGATCTGTCGAAGGGTGCGGCCAAGTCTCCACCATTCTCTCTTCGGAGCCGCATGCTTCGACGCAGCTCAGCATGCTCACCTTCGTGCTAACAAGCAGGGTGCCAGGTAATAGACCACTGTAGCTATATTATAGCAGACGGGGTTGTTTGGGCGTAATTGCCCTGCAAGAGTTCGGTCTCGGTGAGCGCTGAGGGTGCGTCCCAAGTTTATGACAGTTCCACTTTTTTCATCTTTTTTGCTCCATGAGTAATGATTTTGGGCAGTTGGCGTCGAATTCTACTGCAGTTAAGCAGATGGAAGGAGACGTGGGAATGCAAGACAGGCCGGAAAGCAAGGATGAGATGGTAGAGCGTTTGACTCGGCAGTTTCGGGAGTTGCTGAAGAAGAGACTGCCCGATGAGCCAGGAACTCTCGAAGAGATAGAGCGTGTGACTGAGGAGATCGGGACTGAGATCAAGCGAGAGATCGAGAACGAGTGCTTGGGCTGGCACGGCAGTGGTTACGTCGGATCTCAGGTCACTTGCAGTTGTGGCTCTGTGAGCAAGTTCAAGAACCACTATCCCAAGCGGATTGTGAGTTTGTGCGGGGAAACGACTGTCAGGCGCTCTTACTACCATTGCAGTAGTTGTGGGAAGGGTTACGTTCCTCTGGATGCGACGCTGGGTTTGGACAGAGGTTGCACAAGCGTGGGCGTGCGCACAAAAGTGGGACGGCTTGCCTCAATGATCCCCTTTGGGGATGTATCGCTGGAATTGTGGTTACTTTGTGGAATTGCCCTTTCGTCCAACACAGCTTGGCGTATCGCCGAATCAATGGGTGAGCGAGTCAAGGAGGAACGCTCGGAATGGGAGCGACTGGTTCTTTCCGGGGATGTGGAAACGCCTGACACGGCTCCCGAACGGTTGTATATAGGCATAGACGGCGTGCACGTGCCGATGTATGATGGCAGCTACCACGAGGCCAAGTGTGGGATTGTATACCAGACTGTCCAGAATGAGGGCAAGACCAAGATCAGCAACGCCAAGTATATGGCAACGCTGGAGCGAACGGCGGCCTTTGGCGATCAAGTCTACGCACTTGCATTTGACCAAGGCGTGGAGAACGCAAATGATCTTGCCTGCCTTGGTGATGGGGCGACGTGGATATGGAATAGCTTTTCACTGCACTATCCCGACGCTGTCCAAATTCTGGACTATTATCACGCAACCGAGCATCTCGACGATGTAGCCAAGGCGTGGTATGGCGAGGACTCGGAGAAGGCGAAATGCTGGTTGGAAGCACGTGAGCTGGACATGCTTTCCGACTGTGTCGAGGACGTAATCAGATCGATTTGGTCCTGGCATCCGACAGACGACAAAGCAAAGGATATTCGTCGCGTGGAACTGGGCTACTTTGAGAAGAACAAATATAGAATGCTCTATGCGAGTCTGAAAGCAAACGGCTACCATATAGGTAGCGGACTTGTTGAAAGCGCCTGCAAGACAATCGTTACCCAGCGGCTCAAGCAGTCGGGAATGAGGTGGTCGGAGCCGGGCGCGGAGAGCATGGTGCATCTGCGGTCCTACCTGCTGAGCGACCGTTCAGCCGATATTTCACGATTTGCCAGGGCAGCATAGATTTACCTTCAATGTGGGACGCACCCGAGCGCTGACGCGAGTTTGACGCCCGCGTTCGAACCTGATATCATGAATGCAACAAAACTCAGTTTTCCGGGCGGCCGAGTGCAGGAAGCATGTGCCTCGGCCGTTTTTGTCGCCCGACCTGGAGCAAGGTGAGTATGAGCGCAGCAGGCACAGCATTGGAAGTCCGCGAGGACATCAGAAATATCGCGATAATCGCCCACGTCGACCACGGCAAGACCACGCTTGTCGACGAGATCCTCAAACAGAGCGGAACGTTCAGGTCGAACCAGGTGATCGTGGAGCGAGTGATGGATTCCAACGACCTCGAACGCGAAAAGGGCATCACGATCCTTTCCAAGGTAACGTCGGTACGCTACGGCGATACCAAGATCAACATTGTGGATACCCCCGGCCACAGCGACTTCGGCGGCGAGGTCGAAAGGATCTTGCGGTCGGTCGATGGCGTCCTGCTCCTTGTCGACGCCTGCGAGGGCCCCATGCCCCAAACCCGCTTCGTCCTGAAGAAGGCGCTGGAGCAGAGACTGCGGCCTATCGTGGTGATCAACAAGATCGACCGCCCCGGCGCGCGGCCCCATGAGGTCCTCGACGAGGTGCTCGACCTGTTCATCGACCTTGGCTGCCATGAGGACCAGTTGAGCTTCCCATACCTGTTTACATCGGCGACCGAGGGCTATGCCGTGCTCGATCCGTCGCACGAACCCGATGGTATCGCCCCCCTCTTCCGAATGATAATGGAGCACGTTCCGCCTCCGGAGGCTCGGACTGACGGCCTGTTCCAGCTTCAGGTGACCAGCCTGGATTACGACGACCACCTCGGGCGCATGTTCGGCGGCAAGATCCTGCGGGGCTCCGTGAGGCAAGGCGAGACGGTCGCCATCATCAAGCGCGACGGCGCCCAAGACCGGTTCCCAGTCACCCGCGTGTTCATCTATGAGGGCTTGAAACGGACCGATGTGCCGGAGGCTTCGGCGGGCGAAATAGTGCTTCTCGCGGGTTATCCGGAAGTCCAGATAGGTGAGACCATCGCGGACCCCGACCAGCCCGACGCCTTGGACCTGATTCAGATCGACGAGCCGACGGTTTCCATGAGCTTCATAATCAACAACGGTCCCTGGGTGGGCAGGAGCGGCAAGTATGTGACCATGCGCAACCTGAGCAATCGCCTGGAGCGGGAGGTGAAGGTCAACATCAGCCTGCGAGTCGAGCCCACGGACAGGCCGGATAGGCTCAACGTGTCCGGGCGCGGGGAACTGCAGCTCGCGATACTGCTGGAGACGATGCGCCGCGAGGGCTTCGAGGTCTGCGTCAGCCGCCCGAGGGTCATCACGAAGAAGATCGGGCGCCATCTGTGCGAGCCGATCGAAGAGGTCACCATAGACGTGCACGACGAGTTCGTGGGCACGATCATCGAGGAACTCGCCCGCCGCAAGGGCGAGCTCAAGATGATGAGCAAGAACGAGTCGAGAATGAACCGGTTGATATTCGAGGTTCCCACCCGCGGCCTTATCGGTTTCAGGACTGACTTTCTCACATTCACCAAGGGCCTGGGGTTGTTGTCGAGGATCTTCAAAGAGTATGCTCCCCGCCGTGGCGCGATAGTCACGCGGACTCGCGGCAGCCTGATATCAAAGGAAACCGGCCGCGCGACAGCCTATGCCATCGCGCCGCTCCAGGACCGCTCCACCCTGTTCGTCTCGCCCGGCGACGAGGTTTACGAGGGCCAGGTAGTGGGCGAGAACACCCGCGGAGATGACATGGTCGTCAACATCACCAAGGCAAAACACGCGACCAACATGCGCTCGTCGACGGAAGACGCGACAGTTCTGATCACGCCCGCCCGGCAGTTCACGCTAGAGCAGACACTTTCGTGGATCGGCGACGATGAACTGCTGGAAGTGACCCCCGAAGCCCTTCGCTTCAGGAAGGTGATCCTCAAAGACTTGGACCGAACGCTGGCCGCCCGCAAAAGCAAGTAGGCGACCGACCGATCACGTCTCCAATGAGTGGCAGAGGACAACGAGATTTCTGCTCAGCATGCTCACATCGTACTCACCAAGAGTGAGCTCTTGCCTCTAACTCAGCCCATTGACAGGTCCCTACCATTGTGTTATCATCACACACCGTGCAATAGCACACGCAGCAAAGGTCAGCAAGTAATGGCGAAATCGCTTATCATAGTCGAATCCCCAGCTAAGATCAAGACACTCAAGAACTTCCTTGGACCGGACTTCACCGTGGAAGCCAGCATGGGCCACGTGCGCGACCTGCCCAAGAGTAAGTTGGGCGTGGAAGTCGAGAATAACTTCCAGCCCCAGTATGTCTCCATTCCCGAGCGGCGCGATGTCCTTAAGAAGCTCAAGGACGCCGCCGCCAAGGCCGAGGTCGTGTATCTCGCATCGGACCCCGATCGCGAGGGCGAGGCAATCGCATGGCACCTGCGCGAGGCCCTCAAGCTCGACAACGCCAAGCGAATTCAGTTCAACGAGATCACCAGAACGGCCGTCCTCGAAGGGCTTCACAACGCGCATGACATAAACATCGACCTCGTCAACGCTCAGCAGGCCCGCAGGGTCCTCGACAGGCTGGTCGGCTACAAGCTCAGTCCTCTGCTTTGGCGCAAGGTCAAGCGCAATCTCAGCGCGGGCCGCGTGCAGTCGGTTTCGGTGAGGCTCATCTGCGACCGCGAGCGCGAGATACTGGCGTTTGTCGCGGTGGAGTATTGGTCGATCACGGCCACTCTCACACCCAGGGATAAAGAGCGCCTCTTCGAGGCCAAGCTGCTCTCCCGAGCAGGCGAGAAACTGGAAATACACAACCAGCGGGAAGCCGAGGACCTGCTGAGCGCGCTGCGGGGGGCCGACTACCGCGTCAAGAGCATCAGGAAGAACGAGAAGAAGCGCAATCCAGCCCCGCCGTTCATCACCAGCACGCTCCAGCAGGAAGCCTCTCGCAAGCTCGGATTCGGGGCGCGCCGGACGATGACGGTCGCCCAGCAGCTTTATGAGGGCGTCGAGCTCGGCCAGGCGGGTTCCGTCGGTCTGATCACATATATGCGAACCGATTCCACCCGCGTCGCCAAGGAAGCTCAGGACGAGGCCCGCGAATACATAGCCAAGAACTACGGCGCGACCTTCACCCCCGACAAGCCCAGGCAAGTCACTCGCAAGGGCGCGCAGGACGCTCATGAGGCCATCCGCCCGACTTCGGTCTATCGCCACCCGGACGAGATCACGCACTATCTTTCCAATGACCAGTACAGGCTCTACCGTCTGGTCTGGCAGCGCTTTATGGCCAGCCAGATGTCTTTGGCTGTGTTCGACGTCGTTTCCGTGGATATCGAGGCCAGGGATATGCTCTTCAGGGCCACCGGTTCCACAGTCAAGTTCCAGGGCTTTATGAAGGTCTACACTGAAGGCAAGGACGACGATAAGGTCATAGCCGACGAGGACCAGCTCCCGTTGCCGCCTTTGAAAGAGGGCGAAATGCTGGACCTCAAGAAGCTCTTGCCCGAGCAGCACTTCACCGAGCCGCCGCCAAGATACACCGAGGCCACGCTGGTCCGCACTCTCGAAGAGAAAGGCATCGGCAGGCCGAGCACTTACGCGGCGATCATATCCACCATCCAGGACCGCAAGTATGTGGAAATACGCGAGCGCAAGTTCTTTCCGACCGAACTCGGGTTCATCGTCACCGACCAGCTCGTGAAGCATTTCCCGGAGATCATGAGCGCCGAGTTCACCGCCGGAGTGGAAACTAAATTGGACGACGTCGAAGAGGGCAAGCTCGACTGGGTGAAGCTGCTGGGCGAGTTCTACGGGCCCTTTGAAAAGGACCTGGAAGCCGCCCAGGAACAGATGGAACGCGTCAGGATGACCCCCAAGGAGAGCGATCAGGTCTGCCCGAACTGCGGCAAAAAGATGCTCATCCGCGAGGGGCGCTTTGGCGAGTTCCTCGGCTGCGCGGGCTATCCCGAGTGCAAGACCACCATGCCGCTCACCAAGCCCATCGATGTCAAGTGCCCGCTGTGCGGCGAGGGCGACGTAGTCGAGAAGATATCCAAGAAGCGCAAGGTCTTTTACGGCTGCAATCGCTACCCGGAGTGCAAATGGGTTTCGTGGGACAAGCCCATCAACAAGCAGTGCCCCAAGTGCAACAGCCTCCTGGCCGAGCGCCGCTTCCGTGGCAGACTCAGCGGTTACAAGTGCACCAGCCCCGAGTGCAACTACTACAAGTGGCGCGGGAAGGCCGACGAAGGCGAGGACCAGCAGGGCGGGCAGGCGGACGAGCAGGCGGTGGCGTAGTTCCCTGATAGGCCGGGGAATCTGTCCCCGGTCCAAGGTATGCGGGAAATCCGTTCCCGCTCTCCCTTCGCAGGCAGCCAGGTTAGTTTCGGGATTTCCGTTCCGCGTTCGCTCCACTCAAATGCCGAAACACCAAACATCAACTTCGAGCCTGAAGAGCAAACCAGTCGTTTCGCTCTTGGCAGGCAAAACATGCCATTATGAACGCTGGTTTCTCCGGACTAGCGCACCCTAGGTAATCAAGCAGTTCTTTGGCTTTCACAAAGAAGTCCGCCCAAGACGCAGGCATGCTGCCGGCCCGGCTGCAGATGAACTCTCTTGACCAATCAGGAATCTCGTTCAACAGCGTGCTACCTATCGGTGTGTTCTTGGCGCTCGACATTTGTACCCTTCTATCGTTTGAGATGAAGCTGCACGCGCCATCACCAAGGACGATGGATAGATTGCTCGGCGGGTTGTCCGCGAACAACATTTCCTGGTACGATTTATCACGATACTCAGATTGCCATATGAGAACCGAGTAGCCTTCGTGCGTGCTCTCGGTGAGCGATACTCGCCGGTAGCATTCACCCAACTGATCCGCCAATCCAAATTTGTCGAGCCGTTTGGCCGTGTCCAAAAGCAGGTCGCCCGACCACCGCAAACGGTGCACTATCTCACAAACGTTGGTTGTGAACTCGGAGTATGTCATTTTGAGCCTTGGCTGCGGGAGATGGAACGTGAAAGTTGTGCGCGGAAATGGAGTGTCAAAACTGCGCCGTGAGAGATTCTTCATCTTGCCCAAAGCGCCCGCCAAGCAAGGAGTGCTCGTGGCATTGGAGTAGTCGTAGTTGAACAGCCAGCTCCCATCGGCCGCGACAACACCCTCAAGGAAGGCTATGTCGGAGATGTCGTCTGGACCACGCCGTCGATCCCATTCTTGCGCCTCGTCACAGATCATCAGCAGACCTGCGTAGACGCCGCTTTCAGCGTCTACCGACTCTACATCAGCCTCCTGTACGTACGAATCGTGCAGCAGCACGGCCCTAATCCCACGGAATAAGTGCGCTGTCACGAAGTTTTTGTCGCCTGCGTCGCGAATCCGCAGCTTATTCGGGGCTTCCAGCATCCTTATTAGCTTCAAGGCCCCATATACTGCGTGGTTCTGCTCATCTATTGCTCGCTGGTTAGCTTTCGGCAGGACTGGAAAAGAAGCATAGCCTAGATCAGCAACGGCATCCGTGTCGGCACCTGATGTCACAATTTCCGGCTTTCGCCCGCAGGACTTATGCGCCAGTTCTTGGAAGTACGTGCTCATATTGGGGTGCTTCTGCCCTGGAATCTCAATATCGTGAGTAAGGCAGGCGAGCAGTAATATATCCACACGGACCGCTCTGGCTAGTTCCGGGGTACAGGTGATCAGGTAGACAGCCAACAAGCTGACTCTTATCACGTGGTGAAGGTGGTCCCGATAGAACTTCCCTGCCATATGCACCAGCACCTCGTTTACCAGCCTCTCGTTATCGCGCCATACTTCCCGACTGGTTTCCATAAACCCTTTTCGGTGGGTATTCCATAGACTTGAGCCATGCCGTGCCTCAATGCTATCCAGAAGAACATCAACGGTGTCAAACAACAGACGATGTGCAGCATCGTGCTTGTCTTCGCCGCCGGCCGCGACCCACGGTGGCCCCAGCCGAGAGAGACAATCCGCCACTTCAGGAAGCCCCGGTTCCAGAAACGAGATAGCGCTCCGAAGAAGAGCGGCGTCGAAATCCTGTGTGGGCGTCCCGCCGTTCATCGAAGCAGCCACCTCACTATCAGGTCTGCGGTCAGTCCACAGAGACAGAGCAGCGATCCGGCAACCAGCCATCGTTTGTGTCGCTGGTGGCGTGCCGCAAGCTCCTTCTGGTTCCCCAATTCGCTGTACAAACGCTGCTTTTCTGCACCAGCTGACCTGAGATTTGCGAGGACCTCTTCCTTTTCGGCGATCAGCCTTTCCCTAACCAGTTCGTTTTGTGCAAGAAGCAAGTTCACTCTGTCCTCGAAGTACTGACCTCTGAAACGGGCACGCTCTTCCATGTTTGCGAGTTGCCTTTGCAACTGTGCCAGAGCGGCTTCGGTATTAATGATCGCCTGCGGCGGGCTGTCGAACTGGCCCAGCATATCCTTGAGAGTGGACACCAACTCGGCGTTGATCTGCTCACTCTTGTCCCCCCGTGCCACTTGCTCGTTCAACGCTTCCACGCGCTGTGACAACTCCTGTTCCTTCTGTGTTAGAGCCGCCACCGCCGAGGAAGCCTCTTCCATCTCCGCTCGCGCCGCTATCACTTTCTCGTCACTCTCCAAGCGTGCTTCAAGGACCCGGCGCTGCATGTCTTGTCGCGCCCGTTCGCGATCCAACGGGTGTCGGTGCGCCTGGATATCCTGGCGGCGCTCCTCCTCCGCTTCCAAAGCTATATTCTTCACCGCTGGGAACTGCAGCGTATCACCTCCAACTGCGAATATATACTCGTACATCTCCAGAGGAACCAACTGCCGAAGCGTTGGAAACATGATCCCTGACAGCATTGCCGCGAGAGCCGCCTCGCTGCGCGCCATGTCAACGGCATCGACGCGCAGAAAGGGAAAGACTACTTCATACCATTGGCTGGGGAAGAGGAAATATGTTTCGTCAAGTGGCTGTTCGAGCATTTGGCACGCCAGCGGTAGCGATCCGTCGATCGACAGCAGGTACTTGTCGTGCGAAATGTGAACGTGCTCCGAGATCCGTTTCCTAGTATCAGTGATGAGACGGAACATCATCGCGTCGTGTCCAGGATTGTGCTTGTGGCGCTTGCCTGGATTAGACCGCGCTCGTTTGTAGCTGGCCTCCTGGAAGATTCCCTTGAGTTCCTCATACTCGTCTGCGGGTAATCGGCAATATGTGTTGTCGATCTCTATCTTCAGTTCCCGCAGACGCGCCTTTATCCTCAACGGATTTAGCGGCTCAACGAAGCGTCGCCACTGCTGTATGTTGGTCGAGCCGCGGTTTGCCCGTATGAAATCAGCAATAAGCGGCTCCTCAATTTCGTCCGCTGGGTCGGCTCCGCTTTCCTTGCACAAACGGACAACGTCCCGGATAATCGCGTTTTGCGCGGAGAACTGCTGGTCTTGGTAGTCGACAGCGCCGTGGAACTCATCCAATGTCAACTTGTGCACACGCAGTGCAACTCCGAGTTCATCACGCGACGCAGCGAGCAGATGGGTCACGAAGTCGTGGAACTGGTGCTTGTCTATAAACAGCGCAAACAATACGTTTGAGTCAAGGTAGAGCGTCTTGCCGGCAACGGCCGTTCTTCGCACCTCATCCAGGTCCGGGTTGTTCCCCAGTATCTCAAACAACACCTTGCCTTGAATCCACCACGTGATATAGCTGCGCGGAGCGGGCCTTGGATTGTGGAACAGTCCCACGATGAGCGCATCGAAGTCCACTTTATCCTCAAGTCCTTTATCCGCTAGATCCTGCTTCAGAGAAGCGTACATGTCTGGACTGCTATCCACGTGATCTGCGTTACTGAAGACGCGTGCTATGAAGTTTGCCTGGTAATCCCCCATGCGATGCACGGCTTGCTTAAAGACATCCACAAATACGCCGCGCTCTTCATCACCCATCACGGGCGCAAACACCCTCGAAGTGGCAACAATATCCCCGTTCAGCGCATCCTCGTATCCGCTCACTTCTATCTCAGGTCGCACACGGTGGGAGTATGCCGCATCCAGCGTGAGCCGTCCGTCTCCGCCGGTCTGCGTTTTCTCCTGCTTGCCAAGGTCGTGGAGCGTTTGCGTCACTATGGTCCTCAGCCCCTCAGTCGGTGCCACGCCCAACAAAGCAGCCAGTTTCTCAGCCACTTCATCTTGCGTGAGGCCTTTGCCTCCCGTTTGTGCGTCCTCATCCAACACTAACACACAGAGCTTCTCGTAAGCTTCGCCTCTCAGAGCTTGGGCCCGCTGGTTGAACAGCAGACGGAATGCCTTGAGCATCGCTTGGTTAGTTGCCATAACAGCTCCCTTCCCTTCCTAAACAAGGTGGTCCGTAGCGCACGCTGAGCAAGCTCGCCGCCGAGCGGTCCGTACCGTTTCTCCCGTCGAACTGCCGCGCCCCCGCCTGTATCATAGTGCTTGATACCTCTTGTGTCAACACAGCAGATGCCAGGCTTCAGTCTTTCGACATTTGAATGCAGCGAAGCCGCAATGGAAATCCCGAAACTAATCTGCCTCCCTGCGGGGCGGGGCCCGCGCGGGGCGCCCCCCCCGCCCCCCCGGGGGCAGGGGGGGGGCGGGGTTTGGGGGGGGGGGGGGGGGGGGGT
>Ga0315287_10006234_pt1 | contig 11829 bp, 15 predicted proteins | sample YL17G11_0_MG_FD_205037 | JGI IMG/M metagenome (GOLD analysis project Ga0315287, IMG submission 205037) | Sediment microbial communities from Yellowstone Lake, YNP, Wyoming, USA - YL17G11_0 | ecosystem: Environmental > Aquatic > Freshwater > Lake > Sediment | place: USA: Wyoming | collected...
CATGCCGACCTGAAAGATATATTTTTTTGTCCAACGATTTAATGTTGAAACTGAAATATTCCCTCCGATGGTATGCACAAAGGCGATGCCGTTATCTTTCAAATTTCTATCCACCACTTCAAAATAGGTCCTATAATTCTTATGATCCACGTGTTCAAGAATGCCGATAGAAATAACTCTGTCAAAATGGCCTTTAACTTCCCGATAATCTTGAAGCCTAAGTTCAACCGGCAACCCTTTGCACAATTCCCTGCCAAGCTCAAATTGCTCCTTAGAAACCGTTACCCCTAAAACCTTAACCCCATATTTTTCTGCAGCGTATTTAGCAAATCCGCCCCAACCGCAACCCAGGTCAAGAACGGTCATGCCGGGTTTGAGTTCTATTTTTTTGCAAACCAGCTCCAGTTTTGCTTCCTGCGCCTCATCAAGATTTTTGGCACCTTTCCAATACGCACAAGTATAAATCATCCTCTTGTCCAACATCGCCCGGTACAAATCATTGCCTAGATTATAATGTTGTGATCCATGGGTAACCGATCTCCGCTTTGAGGCAAAATTAAAGGTTTTGGATAAAAAGTGTTCGATAACAGCTCCGAGATTATTTTTAATTTTTTTATCAACCTTAGCCTTAAAGATATGGCAGAAAAATTCATCGAGCCGTTTGCAATCCCACCAACCATCCATATAGGCTTCACCCAGCCCCAAGGCACCTTCCGCCAGAACCCGCGAAAATAACTGGTTGTTATGGACCTGGATATCCCAGGGCCGATCTCCATTGACTTTTATATCGGCGAGAGACAATAATTCTTTAACTACTTTTCCAGTCATCTTCTTTTCCTACTAAAAATATCTATCAAATAATAACATTTTTCCATGCCCAATTAAAAGGCTTATTAAAAGCTATCTTTTATGATGCTGAATAGGCTATATTTCTTTATTGATTTAATAGAATAATTTGAGCCATTAATGATAGCTTTAGCTGCTTCCATTCCGCTTTCAACCGCCGGACCAATCCCTTCCCCCAGATCTCTGGTGGCTAGACCCAATGCGTCACCGATAATAAAGACGTTTCCGATTTGTCCGGTCTGGATATCCCCTCTCAGATAATAAACATAACCCTTTGGAGCAAACTGATAATCATTAACCAAAGATAGATCCTTTAGTTTTCGGACAAAATATTCCCAGTAATCTCGAATGGTCTGGTTCTTTGTTTTTAACTCTTTCAGTGATCCGCCAATTCCAATGTTTAGGTATCCTTTCCCCTTTGGCACATACCAGGAATAACCATAAAATTTATTTTCAAAAAACCACAAGTAGCAATTCGGATTTTTATAGTTATAAGCAAACTCCTGTTCCATACTGACGATGGCCCTGGTTCTTGGGTTAATCGCTTTAAAAAAAGTATTGTAAACCGGGCAAAAGGTCCCACCGGCCCCAATCAGATAACGACAGCGGTATTTTTCGTCAACAATGTAAAATCCGTTCTCGACTCGAATCTCTTTCACGGTATGAGTTTCAACTTTAACGCCCGAACGTTTCAAAAGCCATTCGTCAAACTCCCATCTCCGGATAGAATATTGTTTTGCTCGTAGCTTAAGAGTAAGCCCAAAAATGTTAACATGTAAATAATCTAAAAGGTTCAGGCTGTGGGGGTAACTATTTAGATCGATTTTTAGATCTTGAACAACTTTGGGGGTGATCCATCCGGCGCATAGTTTCTGGCGGGGAAAACTTTCCTTGTCCAATATCAAACAGTCGATCCCATTTTCTCTTAGCTTCCAGGCGCAAGTTGAACCCGCTGGCCCGCCACCAACGATAATTACTTCAGAATAAATCAAAATTTAAATAACTCGACACGGGGGTTGTTGCGTTCCCGGCTTAGTCATAACGATCTGCCATAATTGGATGCCTCTGGTTCTAAAATCGGCAGCGCATTGTAATAAAAAGTATTTCCACATCCTATAAAATCTGTTGCCATACTTTTCCTTTAGCTTTGGCCAGGCATTCTCAAAATTCGCATCCCAGGCCATCAGCGTCTTATCATAATCGGGGCCAAAATTATGCAGGTCTTCCCAAACAAACAGGCCCTCCATCGCCTGTGCAATTTGTTTAACGGAAGGAAGCATCCCGACTTGAAAGATGTATTTTCTGATCCAACGATCTCCGGTAGTGGAGGAAGTGTTTCTTCCGATGGTATGAACAAAAGCAATACCGTTATCTTTCAGGTTCCTATCCACCACTTCAAAATAGGTTCTATAATTCTTATGCAGCACATGTTCAAGAATGCCGATAGAAATAACTCGATCAAAATGGCCCTTAACTTCGCGATAGTCTTGAAGCCTAAGCTCAACCGGCAGTCCCTTACACAATTCCCTGCCAAGCTCAACTTGTTCCTTGGAAATCGTTACTCCCAAAACCTTAACCCCGTATTTTTCGGCAGCGTATTTAGCAAATCCGCCCCAACCGCAACCCAGATCAAGAACCGTCATGCCGGGTTTAAGATCTATTTTTTTGCAAACCAGCTCCAGTTTTGCTTCCTGCGCCTCATCAAGATTATTTGCGTCTTTCCAATACGCACAAGTATAAAGCATCCTCTTATCCAACATTGCCTGGTACAAGTCATTTCCAAGATTGTAATGTTTTGAACAATAAGTGAACGATCTACTTTTCGAAGCTAAATTAAAGGTTCGGGATAACAGGACATCAATCACATTTCCAATATTCTTTTTAAGTTTTTCATTAACCCTTGCCTTAAATATATGGCAGAAAAATTCATCAATCTGTTTGCAATCCCACCAACCGTCCATATAGGCTTCACCCAACCCTAAAGCACCCTCCGCAACGACCCGGGAAAATAACTGGTTGTTATGAACCTGGATATCCCAGGGCCGATCACCATTGATTTTTATGTCGGCTAATTTCAGCATATCTTTAAATAAATTCCCAATCATTTTATTCGCCTCCTCTTATTAATAATTCAAATTAATTCTTAATCTAACAATAGTATATCAATTAAGAAGAGGTTTGACAAAGCCGCCAGAGGGCTGATAAACTGGTTTGGTCATGCATGAGTTTGGGACAAAAGTCCTGATTTTTACCGATAGGAATCCCATCTTTAAGGGTGGGGCGGTGACAATTATCGGCTTGCTGGCGTTGCTCTTTGTCATTTGGATGCAGCGGCGCTGGAAAGAACCGCTGCGGGGCGGGTTCCTGGTTTTTATCGCAATTTCGATCTTTATCGTTTTATACGGATTGTTTATCCTGATTTTTCAACCGCAGTGGTGGAAACTTCCATACTAGAAATCCAAATGTCAAAATCCAAACTTCCTGCCTGCCGGCAGGCAGGCAAAACAAATACCAATTCCCAAATCCCAATTTTGGATTTTGAAGTTTGAGGTTGGGATTTCCGCGAAGCGGTGGGGGATCGTCTAATGGTAGGACAGCAGCCTCTGGAGCTGCGTGTGAGGGTTCGACTCCTTCTCCCCCAACTTTTCCTTTCCCTGGTCGAGATTTATTATATAATATCTTCATGCCATACCAAGTCTACATCCTCGAGTGTGCTAATAAAGCCCTTTATACAGGAATAACCACCGATCTTAAGAGACGATTTGCCGAGCATGTTTCCGGAAAGGGCGGGGCTTATACACGAAGCCATCGTCCCATAAAAATTAGATATTTTGAAAAGTGCAAATCCAGGAGCGAAGCGCTAAAACGTGAAGCGCAAATTAAAAGCTGGCCGTGCTCTAAGAAATGGGCCCTCATTAGCGAAAAAGCTCCTCGACAAGTTCGGCGCAGGCGAAAAAGCGATCTCTTCCCCTCGGCGTAGCGGCATCGTAACAGCGAAAAATTCACTCTTTCCTTGAAATTTTTAACCACATTCAAAGATAAAAGAATGGAGAGTTAATATGAAGTTGTATTTTAAACGCCCGCCGGATTTTAATCGGCTGTGTCTTATGTCGTCAGGCTTTCCCGCCTGTTACGTATTCAAAAATCCCTTTGTCCTGAATCGCGAAAACATTCAAGATTTCATCAGCTTTCACTCTGGCTTTGTTGGGAAATATGTATTTGACAGAGCAAGAAGGCAATTGGCACTTTCTCCGGGTGATTCCGAATTGCACCGGAGGATCGCCGTATCAGCTTTAGGTAGAGCAGCGAATGAAACTATGTTTGGCGGAAAGGTCGTTTTCGAAAAATCAGAAGAGAAGGTTAGGTTCGAGCTGGAGGGGGATTCCGGCTATTTCGGCAAACCTTTAGATGAGGATTTGAAAAGAGCCGCGGAACAGATTGCAGTATTGTTGCGGTCGATTGGTTATGCTCCGGTCATCAAGTTAGAAGACTCCTCGATTGTAGTTGAAGGTTAAACGATTTAAGAGATTTTCTCCAAGCTTTATCCGCTACCTTTTTTATTTTTAGATTCAAAATCCCGATAGATTAACGATCAAATTTGGCCAGAAAGTTATAGATCGGTAAGGTATGTCCGGATAAATTTTTCGACCGCTTTGACGGTTTCAGCTTTCAGCTTGGGCGGACTCGAAGCAACCCAGACCGCGAAATTATACAATTCCTGGGTATCCACCTTTAACCATTTTTTGTTTTTGTGTAAAAACAAGAAAAGGGTAGTCATGGCGATCCTCTTATTCCCGTTTTGAAAGGGGTGGTTTTTGATAAGCAGGTAAAACAGAATGCCCGCTTTTGCCAGGAATGAAGAATAAAGTGACCTGCCGCCAAAAGTTTGAAAAGGGGTTGCCAGGCAACTTTCCAGGATGCCCGGGAAGCGGGTGGAGAAGTCGGGGATCGGCTCATTAAACGACATGGTTTCCTGCGCCAGGCGGAAGGAAAGGTATTCAACTTCTTTTAGGGTCAGTTTTTTCATTATTCTTTTCCCAGCAGTCTTAAGACTTCTCCGTACTCTTTTACGGTCTTTTTGACTGCCGTGTCGATCTCTTTTTTGTCTTCCGCGCTTAGGGATTTGCCCGCTACTGAAGAAAGATATCTTTGCGGGATGGCGTAATTTCTGCCGATCTTCTTTGCCTTTATCTCGCCCATTTTGACCTTTCTATAGAGCGCGATCCGGCTGATGCCAAGTATTTTTGCCAGCTCAGGAATTGATATATATTTTCTGTCTTTCATTTATAACTCCTTTAATATATGTTGATAATAAGCCAAAAATAGATGTTAACCAATAATGAAGTGGTTAACATAGGTTAACTTAGTAGTAGTATGTTAACATGGGTAAGTTGGAGTGTCAAGGGGGCGTGATTAAATTACTATTATACGTTGAGATTGGGGAAAGTCAGCGCTTTTTCAACCCTGAGCGAGAAAAAACGGGAATGTAAATTTTCTACCACCGCGTAGACACAGCCCTGCCTGGCCTGCTTGGCGATAAAAGCTTTCTCCCCGGTGATTGTGATATCCCTAATTGAAAGGTCTGCTTTAAATATTTTCGCCAGATGATCCCAGGCCGTTTTATCCGTCATTCCGGCTTCAAACCAGGGGGTGCTGTTATGGCCGAGGGCATCTACCATGACCACCGGCGCCGTCAATCCCGGTAGACCGTTAAGCCATTTTTCGATATTGGCGCGGTCTGGCGCGGCGGCGAAGATGAAAATAGGCGCCAGACTGGCGATCAGGTGATCTCCCAGACGTTTCAGATAAGCCGCGTACCGGGCTTGGACCTTATTCATTTCAGCTGTGCCTAGTTCTTGCTCTGCGAAGTGGAGCGCAAAGATATTGGGATAACTGGATAGGGGATGAACGACCAGCTCCGCCTGGGTGGTCGTCATTTGTTTAAGGGTTTGGACCACATCTTTAACCCGCTGAAATTGAGTCTGGTCAAAGGATACTTGACTGGAACGATCGAGACTAATGATATCGATAGTTCTTAATTTGCTTGCGGTTAGCATACTAGAAGTATATCGTTCCGATTAAATTAAAATTTCGCCCTGATTTGTAAATCTTGCTTTTTTCCATAAACGGAGTATCCTTGTTGTCGTGATAGTTTATTTAGTTCGCCACGGTGAAGCGGTTGCGGAAGAGGTTGATCCCGCTCGGCCATTGACGGAAAAGGGGAGGGCGGAGGTGGAGGCGACGGCGCGAGAGTTGAAGGAGGAGGGCGTCCGGATCGATGAGATCTGGCACAGCGGCAAACTGCGCGCCAAGCAGACGGCCGAGATCATTGCCCGGGTCCTGAATATTTCTAAGATAATTGAAAAAGAAGGCCTCAAGCCCAACGACACTGTTACTCCGATCGCGGTTCTCATCCGCCAAACCAACAAAACTATCCTCATCGCCGGCCATCTGCCTTTTATTCCTAAATTGGCTTCTTTGCTCCGACCAGAATTGCAAGATAAACAAGTTATTGAATTAAAGTCAGGTGGAGTGGTGCGGGTTTCTTTTTAATGCCAAATTACTAATTCCGAATTAATGTTTCGCTATGCGAAATTAAAATAAAAATAATTCCATTTAAAGAATTTAAGCGGTGCCTAGTATTTTTTTCATAAAGGTTGTTTTGGAGGTCCCATCAGAATAATAGTTAATAATTTGCCGTCCCTCTTTTGCGGATTGTTCGGGTAACCACACAGTTTTGACTTGTCCCTGATTATTAAAAAATAAAGCCGATCCAGCCTTAAATAATTTGGGTTCTTTTTGCCCTTGCACCCGGAATTTTTGAGGTTGTGCAAGTTCAGCAACCGTCACTTTTTGATCTTCATCAAATTCAAGTCTAGTACCGCCACTAAAATTATAACCCTGGACATTATGATTTTTACTTAAAGTGGCTTCAGTTAAGAGGCTCTTCTTAAAAGTGACGATGGTACCTTTGGGAAGATTTGCTCCTTGGGTGGTTTGATCTCTACCTAATCTCATACTTAATCTTTCACCATCCTTTTTAACCGATCCAGGTTCTATGAAAATTTTATCGCCGTTCGGTAGCTGATAGGCCTGCTCGCTTGGTGCCGTTTTTGCCTGGGGGACTTCGGGTCCAGATGTTCTATTAATATTTGGCATTTTTTGACCTCCTATTAAAGCTTACTTTCTTATTTTACTACAGTCTATAAGTTTAGCAGAATATGGGGGGAGAGGCAAGGCGCGTATTCAATTCGGAATGCCGAATTCGGAATGCGGAATGAATTCTGCTTTCGTTATTCCGCAATCTACCCTTTCTCGGTCTATATTGGTCCATGGCAACAGGAAAAAGGATGTTATTTTTTCCGTTTATTAACGCTTGTTTTCCCAGCCTCGGGTCCCTCGCAGCATTTTTTCATCTTAGGCATCAGCTTGGAAAGGCCGACCATGGAAGCGGCTCCGGCAACCGCGCCGAGAAGACCAGCGATCCAATAACCAAAGAAACTTTTTTTATCATCCATTTTTGCGCCTCCTCTGAAGACCGTCCATATTCTCCCACCGCCATCTTGGGGTGTCAATGTTTTAGGAACTTGGAACTTGGGACTGGGTACTAGGGAAGAGGGAGGGGGATTATAGCGAAGACCTAAAATATAGGTCACATGACCTAACCATTAGGTCGTTGACAGGCAATCGCTTAATCAGGCATTGATGGTGGCGAAAAAACAGAAGATCGACATGAAGGAATTGGAACGCTGGTCAAAAGCTGAGGGGCATCCCGTAAAGTTTAAGGAATTTGTTAATATTTTATTATAACCCCAATAGCAGCTCACGCCCGCTAAAAAAAACTGCCGTAACTCAGGTTTAACTTGCAAGAACCTGATTCTCTATTTACCGTGATCCTTAAAAGTGTACATTAGTATCGCGCCAATGATGATTATCGGGACGAGATAGGCCCAGGCGGTTCCGGCTAGAACGGTTAAAGGATAACCGGTTGTCCATGTTTCCGGAGCGCTCGCCGCATGCGCCAGGAGCCTTAAACCGGTTGAACAAAAAATCACAGATAGCACGATCCCCACTAACCATAAAATCGTCAATTGCCCTTTATTCATTTTTCCCACCTCCAAAATATTCTAGCACGCTATTATCCCCCATGGTTGATCTCGTTCGGCGCTATTCTTCGGCGCTGCTTTTTCTCGGATTGTATTTTCTTTCCCCTCAGCATTTTTTCTTTGGCGCGCTTTGATCTTTTGCGTTTCTGCCTTCTGATCTTCTCTCTTTCTTTTTGTTGCTTACTTTTTTCTCCAAGCATTTTGCTTTCGATCTTATCTAATAACAGCCTCCAGGCCAAAAAGCGGTTTAAAGCCTGGGAGCGCTCTTTTTGCATTTTAACTTCAATTCCGGTTGGGAGATGTTTTAGATAGACCGCGGTTGAAACCTTGTTAACATTTTGCCCGCCGGCTCCCGACGACCGGATGAATTTTTCTATAACATCTTTTTTCCGGATGCCGTATTCCTTGAGCCTATTTTCAATTTCGGCTAATTTCTGTGGATTTATAAAAGTCATAGCTTCTTGATTATTCTCCCACCGCCATCTTGGAGTGTCAATGTTTTGGGACTGGGACTAGGGATGAGGGGCGTGGGAAGAGGGATGGGGGCTGAGGAATTTATTCCAGATACAAATATAAATATTTACCCCGGTCAACCTTGAAGCCGGGGCAGCCATCCAGGGCTTTTTTGAAAACATCGGAATAATCATAGTTCGGTCTGCCGGGCAGATAAACTAAGTAGGGTTTAGCAGGATCATCATTGGATTTAAATACCCATCGCGTTCCCATTGTTCCGCTGGAAAAAATCATGTAAAAGCCGGCGGAGTCTCCACCTTGCATGACATTTTCTATGCCGCGCAGGTCGGGATAAGTCATGGGTATAAAGATATCTTCATTGTTCGACCGTAAAAAAGAAAAACGCATTAATTTGATAAAAGCTACCAGGAAGGCAAGCGAATCTTTTTCTTTCCAGGCGGCTCTCAGCCCATTAATTATTTCTTGCGGTTGCATGGCGGATATTTGATCGATCGGGATCTCTTTTGCTTCTTCTATCTCTCTTTCTGCCCGGGCGAACGGCGGTTCAACGTAAGCAGTTATAGGCGGCTTGGAAGAAGGCTTCTCGGGCGGTGTTGATCCGGAAGGAATAGGAGAGCTTGCTTCTTTTTCTCTCAAATCGAAAGTTTTGTTCTCAATAACCATAGAAAAAGGCAATTTCCTGTTTAAATTTTCCATTACCTCGGGAGGAAAACCAACATTAGCGGCATTCATTATCCGGCCTTCGGTGAATAGTTTCTGCAGAGGTGGCGAGGCCGCAACACTCTGCAGAAATTCAACCGTGAATTTATAACCTCTCCGATTCAACTCTACGATCGATTGCGCCACAGGAACAGGGAGATTGAAGTTTGATTGCAAAGAACCAGCTTTACTTTTAAACCAGGGAAAACTGAAGATGCCACTCGCACCAGACATTTTGTTTCTCCTTTTGTAAGTATTCTCCCACCGCCATCTTGGGGTGTCAATGCTTTGAGGGCTAGGGAAGAGGGATGGGGGGATAGGCTGAACGATAAAGATAACCGCGAGATGCGACACCTTTCGATAAATGTAAAACAATAGTATAATTCACTCATGAATACCGGTAATGATTTGAGGTTAAGTGATTATGACAAGATTAAAACACCTTTTTGCTTTCTTGATGAAACCGGGCTTTTAAATTCTGAAAGGGATCGGTTCTTTTCCATCGGAATGGTAAAGTGTTCGCGTCCTTATGAGATGCTTACGGAAATTGAAAAGATCCGGCACCGGCAAAATTATACAGATGAAGCGAAGTGGCAAAAAGTATTCCCCAATAATTTACCGATCTATAAGATGATCCTGGATGTTTTCTTTTCCTGCGCAGCAGCGGACCCGGAGATCAAATATTGCATGATGATTGTTGATAAGAAGGGCGGATATTTTAAGAAGCATTATCATGATGATCCATTTCAGGCCTATGAAGACTTCAGCATTCAATTGTTAAGGGGAAATGTTTCACAGAATGAAATATTGTCGGTTATCGCAGATGAATCCCCCGCACCAAGTAGATCGCAGTATGAAAACAATGTAAAAAAAACCATAAACGATAATTTCGGCAGGCTCGCGATCCATGGCATATGCAAGGTTGATTCGAAAGGAAATGACCTTTTACAGATCGTGGATTTATTAGTTGGTGCGATCACCTATGATTCAAAAGTGCAGCATAAATTAGCCGGACAGAGCAAGAGCTCCCGCATTAATTGTAAGAAAGATCTGTTGGAATTCATAAAAAATAAGATGGGCGTGAAAAATTTTACCAGGGATGTTAGGGTGGGGAACTTCAATGTCAAAATGTTCTCTTAAAAAAAAGAGACAAGCCATGGACCTAAAGTCGACGCCTGCCTCCACATCTATACTATTATAACCTGCTTATATTGTCAAGTTTTTTTCTATCTAGAGTATCTTGTTTTTAAGCAAAAATCTTGCATTTTTACTCACCATGGTTAATCTCATTTGGCGCTCTTGTTCACATTTTGCCCGCCGGCTCCCGATGACCGGAGGAACTTTTCGATCACATCTTCTTTCCGGATGCCGCGTTCTTTCAGTCGGTTTTCCAGTTCAGCTAATTTTTGTGGAGTTACGTTAGCCATGCTGATCAGAGGATCTTTATGGTCTTTTGCAGCGAATTGTGGCCTTTCATGATCTTGATCCGGTTCTTCTTGACATTATAATGTTCGGCCAGAAGTTCGATCATGGTTTCGTTAGTCCGGTTATCATGTTCCGGCGACGCGATATAAAGCCGTGTCCCCTTTAATTCATCATGGTCCGCGTTCAGGACCACTCTTATTTCAACCAGTATTTCTGTCATGCGATCATCCTTTCTTTCCTTTGTTTAAGCGTCTACAAATTCTTCAGCATCTGTATAGGCCACTACTCGGCGGCCAAAAAGTGAAATAACCATCCCTGAAAGATAGCCGGTAATAAGGGCTAAGACTATGGCGATAATAATGCCGGTAAGCTCTGTCCGGCGACTTATCCCACTGATAATAAACATCGCCGCAATACCGCCCAATAAACCAGGTAGGCCATGTAAATACATGACGCCGCAAGTATCTACTTTCTGGATCTTCTTTTGTAACCAGGGGAGAATGACGGCAAAGCCAAAGACCGACAAGGTTCCGGCTAATAGGCCGATCACCAAAGAACTGACCGGGTTCGCATAATTACAAGTAGAACCGATCGCCACGCCGCCCGCTAAGGAAGCATTGGCCATGTCCGCGATAGAGATCTGGCGTCTAAGCAGAATAGTTGTGGCATAAGTGGCTAAGGTCGCGCCACACAGAGCGATCACGACATTAATTACCGTCAGCGGCACCAGGGCAACCGGTACCAGGGCCGCGCAAAAACTCGGCCAAAAGAGCCATAAAACCATGCTCCCTAACATGGAAAACTTATCGCTTTCGGCATCCGATTCGATCGGCGTAGCGAATTCCTTTTTGGTGGTCATGGTCATTATTAAGCCGAAGCCAAAAATCGCGCCGAAAGCATGGATCAAGATAGAACCTCCGGTATCGATAAAAACACCCTTTGATATCAGGCCAAAACCGCCGGAGAGAAGGACCCATTCGTTCAGCATATAACAGGGGACAAAAAGAAGACCGAGAATAATATATTGATACATCTTCAATCTGCCTAACACCGCGCCAGCGCAGATCAAGAGACCAGCGGCCGCAAACTCGGCCAAGATCAGGCTTTCCATGCCTGTTTTGACGGCACCAAGCCAACCGAAACTATTAATGATCAGGTAAAGAGGGGTCGCGACGCTAACCAGCAGAAAGGTCGCGGTCAGTGCGGAACGCCCATATTTTTTAACAAAAACCATTAAAAAACCAAAGCCAACCAAAAGCATTGCCATGATGTGCAATGC
>Ga0315287_10006235_pt1 | contig 11828 bp, 9 predicted proteins | sample YL17G11_0_MG_FD_205037 | JGI IMG/M metagenome (GOLD analysis project Ga0315287, IMG submission 205037) | Sediment microbial communities from Yellowstone Lake, YNP, Wyoming, USA - YL17G11_0 | ecosystem: Environmental > Aquatic > Freshwater > Lake > Sediment | place: USA: Wyoming | collected...
GCATCGTCGATCGTCTTGCCCTGCTCCTGGGAGATGATCCTGGCGATGTCCTCGAAGTCGCGCTCCATTATGGTCTTGAGGTTGAACATCAGCCGCCCCCTGGAGATCGGTGGCGTCTCCCTCCACGACCACCATGCCTCCTGGGCCGCCTCTATCGCCGCGGAAGTCTCGTCGCGCGTGGACATCGGCACCTTCGCGATGACATCCGTCGTCGCCGGGTTCACCACGTCCATGAACTTCGAGGTCTTCGAATCGATCCACTCGCCGTTCACGAAGTTCTTGATCTTCCCGTAGTCCTTCTTGACCTCAGCCAGTACTGCCATTCTATCCATTCTCCTTGAATCGCTACGCGGACCTGCCACTCGGCCAGGACGACTGTCACGAGCTGCGACCTGGTCCCCCAAACGGAAGCTGAACACACTCCGCAGGCTCCGTCAGAACAATCGCCCAGTCCCCGGGCACGCGCCTGCGAGCAAAGGTGCAGTGTTCCATCATATCGGTCCATTTTGGAATACGTTCAGCTTTTCGGGCCCAAACCTGCAGATATGTCAGTAATTTGTGGCCTCGTTCGCCGGAATGTGCTACATATCTATTAACGTTGTGGTTCCGGGGGTCCCCAGAAGGCGGTGCCACACGGCCCGGATTCGGACTGCTGGCATCGGTGCCGCAAGCGCGCTCCTTCAACGGATCGGACGCCCTGCGGGAAAAGATACACGTCGTCTCGGGGCGGGACACGCTCAGATGATGCCCCTGCGGTGCTCCCACCCCTCTATGTTGGATTCGAACTGCCGGCGGAAGGCCTCGCCTCCGAAGGACTCCTCAAGCTGTGTGAAGCCCCGGGAGACCGCATCCTGGTCCGCCTGGGAGAGTATGTCGTTCGCGAGGGGGAACAGGACGCTGTCCTCCTTCTGGATGTGCGGAACGAGGACGTTCACATACTCCCTCGACAGGCGGACGATGTCCACCTTCACCTTGTCCGTGAAGGGTTGTTTCGCGAGCGATGCGACCGCGACTGATCGGGACCAGCCCTCGCGGTGCTCCATGATCATGACCTTCAGCGGTCCGGACGTCTCGGGCACACCGCGCTCCGCCATCTTGGCGAACAGGTACCTCTCCTCCTTGAGGTGGTGGCATCCCTCGATGAACTTCGTGGCGAAATCCGCCGCATCCGCGAAGAACCCCGGCGATACTGGCTCGCCGCGTTCGAGGCTGTTGCACCCGGTCCACATGAGCTTGAACATCCGCTCGATCAGCCTGTGCTCTCGCGTCAGTTCATCGGTCGGGAGCATGGTACCTCATGGTCGAATATCGAGCTGTGAAGAGATAATAGTTACCCGGGGGTGCTCGGCGGAATGTAAAAGAACAAGTGGTTTGGTGGAACGGGTTTGGAGCGTCGCCTAGCCGAGCCCTGCCTTCTTGATCTCCTCGACGATGGCCTTCTCGAATATGTCCAGGCCCGTCTCCAGGAGGTCCTGCTTTATGTTCAGCGGCGGGTGCAGCCTCACGACGTTGTTGTGTTGACCGGCCGTCAGGATGTACAGGCCCTTCTTGAAGCAGTTGAGCTGGATGTTCCTGGCCAGCTCCGGGACCGGCTCCTTGCCCCGCTTCGTCTTGACGAACTCACAGCCCATCATCGCACCGAGGCCGCGGACGTCCCCGACGACCTCGAACCGCTCCTTCCACCCCTCGAGCCGCTTCGTCTCCACGCGGTGGATCATCTTCGTGTTGGGGAGCAGCTTCTTGGTCATCTTGATCGCCTCGAGCGCTCCTGCGCAGCACACGGGGTTCCCGCCGAACGTGCCTCCGAGGCTCGCCGGCGGCGCAGAGGACATGATCTCCTCCGTCCCGGTGACGCCGCCCAGGGGCATGCCCAGGGACAGGCCCTTGCCCGACACGATCATGTCTGGGTCCGCCTTCCAGTGCTCGATCGCGAACATCTTGCCGGTCCTGCCGAACCCGGTCTGGACCTCGTCGTCTATGAACACGACGCCGTTGTCGTCGCAGATCTTCCTGACCTTTTCCCAGTAGCCCGGCGGCGGGTTGACGAACCCTCCCTCGCCCTGGACCGGCTCAACGACCAGCGCGGTGACGTCGCCCTCGAGGGGCTTCGTCTCCATCACGGTCCTGATCGAGTCGGCACAGGCCAGCCCGCAGGACGGGTACTCGAGGCTCAGCGGGCACCTGTAGCAGTAGGCGTAGTCCAGGTGCTGGACATACGGCACGAGCGGGTGGAAGCCATCTCTGTAGGGCTTCTCCTTGCCGGTCAACGATATGTCCATGAAGGTCCTGCCGTGGAACGACGTCTTGTAGGACAGGATCCACTTCTTCTTGTTGTAGTTCCTCGCGATCTTGAGCGCGTTCTCGATCGCCTCGGACCCGCTGTTCAGGAACAAGCTCTTGGTCATCTTGCCGGGGCATATCTTGGCCATCTCCTCGGCGAGCTTGATGTACGACTCGTACGGCGAGACCATCACGCATATGTGTATGAACTTGTCGAGCTGGTCCTTGCAGGCCTTGACCATCTCCGGGGCCCTGTGCCCGCAGTTGTGGACACCGATCCCGACAGTGAAGTCCAGGAATACGTTGCCGTCGACGTCCCTTAGGAACGGTCCCTCGGCGACCTCGAGCGCCGTCGGAAGGCCGATCCTTATGCCGGTCGTGACGCACTTCTCCTTGCGAGCCAGTATCTTCCTCGACTTGGGCCCTGGCGGCTCCACCACAATCTTCGGACCCTTCAGGTTCCATTTCTTCGATGTGTTTGCCAACCTATCTCACTCCTGTCCGTTGATGAATATGATTGAAAGGGGTTTCTGGGTCGCCTCCGGCCGGAGGCGGCTCACATGTCCTTCTCTACCTCACTGATCGATTCCTCGAGCGCATCCAGCCCGAAGTCGACCAGGTCCCTGCTGATGCACAGGGGCGGGGCGATCCTGAAGGAGCAGGGGCCTGCGCCTATGGCGACGACGCCCTTCTTCCACGCGTGGTGGATGATGTCGTGGGCCATGTCCCCGCCAGGCTTCTTCGTCTTCTTGTCCTGGACTATCTCGACACCGATCATCAGCCCCTTGCCTCTGACATCGCCGACGATCTTCGAGGTCTCCTGGAACTCCCTCATACGCTTCATGATGTACTCGCCCTGCTTCGTCGCGTTCTCCATCAGCCGCTCCTTCTCGATCACGCGGATGGTAGCGAGGGACGCCTCGCACGCCACGGGCGTCCCCCCGAGGGTCGTGCAGTGCGAGCCCGGCGCCCAGTCGAAGATGTCCGCCCTGCCGATGGTCGCCCCGAGCGAGATGCCGCCCCCGAGCGCCTTCGAGCTGCAGATGATGTCCGGCACGACGCCGTAGTGCTCGATCGCCCACCACTTGCCGGTCCTGGCGAAGCCGCACTGGACCTCGTCGACGGCGTAGAGGATGCCGTACTTGTCGTACAGCTTCTTCAGCCTCCGGTGGTACTCCTTCGGGGGCACGACGTATCCGCCCTCGCCCTGGATCGGCTCGATCAGGCTGGCCGCGACCTCGTCCGGCGGCACGTACTTCTTGAGGACATAGTCATCGATGAAGTCGACGCACCAGTAGTTGCAGTCGGGGTAGGTCATCTTGTAGGCGCACCTGTAGCAGTAGGCGTAGGGCACGTGGTACACGCCAGGCATGGTCGGGAAGTACCGCGCCTTCTGCACGATCGAGCTCGCCGTGAAGCTGAGCGCGCCCATGGAACGCCCATGGAACGCGCCCGTGTACGCCATGAACAGCGGGCGCTTGCTGTGCCACCTCGAGACCTTCGCGAAGGCCTCGATGCTCTCGGCGCCGCTGCCGCTGAAGAACACCTTCTTCTTGAAATCACCAGGCGTGATGCCACTGAGCTTCTCGGCCAGCTGCACGGCGTACCTGTAGTAGAAGTCCGTGTACGAATAGTGCAACAGACGTTCGGACTGGTCCTTGATGGCCTTTACCACCTCGGGATGGCAGTGCCCGACATTCATCGCGCCCAGGCCGCTGTTGAAGTCCACGTACTCGTTGCCATCGACGTCCTCGATGATGCACCCCTTGCCCTTCTCCACCACCATGGGGTAGTAGTAGGGCCGGTTGTACGGCGACAGAACGGCCTTGTCCCTCTTGACCCAATCCTTCGCTTTCGGTCCTGGGGGATCACACACTCTTTTCAAAGAAACCTTCTTCTTTCGCTCAGTGTTCAATATACCCCTCTCTCGGGCTCTGATTCACGTGAACGCGCAACACGTAGTTTAGACTTTCTCTAGGTCGGGGGTCGGGGATGAAAAGCTTATTCGCGGACAGGCGCATGGCCGTCCGCATGCCAACCCTGCTTATCAGGTACGGCGAGCTCGGCCTCAAGAGCGAGAGCGTGCGAAGGCGGTTCGAGCAGGCGCTGGTCCAGGACATACGCAGGAAACACCTCCTCGCGAAGGTGCCCTGCCTGATCTCATCCAAACGCGGGAGGGTGTACGTGGACTCCGACGACTGGAAGAGGAGTTGCGAGCTGCTCTCCCATACCTTCGGCGTCGTGTCGTTCAGCCCTGTGACGAAAGCCTCCAGCGACCTCGCCACGCTCGAGAAGGCGGCAATCGAATACTCGGAGCCCCTGCTGTCGAAGCGAGCGACCTTCGCGGTCAGGACGCGGAGGACGGGCACCCACCCGTACACGAGTCAGACGCTGGCCGCGAGGCTCGGCGAGGTCTTGCTCGAGAAGTTCGCGGACAGGGGCATAAGGGTGGCGCTCGATGACCCGGACGTGGAGCTCTTCGTGGAGGTCCGCGAGCGGGAGGCGGCCCTGTACAGCACGGTGCTCCCGGGGCCAGGCGGGATGCCGAAGGGCACCCAGGGAAGGCTGCTTTCGGTCGTGGACTCCGCAGACGGGGTCGCCTCCTCGTGGCTCCTGATGAAGAGAGGATGCTCCGTGATCGTGACCGGGCCCGACCGTCGGCTCGTCGAGCCGCTCCTCCGCTGGGACCCCGACCTCAGGTTCGCCGAACGCGACGGGGACCTGGTGTCCCAGGCGCGGACCAGCGACTGCATCGGGCTCACACTCCAGCTCATGCTCGAGGATCTGACAGAGGGCCGGTCCCTGAAGGGAGACCTCCCGGTGTTCTATCCTCTGGTTGGAATGACCCGCGACGAAGTCGACAGGCTCCTGGGACGCATCAGCGCCTAGGTGCCCATCCTCTTGTGCGCACGCAGGGACGGCCTGACCTTCTCGGCGCCAATGCCCCTGGTCCTGACGAGACCCCTGCCCTTCTTGCCTGCGGGCGTGAGGCCCCTGATGGCCCTGTTCGTGTGCTTAGAGGAACATATCCAGCATAGCCTCGCGTCGGACTTGATGACCGGGTGGTTCACGTCCACGAGTATGACCTCGTACCACTTGTGCCTGCCATCCTCTCCGACCCAGTAGGAAGCCAGGACCTCGAGGTTCGGGTACCGCTTGGACGTCCGCTCCTCGGCGATCCTCTGGATGTTCTTCTTCATGGTGATCTTCAGAATACCCTTCCTCTTGGGCTTGCGGCCCTTCCGGATCCTGTGCTTTCTGAGGCCACCCTTCCGGACCTTAGCCCTGACGACGACGATGCCCTGCTTCGCCTTGTAGCCGAGGGCGCGTGCGCGGTCGAGCCTCGTCGGCCTTTCGACCCTGACGAAGGTCCCTTCCTTCCTCCAGTCGACGAGCCGCTGCCACATCAGCTGCTTCATCTCTGGGCTGGACGGGTTCTTCCAGGCCTCGCCCATGAAATGATACATGCTCTTCGCTTTGACGCCTTTCTTCGCCTCTGGCACTGCCTCCGCGGGCGCGGCTGCAGGGACCGGGGTCGGGGCGGCCTCGGCTGGGGCCGCCTGCTTGACCTTGCGTTCCTTCTTGGGAGCGCTCTTCGCCTCTTCTGCCATGAACAATCACTCTTCAGCAGTTCGCGGGTTCACGCCCATGGGCGCACATCCCCTTACGAGACCGGCGTGTCTCGCCGCTGCGGCCGGAACAAAAGGATATGCCTATTTAAACGTGTTGGACAGGACGATCCGGTCCCCGCTCCGGCTATGGCCGGAGCCCGCATGCATCCAGCGGCATGGGCGCGTCACTATCATCAAGGATAATGACGGCACAACCATTTATAATCCCTCGGGGAGCTGAGAGCACAGAGCGTTCGGCTCGGAAGTTGGGCAAATGGTACGGATACAGAAGGCAAACGGCAGCTTCGAGGAGTTCAGCAAGGGGAAACTTGAGTCGTCGATCGCAAAGACCGGGGCATCGGCGGACGTCGTGAAGAGGGTCGCGGCCAAGGTGCGGCCCCTGGAAGGAATGCAGAGCGGGGACCTCAGGCACACGGTGGCCCAGGAGCTCGGCAGGGAGAGCCCGGCACTATCATCCGCATACGCGTCGACCAAGAACCTCAGGGTGCAGGCCGCAGAAGACATCAAGGCGGGCGTCGCGAGGCTCCCGGACCAGATGCTGCAGTCGCTCGGTCTGAAGGCTGGCCAGAAGGCGCACCTAGCGTTCGGCGGCAAGAGCCTCGAGGTCAAGGTCGAACGCGCCCCTGGCATGGCGCAGAGGGAGATGCTTCTCAGCAGGTCCGACCTTCAGAAGCTGGGCGCATCGGAGGGCTCCCGCGTGGGGGTCATGTCCGAGAAGCGCTAAACCACTAACGCTGGACTCGGCGACTACATGAAGTCGTCGAGCCTCAGCTTCTTATCTGTCTTCCTCGGCTGGGCCGCGGCCTTGGCTTCGTGCTTGACCGCGTAGTCATTGTCCTTGAAGGTCGCCTGTTGCACGCCCGAGACCAGGGTCTTCTCATCCCATCCGAAGGAATCCGTTATGCGCGCGATGGTGCCCGCTAGCCTCGTGGCGTAGTATCTGTAGTCTGGCTTCGCGGTGAACGGCCTACCCTCGACCCAGGGCTCGACCTCGGCGGGGGACCGCCGGCTGTTCGTCACGACCCATGAGACCTTCATCCCGGGCATGACCTCGTACCCGAGCTCCTTGAGCTTGCGCGCGACGCGCACGTTGACCATGCTGTCGCTGGACTTGTACTCGCTCTCATCCCGGACCGAACGGGATATCACCAGCCGGGACGGGTCGACGGCGCCGGATATGAGGTTGTCGATCACCCCGCGCGTGTACGCGACCGCGCCCGCGTTGTCCCCGTCCAGGATCTTCTCGAACACCGCCTGCAGGGTCTCGCTCTGGAGGTCGAACGAGTCGGTCCTGCGCATCTCGTACCCGCGCACGACCATCTCCTTCCTCGGCCAGACCATGCGGCCGACGTACCGCTTCTTCATGCCGTGGGAGAAGAACGGCTCCATGACCTTCTCGAACTCGAGCACGATGCCCTCCTTCGAGAAGCGCTCCGCGATCTGCTGGCCGAACGTCACGGTCTCCTCGACGGTCTGATGGGGCGATATGAAGAAGACCGAATCCGTGTCCGAGTAGATGACCTTGAGGCCCTCTGCCTCGAGCTTCCGGATCAGGTCCTTCGTGGCCTCCCTGGCGAAGGCCGTTATGCTCGCGCCGATCCGCTGGTCCGTGAACCGGTAGAACGACGACGCGAGCACACCGTAGAACGAGTTCATGAGTATCTTGATGGCCTCCTGGAGGCCGTTGTAGTAGTCCTTCTCATCCGGGGTCGCGGCATCCTTCATGGCCTTCTTGGTCGCCGCCCGCTCCTGCATCAGGTCCGCCAGTATCTTCGGGAGCAGACCCTCCCTGACGGACCTGTCCAGGAACCTCGCGCCGGTGGGGGACACGGTCGACCCCGTCGGATGGAGCGTGGTGAAGCAGATGTTGTTCGATATGATCATGCTCGGGTACATGCTCCTGAAGTCGAGCGTCACCACCCAGTGGTACAGCCCCGGCTCCATATCGTGGACGTACCCGCCCTCGATGGCCTCGGTCTCGTCCCCCGACCTCATGGTCATGGGGACGCCGACCTTGTTCCTGTCAGCCTGGCGTATGAGGATGGAGTCGATGAGCTGGGAGGTCGTGCCGCTCACGACATCGTCGAGCGGGAGCTTGGACACCGTCGCGAGGTCCATGCTCCTCTGCAGGATCGCGATCTTCTCCAGGATCTTGAGCGCGAGCGCGGCGTCCTGGACGCAGTACCGCATGACCCGCTCCTTGTCCGCGGCCCATTCGTCGTCCATCTTCTTCGGGTCCACGTCGTGCTTCTCCTCGCCCAGCAGGAGCTTTGCCACGGAGTTCAGGGTCTCCTGCTTCGGCTTCAGCACCTTCTTCACGGACCACCAGGCGTCGACGATGATCCGGCCCTCGGCCCACCAGAACCTGTTGTTGTACTGCTCGAGAGCGCCCGGGTACCTCCCCCAGTGGAGCGGCCCCATCCTGAGCGCCTCAGCCCTCTTGACGATCTGCGGGATGTCGAACCCGTCTATGTTGTAGCCCGTGATGACATCCGGGTCCGTCTCCCCGATGTACTTCGTGAACCCTGAGATGATCTCGCGCTCGTCCCCGAAGAAGTTCCTCGACTCCTCGATGCCGTCGCCACTGACGACGCAGCATATCGTGTAGATCTTCGGCGCCTTGAGGCTGGTCTCGATGTCGAAGCTGAGTATCCTCAGGCGGGGCCTGAAGGCCTTGATCGCCTCGTACCTCTCGGCCTTGACGACCAGGTCCGTCCTGTATGTCGGGTCCTCGAACTCCTCGCCGAACACGCGCACGCAGGACCCCATGTCCAGATCGTACAAGAACCTGAAGTGGAACGGGATGTCAGCCGCGAGCACAGTGGCGCGCTCGATGATCGGCCGGCGTATCTCGGGGACGAGCCACGGGCGCGTCACGACGACCTTCTTGGCCTTCCGCATGTCGCCCTTGACGAGCAGCTCGCAGTCCTCGAGCCGCTTGATCCGATTGTCATTCGCGAGCATCTCGAGGATGTCCGGAGGAGGCTCCACGACGTAGAAGTACGGTTCGAACCCGACATGCTTCACCGCTATGGATTTGCCGTCGGCGGTCTTCCCGTACATGTGGATCGCGAGCTCGCCCGCGACATCCTTGTACGACACTCCGATGAGCCGGACGTCCCACTGCCCCATCTGCATCATGCCCTTGCGACGATCTTGATCACGTCGCCGTCCTTGATCACATGGTCGTGACCGATCGTCATGTGGGTCTTCCCGTCGATCGCCCTGATGAAATTCTCACCCAGGTCGGTGTGGACCTTGTACGCCATGTCCTTGGCGTTGGTCCCGCGGCGCATCAGGAAGGCGTCCGGGAGCACCCGCCCCTCCTTGTCAGTCCACCTGTGCTCGTCCTCCACGGGGTAGACCACGACCATGTCAAGGACCTTGTACACCACGTCCTCGAGGACGTTCTGGACGCCCGTGGTCCGGTTCTCCTTGAGCCAGGACCCCATCTTCTCGAGCGCGCCGATCTGGTTCGCATTCAGCTTCGACCTGTCGACGAGCTCGAAGTGGTCGCTGCCAGGGATGTAGCTCACTAGGCCCGCCTTCGCGGCCCGCCGCATGGCCAGCTCGAACTCGGCGCTCGTCGGGACCATCGGATGGCCCGTTGCCCTGAGCCGGTCCAGGTTCTCCTTGGGGGCGATGTCCGCCTTGTTGGCGGCTATGATCATCGGCTTGCTGATCTTCTGGAGTGACTGGCAGAACTTCAGCAGGTCCTGGTCGGTCCAGAGCGTCGCGTCCCCCTCGACCCCGGCGACCCTCAGCGCTGCGAGTATCTGGGGCTCCGTGATGGAGAGGCCCGTGAGCCTATCCGCCAGCTGCTTCTCGATCTTGATCCCGGCGAGCTTTGCCTGGCGGGCCATCTTGAGGAACTGTTTCTCGAGTATGCCGTTGATCCAGTAGGAGATCTCCTGCTCCAGGAACGTGACGTCCTGGACCGGGTCGTGCGTGCCCACTCCGACGGGGTTCCCTTCGAAGTCCGTCCCCCCGCTGGCGTCGACCACGTGTATGAACGCATCCGCCTGCCTGAGATCGTCCAGGAACTTGTTCCCCAGGCCCTTCCCCGTGTGCGCGTCGGGCACGAGCCCGGCGACATCGAGGACCTCGATCGGGACGAACCTGGTGCCGTTCTCGCATATGGAGTTGCGCGGGTTGCACGGCTTGCCGAACCCGGTGTGCGGGCACGGGCTCCGCACGTAGCCTACGCCCTTGTTCGGCTGGATGGTCGTGAACGGATACGATGCGATCTGGGCCGTCGCTAGCGTGAGCGCCGAGAAGAATGTCGATTTGCCAACGTTTGGTTTCCCGACTATGCCGACAAGCAATCTGCTCCCCCGGCCTTGATGAGGGTATACATAGAAAAACCCTCGGTGTGGCGAGTGGCTGTCCGTACCTCTGGATGAACACCACGTTAACTGATTTATACGAGGCTGACGATGCCAGGAACCATGGAGACCGCCATCATTCTCTGCGAAGACGGGTTCGGAAGGGTCGGGGGGAAGACGGCAGCGGGACTCGTGAGGCACTCGCTCAGGTTCAAGATCCTCGGAGTCGTGGACAGCACCAAGGCGGGCAAGGATACGGGGGAGGTCCTGGACGGCAAGAAGAACGGGACCCCCATCTACGCGTCCGTGAAGGAGGCGGTCTTGAAGGCAAAGCCTGACTGGATCATCGTGGGCGTCGCCACGGTCGGCGGGATGCTCCCGCCGGAGTTCAGGCAGCCGCTGATGGATGCCATGTCCAGCGGCGTCAATGTCATCTCCGGGCTGCACGAGTGGCTCGGTCAGGACCCTGAACTCAGGGCCTTCGCAGACAAGCACGGGGTACAGATCGTCGACATCCGCAAGGAGCCGCCTCTGCCGATGATGCACTACTTCAAGAACCTCGCCAGCAAGATGGACTGCGTCCGGATCCCGGTCCTGGGGACGGACGCGGCGAGCGGCAAGCGCACGACAGCGGTCATCCTGACGAAGGAGCTGAACGCGAGAGGGATCAGGACGACCTTCGTGGCGACCGGCCAGACGGGTCTCCTTCAGGGGTCGAAGTACGGGATCCCCCTGGACGCCATCAGGGGGGACTATGTCGTCGGCGAGCTCGAGAACGCCATCAACGAGGCCTACGTGAACGAACACCCTGAGGTCATAATCATCGAAGGCCAGGGCGCGCTCAGCCATCCCGCGTATGTCACCGGCTCCCGGACGATAGTCAGCGCGTCGGCCCCCTCGACGGTCGTCCTACAGCACGCGCCTGGCAGGAAGTACAGGAGCTTCCACCCGGACGAGCTGCATCTCCCCAACGGCACGATCGAGAGGGAGATGGAGCTCATCAAGGTCTACGCCCACTCGGATGTGGTCGGCATCACCCTGAACCACGAGCACCTGACACGGGCCGAGGTCGAGAAGCTCATCGTGGAATACGAGAAGGAGTACGGTGTCCCGGCCGCGGACATGCTCGTCGACGGGCCCGCCAAGATCGCGGACGCCATCATCAAGCGCTTCTTCCCGGGCCGCGCCTGAGCGCCAGGAGCGCGTCTGCGAGCTCGCCGATCATCCCGGGCGTGAGGGTCTCCGGCCGCTCGGACGCATAGGGCAGCGTTACCAGCTGGTCCGCGACTTCTGGCGTCACGAGGTCCGACACCGCCGGGTCCTTCGCCAGCGAGTTAGATATCTTCTTCCGCCTGTGCGAGAAGATGGCCTGCGTCACCTTGTAGAACACCTGCTCGTCCATCACCTTGAACGGCGGCTCCCTGGGCACGAGCCTCACGACGCACGAGTCGACCCCTGGCTGCGGCCAGAAGGCGTGCCTCGGCACACCGAACATGATCTCGCAGTCGGCCCTGTACGCCACACCGACGGAGAGCCTCCCGTACTCGCCCGTCCCCGGCTTCGCGACCATCCTCTCCGCGAACTCCCGCTG
>Ga0315287_10006236_pt1 | contig 11826 bp, 13 predicted proteins | sample YL17G11_0_MG_FD_205037 | JGI IMG/M metagenome (GOLD analysis project Ga0315287, IMG submission 205037) | Sediment microbial communities from Yellowstone Lake, YNP, Wyoming, USA - YL17G11_0 | ecosystem: Environmental > Aquatic > Freshwater > Lake > Sediment | place: USA: Wyoming | collected...
TCGACCACCTTGACCGCCGTCATCAGGAGGATGAACCTGTCGGTGTAGTCGTTGATGCTGAGCATGGGGTTCCAGGAGCCGTCGTTCTCGTTCCCGACCTCGTAATAGGCGCCGGCGAAACCTTCGGCCACGAAGAGGCGGGCCAGGTCCGCCGCCTCGGACACGGCGCTGTGGGCCTCCCCGTCGATGGTGTGATCGAACGGATTCAGGGAGAACATCGGGACGCAATCGATGGCTTTCAGAAAGGCGATGTACTGACCGACGTCGATGCCCCAATTCCAGTCTTCCCAAACGAGGTGGTCGTTGCCGCTGACCTTCTGGGTCACCCAGCAGTAGTTGTTGGACATGTTGCCGCCGGGGAAGCGGGCGACCGAAGGCCGGAGGGCCTTGAACAGGTCCTGCGTCGTCGGGCCCAGCTTGGTGTTCGACACCCAGGCGCCGAGGTTGGCCCCGAAGATGAGGCCGGGTTCGAGCTCGCGGAGGACCGAGTTCCCGCTCACCGTCACGACCACGTCGGGCTCGCGCTCCGGAGAGGAGGTCGATTGGCATCGGGTGAAAAAAAGGGCCGGAAGGAGAAGGGACAGGGGGACGAGGAGCCGCTTTTTCATCTTCGTGCCTCAGCCTTTGAAGGCCCAGGCGATCATCTGGTCGTCGGGCGCCGTGAGCGGTCGGCCGTCGAAGCCGCCGAGGATGTCCCAGCGGGCGAAGCCGGCCGCCCGGAAGAGAAGCTCCAGCTCGAACCGGTAGACCCAGCGCTGGGAGGTCGAGAACTTGTGGACGGCCTGCGGACGGTCTGAGGCGCCGAGCTCCCAGATCTCGACCTCGGAATCCTGCCGCTGAGCGACGATATTCTTTTTCCGGTTGTCCCACAACTGGAGATTACCTCCGCCGGGCCGCGGCGCCTCGTGCTCGAGGACCGCCGCGCCGTCCGGTTCGACCCAGTAGGCAGGCCCGGGATAGGACATGTGGAGGACGAGCGCGCCGCCCGGCTCCAGGTGCTCGAGAGAGCACCTCAGAACGGCGATCTGGTCCTCGACCGTATCGCAGTGGGCGAAGCCGTTAAAGCCGCAGAAGATCCGGGTGTATCGGCGGCCCATCGAAAAATCCCGCATGTCCGCGACTTCGGCCCGGACGGCGAGACTTTCCATGGCCGCCCTTTCTTTCAATCGGCGGATCATCGCCGGGCTCGAGTCGAGGCCTTCGACCTCGACGCCGGCCTTACGGATCGGGATGAGGAGCCGGCCAGAACCGCAGGCGAGCTCGAGCACCGGACCGCCAGCCGAGCGGGCCGTCTCGACCCAGTAAGGGACGTCGAAGTCGAGCGAATCAAAGAGCAGGTCGTAGAGTTCCGGCGCGTCGTAAGGAGAGGGATTCCGGCTGTCGTTCATGGGGCACCTTTCTCCGGGCGGCATCATGAAAGCCGCCAGAACATCATAATGAAAACCGGGCCGTCGGGCAAAGTCTTTTGTGATATCCTAGGGCCAAAGATACGGACGAAGGGAGACGACCATGGCCATTCCGATGTTCCAAGTCGACGCTTTCGCCGAAGAGCCGTTCAAGGGCAACCCGGCCGGTGTCTGCCTGCTCCCCGGGCCCGCCGACGCGGACTGGATGCAGAACGTGGCCGCCGAGATGAACGTGGCCGAAACGGCCTTCCCGCTCGCCGAGGGCAACGGCTTCCGCCTGCGCTGGTTCACGCCCAAGGTCGAGGTCAAGCTCTGCGGCCACGCCACCTTGGCCACGGCGCATGTCCTCTGGGAAACGGGGATCCTCGGCCAGGACCGCGAGGCGCGCTTCCAGACGCTGAGCGGGCTCCTGACGGCGCGGCGCGACGGCGCCCTCATCGAACTCGATTTTCCGGCCCGTCCGCCGCTCCCCAAACCGCCAGATTGGGCCGACGCGGTCGTCGGCGCCCTGGGCATCAAACCCGTCTATATCGGGATGAGCGCCGAAGACGTCCTCTTCGAGGCGGCCGACGAAGACGCCGTGCGCTCCATCAAGCCGGACTTCGCGACGCTCCGCTCGCTCCCCGCGCGAGGCGTAATCGTCACCAGCCGCTCTTCCGACAAGCGTTTCGATTTCGTCTCGCGCTTCTTCGCCCCCGCGGTCGGGGTCGACGAGGACCCGGTGACCGGCTCCTCGCATACCGTGCTCGTCCCCTACTGGGCCGGGCGGCTGGGGAGAACGTCGTTCACGGCGTTCCAAGCCTCGGCTCGAGGAGGTGTCCTCTATCTCCGTCTCGACGGCGACCGGGTCCGCATCGCCGGCAGCGCGGTGACGATCATCCGGGGTGAGATCCTCGTCTGAGCCTATCACGAAGCCCATCGTGAGGCGGCGATGGATGTCGCCCTGACGCCCCCCGTAGCGGAGGGGGACCCGCCGAAGGCGGGGGGACCGTCGGGACAGGTCCCCGGGGGGGCCGGGGGGGCTAGGGGTGATATTCATCGCCAAGCCGAAGATGGGCTTCTTTCAAGGAATCGCGATGTTGACCGGAGTCGGTTTGAGGACCCGGGCCAGCTCCTTTGGGTCGAGGCCGACGAGAAAACCGCGCTTACCGCCGTTGATATAGATCCTGGGGAGCTCTAGGATGGTCTGCTCCATATAGATCGGCAACACCTTGCGCAGCCCGAAGGGCGATGTCCCCCCGACCATGTAGCCGGAATGGCGCTCGGCCGTCTCCGGGGTACACGGCTGGACCGTCTTGACACCCAGGATCCTGGCCAGCTCTTTCGTCGAGACCTCCCGGTCGCCGTGCATGAGGACGACGAGCGTTTTCTTGGCGTCGTCCTCCATGATAAGGGTCTTAATGACGGCGTGCTCGTCGACCCCGAATTCCCGGGCGAAGCTCGCCGTCCCGCCATGCTCGACATATTTGTAGGGATGTTCCGTGAACGGCACGCGCGCTTCCTTGAGGGCCCGCACCGCCGGCGTCATCGGCGTTTTGTCGCGGCTCACGCCCGGGGGGCCTCGGGCTCGGTGTGGACGAGGACCTGCTCGATCGCCGGGATCTCCTTTTTCAGAGCCTCCTCGATCCGCGAGGACAGCCGGTGGGCTTCGATAACGGGCAGGTTCTTATCGAAGCCGCAGTGAAGGGAAACCGCGAACCAGTCGCCCTGCCGCCGGATGAGGATGTCGTGGCAGCAGGCCCGGCCGACGACACCGTCGGTGATCTTCCTCACCCGCTCGACGAGCGGCCCTTGCTCGGCCGTGATGTCCGGGCCGCTGCCGACGCCCGTGCCCCGCGATTCGATATGGGTGTTGACACGGCGGATGGCAGGGATGTCGGCCCGGAGGTCCTTCTCGACGTGGCTGGCCAGGTCATGGGCCTGGTGGAGAAGGAGATGATCGTCCACCTCGAGGTGGAGGTCGATGTGGATCTCGCCGTGGTCCTCATGGACGCTGATGTTGTGGACGGGGATCTGGTTCCTCTCGGCGATCGTCCGGATGCGCCGGGCCATCGTCTCGCGCTCGCTCTCGCGCGGGTCTGTGTGGATGACGACGTCCGAGCCGGGGATGATGGCCTGGATCCGGGCTTCGACGTCCTCGGCAATGGCGTGGGTTCGCTCGAAGGACAGGGTCCGGTCGACCTCGATGGTCATGTCGACGAAGACGAGGGCGCCCGACCGGCGGAGACGGATCTTGCCGATGGTGATAACGCCTTCGACTTCGTCCGCGGCCACTGCGATCTTTTCCTTCAAGCCCTCCGGGGCGCGGTCGAGGAGGACGTCGATCGTCCGTTTCCCGAGCCTGTAGCTGACGAAGAGGACGATGAAGGCGACCCCCAGGGCGGCGACTGCGTCGGCCTGGTTGAGGACCCCGGCGTGCCCGGGAAAGATCTTCTTTCCGAGCCAGACGAGGACGAGGCCGCCGAGGACGACCGCCGACGACCAGATGTCGGTCGAGAAATGGAGGGCGTCGGCCTCGAGGGCCTGGCTCTGGTGTTTCTTCGCGGCCCGGTAGAGCATCTTCGACCGGCTGACATCGACGCCGATGGAGATGATGACCACGAGAAAGGCCCAAAAGCTCGGGTCGACCTCGACGGAGCGGAAGAAGATCCTTTGGACGGCCTCGTAGATGATCCAGGTGCAGGTGAGGAAGAGGAGCACGGTCTCGATGAGGGCGGAGAAATTCTCGACCTTGCCGTGGCCGTAAGGGTGAGCTTCATCGGCAGGCCTGTCCGAGACGCTGACGGCGACGAAAGTGACGAGCGCGGCGACAAGGTCGAGGCCGGAGTGGGCGGCTTCGGCCAGGAGCCCGAGCGAACCGCTGAGGAGGCCGACGACGAGTTTCATCCCCGTCAGGGCCAGGGCGGCGAGAACGGAATTCCCGGCCGCGGCTCGCTTCTCCTTGCGGGTCAATTCGACGGTGGCCGCTTCTTCGGTTGACATGGTTTTCTATGGTCCGGGCAGGATGATATGTTATCACGGCCGGAAGCCCGGGGCAATGCCCGCGGGGCAGTGTCGCGGCCGCAGGGTCGGGATCCCCGGAGGTCGTTGACTTCGCCTCGGGCCTGGTCTATATTTTCGGCGCCGACGCGACCGCCAGCTGGCGGCCGCGATGAAAGGAGGGAACCCATGGACGCCGTATTCCTTGCCCGGCTCCAATTCGGCCTTACCGCCGGCTTCCATTTTCTCTTCCCCCCGACGACGCTCGGGCTCTCGCTGCTCGTCCTGATCATGGAGACCCTCTTCCTGAGGACGAAAAACGCTCTCTATAAAGACGTGTCCGCCTATCTCGTCAGGATCCTCGGGGTCGTCTTCGTCATGGGCGTCTCGACGGGCATCTCCCTGGAGTTCGCCTTCGGCAATAATTGGGCGGCCTACGCGCGGACGGTCGGCGACGTCTTCGGCGCCCCTCTCGCCGCCGAGGGCGTCTTCGCCTTTTTCCTGGAGTCGGTCTTCCTGGGCATCCTCGTCTTCGGCCGGAAAAAGGTCTCGCCGAAAACCTACCGGCTCTCGGCCTTCCTCGTCTTCTTCGGCGCCCACCTGTCGGGGCTCTGGATCATCATCGCCAATTCCTGGATGCAGACCCCGGCCGGTTTCCGCATGGAGGGGGGACGCGCCGTCCTCGAGGACTTCTTCAAAGCCGGCCTGAATCCTTCGACTGTCGTCCGCACCGTCCACACCATTCTCGGCGGCTGGACGACGGGCGCCCTCGTCGCCATGGCCATCGCCGCTTGGCTCCTGCTCAAGGGCCGCTTCCCGGTGAAGGCCGCCCTGCTGATGAAGACGTCGCTAGCCGTCTTCGCCGCGGCCGCTGTCCTCCAGCTCGGCTCCGGCCACGCCCATTCGGTCCAGGTGACGCGCACTCAGCCGGAGAAAATGGCCGCGTTCGAGGCCCTCTGGGAAACGCAGGAGGGCGCGCCCTTCACCGTGTTCGGCATCCCCGACGCAAAGAACGAGAAAACACATCTGGCCGTGCGCATCCCCAAGATGCTCAGCCTCCTCGTCCACTTCGACCCGAACGGCAAGGTCCTCGGATTGAACGAATTCCCCAAGGAGGAGCGGCCGCCCGTTTTTCTGCCCTTCGCCTCCTACCATCTCATGATCCTTTTCGGGCTCCTGTTCATCGCCCTCGGGGCAAGCGGGGTCTGGCTCCAGGCCCGCAAGAAACTCCTAGGCGCCCGGCGCTACCTCAAGGTTCTCCTCTGGGCCGTGCCCCTGCCCTATCTCGCCAACGAGCTCGGCTGGATCTCGGCCGAGGTCGGCCGCCAGCCGTGGGCCGTGTACAAGGTGCTGCGGACCTCGGACGCCGTATCGGCTGTGGTCCCCGCGGGCAATATCCTCTTTTCGCTCACTCTGTTCACGCTGATATACGCCCTCATCGGAGCGGCGGGGTTCTCGATCATCCTCAGGACGGTCAAGCGAGGGCCCGGAGATGAACAGGCGGAAGCCGGGAAAGGAGAGGTCTGATGGAAACTTGGGACCTCCTGAGGAACGTCTGGTTCCTGCTCATCGGCGTGCTGCTCGCCGGCTATTCCGTCCTCGACGGCTTCGACCTGGGCATCGGCGCTCTCTTTCCCTTCCTGGCAAAAAACGAGGACGAGAAAAGGACCCTCATCCGGGCGATCGGCCCGGTCTGGGACGGCAACGAGGTCTGGCTCCTGACGGGGGGCGGCGCACTTTTCGCCGCCTTCCCGCTGGCCTACGCTACGGTATTCAGCGGCTTTTACCTGGCCCTGATGCTCGTCCTGTTCGCCCTCATCCTGCGGGCGGTTTCCCTCGAGTTCCTGGCCCACGACCCAGCGCGGAAGGGCTTATGGGAGGCGGCCTTCGTCGGCGGCAGTCTCCTGCCCTCCCTGCTCTTCGGAGTCGCCCTGGGGAACGTCATCGTCGGAGTCCCGCTCGACGCCCGCACGGAATACGCGGGGAATTTCTTCACCCTTCTCCGGCCGCTGCCCCTCGTCTTCGGTGTCCTCGGTCTGGCCGCCATTCTCCTCCAAGGAAGCACGTACGCGACGCTTAAAACCGGCGGCGCGCTCCAGGAGAGAGCAAGGAAAACGGCCGGGATCCTGGCCTTCGCGGCGGCCGCTGTCTTTTTCCTGTCCTTCGTCGCCGTCTGGGTCTATCTCCCCGGTGCCCTGAAAAGGACTCCGGCTTGGATCTTCGCCGGCCTCGTCTATCTTTCTCTGGGACTTGTCGGACGCGCCGTGAGAAAAGCGAATGACCGGACGGCTTTCATCTTTTCTTCGGCCGCGTTTCTCGCCCTTTGGGGCGTCGCCGGTTCGATCCATTATCCGAATCTCGTCCGGGCCGCCGACCCGGCCCTGAGCCTAACGATCACCAACGCTTCGTCGAGCGCACTGACCCTCAAGGTCATGCTCATCATCGCCCTTGTCGGCATGCCCCTCGTCGTCGGCTATACGATCTTCGCCTACCGCGTGTTCAAGGGCAAGGCCGAGCCCGGCGGCGAGGGATACTAGCTGGGAAGAGACGGCGGGTTGCATTCCTCCGCCGACTCTTGTATGCTTTGCGGGAAAATACGCCTCATCCTAAAGAGGGCTGCATGAAGAAACTCACCGCCGTCGCCGGCCTCCTCCTCGTCGCCTCCCTAGCCGCCGCCCAGACGGCCACGGTCCTCAAGGGACCCTTCGACGAGGCGCTGGCCCAGGCTAAAAAGCTCAATAAGCTCATCCTCATCGACTTTTACTCGAGTGGCTGAGGGGCCTGCAAACTGCTGGTTCAGCAGTTCTACGACAACCCCAAATACGCCGATTTTCTCAACAAGAACGTCATCCTCTACCGGGCTACGCGAGGCGATAAGATCGGGGATGCCGTCTTCGAGAAATTCAACATCAGTGGGACGCCGACCGAGCTCTTCGTCGACAAGAACGGCAAGGAAGTCGACTGGATCGTCGGCTACGGCCCGCCCGCCGATAAGTTCCTGGAGAGGGTCCGGAAATCCCTATCCGGGGTCGACACTTATCTCGCTCTGAACGAGGGCTACGCCAAGGAGCCGACGAACGTCGATCTCGTTTTCAAGCTGGCCAACAAAATTAGCGAACGGGGCAGGACGGACGATAAGGCCAAGGAGCTCTACCAGAAGGTCATCGCCCTCGACCCCGAGGGAAAAGAGGGCTCCTACACCTACGAGTATCTCAAGGCGACCGTCTCCTACACCCAGGCCGCCGAATTCGCCCTGGGCCAGACGGCCTCTATGGGCCGTAAGCCTGACCCAGCGCTCCTGCAGGCCTTCATCAAGAAATACGCGGGGAGCCCGCTGGTCAAGCAGGCCTACAGCTACCTGGGCTACTACTACGGTTACCAGGCCTCCAAGGAGGACGCGGGCAAGTTCTTCGAAGAGTACACGGCCAAGTATCCCGACGACAAGAACGCCCTCGGCGCCTACGTCGAGCGCATCGTCAGGGACAAGGAGCCCGTCGACAAGGGCATCACGCTCGCCGAAAAGCTCAAGGAGATCGCCGGCTATCCGCAGAACCCCGACACCCAGCAAAACCTGGCCCAACTCTATGTCCTCAAAGGCGACCCGGCCAAGGCCGAAGAGGAGTACGGCAAGGACTTCATCGACGGCTATGTTTCGAACGCCGTCTACGCCCTGACCGGCTACGCGAATTTCTGGCTCGAACAGAACAAGAACCTCGACAGCGTCGAGGCCATGGCCGACTTGGCCGCCAAGCTCAAGCCCGACCAGTGGTACACACTGGCCCAGGTCGCCGGCATCTATGCCAAACTCAGCAAGACCGACAAGGCCCTGGCCGTCTACGGGCCCGAATTCGCCAAGAAGAACTGGGGCGACCAAGGGGCCCTCTCGAGCTACGCCAGTTTCTGGAACAAGCAGGAGACGAACCTCGACAACGCCCTCGCAGCGGCCAAAAAGTCGGTCGAGCTCACCTCCGACTATTACAACAACTACGTCCTCGGCCAGCTCCTCTTCAAGCTGAAAAAGTACGACGAGGCCCTCAAGGCCGCGGAGAAGGCCGTCGAGCTCGTCAGGCCCATGGCCGTCAAGTACGAGGGATTTCCCGTCCAGCAGTACGAGAAGCTCGTCAAGGACATCAAGGACGCCATGGCCAAAGAGAAGGGGGCCGAGGTCAAGAAGTAAATACGCGCCAATCGATCAATTGGGCCGGTCCCTACAAGGGCCGGCCCATTTTTTTGGCCCTTCTCCCGATTTCGGGGAAGTCCTCTATTCGGCTTGGCGAAGGATATCACCCTTAGCCCCCCCGGCCCCCCCATGGACCAGTCCCGGCGGTCCCCCCGCCTTCGGCGGGTCCCCCTCCGCTACGGGGGTCGTCAGGGCGATATCCATCGCCGCCTCACGACGAACTTCCCTAATATTGGGAGAAGAAACTTTTTATCTCCTCGCCAGGCAAGGCCGCCTAGTTGAACTCGTAGCGACTTTCCTCTATCATGCCTATAGGCGGCTAGAGATGAAAAAAGGGGCATGTTTCATCCTCATACTAGGCCCGTTGCTCTCCGTCATCGCCTTCGGGCAATCCTCCGTGGCCGGCTCCCAGTCCCTCGACGAGCGCGTCCGGGAATTCCTCGCCTCGCAGAAGGACCAGTGGCGCGAGGAAAACGTCACGGAGGCGGACGGCCGCTTCCTCTACGACCTCATCCTCAAGCGCGGCTACACGCGCGCCCTCGAGATCGGGACATCCACGGGGCACTCGGGGATCTGGCAGGCCTGGGCCCTGAGCAAGACGGGCGGCTCGCTCATCACCGTCGAGATCGAGGAATTCAGGCACCTCTTGGCCGTCCAAAATTTCAAGGCCTCCGGACTCGACGGCACCGTCGACGCCCGGCTGGCTGACGCCCACGCGCTCGTCGAGGAGCTGCCGGGACCGTTTGACTTCGTCTTCATCGACGCCGACAAGAACTGGACCCTGAACTACTTCAAAGCCCTGCTCCCCAAGCTCGCCCCCGGCGGCTGTTTTGCCGTCCACGGCGTCTCGAGCCTCGGCTACATGAAGGGCATCCGGGACTTCCTGGATCACGTCAGGGGCCTCGACTTCATGGAAACGACGGTCGAAACGCCGTCTGCCGGCGGGATCTCCCTCAGCTTCCGCAAGAAGGGCCCGGCTTGACCCGGGGCCCCTTCCCTCATAATATTCCCTAAAAGCCTCAAGCCGGAAAGGAGCCGTCCATGAAAAATTCGAAGGTCCATCGCCGGGTGCTCGCGGCCGGCCTCATCGTTCTCAGCCTAGCCGCGGCCCGACCGCTCATGTCGCTCGAAGGCCCCGCGGCAGGCCAAGTCCTCGAAGGGCTCCATCTCACCAGCGCCATCCTCGGCCGGGACGTCGCCTACGCCGTTTACCTGCCGCCGGACTACGCTACCTCGACGCGCCGCTACCCCGTCGTCTACCTCCTCCACGGATATACTGACAACGAATCGGGCTGGATCCAGTTCGGCGAGGTCAACCTGGCCGCCGACCAGGCCATCGCGGCGCGGGAGATCCCGCCGATGATCATCGTCATGCCCGACGGCGGAGTCAGCTGGTACATCAACGACTCCCAGAACAGAGTCCGCTACGAAGACATGTTCGTTCAGGAGTTCATCCCCCATATCGACGCCTCCTTCCGGACCCGCCCATCCCGCGAATTCCGGGGCGTCTCCGGGCTGTCGATGGGCGGTTGGGGAACGCTCGTCTACGCCCTGCGCCATCCGGAGCTGTTCTCGGCCTGCGCCGCGTTCAGTGCCGCCGTCTGGCCGGATGAGGAGATCCTGGGGATGAAGCAGGACACCTGGGACAAGGTCGTCGGCCCTGTCCTGGGCGCAGGGCTCAGCGGCAAAGACCGTCTGACGCCTCACTTCCGTAAGATCAGCCCGCTCGACCTGGCTAAGTCCCTGTCCGAGGAGTCGCTCAAGACAGTCCGTTATTACATCGACTGCGGCGACGACGATTTCCTCATCCGCGGCAACTGCACTCTCCACTTCGTCTTGACCGACCGCAAGATCCCCCACGAATTCAGGGTCCGGGACGGCGCCCACACCTGGAGCTACTGGCGGACCGGGATCGTCGACGGACTTAAATTCATCGGCCAGAGCTTCCATCGATGAGCACCCATTTCCGCGACCGGCTCCGCCGCGGCGACCGGCTCATCGGGACACTGCTCAGCCTGGCTTCTCCGGAGCTGGCCGAGATCGCCTCCGCCGCCGGCTTCGACTGGCTGTTCCTCGATATGGAGCACGGCGCCCTGGAGACCCGGGACGTCCTGCGCCTGGTCCAGGCTGTGCGCGACCCCTGCGCGGCCCTCGTCCGGATCCCGGAGAACCGGGAGATGTGGGTGAAGAAAGCTCTGGACACCGGCGCGGCGGGCATCATCGTTCCCCATGTCAACAGCGCCGAAGACGCCGCTCGGGCCGTCCACTGGGCCAAGTATCCGCCCGAAGGCGGGCGGAGCGTCGGCTTCAGCCGGGCCAACGGCTACGGAGCCCGCTTTCAGGAGAACGTCGAGACGGCCAACCAGGAAACGGTCGTCGTCGCCCAGGTCGAGCACATCGATGGCGTGGGCGCGATCGAAGCCATCCTCGGGGTCACCGGGGTCGATGCCGTTTTCATCGGACCCTACGACCTCTCCGCCAGCATGGGCAAGCCCGGCCGGATCCAGGACCCCGATGTCCAGGACGCGGTCAGAACCATCACGGAAGCGTGCGCCCGCAGGAGCGTCCCAGCCGGTATCTTCACCGTGAATACGCCCGGCGCCGTCAAGGCCCTGGAGGAGGGCTTCACTCTCGTTTGTACGGGTATCGATATCGGCCTTTTTTCGCAGGCGGCATCCGAGATCGTCAGAGGTCTCAGGCCAAGAAACTCTTGACAGATTTAAGGTTATATACTAGATTTTGTATGGATACATATGGAGTCCTACAAAACTTGGTGTTGTAGTTTAGCCTCCGGGCCCCTGTTATTTTCCACGCCCCCGCCCATCGGCGGAGTAATAGGGCCTATGCGTTCCAGGGAGGCCGGACCCTAGATGGCGCGAGAGCAGATGGAAAAGACAGCCGTGGGCGCCCTGCCCGTCGTCCTCATCGTCGACGACGACCTCGCCTATCTCGAGAAACTCCAGCGGGCCCTTCGGGATATCTACACCGTGTACACGACGACGAGCGGCGTCGAGGCCATCCAGCTGATCAAGGCCCTCCCGGAGGTCAACGTCCTCGTCGTCAACGAAGACCTGCCCCGGATGAAGGGCACCGAGCTCCTCCGTTTCCTCAACGAGCTTTTCAAGAACTCCGATGCCATCATCAAGATCGTCCTGACCGAATCCGCTACGAACGGGTCCGTCATCGACCTGGCCAGCTACGGCCGCATCGACTGCTGCCTGGCCAAGCCGGCCGACCCGGCCGCCATCCGGCGCAAGATCA
>Ga0315287_10006237_pt1 | contig 11826 bp, 4 predicted proteins | sample YL17G11_0_MG_FD_205037 | JGI IMG/M metagenome (GOLD analysis project Ga0315287, IMG submission 205037) | Sediment microbial communities from Yellowstone Lake, YNP, Wyoming, USA - YL17G11_0 | ecosystem: Environmental > Aquatic > Freshwater > Lake > Sediment | place: USA: Wyoming | collected...
GACCGGGCGCTTATTCCTAATCAAGCTCTGAGTAGCTAGGGAGCGGTCCTTGCTCGCGTCGATCCGACCTAGGGGTCGGGCTTGGGTTCGGGCACCTTCGTGACCAAGATCGATGACGCCCCCTCGCCGCCCGGCTCCTCGGTCTCGCAGCGGTAGAGCTCAAACAGAAGAAAGTCGCCCTCCTCGGCGGCGCCCGTGAAGAGGCGAACCTCGTTACTTCCCGCCCTGTCGAACCTGAACTGCACGCCGTGGGGCACCACCATGGCCCTGAGGACAACCTCCAGCTGCGTGAACGGGCGCGCTGCTCCAGGTTCTCCCGGAACAGGCCCGTCGACGAAGAAGTGGAAGCCCTCGGGCGTGCGCCAGGCGCACGGGCCGGCAGTCTGCCCGGTCGAGGCCTGCAGATGGTTCCTGAAAGCCGTCCCCACGAGGCCCTCGATGGTCCCCGGCAGGAGGTCGCGCAGCATCCTCTTCGCCCCGTCGGTCGGGAGGTGCATCTCGTAGTTAAAGTGCGTGATCCTCTGCACAAAGGCCACGGCGAGTTCGGCGCCGTTGACAATCTGCTGCGCCTGGGGACTGCGGTTGACCAGGTCGCGGATGGCGTTCAGGGCGGCAGGCGTGACATCCATGGCGGGCGCGGCAGGGCGGTACACACGCGGCTGGCGGTGGGTCCGGCGGCGCGCAGGGTCCTGTTCGGAAAGAGGCGAGGTTGAAGAGAAGAAGAAAAGTCGACAGGGAGAAAAGAAATACGACGAAAGGGGAAAAAAATGCGCGCTCGGCACCCGAGTCGAGGTGCCCTCAGATCGAAGAGCATCGAATGTTGCGCGGCGCCTCCTCTGATCTCTCGCTTTCCCATGTACCAATCTCCTTTAAACTGAGCGCAGATGCTGCCGACATCGAGGAAAATGTCTTCGCGACACCGGAGCCGAGAGAGAGGGGCCAGCCAGCGAGGACTTGGCGCGCGTTGCTGGCGAATGTTTCGTTCCGCGATCGTCGCCGCTGACGGGCAAAGCGTCGCACGAGAAAGAGGCACGGACAGGGCCCCTTGGTCGACTTTTTCGCTGCGCCAACACGCACCTGCACGATAGCCGGCCTCGGAGCGTCGTCTCCTTCTCCGGGGCTCATGGCTAGAGGGGGAGGAGGGGAGCTGGATATGTGGAGGTGTGGTGTGGTGTGGTGGTGGGGTTGCTGCCGTCGGCGAAAAAGAGAGAAGCTGTGCAGCGGGAGACGAGCGCCGGCAAAAAAAAGGGACATGAAATTTTGAAAAAGGGGACTACTGAAAATCGACCCTGCTTTCTTTCCCTGTCCCTTCCGCTCTCTTCTCTCACACAAAACAAGCTCACAGTCACGGGGCCCCGGCAGGCGTCCGCGCAGATGACGCACGAGAAAGGCTCGTCGGTGGCGGCGCCGTCTCTGCCCGGGGCCGCCTCAGCCGCTGCTGCCGCTGCTGCCGCTGCTGCCGCTGCTGCTGCCTCTTTTTGAGGCAGCAGCGGCAAAAAAAAGAATGGACGCGCTGGGCATTGATCCCAGTACCTTTCGCATGCTAAGCAAACGCTCTTCCATTTGAGCTACGCACCCTGGGTGTGGCGGACGAGGTGGAAGCGAGGGCCCTCGAGCCTTCGCTTCACCTCTTCCCCCTTCTTGCCGCTTTCTATATTATTAGGGCTATATATAATTGCTCAAAACGCTCTCATCCACGCAAAATCGCAAAAACCCGGGAGGGGAAAAAGACGAAAAGCCAAAGGTGAAAAGCTGAAAAGCTAGTACGGCGGCTTCAACGTCTCATTTTCGAGACATCGAGCACCACCCCGCGCCCTCTTCCAGCCCCTTTTTGAAGAAAAGGCAACTGCTGAAAAAGAAAACGGGCACGCACTCCCACTCTCCCTTCCCTCCTGCCGTCCCTTGCACGCCTTCGATCTTGCCCTCGATGGTTTCGACGACGACGGCGCAGCAGCAGCAGCAGCAGGGGAGGAAACGCAGCGACGACGGAGGAGGAAAGATGGCTCTCAAGTCTCCAAATTCCAATGCTCCTCCCGCCGTCAAAGCCTCCAAGTCCCTCCCCCCGCCGGCCACGCCCGACGCCGCTTTCCCCCGAGGAGGGCAGGCCGTCCACCGCCGGCCCGGCAGCGACATGAACGCGAGGTCATCGCAGCCGATGGAGGTTGACGGCGACGCTCTCGACTTTGTCAAGCCATCATCATCTGCGGCGGCGAATTCGTCGTCGGCGGCGGCCAGCCGTCGCGGCATGTCAGCTCCTTCCTTCTCGGCCTCTCCTTCCTCTGCGGCCTTTGTCCCGCCGCTGCGCCGCTCGCACCTGGTGCCTGGCGCGCGGCTGCTGGGAGTCGTCACCTCCGTGTCGGCGCAGAAGGTCGAGGTCGCGCTCCCCACGGGCCTGCGGGGCAGCAGCGCGAGCCGCGAATCCGCGGCGGCGCTGCCGGCAATGTCGTCTGCGGCGGCAAAGGCGCCGATGCCGTCTCTTACCTCTCTCTACCGCGTCGGGCAGGTCGTCCGGTGCGCAGTGGCGGGCAGGAAGGAGAAGACAAGTGCGGAAGGGGACACAAGCAGCGACGACGAGGACGAGGAGGACGGCGACGATGAAGACGAGAGCGGTGCCCGAAAGGGCGGCGCCGGCGGCGGCGCTGCCTCGAAATCGCCGGCCTCGAAGAAGAAGAAGAAGCGCGCCGTGCTCCTCACCATGGCGCCCGCCGCGGTCGCGGGACCCCTCCCGCGCTCGGCGCTCTTCTCAGGAAACCCGGTCCTCGGCTGGATCGCCTCGGAGGAGGACCACGGCTTCGTCGTCGACCTGGGCTGCCCCGGGGTCACGGGCTTCCTGCCGCGCGCCGACGCCCCCAGTCTTGATGCTTCGCCCGCCTCCTCCTCGTTCCCTTGCTCGACCCTGCCCCCCACGCTCTCCCGCGGGGCGCAGCTCGACCTCGTCGTCGCCTCCGACGGGCCCTCGGCGGGGACGAGCGTCGTCGCGCTCCGGGCCGCGCCGCGGGCAGGGGCGGGGCCCCCCTCCAAGGAGCCTCCGGCCGCCGCCGCCGCCGCGCTCTCGTGCCTGCCGCTCGGCGCGCTCGTCTCGGCGACGGTCGTCTCCTCGTCGCCGCCCTCGTCCGCGTCCGCGACCGCAGGAGGAGCGGGGGGGCCCGGCGCGGGGGTCCGCCTGAGGTTCTGGACGTACCTGGCCGGCGCGGCGGACGCGTTCTCGCTGCCGGCGCTCGCCGACGGGCGCGCCTTTGCGGCGCGGTTCGCCGCGGGCACCAAGCACCGCGCGAGGGTCGTCTTCGTCGACGCCGGGGCGGCCAAGGCGGTCAGGCTGTCGCTGCTGCCGCACGTCGTGGCGAGGGCCAGCCCGAGCCCGGCGCTCCCCGCCGTGGGGGCGCTGCTCCGGGGGGGCACGGTGCGGCGCGTCGACGAGGGGCTGGGCGTGCTGGTCGAGTTTCCCGGGTACGAGGGACCCGGAGCAGCAGGGGGGGGGGGCGCGGGAGGAGCCGCCGCTGCGGCTCCTCCCGCCTCCCCTGCTCCCTCCGGCGGCGGCCACCCGGCGACGCAGTCCCTGCTGGGCTACGCCCACGTCTCCAACGCCGCCGACGGCCGGGTCGCCTCCCTGGCCAAGCTCTTCAGCGTCGGCGACGGCGTCCCCGCGGCGCGCGTCGTCGGCGCCCGGCCGGCGGACGCGCTCGCCGCGCTGTCGCTCGCCGCGGCCGCCACCGCGGCCGGCACGCTCGGATCCGCCGCGGAGCTCCGCGTCGGGCAGACGGTCAGCGGCGTCGTCGAGGCGGCGCACGCGGCGCGCGGCCTGCTGGTGTCGCTGGCCCCCGGCGTCAGGGCGCGCGTGCCCGTCGAGCACCTCGCGGCCGGCGAGCCCGGGGGCGCCGCGGCGGTCGCGGCCGTCGCGCGGAGGCCCGTCGGGGCCAGGGTCACCGCGCGGGTGTTTGCTGTCTGCCGCGGGGGGGGAGGGGGCGAGCCGGGATCCCTTTCCTCGACCTCGACCAGGGCGACGCTGACGCTGCGCAGGCCGCTCGTCGCGCCCGGCGGCGACGCCGCGGCCGCGCCCAAGCTGGCGCCCATCCTCTCCGCCGCCGAGGCGAAACCGGGGCTCAGGACGCACGGCGTCGTGACGGGCCCGGCCCCCGGGGGGTGGCACCGGGGGGTCTTCGTGTCGCTGTACGGGGGGCTCACGGGCGTCGTGGCGGGGGGCGCCGACTTGGGCCTGGGCCCGAGGGCGGCCGCGGTGCTCACGGCGGCGGCCGCCGCGAGCGCCTCGGGGGGAGCCTCCGCCGCCGCCGCCGCCGCTTCCACGCCCGCCGCCGCCGCTGCCACCGCCGCGGCAGCAGCCGAGGTCGCCTCTGCGCTGCCGCGCGGGACGCTCGTGAAGGCCCGGGTGCTCTCGGCCGACGCAGCGACGGGCAAGGTACGACTGAGCTTGATCGGAGGGGCCGAGGGAGGAGGCGGCGGCGACGGCGACGGCGCTCCGGGCGATGCCGCCGCGGCCTCTGCTGCCGCCGCCGCCGAGGACGCCGCGGCCGCCGACGCTCTGACCGCGCGCCTCTCCGGCGGGTACTCTCCCGGGGACGTCATCCCCGACTCCGAGGCGATCATAATCGTCGCCGTCGAGCGCGAGGAGAGGAAGAACGAGGAGGGCGACGACGGCGAGGACGACGTTGGCGACGGCGACGGCGACGGCGGCGCCCCTCCGTCGGCCTTTGTCGTCGAGCTCCCCTCGCTCGACGAAAAGAAGAAGAAGAAGAAGGCGAAGAAGGGGCCCCTCGCCCGGATCCTCCGCTGCCACCTCTCGGACTCACCGGCGGCATGCGCGGCCCTGGCGAGCTCTCTCGGCGTGGGCAGCGCCCTCCCCGGGGGAGCGATGGTGCTAGACGTGCGGGCCGTCGGCAGGGCCGCCGCCGCCGCCGCGCTCGCCGCAGAGAGGCAGGGCTCAGAACAAGAGAGCCTCCTCCCGGTCACGGTCTCCCTCACCCGCAAGGCCTCGATGGTCCGCGCCGCCCCCCTCCTCCCGCGCTCCAACGACGCCGACGCCCTCTCGTCGCTCGCCGAGGGGCAGCTCCTGAAGGGCTTCGTCGCGTCGCTCACTCCCACCTCGGCGTTTGTCCGCTTCCTCGGCCGCGCGACGGGCAGGGCGCCGCTGCCGAAGAGGGGCGCTGCCGCTCTCCTTCCCCCCCTCGCCGTCGGGGACTCGGTCTCGGCCGTCGTCACCGCCGTCGATGCCGCCGCGTGCCGGTTCTCTCTCGGCCTGAAGAGGGGAACCGGCGAAGAGCGCGAGGGCGCGGCCAGGGCCCTCGGCGACCTCTTCGCCGATCTGGCCGCCGCCGCCGCCGCCCGTGCCGCCGCCGACGGCGACGTCGCCGTCGGCGGCGGCGCTGAAGCCGCAGGCGACGGCGGAGCTCCCCCCTGGCCCTCTCCCGGCGCCGTCGTCGAGGCGCACCCCTCGGAGGCCAAGCCCTACGGACTGCTGCTCGACCTCGAGGAGTTCCCCGACGCCGCCGCGCTGGCCCCGGCCCCGAGGCACCACTTCGACGGCGTCGCTGGTGCCATCGCCGACGACAACAAGAAGGACGGCAGCAGCAGCAAAAAGTCGAAAAAGGGCGGCGGCGACGCTCTTTCTCTTCCGACTCCTCCCGAGCCCTCGATGCCCGCCGCCAGGACGCTGCGCGCCCGCGTGCTCGACGTCGCCGCCGCGGACGGCGTCGTCGACGTCTCGCTGAGGGCGGAGCTGCTCGCCGGATTGGGCGACGAGGCGGAGGGGCCCTCTCCCTCTTCTCTTTCCGCTTCCTTGCTTTTCCCCGCGGTCGGCTCCTCCGTCTCTGCCGTCGTCGAGCTCTCCAGGCCCGGCTACCTCGTGCTCTCTCTTCCGGTCCCTGTTTCGAACAAAAAGGGCAGCGGAGCAGCAGCAGCAGCAGCAAGGCCCCGCGCGATCGGCTTCGCGCCGGCGCCGATGTCTCCCTTGGAGCTGGGCGCGGCGGTCGAAGGCGTAGAGGTCGCGGAGCTCCCGTCCGCCGCCAACGGGGGGCGCCTGATCCTTTCCCTTCCCGCGTCGCTGACCGACGCCGCCGCCGACGAGGAAGGGGAGCAGGAAGAGAAGGCGAAGGCGCAGAAGAAGCCGAGGCAGTCCCCGGCGGAGCGCGCCGCGGCCCGCGCCGCTGTGCGCGCCGCCGAGGCCGCGGTCGCCGCCGAGGCGGTGCAGCCGGGCACGCTAGTCGCGGCCGTCGTCGTCGCTGTCCATCCCTTGCACGCCGAGGTGCGCCTTCTGTCCGGCGGAGACGGCGGAGAAGGTTCGCCTTACTCCGGGAGGCAGGGGAGGGTGCATGCGACGGAGGCGAGGGACGACGATGACGGAGAGAGTGGCGGCGACGCCGACAAGAGGAGCACGAAGCGATCGAAGAAGGCTCCTTCTTCCTCCTCCTCCTCCTCCTCTCTCCCCATGCCCTTCGCGGGCCTCAGACCGGGAGATGAGATCAGGGCCGTAGTCCTCGGGGCCGCCGCGACCCCGGGGGGCCGCGCGCATGGCGTGCTGGAGCTCTCGACGCGCGCGAGCCTCGTCGCCGCGGCCGAGAGGGAAGAGAGGGAGGAGGCGGCAGCCGAGGCCTCGGCCGCCGCCGCCGGCGGACAGCAGCAGCACCACCACCACCTCCCGCGCGCCTCGCTGCGCCCGCGCGTCGCCCTTTCCTCTCTGGCCCCGGGGACCCGGGTCCGCGGCTTCGTCCAGGAGGTCAGGCCCGACGGCGCGTGGCTCGCGCTGTCGCCGACGGCGCGGGCCAGGCTGCGCGCGCTCGACGCCGCGGCCGACTTGGAGTCCCTGCGCGCGTTTGCGGAGTCTTCTGGGAACGCCTTCCTCGCCGCCGGCTCGCCCGTCGACGCGACGGTGCTCCGCGTCGTGCGCCGCGCCGACGGCGGCGGCGTCGACGTCGACCTGACGACGCTCCCTCTCAGCAAGTCTGCGGCGAAGGACGCCGCCGCGGGGGACCTCGTCCTGGGATTCGTCAAGTCTCTGCCGACTGTCGCAACAAGCAACGGGAACAAAAACTCCTCTCCTGCGGCGCTCGGTGACGGCTGCGTCCGCGTGTCCTTCTCCCCGGCGCCGCACGCCCCCGTCGCCGTGGGACGCGTCTCGCTCTGCGACCTCCGGGACGAGTGGAGCGCCGACGCGCTCGCCGGGCTCAAGGTTGGGACCGCGGTGAGGTGCCGCGTGCTGGAGGCCGCCGCCGCGAACGCCAACGGAGGCGGGGGAGGAGGAGGGAGGAAAGAGGCGAGGCTGTCGCTCCGCGCAAGCGACGGCGGCGCGGTCTCTCCTCCCGCCTCTTCTTCTTCCGCCCCCCTCACCTCCCTCCCGGCCTCGCTGCGCCTCCCGGCGCCCCTCGCCGCGGACGCCGACTCCTCCTCTTTGAGGGTGGGCGACCGCGTCGCCGGGTACGTCGCGGCGGTGGGGCGCCCGGGCGCGTTCGTCTCGCTGTCGCGGTCGCTCGACGGCCGGGTGCCGCTCCGCGACCTCTCTTCGGGCTTCGTCCCGGAGCCCGCGGCGGCGTTCCCGCCCGGGACGCTCGTCGTCGGGCGCGTGGCGGCGCTGGTACCCGGGGGGAAGGTGCAGCTGACCCTGAGGGGCGGCGGCGTCCCCCCCGGGGAAGCGGAGGGGGACGCCGCCGCCGCCGCCGGGGGGCCCCTCGGCGCCGCGGCGGCCCTGCTGCCGCTGCTCGGAGAGGGCCCGGACGGCGGCGCCGAGCCCGCTCCGACGGTCCGCGTCGGCGCCGTCGTCGCCGGCAGGGTCCGCCGCGTCGAGGCCTTTGGCGTCTTCGTCGACCTCGACGGCGCGGCCTCTGCTCCCGCCTGCTCCTCCCTCCCGCCGCTCCGCGCGGGGCTCGCGCACGTCAGCGAGCTCGCCGACGAGTTTGTCCCCGACCCGGGGGCCCGGTTCTCTCCCGGACAGCGCGTCACGGCGCGCGTCCTGAAGGTCGACGCGGCCACGGGGCGCGTGTCGCTGTCGCTGCGTCCGTCGGCGGTGAAGGGAGAGCCGAGGCCGGTTGCCGCGGGGCGCGAGGCGGGCGAGGCGGCGGGCGAGGACGAGGAGGAGGGATCGGACATCGACGACCACGTCGACGACGGCGAGGAGGCGGAGGAGATGGAGCTTGACGACGGGAGCGACGGCGGCGAGGAAAGCTCCGACGCTTCTGGCTCGGACTCCCCCTCCGCCGGCCTCGACAGCGACGATGAAGACGTCCTCCGCCTCAGCGCCGGCGGGATCTCACGGGACAATTCCGCGGAGCTCTCCGAGGAGGAGGAGGAGGGGGACGAAGCTCTCGACGCGTCCGACGAGAGCGACGGCGAGGACGAGAGCGGCGACGACTCCGACCTCGGCGCCTCCTCGTCCGGCGACGAAAGCGAAGGAGAGGACTCGGACGTCGACGCTCGCCTCGGGGCCGCCGCCGCCGGCGGAGGCCGCGCCGCGCGCTCCCCTGCCCCGAGCCGCAGGGTCTCCTCTCCCTCCCCCTCGGGGCTCGGCGGGCTCGACGTCGGCCTCCCCGTCGGGTGGGGCGAGGACGACGGCGGCGGCGACGAGGGTCGGAAGGACCCCTCGACGCCGACGCCCAAGACTCCCGCCGCCGCCTCCGCCGCCGCCGCCGCCGCCCCCTCCTCAGACGTCCCCAGCGCCTCCCTGTCCAAGGCGGCGCGGCGCCGCGCAGAGCGCGCCGCCGCCGCGGCCTCGGACGCCGCCACCGACGCCGCCGAGCGGGCCGTCGCCTCGCGCGCCGCGCCGGCCGACGAGGCCTCCTTCCGCCGCGCGCTCGCCGCGTCGCCCAACTCCTCCTTCCTCTGGATCCGCTACGTCGCGCACCTGCTCTCGCTGGGAGAGGCGGACAGGGCCCGCGCCGCGCTCGCGCAGGCGCTCGACGCCATCGCCCTGGAGGCGACCGCCGATCGGTTCAACGTGTGGGTCGCCGCGCTCAACCTCGAGGCCTCCCACGGGAGCGGCGGCTCCGCCTCCGCGTCCTCCGCCCCCGACCGCGCCGCCGCCACGCTGGCTCTGTTCAAGAGGGCGGCGAGGCACACCGACGCCAAGAAGCTCCACCTGGCGCTCGCGCCCATCCTGGAGCGCGCGGGCCTGGGCGCCGCCGTCGTGGCCTCGGCCGCCGCGGCGGCGACCAAGGCGTTCCCGAGCTCGTGCAAGGTGTGGCTGGCGAGGCACGCCGCGGCGCTCCGCGCGGGCGATGCGCCGGCGGCCGCTGCCGCCCTGCGGGCCGCGACGGTCGGCGGGCACGACGGCAAGGGCGCCCTGCCGCCGAGGAAGCACGTCAAGTTTTTGTCCCGCGCAGCCGTCGCCGAGTTTAAAAACTCTGCGACGGCGGTAGAGGGCGAGAACAGCGGCGGCTCCTCCGAGCGCGGCCGCGAGCTCTTCGAGAAGCTCCTCGCCGCGGCGCCCAAGCGTCTCGACCTCTGGGCCCAGTACATCGACCAGGAGGTGGGCCTGGCGCTCGCAGGGACGGCGGGGGGCAAGAAGAGGAAGCGCGGCGACGGGGCCGAGAAAGAGGGGGAGAAGAAACTTTCAAAGCCGGACCCGCGCCGCGCGCGGGCGCTGTTCGCCCGCGGCACCGCGCTCGACCTCCCCCCGAAGAAGATGAAGTTCCTGTTCCGGCGCGCGCTGGAGTTTGAAAAGAGGCTCGGGGACGACGCTGGCGCCGACAGAGTCAGGGAGGCCGCGCGCGCCTACGTGGCCAGGGTCAGCGGAGGAGGCGGCGTTTAGAGAGAGAGAGAGGGAGAGAGAGAGGGAGAGGAAAGAGAGAAAGAGAAGAGAAGAGACCAGTTTGATTTTTTTAGTTGGTTTTATTTCATTTCCCCATTATTCAGAGAGCTTTTTCTGCGGAGAAAGAGTCCTTTTGGTTTTTTTACAGTTTTGCATTTGGGGAGGAGGTTCAAACAAAATGTCAAAGGATGGAAACGATTGAAAGAGAAACAACAAAATCTAGACTTTTCGCAGTGCCGCCGCGGCGGCGCCCTCCGCCACCGCCGGCGTTGCCCCTCCGCTTCCGCTTCCGCTGTTCGCTCGCAGCGCGATCTCCGTCTCATCCGCGACCTCCAAAAGCAGGCTCACAAGGGGAGATAGCGACTCTTGCTCCGGGCTTTTCCTTCTCCTCGCTCTGCCCGCGAGCGCGGAAAGTAGAGCGGCGGCCGCTGCCGCGGCAGGGGCCCAGCCGTTGGAGCTCCCGTTCCTTCCTCCTCCGGCGTCGCTCGCCGCTAGCGTCGCCAGAGAGGCCGGGAGGGAGGCGAGGCGTAAAAGCGCGTCGTCTCCCAGGAACAGGGTCGCGTCTGCCGCTGCGGAGGCCGGGTAGGAAGGAGGGGGCGGCGACGAAGAAGAAGAGGAAGAGGAAGAAAGGAACGAGGAGGAGCCAACGCCCGAGGCGGCGCGGCCCGCGAGCGCCGCTGCCAGGGGCGCCGCCGCCGCGGCCAAGCTCGAGGCCGCCCCTTCGAAGTGGCTCCCCGATTCCGCCGAAGCGGCTTCTTCGATCAGGGAGAGGAGCGTCTGCGCCGCGACGACGGGGGGGGCGTCGCGGGCGAGGGCGAGCGCCGCGGGAAGAGCAGCAGCGGAAGCGGAACAGGACGACGACGAAGATGCTGCTGCTGCGACGCTGAGAAGCGCCGCGGAGGCTGCTTCCGTGCCCGTCTTCCCCGGCAGAGCCCCGCGGAGGCTGAGGACTCCTCGCGCAAAGGCGAGAGAGGAAGAGAAAGAAGAAGAAGAAGGAACGCTTTCGTTCGACGGCGCCGCTTCGTCGAGCAGAGAGGAGAGCAGCGGCGGGGGCAGCCAAGCAAGCGCCGCGAGCGCCGAGCGCCAAACTGAGTTTCCCTCTCCGCTCTCTTCTCCTTCTCCTTCTGTCGAAGTCTCCGTCCACTCCGTCCCCGCCGCGACGTCGCGCGGAGGCTCCGGAAGCTTCGAGAACAGGCGCAGGGCCGCTTTCCTGGCCGCGAGGGCGACGGCGGGCCCGAGCGACGACGACGAAGAGAGGACGGCGGCGGCGCCGCGCCACTCTGCCGATTCGTTCCCAACTTTTTCGCTTCTTCCGACCTCGCCCAGGAGCTCGACGACCCGCGCCGGAGGCAGGTGCGGCGCGATGCGACCCAGAGAGCGCCAGAGAGCCGCTTTGGCTGCGCCGCTGGGGGTCGAGGAGCGAATCCACTCGGAGCAGAGCTCGGCCGCGGGGGCTCCGTCGTCGGAGGCGGCCGCGGCGACGGCGAGCGCGGCGACGGCCGCCGAAGCTGCAGAGGAGCCCGCTGCTGCCGTCATCAGGCGACGCAGGTGCGGCGCCCAGCCTCCCCCGGCGGCGACGAGCAGAGAAGAAGAAGAAGAAAAAGAAGAGGACGAGGCGCTGGAGCTGCTGCCCTTTCCTCCAACGACGACAGGCGGCGGCAGCCTCGGCGCGCCGCGGGCGAGCGCCGAGGCCGCGGCCGCCATCGCCGCGGCAGGCAGCGTCTGCGGGTCGCGGGAGAGGGCCTCGGCGAGAGCCGCGGCGCAGCCGTCGGGGCGGAAGCCCCTCGCGGCCAGCGAGACGGAGGAAGTCGAGGGGGAAGCGGAAGCGGAGGTGGGAGAAGAAGAAGAGCCGAAGTTTTTGCCGTCGCCGCCGACGCGGCTGCGAGCCGCGGCGCAGGCGGCGGCCGCGGCGGAGGAGACCGCCGTGAGCGCCCGCCGGTCGACGAGCGAGGGAGCAGCGGAGGAAGAGCCGCCGCCGCCGCCCGCGAGCGCCAAGAGCTCCTCGAGGGCGCGCAGCGCCGCCCGCGCCTCCCGCGGGGGGAGGACGCTCGCCTCTTCTTCCTCGTCCTTCTCTT
>Ga0315287_10006240_pt1 | contig 11825 bp, 9 predicted proteins | sample YL17G11_0_MG_FD_205037 | JGI IMG/M metagenome (GOLD analysis project Ga0315287, IMG submission 205037) | Sediment microbial communities from Yellowstone Lake, YNP, Wyoming, USA - YL17G11_0 | ecosystem: Environmental > Aquatic > Freshwater > Lake > Sediment | place: USA: Wyoming | collected...
GAGACCCCGCCCGTCGCGTATCTAGCCCGGCCTATTCATGAAGCGCCAGCCGAGAGTGCGAGATGGGGCGCGGATACAAGGCGCGCGAGCGGGCTGCACCGCAAGCGTGTCATAAGACACGCTGAGGAGCACCCCGGTCGCGCAACGCAGTAGCCGTGCCCCAGGTCGTGCTCGCAGGCGGCGCTTCAGTAGAGTCGAGATGTGGCGCGGTGCGTATGCGGAGCCTGTCAGTTGGCCGGCCCTTTCGGTTGCCGGTGCCTCAAGAGCGCCGCCATGCCCGTTTCCACATCCCGCTCGTCGAACCGGACATGCAGGTTTCCCGCATCCGGCTCTCGGACAAGGTCTCATGCTTTCGCCCACGGAAGATTGTGGGTGCAGGGTTCCAGTCGGACCAGACTAAGCGTCCGATACAGGTACTCGTCGGAGAACCGCGTGATTCCCCGCCCCCGCACCTTATGCTTGCGACACAACCACCAGCGGAGCCGATCTCGAGCGTGTGCATCGATCGCTCGGTAGGCCTTGCTCACCGGCCCCAGATGGAAGTAGTTCGCCCAGCCTCGCAGCAGGCGGTTGAGGCGCACGACCCGGTCTTGAGCGTCGAGCATCAGCCATCGGGACGACGTGATCTCGTGGATCGACCCGCAGACGCGGGTGATCCGCTTCCTCGACGGCCGGGTTCCGATGTAGGCCTTCCCCGTCTGCGCCGAGTGACACCGTCCGATGGTGTAACCCAGAAAGTCGAACGACTCGTCCGGCACGTGGCACACCCGGGTCTTCGCCTCGTTCACCGTCAACCCCAGCCGTTCCATCAGGTTCTGCATCGCGTGCTTCGCATCCTCCGCGGAGCCACGACAGCAGATCACGAAGTCGTCGGCGTAGTTCACGATCTGTGCCTGAAAGCGCTGTTCGCATCCCAGCTTCTTCCAGCCCAGCACGAAGCGTCGCATGTAGAGATTGGCGAGCAGCGGCGAGATCGGCGCCCCCTGCGGGGTGCCGCGTCCCTGATCCTGGTTGCGCGTTGTCCGATGCGGTCTCCCGCGTTCGTCGAGTTCTTCCACCGGGGCTTCGAGCCACAGCTTGATCAGATGCAGCACGTGCCGGTCACTGACCCGGCGGGCCACCGACTTCATCAACTCGGCGTGCGGGATACTATCGAAGTAGGCGCTCAGATCTGCGTCCACCACCTCGGTGTACCCCGTGTTCAGCAGTGAGTGGACTTTCTTCACCGCGTCCAGCGCGTTGCGTCCCGGTCGGTACGCGTACTGCTCCGGTGGCAGGTCGGCCTCGAAGATCGGCTCCAAGACCAGCACCACCGCCGTCTGCACCACGCGGTCCCGGATGGTCGGGATCCCCAGCGGCCGTTTCGTGCCGTCGGGTTTCGGGATGTAGACCCGCCGCACCGCCTGCGGGCGATAGGCCTTCTTCCTGAGTTCTTCCGCCAGTTCCGCCAGCCAGCGCTCGACCCCCGCCGCCTCGATGTCCGCAAAGTTCTGGCCGTCTACTCCCGCCGCTCCGCCGTTGGCTTTGCAGCGTCGGTAGGCGAACGTCAGTACGTCCTTGCGGTACACCTTGTCGTACAGCAGGTAGAAACGATAGCCCGGCGACCCCTTCGCTTTGGCATGCAACGTCTCCTGAAGTTTCCGAGTCTTTTCCGGAGGTTGAAGGCTCACGCCACTCTCCCGACTCTCCGCCTCGCGACGTTGTCCTTGAACTGAGGCCCCTTCCCTCCACCGGCGTTACCCGGCTTCAGCGGTACTACGAGCCTCTCCGCCACCCGATTCGGCCCGGCCTGTCCCTCGCGGGCGTCCAGTTGGAGGTCGCTGCCCTCCGCCGTATCGGGCTTCCCGTGTTGCGTTCCATCCCCGTGCGCATGCATGCCGTCGCCATTACCCCGGCGGAACCACTGGGGCCGTCACTCATCCTCCCCAGCGGCGGCGGCCTTCCTCCCTATTCAGCGGAGTCGGCTTCCGCATCACCCTTTTCGAGGCCTGCTCGGCGTTCACTCGCGTTACGTCCTGCATGCTCGCCAAGTCACCCTGCGGTGACCCTCTCCATCAGAGGCTCCGTCGAGTTCGTTGCCTCCCCCGACGCTCCGATTGCTACCGGCTGGAGCGACAGTTGCCGGGCGGGATTCACACCCGCTGGGGACGTACGCCTTTTCACGGCGCACTGAATAGGCCGGGCTAGCCCGCCCATTCATGAAACGCCAGCCGAGAGTGCGGGTTGGGGCCCACTTGAGCCCGGCCGCCCGCTGGGGCACAGTCCGCGCCGATGACCTCCGCGCGCACGGTCTCGACCCGCTCGTTCGCCACCCCCGGGCACCTGCTCCGCGGGTTGCTGCTCTTCGTGCCGCTCGCGGCGGTCGCGCATCAACTCCACTGGAGCGGCGTCGCCGTCTTCGCCTGCGCCACCCTCGCGATCGTACCGCTGGCCGGCGCGATGGGCGAGGCCACCGAGGCCCTCGCCCGGCGCTTCGGCGCCGGCGTAGGTGGCCTGCTGAACGCCACTTTCGGCAACGCGGCGGAGTTGGTCATCGCGCTGGCCGCGCTGCGGCGCGGGCTCGACGACATCGTGAAGGCGAGCCTCACCGGCTCGATCCTCGGCAACAGCCTGCTCGTGCTGGGGGTCGCCCTGTTCGCCGGCGGCCTGCGCCGCGAGCGGCAGACCTTCGACCGCGCGGCCGCCTCGATGGGCTCGACCCTGCTGGCCCTCGCCGCGATCGGGCTGGTCGTGCCCGCGCTCTTCAACGTGGTGGCCTCGAACGCGGTCGCGCGCTCGGCGCTCACGGCCGCGCAGGAGGCGCTGCGGGAGCGGGATCTCTCGCTCGAGATCGCCGTGGTCCTGTTCGCCGCCTACCTGCTGAGCCTCGTCTTCAGCCTCCGCACCCACCGCCATCTCTACGCCGGTGTGCGGGAGACCGAAGGGCACGGCGGCGGCGCCCCGGCCCGCGCCTCCACCTGGCGGCCCGCGCTGATGCTGCTGGGCGCCACGCTGCTCGTGGCGTGGATGAGCGAGTTGCTCGTGGGGGCGGTGGAAGAGGCCTCGCAGACGCTCGGGCTGACGCCGGTGTTCGTGGGCGTCATCGTGGTCGCCACGATCGGCAACGCCGCCGAGCACTCGACCGCCGTGTGGATGGCGATGCGCAACCAGATGGACCTCGCGCTCAACATCGCCATCGGCTCGAGCATCCAGATCGCGCTGTTCGTCGCGCCGCTGCTGGTCTTCGTCTCGTATTTCATGGGGCGCGTCCCGATGGACCTGCGCTTCACGCCCTTCGAGGTGGTGTCGGTCGCCATCGCCGTGGCGGCGGTCAACCTGGTGGCGCAGGACGGCGAGTCCAACTGGCTCGAGGGCGCACTGCTGGTCGCGGTCTACGTCATCCTGGGGATGGCGTTCTACTTCCTGCCCTGACCCCAACCCGGGTGCGCCCGCGCGGCGCGCCGCCCCGCCTTCGAAAGGAGTCCAAGTGCCGCAGACCTCGCACACTGAGCACCACTTCACCGCCGGTGAGAGCGTGCGCGACATCGTGATCGGGATGTCGGACGGCCTGACGGTCCCCTTCGCCCTCGCCGCGGGGCTCACCGGCGCCGTCTCCGCGACCCGCATCATCGTCACCGCCGGACTGGCCGAGATCGCGGCAGGCTCCATCGCCATGGGCCTGGGCGGATACCTCGCCGCGCGCAGCGACGCGGACCACTACGCGAGCGAGCGCCGCCGCGAGGAGCGGGAAGTCGTCGAACTGGCGGAGACCGAGCGCGAGGAGGTGGCGGACGTGTTCCGCGGCTACGGACTCGGCGACGAGGAGATCGCCCCGGTGCTGCGCGCCTTCGCGGCGCGGCCGCAGACGTGGGTGGATTTCATGATGCGCTTCGAGTTGGGCCTCGAGGCTCCGCAGCCCCGGCGCGCGCTCTGGAGCGCGCTCACCATCGCCGGCGCCTACACCGCGGGTGGCCTCATCCCGCTTTCGCCCTACATGCTGGTCGCCCATGACACCGGCCGCGCGCTGAACATCTCGGTCGCGGTGACGCTCGCAGCGCTGCTCGTCTTCGGTTACGTGAAGGGACGTTTCACCGGAGCGAAGCCCTGGCAGAGCGGACTGCAGACCCTGCTGGTCGGCGGGCTCGCCGCGGCCGCGGCCTTCGCGCTCGCGAAGTTGCTCGGGGGCGGGGCGTGAACGCCACGCGCGGACACCGGTCCGGGTCCCGCGACCGGCGGGGAGGCTGACGCCATGCGACTTGACGTGCTGCTCTTCGAGTTGCGGCTCTTCAAGAGCCGCTCCCAGGCCAGCGAGGCCATCCAGCAGGGCCGCGTGCTGCTCAACGGCGCGCCGGCCAAGCCGAGCCGCGAGGCCCGCGCCGGCGACCACGTGACCCTGACGCGCGGTGGCGCGCGCGACGCCGCGGAAGACGGACCACGCGCCCGCACGCTCGAGATCCTCGAGTTGCCACGGGGCTCCATGAGCAAGGAAGCGGCTCGGGCACTGGTTCGCGAAGTCCCGCAGGCCTGAGCCGCAGGCGCGGCGGCCGCCCCGGTCCCTCCGCGGACGGGCGCACCCGTCGTCGTTGGAGACCCGCGGAAACCCGGTGCTAGTCTGCGCCGCGTGAGCCACCACCACTGAGGCCACGATCCATGCGGCGCCGGAGCCGCGCGACGTGGCCCAGCCCCAGCCCGACCTGGTGGTGACCCTGCGCGCGCGGGTCACCAACGCGGGCGCGGACGCGCCCGGCGGACCACCGACGGCGCTGCGCTTCCGGCCACCACGCCCGAACCCTGCAACCGGCGCGATCCGCTTCGCCTACGACCTGCCGAAGACGGCGCCGGTGCACCTGGAGGTCTTCGACCTCTCGGGGAGGCACGTGGCGAATGTCGTGTCGGGACAGGTCGAAACCGGGCACCACGAACTGCGCTGGAGTCCTCGGGAGAGCGGCGACGGGATCGCGACCGGCCTGCATTTCGCACGCTTCAGCGTGCCGGGCATGACGCGCATGGTGCGGATCGTCCTGCTGCCGTGATCGAAGCGCGGGCCCTGCCTGCGCTCCTGACGGACTGCCACCCCGGCGCTCTGAGGCCTGGGCCGAACCAGGGTGTCGGTAGTTGCGACAATTCCCCCAGATGGAGTCTGTTGGTCAAGCAGTTCAATCATCGCAATCGACCGTCCCGTAACGGATTCAAGTCACCTCTCCGACACGGTACGGAGCTTGCGTTTCCGTGGGCAACGAGTCGTTCATCCTGTCCCGGCGAGGAGACAACCTCATGAAGCGCATCGCGCTGGTACTTGCAACCCTGACGTTTGCGGCGAGCACGGCGTTGGCCTACGTGCAGCCGGGCCACCTCCCGCAGACGAAGCCCCAGAGCGTCCAGAGTCCAATCCTGGCGCCGGGTGACGATCAGGGCACGACCTCCGGAACCGGGAACTCCTACCCGGGAAGCGACGTGTATCGTCGGCAGCCGGGCGGCCGTCCCCCGAGTGACCGCCCCCCGGATGGTGCGACCAAACCGGTGCCCGAACCCGGCACCATGATGCTGGCTTCGATGGGACTGCTCGCGCTGGGCGCCGCCCTGCGCCACCGGCGCCACTAGGATAGGAGCCCCCCCGCCCCGGACGCGTCGATCCCTGCGACCGGGCAGAAGGCGGCGGCCGCAAGCTGCCGCCTTCAGCATTCCCTCCCCGGGCAACTGCCCTCTTCGTCTCCCGCCATCAACCCCGCGCCAGGCACGCGCCGAGCACGCGCTCGCGTGGCCGCGCGCGCCCGGCTAGACTCCACCGCCATGTCCGCCGCACCCTCCAGCCGACGACCCCGGCTTCACCGGCCACCCGCCCGGGGGAGCGCCTCGCGCGGGTCGCAGACCCGTCCGGGCGCGGTCGCGCTCCACGACGCGCCAGGCCTCGCGCCCGGGCTGGACCGCCTGCTGTGGCGGCTGACCCTGCTCGTCGCCGCGCTGCTGGGCGTGGCCCTCCTCGTCATGGTTCTGGGGCCCCACCGCGTCGGCGACTACATGACCGAGACCGATTTCTACGGTCAGTACGCCCAGGGCGCGCGCCTGATCCAGCACGGCCACCTCGAACCCGCGCGCTACGGGGTGGTCGGTCCGGGCTACGAACTGGCACTGGCGGCGGCGGGACTCGTGGTGCGGGACCTCTTCCTCGCAGCCGGGCTCCTGTCCCTCGCCTCGAGTTCGCTCGCGCTGCTCCTGTGGGCGGCCCTGCTGCGCCGGCGCACCGATGCGCGCGTTGCTCTGGGCGCGGCGCTCTTCATGGCCACGAATGCCACCTTCTTCCGCTACGGCTATTCCGTCACGACCGACGCGTTCGCGCTGGCCCTGCAGAGCGCAGCGCTCTACGTCCTGCTTGCCCGTCCCGGTCTTCGCGCCGCCGCCGGGGCCGGCGCGCTGGCCGCGCTCGCCTTCCTGACGCGCTACAACGCCGGCGTGCTCCTGCCGGCCGGGCTCGTCGCCATCGCCGCGGGGGGCACGCTGCAGGAGCAGCGCGGGCGCGCCACACTGCTGTTCGTCGCCGGGTTCCTCCTGCCGGTCATGCCCTGGGTGATCGTCTCGTTCGCGCGCGGGACGGGCGTGACGTTCCAACTCCACCACAACATCGCCTACGAGGTGTTCGCGCGCGCGAAGGGCATCCCCTGGGACACCTACCAGCGCACGCTGCAGCCGCAGTTCCACAACCTGGCCGACGTGATCGCCCGCGATCCCGGCGCGGTCGCGAGCCGGATGTTCTTCAACGTCCACGACCACCTGCGCCTGGACGCCACGATCCTGCTGGGCTGGCCGCTCGCGCTCTGCGCCGCGCTGGGCCTCGGCGTGGGCCTCGCGGACGGAACCCTGCGGCGCCTCTGGCCGCTCGCGCCGGCCTGGGCGCTGCTCTTCCTCGCGCTCGTCCCGGCCTTCTACTCCGAGCGCTATTCGCTCGCCCTGCTGCCGTATTACGCCGCCGCCGCCGCGCTGTTCTTCGCCTCGCCTCGCTTCGCGTTCGTGCTCCTGCGGGGGCGCCGCATCTGGCTCAAACCCGCGCTCGCCCTGCTGCCGCTGGCTTTTGCCCTCGCCGCCACGGTGCGGTCGCAGGCACGGGTGCTCGACCAGTTGCCGGTGGAGGTGCTGGACGCCGCGCGCACGCTGCGCTCGCTCGCGCGACCGGGCGACCGGGTGATCGCGCGCAAGGCTCACATCGCCTTCCACTCCGGGGTCGAGCCCGCACCCTTCCCGTTCGTCAGCACACTGCCCGAGTTGGCGGACTACGCCCGGGCTCAGGGCGCGCGCTGGCTGTACTTCTCCTGGCCCGAGGGCCAGACCCGCCCGGAGTTCTGGTTCCTGCTCGACTCGACTGCCGTGGTCCCGGGACTCACACGGCGCTGCGTCACCGCCCCGCACCCCGCGGTGCTCTACGAGCTCGGGCCTGCCTTCGGCCAGGCGCCGGCGTGGGCTGCGAACGACACGCTCTCCACCCTGCATGCGGCGCGCGGGCAACTCGCCGTGGACCCCTCGGACCCTCAGGCCCTGCGCTCGCTGGGGAGCGTCGAGCTGGCGCGCGGGCGACTGGCCGAGGCGCGCGCCGCCTACGAGCGCGCGGCCCGGCGCCTGCCCCGCGACGCGGCGCTGCAACTCGCGATCGGCAAGGTGTGCGTGCGGCTCGGCGATTTCGCGGCGGGGGCCGCGGCCTTCGAACGGGCCGAGGCGCTGGATCCCTCGAACGTGGATGCCCGGATCGGACGCGGCTGGGCGCTGCTGTTCGCCGGGCGCCAGCAGGAGGCCGCGGCCGCGTGGCGCCCGGTGGTGGCGCTGACGCGCGACTCTGATACGCTGCGTCGCATGATCGAGTTGTACCAGGCGCTTGGCGACCGCGAGACCGAAGCCCGGGCGCGCGCGACCCTCGCCCAGACGGAGACCGGGAGATGAACCGGGCCCGCCGCAGCTCCGCCGGCCGCGTGTTCGTGGCCGCCATCGGCCTGCTCGCACTCGCCGCGTGCGCGAAGAACGTCAAGCAACCCGACGTCGCGGCCGACCTGCCCGGCACCCCCGCGGACTCCGTCACGGTGGCGCTGTGGCGCATGGACGAGACCGGCGGCACTCACGCAGCCGATGCCGGCCGGTCGCGGCTCGACGCCATCGCCGGACCGGACACCCGCACCATTTTCGGCCGCTTCCGGGGCGCGCGGCTCTTCACACGCTCGGCCAACTCGTTCCTCCACGTGCCTTACAGCCCGCTGCTCGATGCGCAGTCGGCTCTCAGCATCGAGGCGTGGGTCGCCCCGAACGCCTACACGCCGTACGAGGATTCCCCGATCGCCACCCGGTGGTCGCCGACCATTGCCGAGCACAGTTGGCTGTTCTCCATCGTTGGCTCCAATCTTCCCGTCCGCCTGCTGCCCGCCGAGTTCGGCGCCGGGATTGGCCCCGCGTGGCACCAGGAGTTCGTGCGGGGCGTCAAGGCCGGCCGGCTTCTGTTCGTCTTCCAGCCCGAGGACGCGGGCGCGCCACGCGTGTTCTCCTCGCTGAGCGTGATCGAGTTGCAGCGCTGGACCCATGTCGCCGTCACGTTCGACGGCCAGGTCGTGAGCTTCTTCGTGAACGGCCAGCCCGACGGCACCTTCGCGACCCCGGGGCGCATCCGTGCGAGCCAGGCCCCGCTGCTGGTGGGCAACTTCTTCGACCCGCGCTTCCTCACCGACTTCGGCGGCGACCTGCGTCAGGGACCCACGACCGACATGGTGCCCTGGTACGCGCTCGACGGGGGCATCGACGAGTTGCGCCTCTCGCGCGCGGCGCGCACGGAATTCCCAACGCACGGAGGGCGATAGGAACAGGCGCCATGGCCGTTCGTCCGGCCCGGGCACGTTGTTTGCGATGAGTTCTGCCACCCTCCGGGCCCCCTCCGACCCGCCTCCCGCACTGGATCCCATGTCCGTCCTTCACGTTTCGCTCCTCGGGGCCGCCCTCTCGATCCTCCCGGCCGCGGTCGTACCCATCGCCCGGGCCGAACCCGCGCACGAATTGGTGGTGGCGCTCGCGCCACCACGCCCCGGCACCGCGGCCCGCGAGGCCCGCGCGGAACTCACCACGCGGCTCGAGGCCCTCGGCCTGCGCTTCCGCGAGTCGCTCGCCAGCCGGCTCCCACCCGTCGTCCCGCCGTCGCCCGCCAGCAGCGCCGCGCTTCGTTCTCAGGCGCCAGGCATCGAGACCGGCCCCTTCGCCCTCGACCCGGAGCGCATCTGGCTGCTCGCGGCGCCCGACTCGGCCACCGCCGTCGCCGCGCTCGAGGCGCTGCTCGCCGACCCCGGCGTGGAGTGGGCCGAGCCCAACCGGGTGCGCGAATTCGCGGCGCTGCGGTTCGATCTGCCCGTGGCGGATGATCCGCTGCTGCGCGACGGGCGACAGTGGGGCCTGCGCAACTTGGGACCCGCCTCGCCCTGGGGCGGAGTGGCCGGCGCCGACATCCACGCACTCGAGGCCTGGGCACTCTGCTCCGGGTCGAACGACGTCCTGCTCGCCGTGGCCGACACGGGAATCGACCCGGCGCACCCCGATCTCGCGGCCACGCTGCCCGACGGCTCGCCGCGCATCGTCCACGCGGTGAACCTCACGGGCCTGGAGCCCGCGGACGCCTTCGCTGATTCGAACTACCACGGCACGGGGGTCGCGGGCGTGATGGCGGCGCGCACCAACGATGGGCCGCACTTCGACTCGCTCGGGATGGCGGGGGTGTGCGGCGGCGACGGGCGCGACAACTTCGGCTGCCACCTCGTGCCCATCAAGATCTCGCCCCGCCACAGCGGATCCGCGACCTCCTACGCCATCTCCGCCGCCGCGCTCTACGCCACCGCGGTGGGCGCGCGCGCCATGAACCTCTCGTACGCGGGCAACAGCCCCAGCCGGATCGAACGCCTGGCCATGCACTGGGCCATCGCCCGCGGATGCGTCGTCGTGGCGGCCGCCGGCAACAACGGCTACCTCACCGCCCCCGGCGTGCAGTACCCCGCCGCCTACGCCGCGGACGGGCTGGGCATCCAGGTGGGCGCCACCGACCGCTTCGACCAGCGCACCTCCTGGTCGTCCTACGGCCCGGACATGGACCTCATGGCCCCGGGCCTGGACATCTGGACCACGTACATGACCTACCCGAGCGCCGTCGGCACCGCCTATCCAGGCTACGTCGCCATGTCCGGGACCTCGTTCGCCGCCCCGTTCGTGACCGGGGCCGTGGGCCTGCTCGCCGCCGCGCGGCCCGAGCTCATCGACGTGGATTTCAAGCACGTGTTGCGCGAGAGCGCTCACGACATCGGCGAGCGGGGCGTGGATGCGATGACCGGCTGGGGCCGGCTCGATGCCGCGGCCGCACTGGATGCCGTCGGGCCGGCCATCGGCATCTGGCACGACGAGGTCGCCGGCCAGTCCTTCCGGGCACTCGGCTCCGACACGCTGCAGGTCGACGAGGGCGGATTCGGCACGCTCGGCCACTGGAGTGGGCGGCATTTCGCAGAGTTGATCGAGGTCACCGCAAACCTGGTGTTGCCGGACTCGTTCCTCGGGCCGGTGCGCGTGTGGCCGCGCGTGGGTGGCACGACGACCGTGCGCAGCGGCTGGCGCCTGCCGTACTTCGTGCCCTGGGCCGAGGTGGTGGAGTGGAACCCGCCCGGCACCTCCCTGCCCGGTCCAGCACGCTCGTTCACGCTGCGTGGCTACCTCTACCGCATCGCCATCACCGATTGTCCCGGCTGCCCCGAGGACGAGTACGTGCCCCTGCCGCCCACGCAGATGCGTTTCGGCTTCACCGTGATGGGCCGCGTGGACCGGCCGCCCACGGTGGCGCTGCTCGCCCCCGCGGCGGGCGACACGCTGGCCCCCGGCGACACCCTCACCGTGCGCTGGGCTGCAACCGATCCCGACGAGGTCACGACGGTCGGGGTGGACCTGGTGCAGAGCGGACGGCCGCCGCTGGCGCTCGCACGCGTGGCGGCGGGAGCGGGGGCGGCGGGGGTGACCGTTCCGTGCGAGGCGTACCCGGGCGGCGGCGCGCTGCGCGTGACCGCCTACGACGAGAACGGCACGCAGCGCGACCAGGCCTGGGCGGACGCGGCGGTCGAGGTCCGCGCCGCGCCCTGCAACGGCGAAGCGGTCGCGGCACTGCGCTTCGCGCCCAACCCGTTCCGCGGCGCGCTGCGCATCTCGGGACCGGCGGGGACGCGCGTCACCATCTTCGACCTCTCGGGGCGCCGGCGCCGCGCGACCGTGCTGGACGGCGGCGGCGCCTTCGCCTGGGATGGCCGCGACGACTCCGGTCGCCTGGTCGCCCCCGGCCTCTACTTCGTGCGCGCCGGGAGCTCGACGAGGCTGACGAAGCTGGTGCGGATCGAGTAGGGCACGTGCGCCTCCCGGGCGCGCCCTTTGGCGGCGGCCGCGCCTGCGTTTTCGTCAAGCCTTCGTTCAGCGATTGCCGCCCGTTCGCGGCGCGTGCTAGGCTTTCGCCTCCATTCGAGCCTCGGACGCGCTGGACCCGCCTTCGGCGGGTGCCCCGCGCCCTGTCGTCTTCCCGACCCCACGAGGTACACGTGAGCCCCGAAGCCGCCGGTTCCGATCTGCAGGCCGTCGAGCGCCTGAAGGCGGCGCGAGAAATGATCCTCGCCGAGCTGCACAAGGTCATCGTGGGCCAGGACCTGGTGGTGGAGCAGTTGCTCACCGCCCTGTTTGCCAATGGCCACGTGCTGCTGGTGGGCGTGCCGGGACTCGCCAAGACCCTGCTCATCTCGAGCCTGGCGCGGGTGCTGGATCTCAAGTTCAGCCGCATCCAGTTCACGCCCGACCTCATGCCGAGCGACATC
>Ga0315287_10006242_pt1 | contig 11824 bp, 15 predicted proteins | sample YL17G11_0_MG_FD_205037 | JGI IMG/M metagenome (GOLD analysis project Ga0315287, IMG submission 205037) | Sediment microbial communities from Yellowstone Lake, YNP, Wyoming, USA - YL17G11_0 | ecosystem: Environmental > Aquatic > Freshwater > Lake > Sediment | place: USA: Wyoming | collected...
TCGGCCAGGCTCGCCATCGCCCGCGAGGCCTTCGATGCAGGCTATCATGTGCTGATCGAAAAGCCACCAACGCCAACGGTCGGCGAAATGATCAACATGATCGATTATGCGAAGGAGAAAAATCGCGTGCTCTACGTGACCTGGCATTCGCGTTACAACAAGGCGGTGGATGAAGCCAAGAGACTGCTCAAGGGCAAGCGCGTCACCAAGCTCAAGGTCACCTGGCGTGAAGACGTGCGCCACTGGCACCCCGGCCAGGAATGGATATGGGAACCAGGTGGCTTTGGCGTCTGTGACCCCGGCATCAACGCGCTCTCGATCGTTACTAAGATCATGCCAGAGCCGATCTTCGTTGAACGAGCGGTGATCGAAGTGCCGTCCAACAAGGCAACCCCTATCGCAGCACAGATCAAGTTCAAGCATGCGGATGCAGGTGCGAGCGACATGTCCGCCGAGTTCGACTGGCGGCAGACCGGCGAACAGACCTGGCAGATCGAGATCGAGACCAAGGACGGCATGTCGCTCGTCCTCAAGGGCGGCGGCTCCATCCTCGAGGTAAACGGCAAGCAGATCATGGAAGCGCCGCTGGAAGAATATGAACTGATCTACGAACGCTTCGCCGGCCTCTTGAAACACGGCGAATCCTTCACTGACATCACGCCGTTGCAATTGATCTGCGATGTTTTTATGCTGGGACGACCGGTGCTGACGGAGGCCTTTGTGTAGCCACTAGACCGTCATTCCGGCGAAGGGTCCTAAGCATCCGCCAAAATCATATCCGCCCCCTTCTCTCCTATCATGATCGTCGGTGCATTGGTGTTCGCGCCCACCAGCTTTGGCATGATGGAGGCGTCGATGACCCGAAGGCCTTGCAAGCCATAGACCCTCAACCGCGGGTCAACCACCGCCGTGTTGTCCGTTCCCATCTTACAGGTGCCGACGGGATGGTAGTGGGATGAGATGTAGCGCGACATGTAGCTGTCAATTTCATCATCTGTGATGCAGGAGGGGCCTGGATCCAACTCCTCTCCGCGATAATCATCGAAGGCAGGTTGAGCATGCAGTTTTCTGGCGAGTCGGAAGGCGTAGCGGTTGAGGGCCTGATCCGACTTTGCGGCCAGGTAATTGTGGACAACGACGGGAGCATCACGAGGATCGGGCGAGGATAGCCCGACTTGGCCCAAACTATCGGGCCGCAAGCCGCACCAGTGAATGTTGTAGCCATGAAATTTCGGCATGTGATCCGGCGAGCCATTGGGATTCATGGCAGCCGGTAGCAGGTAATATTGAATATCAGGACGCTCAAGGGCGGGATCGCTCTTGAGGAAGGCCATGGTGTTCATAGGGAAGATGGCGAGCGGCCCGCTGCGTGTGAGAGCATATTGCACGACAGCGGCGGCGAGCTTGAGGGGCTGGGTCATGTTGTAATAGGTGATGGGCTTGGTGCAGCGATGCTGGACAAATCCTCCTATGTGGTCCTGCAGGTTCTTACCCACGCCCTTGAGGGCGTGGACGCATGCAATGCCTTGGCTTCCCAGAACATCCGGATCGCCAATACCCGAAAGCATGAGAAGCTGCGGCGAATGATAGGCGCCAGCCGAGAGGATAACCTCACGGCCTGCCGAAACTTTGCGGGTTTCTCCCTTGTATTCCACCTCAGCGCCTATGACCCGCTTGCCCTCCAGGACAATGCGAAGAACCCGGGCACGGGTCCAGATCGACAGGTTCTTGCGGCGGGATGCCGGCCACACATAGGCGCGTGCTGCCGAACAGCGCATGGGAAAACGGTGAGTATGGGTATACTGGGTCCATACAAAACCCTCCTGATCCAGCGCATTGTAGTCAGCATTGAACTTGTATCCAGCTTGTTTGCCGGCGTTGAGGAAGGCGTCAAAAAGCGGCATCTTGTAGCGGCCAAAGGCGGTTTTGAGGGGGCCATCTTTGCCCCGTAAATCATTAGTGCCGCCATTCCATGATTCAGCTTTCTTGAAGTAGGGCAACACACTTTCCCAGTCCCATCCGACGTTGCCGAGCTGCCGCCACTCGTCATAGTCGCGGTGGTGGCCGCGCACATAGATCTGGCCGTTGATGGATGAACTTCCGCCCAGAACACGCCCGCGCGGCAGCGGCACCCGGTAACCGCCAAGGCGTGACTCGGGTTCGCTCTTGAACTGCCAGTCAACGGAACTCCCCACCATGAAAACCTCACCGGTCGGCATGTGAATGAGCGGGTTCCAGTCGCGCGGACCTGCCTCGATGAGCAATACCTTGTTGTCAGGTTTTGCACTCAGCCGGTTGGCAAGAACGCACCCGGCGGAACCGCCACCAATGATGATATAGTCAAAGTTCGAGTGTGCAGTGGAAGACATGTTTCCCCCATTATCCTTTAAGCGCGTTGTGATCAGGCAGCTGCCGCAGCCATGGCCTTGTGAACTTCCGTATGTAGACTGTGGTGAATGCGCCGCTTGAGTTCCACGCAGGCAGGTTGGGTCAACATGTCGTAATTGCGGGGATGCGGGAACTCCACCGAGATGGTGTCGATAATGCGCCCGGGCCTCGCCGACATCACATAGACCTTCTCGCCGAGGAATAGAGCCTCGTCGATATCATGGGTGACGAACAGAACGGTTTTCTGATTTCTTTCCCACACACCGAGCAATAGTTCCTGCATCACCGTGCGGGTCTGGCTGTCGAGGGCGCCAAAGGGCTCATCCATCAGCAGGATCTTCGGGTCGTTGGCCAGCGAGCGGGCAATGGCCACCCGCTGTTTCATGCCACCTGAGAGTTGCTTGGGATAGGATTTTTCGAAGCCTGACAGCCCCACGGCGTTCACGTAGAAGCATGCCTGCTCAACACAGTCTTTGGGTGCGACGTTCTTGAGCCGAAGACCGAATTCCACATTCTGCAGGACTGTGAGCCAAGGAAACAGCGAGTAATTTTGAAACACCATGCCGCGCTCGGCTCCCGGACCATCGATCACCTCGCCATCAAGCCTGCACACACCGCCTGTCGGTTCCTTCAACCCTGCAATGATGTCGAGTAGGCTTGACTTGCCACAGCCCGAAGGGCCGACGATCACTGCAAACTGCTTGTCCGGAATCTGCATATTGAGGTTGTTGAGGGCAATCACATCGTCCCCCGTTCGGGACTTGAACCTGAGGCCAACACTTTCAATTGATACAGAACCCATGATGCCCTTCTCTCAGCGCTGACCGGCCCAAGGCAGCCAGACGGCCTTGATCCATTTGAATATCTGGTCGGTGACCATGCCGAGAAAGCCGATGACGAGGATAGCCACAAATATAAGATCGGCGTGCAGCCCCCGCATGGCCTGCATGCTCATGTAGCCAAGACCGGAATTCGACGCCACAAGTTCAGCCACCACGAGATAGGTCCAGGCCCAGCCCATGGTCACTCGCAACACGTCCATGACGCCGGGGAGTGTCGCTGGCAGCAGAACCTTCATGACCACTTGGCGGCGGCTTGCCCCTAAGGTATAGCCCGCATTGAAGAGCTCATCAGGCACCTGGGCGGACACGTCCGCGAACATGACAAGCTGCTGGAAAAAGGTGCCTATAAAGATGACTGCGATCTTCTCCTCCAACCCAATGCCGATCCATAGGATGAGGAGCGGGATCATGGATGTGACCGGCAGATAGCGGGTGAAATTTACAACAGGATCAAGACCTGCGGCCACGATGCGGAAACTTCCCATCATGATGCCCAAGGGAATGGCAATCAGCGAGGATAGAAAGAAGCCCAGATTGATCACCACCAGGCTTGACCAGGCATGCTTGAACACGCTGCCGTCCGCAATGACCTTCCACAGGGCGAGCAGCACCTGGTGGGGTGGCGGGCAGAAGGTTGTATCCACCAGCCCGCCATAGGTTACCACGCACCAGAACAGGAAGATCAAGCCGGCAATGAGCACTCCCGCACCGGTCTTGAGGCCTCCGGATATTTCTCGGCGTGGTGTGAGCACCTTGAGCATTGCAGTTTGTGCCACGCCCACGGTCATCAGCCCTTGATGAAAGAGTAGTCGATCATGTCTGCCGGCTTCACATCCACCTGGATGCGGCCAAAGCTCTTCCAGATATCAAGGGCCGTACCCAGCGTCTTTTCAATCTGACCTGGGGCTGCAGCGGTACCAAAGAAGGCCTCATTCTTTGCCTTATCGAGATATTCGATACCTCCCAGGGTTTCAGCGAAAACCTTGGGATCCTCAAGCCAGCCGCCAACGCCCTTGGCCATGATGACATTTGCTTCTTCAGGATTTGACTTGCTGTATTCGACGGCCTTGTACCAGGCCCGCACAAAAGCTGCGATATCTTCCTTCTTGGCGACTGCGGTTTCAGCAGTTGTAGCGACCACATCGGTAATGAGGCCGGGTTTGTCGGCGCTGGTGAGCAGCATGTGGCCATGTTCCGCCTTAGCACCCTGGCTCAGGGCGGGCTCCCAGGTCACGGCGGCATCAACTTGCTTTGCAGCAAAGGCCACCCCTGCATCGGTTGCCGCCATGTTGACGGGCTCGATATCAGCCTCGGTCATTCCTGCATCCTTCAGAAGGGCATTAAGGAAAAACTGGGAAACAGACCCCTGCTCGAAAGCAACCTTCTTGCCCTTGAGCTGTGCTATGGTGGTGATGTTCTTGTTGGCCACCACGCCGTCGCCACCCTTGGAGTTATCAACAGCCAAGACATAGTGCAGCATCTTGCCAGGCTTCATATAGATCGGAAATTCATCGACGGTGGAGGCCACGAGGTCAACCTGCCCCGCCATGAGGGCTCCCATCTTGATGGGGGTGTCTTCCATGATGACAAGCTCCACATCAACCCCCTCCTCGTTGAAGAATCCCTTGTCGCGGGCAATGTAGAAGGGGCCGTAACCTACCCAGGTTGAGTGAGCAAGCTTCAGCGAGCCTGCGTCAGCGTCCGCCCCGATGAGCATTGAAGAGCCGAGCAGAAGCAATCCAAAAAACTTGTTCAACATTTTATTCTCCCTCTTGTGTGATACCGCGTTGATGCATAATGCGGCCAATGAAATTGAGCAACAGCTGGGCTGCCAGGATTGCGGTTGTGCCCGTGTGGTCATAGTCGGGCGCCACTTCAACCAGATCTACACCCACAACAAGCCCCCGCTTGACAAGGCCCGCCAGCAATTCGAGAATTTCATAATAGACGAAGCCGCCGTGGCTCGGCGTGCCAGTGCCAGGAGCTATAGACGGGTCAAAGCCATCAATATCGATTGTGACATAGTAACGGCGTCCCGAAGGTATCCGTTCGAGAACGCCATCAACACCGGCCTTGCGGAACTGCCGTACCGACAGAATGTCGGAGCCCATGCTGCGCGCATCTTCGTAACCTTCACGCGCAGTTGAAGACACATTGCGAATGCCAAGTTGAGTGATACCCGTCACCCAGGTCTTCTCCGCCGCACGGCGCATGGGATTGCCATGACCAAAACGCACCCCATGGCGCTCGTCGACAAAATCCAGATGGGCATCAATCTGCACGAGATGGACAGGCTCCTGGTCACTGAAGGCGTTGATGCAGGGGATATTGACAGAATGATCGCCGCCGAGGACAACGGGCAGTGCGCCGGCACTCAAAATCTTGCGAACACCAAACTCGACGTTGGCGTGGCTTTTCATGGTGTCGGTGTGGACGATATCGGCATCGCCAATGTCCACTATACGTACTTTGTCGGATTGCAGGTAAGTGACATTGTCCTCATGGTCGTAGGCGCCGGCGTGACCGAAGGAAAACAGGGTTGAGGCTTCACGAATGGAGCGGGGACCGAAGCGTGCGCCCGAGCGCCACTGGGTGCCAAAATCATACGGTGCCCCGAGGATGGCCACGTCGGCCTTGATATCATCCCAGTCGAGGCACAGGGGCGATTTGCCGAAGGTGCTGATGCCCACAAAGGGCAAATCTAGACGTCCTGACTGGTATCCGTGGCCCGACATTGGTTCCCCTAATTACAAGAGTTGGATCAAGGTTCGATACGACCTTTCTTTGCACTGAAAAATAACTTTGTTTCAAGCTTTACAATGATTAATATCATCGTATGGTTACACGGCAACCCAAACTTATTTTTTCACCTACCGACCTTCGTCTGCTGCGCATTTTCCAGGTTGTCGTGCGGCAAGAAGGGTTTGCGGCCGCTCGGGACGAGTTGGGCATTTCTCCCGGAACCATCAGCAATCACATCGCCCAGCTTGAAGCCCGCTTTGGGGTGCGCCTGTGCGAAAGAGGCCGCAAGGGTTTTTCGCTCACCAACGAAGGAGTGCGCATCCATGAGGCCGCTGAGAACTTGTTACGTTCCATCGAGAATTTCAGCGGCATCGTGGGCTCGGTGCGAGGTGAACTCAGTGGAACAGTGCATTTTGGCACCGTCGACGCCATGTATACCAACCCGGACCTGCAACTCCAAAAGGCGTTGGCGAAATTCAATGTACGCGCGCCACGTGTGCAAATTCATCTCGAAATCGCTTCGCCCCAGGACTTGCTGCAGCGCCTGCTCGACGGGCGCTATTCCCTTATCCTTACTCCCATTGACGATGCCCATCCGTCGGTGCGCGCCATCAGGCTCTATGAGGAGCGTCAGTCTCTGTTCTGTGGCGCACAGCATGAATTTTTCAATATGGCAGAGAAGGTGTTGACCCCAAACCTGTTGCAGAAATTTCCCTACGCGGCGCGTACCTACATGAAGGAAACTGCGGGCCCTGCCAATTTTCCGTTCAGCAATGCAGCCCAGGCCTCACATATGGAGAGCCTTGCAATCCTCATACTGTCTGGCCGCTATCTCGGTTTCCTGCCCGAGCACTTTGCGGCACAGTTCGTCGAACGGGGTGAGATGAAAAACCTATTGCCGGACCTCACGTCATTTTATGATACGTTTTACCTTGCCCACCGGAAGGATGAAAAGAGCCGCTCCATGAGCCTTCTGTTCGAGTGCCTTAGTGAAAGCCATGTTACCGGCTGACTTGGCCCTTACCCTTGACGCCGAAGGCGAAGGCGTAGACGCCGATAATCCAAACCACGGCCAGTGCGCCCTCGCCCGGGCACGCAATTGTGAAGAGTGCAAACCGGATCGAGATCAGGCCTGACAGGCCCAGCCAAAACTCACCTTCGATTTCCTTGCGCAGCTTGATTGCAGCTATGATCTGCAGCACACCGACAAGGAAGCTCCAGGCGGCAATGGCAATGTGCAGACCAATTGCTGTCGCCCCCCGACATAATCAGCGCGATCAGGCAGGCTGCTACGCCGACGAGGCCCTGGAGGCCCACCAGCTAGCGATTGTTGCCATGGCTATTGCCACTGGCTGCGGACCACAGTGCAACAATGCCATCGGCAGACGTATGGGCGCCCGAGATGATTGTCACAGTGCCAGTGCAATGCCCGGCAGCGCCACGACCAATACGGCAAACACAAGACTGAAAATGCCGCGAAGGAGGAATACCCACTAATATTTCGCGAGATAGCGTTTCATTTTTGAAACTTCAATTTAACATCTAAAGGATTGCATCCGAACGGTTCCATTTGATCAGAGCATATGGGTTTTCTTTCGATCCCATTGATCAGCGTCAAGGCGACGCCGTGGTTATTCGTCCAAGTTTAAATTTGGCTATATTGGCCAAATAGGCAAGTAGAGGAGTTTGAAAATGAAAGTAAAATCAATGATTCCAGCACTTTGGAGTGAAAGGGCACTTGATCCGGCGCCGTTCCGCGCGCTTCGCCAGGAAGTTGATAGGCTTTTCAACGATTTCACATCAGATATCGCATTGCCCAGCCAATGGACTGGCGGCGGAAAACTCGCCATCAAGGTCGATGTTGCCGAGACTGACAAGACGATCGAAGTGACGGCTGAACTGCCGGGCGTCAACGAGAAGGAAATCGACGTGTCGCTGTCCGGCGACATGCTCACTATCAAGGCTGAGAAGAAATCGGACAAGGAAGAAAAGACTAAAGACTATCACTTGGTTGAAAGGTCATATGGCACCTTCCAGCGCAGCATGCAGCTTCCCTTCCAGGCGGATGCCGCAAAGATTGATGCAAAGTTCGACAAGGGTGTTCTCAAGCTGGTCGTACAGAAGCCGGCGGAGGCACAGACCAGGCAACAGAAGGTTGAAGTCAAGACGGCAGCCTAATTCCCTCAACTACCGTCCTGAGCGGGAAGAGGTGCGAGGATCCGTGCCTCTTCCCCATCAGGCCTCTACAAAAAGGACGATCATGAAACAGAACCGCACGTGGATTGTTATCGCCGACGGCGGCGAAGCGCGCATACTGCTGCACGTGCCGCACAAGAAGGGTGTACAGCAACTCCCCAACAGCGCCTTTCACGATTCGCATCTGCCGACCCATGAGTTGATGACCGATCGCCAGCCCAGGGTTCAAGAATCAGTGGGCTCGGCGCGGCATGCTGTCGAACCTAAGATTGATCCCCATGAACTGCGCAAGGAGCAGTTCCTTGCCAAGCTCGTCGCCTATCTCGATCATGCCGAACAGAAGGGCGAGTTTGAAAACCTTGTTCTGGTCTCGCCCGCCCCCGCCATGGGCGAATTGCGCATAATGCTGGGTGCAGCTCTCAAGAAACGGGTGTTTGCAGAAATTGTGCATGACTACACCCATCAGTCCAATGATTATGTTTATGAGCATATCAAGGAACATCTGCCGCTGTAGGTTGCAATCGTCGCCATTTGTGCGGCTTTAGATCCTCATCCTGAGGTGCCAAGCGGAGCTTGGCCTCGAAGGACTGCTGGCCGCGGATGCTTTGAGGCATCGCTTACGCAAAGCACCTTATCATGAGGGCGTAGCGAGTCAGTGCAAATCCTGAAGGGGTCCCAGCTTTCACCGGAATAATTGGAGATTGTGTTATCAGTTACCCCGTCGGCGCTCGCGTTTGGCCGCGCCTTCCGCGGCGGTGTCGATGCCCTTGGCCAGGACCGAGACGGGGCCAAGACGCTGCTCTACCAACTCAATAGAGGGACGCGTGCCCTTCGTGTAGCCTTCCAGTGATTTCCGCATGGCGGCAAGATGTTCCGGGCTAGTGCCACAGCAGCCACCGATGATCTTGGCACCTGAATCGAGGGCAATGCGGGCATAGTCTGCCATCAGGTCAGGCGTGCCGGTATAGTGAATGTGGCCATCGCGATACTGCGGAACACCACAATTTCCCTTGGCCACGACGGCGGCGTCGGGCCGTGCTTCAGTAATGCCAAGAACGGTTGCCACCAGTTCTGACGCACCCACACCGCAGTTGGCACCGATGGCGGCAGGCTGGGTTGACAGGGACGCAGCGAGTGCAGCGAAGGCCTTGGGCGTGATGCCCATCATGGTGCGGCCGTTGGTGTCAAAGCTCATGGTGGTGACGATGGGCAGGCCTGCCTTGGCGGCACCCTCAACAGCAGCGCGCAGTTCTTCTTCGGAGGACATGGTCTCGATCCAGAGAACATCAACGCCACCTTCCTTCAGGGCCATGGCCTGCTCTTCAAAGGCCGACACGCCCTCCTCATGGGGCATCGTGCCAACCGGCATGAAGATTTCACCCGTGGGTCCCATGGAACCACCCACATAAACGGGGCGGCCAGCGGCATCGGCTTCGGCACGGGCGAGTGCCGCCGCTGCCATGTTGACTTCGCGCACCTTGTCCTGATCGTTGTGGAGTTTGAGACGGTGCCGGTTGCCGCCGAAGGTATTGGTGAGAATGATATCGGCACCCGCCTGGATAAACTCACGGTGCAGCCTCCGTACCCGGTCTGTGTGGCTGAAGTTCCAGAGCTCCGGCGCATCGCCCGATTCAAGGCCCATTTTGAAGTAGTTGGTGCCCGTGGCACCATCGGCCAGGAGCCAGGGCCTGCTGGCAAGCGCCTCGGTAAAGGATGGGTTTGTCATGTGAACCTCTATTCGGAAACAATATAAAGAACTCTTTGTATGCTTTTTAAGGGGCTTGCCAAGCCTTAAATGCCGTCTCGTGGGCGAGAAGCATCACTTTGGCGTTGACGGTGGTTCCAGCGGGCCTTTGGCCAGAAACTTTCAAGCTCTACAGGGTTGTAGTGACATCGGCAATATCGCTCTGCTGCATGACGGGCGCCTGATGCAGTCCATCACAGCGTGGCTTGCCATGGGCGCGGAGAATTCTTGTCTGCTCGTACAAGTGCGAGAGAAGATTGCGGGAGGCCACCAGATAGTTCTCGAGGTCACTTCCCAACACCTGGACATAGAGTGGACCCGGATAGATGAAGTCGGCGGCAAACAGGATGTTGGCATCAATGGCCAACAGCAACACCGAATCTGGTGAGTGACCGGGCTTGTGTATAATTTCCAGGCGAGTGCCGCCCAAATCGATAGCATCGCCAAGCGCCAGCCATTCACTCACGCGCACAGGTTTTCAGGTCACGTCCTCATAGTGGCAGAGGTAGAGATCATCACTTGACTGCAACATGCCATCGGTTTCGCAGACACGCAGGATTGGCAGATCTGCAACGGCAATGTGATCGAAACGGTGAAGGTTGCCCGAATGGTCGTAGTGCATGTGAGACGGCAAGGCCGTGATCGGCTTTTGCGTCAATGATTGCACCACCGGGACAATGTCGCGCACGTCGGGCCCGGCGTCAAACAGCAATGCGCCTTTGTGCCTTCAATCACGTAACTCCAGTTGATTTGATGATAGATGGACTTGCCGATGGCGAAGACGCTAGGTGCCAAGGGATCGATGCCGTACCACCAGTCGTGAAACCGGTATACGCCATTTGCCAGAATGTCCTTGTTGTTTGCGTCCATGTCTGACCCCGGCAGGTTCAGGCCGCCTTGGACAGCTTGACCTTGCCGGGAATATCAACCGCAATGCGCAGGATGGAAACTGCGTTGCGGCTGTCCAGTTTCACCTTTACGGCTTCCGGCCCTACCGAAATATGCCGCGAGATGGCCTCCAGGATATCATCCTTCAGGGCGCCAAGCAGATTGGGTTGACCGGGGCTGGCACGTTCATGGGCGAGCAGCACCTGCAAGCGCTCACGCGCCACGGGCGCCGTGGCGAGGACAGGTTCCTGCCGCTTGAAGAGGCCGAAAAGATTCATGCCGCCCTCCCGCCGAAGATCATGTTGAGAAGATTGAAGCGCTCCATCGGCACATTCATAGCAACCACATCTCCCAACAACCTGCGCGCTGCATCGCTATAGGCCCTGGCAGGCGCCGACATGGGATTGGCAAGAGTTACCGGCTGGCCCAGGTTCGATGCGCGCAGCACTTGCTCACTTTCCGGTATGATGCCGAGCAGCGGCACAGATAGGATGTCCATCACGTCATCGATTTTCAACATTTCACCACGCCCCGCACGCGTCTGGTCGAAGCGCGTGACGAGAAGGTGCTTTTCGACACGCTCGCCGTTTTCGGCCTTTTCGGTCTTGGAATCGAGCAAGCCGATGATGCGGTCTGAATCGCGCACCGACGATACTTCCGGGTTTGTGATAATGACTGCTGCATCGGCATGGCGCATGGCCATGACGGCACCTCGCTCTATACCGGCAGGGCTGTCGCAGATGATCCAGTCGAACTGGGTGCGCAATTCCTTGATGATGCGTGCCACACCCTTTTCACTGAGAGCGTCCTTGTCGCGGGTCTGCGAAGCGGGGAGCAAGCAGAGATTTTCCAGGCGCTTGTCCTGAATGAGGGCCTGACGCAGCTTGGCGTTGCCCTGCGCCACATTCACCAGATCATAGACCACGCGACGCTCGGCTCCCATGACAAGGTCAAGGTTGCGCAATCCGATGTCAAAATCAACGACAACAACCTTCTTGCCCTGCTGTGCGAGTGCAGCACCGAG
>Ga0315287_10006244_pt1 | contig 11822 bp, 8 predicted proteins | sample YL17G11_0_MG_FD_205037 | JGI IMG/M metagenome (GOLD analysis project Ga0315287, IMG submission 205037) | Sediment microbial communities from Yellowstone Lake, YNP, Wyoming, USA - YL17G11_0 | ecosystem: Environmental > Aquatic > Freshwater > Lake > Sediment | place: USA: Wyoming | collected...
GATGAATGATGCTTCTCAGGAATATGGCCAGCAGCGCCTCCTGGAAGTGATCCGCTCCAGTCGCAATGGCAGGGCGGAAGGAGTGATTAATGCCATTATCAAGGATATCAAGGTTTTTACACGGGGGATACCCCAGCAGGATGATATCACCATCATTGCCTTTAAGGTCTGTTCCCCAACAAATCGGGAGTTCTCTGAAGTTGCCTCAGAGAGCGCTGCGGATCGTCATTGATAAACAAGGATGCGGAGGAAAGGGGTTATGAAGTCTTTTGATCTCCATGTCAAAGTGGAAGCAACGGAAAAGGAATACAGCATGATTGAACTCTCCGGATTTCTCGATGCCCATACGGTCAATTCCTTTGAAACCCATATTGAGGAAGTTTTGAAGGGGGGCGTCACCCGTCTTGCCATCGATCTCAATGATCTCTCTTATATCTCCAGCGCCGGGATCGGCGCACTCATGACCCTCACGCATCACCTGAGAAAAAAACAGGGGGATCTGGTTCTGTTTCGTCCCAATCAAAAGGTGTTTAAAATACTCGATCTTCTGGGATTTACCAAGATTTTCAACGTCGCCCTGAATGAGCAGGAGCTGAAAAGTTATCTTAATCCACACACACGATAGCGAGGAGAATATTTCTCAAAGGATTTGTCTTTTGGGAGAAGAAGTGAGAAACGCCCGGGTGGAAGTTGATTGCCCCTGCTCCAAGGAAGTCTTGTCCTTGATTCGCAGCGTGGTGACCGCTGTGTCCAGGGAGATGGGATTTTCGGACGAGGAAATCGCCAAAATCGAGATGTCCGTGGATGAAGCTTGCTCCAACGTGGTGGGTCATGCCTACAGGATCAGAAAAAGGGAAACAAGCGCCGTGTCTCAAACCCAGGTGAGAATCAAGCTGGGCATCACAGCTGCCCGGGATCATTTGCATATCACCATCAGCGATTTCGGCGTGGGAAATGCCAAAGGAGTGCATGATGGTGTCCAGAGCCTGGAAGAATATCTCCGCCGGGGACATGGTCTCGGCACATATATCATCAAAAGATTTATGGATAAAGTGGAGGTCTTTTATCCCCAAGAGTCCGGAACCGTGGTGTCCATGATCAAATACCTTCCCAGATATGATTAAAGAACCCCTGGAAATCCTGCCAGGATCAAACATCGGCAGGGGAGGCATGAAGAGGAGAAAACCTTGTACACACATGATCAATAATCATTACAAGAAAACCCTGGAGGAATTCCAGAAGATCACGAGGATCATCACTGCTTTATCCTCCTCACAAGAGGTGGATGATATTTACAGCATCATCCTGTGCGCCCTGATCTCCCCGGAAGGATTGAACTTCAGCCGCAGCTTCCTTTTTACCTATGATCCGAAATTCGATACATTTCATGGGAACATGGTCTTGGGACCATCCTCCCAAGAGGAGGCGTGCGATTTTTTCTCCCAGATGCAAAAGGAGGAGGCGGCCATAAACACGATCATCGAGGCGCACCGAAAAAAAACCGGCCCAGGGGAGGAGGATATCTGGGATTTCCCACTTTCGGGACTCAAGGTCTCTTCTCTCTGGATTTCGATGGTGCAAAAAATGGGCTTCCAAAATCCCCTCACTGATACCATCCGCAGACTTTCCTATTCCGGGTATGGCAAAAGAAAAAATGAAAAATTCTTTCACCAGATCTGCAAAGATCATAGACCGCGGATTATCCGTCAAAAAAGGAATCCCCATGGTTTTCCCCCCGGATTGTCCGGAATACTCGATATCCCTTTTCTGGCGATCCCCGTCACAGGCAAAACCCAACCTTATGCCCTCGTCCTGGTGGATCGCAAATTCTCCAACCTGTCCATAACCTCTGAGGATCTCCAGAACCTCGAATGGTTTGTGAACCAGGCTTCCCTCTCTGTGGAAAATGCCATGCTGTATCAGGACCTCCAGGAGGCTTATAACGACCTGAAACAAATGGAGATGCTGAAAAGCAACTTCCTTTCCACCGTGTCCCATGAACTTCGCACCCCGCTGACAACCATTTATGGATTTGTGGAACTTCTGATGGACAATAGGGTGGGGGAAGTCTCCAGAGACCAGCGGGAACTCTTATATCGCGTAGCCATGAACACGCGCCATCTGATTAATATCGTGAACGATATCATCGAAGTGGCCGAAGTCCGCACCCATGGAATGTCCACCATAAAGGGGAAATCCGTTCATCCTGTCCCTGCCCTCAAGGCTGCCATCGCCCATGTGCAGGATCAGCGCGAGGATAAAAACATTTCCATTGATATTCAGGAGCGCGACTCAGTTCCGCCTGTCCTGGCGGACAGGCTTTCCCTGGAGCGCATTCTTTATCATCTCCTCGACAACGCGGTTAAATTTTCGCCCAGGAATGGCAGGGTCCTGGTGGAGTTCCATCAAACGGAGGGGGAACTCCAGATCGCCATCACGGATCGAGGGATCGGCATTGCCCCCGGACATCTCCGACGCATCTATGATTATTTTTACCAGGTGGATAACAAATTGAGCCGATCTTTTGAAGGATTGGGGCTGGGATTGACCGTTACCCGTCTTCTTATTTCCGCTACAGGTGGGAAAATACTTGCAGAAAGCACCCCGGGTAAGGGAAGTATTTTTACGATTGTGTATCCAATAGCAAAACAGAAAAAAAATTTATGAATCAAGATATCATTCAGAAGACCTTACGATCCCTGGAGACATCCCTGGCCAAACATCCGGATAATGTCCAGGTGATGACCAGCCTCGCCGAGATTTATCTCAAGTGCGACATCCTCGGCCCCCGCACCCTCCAGCTCCTGGAGCGACTCTCGGAACTTGTCCCGGATAATCACCGCATCCATCACCCCTTGAGCATTTGTTACCTGATCCATCAGCCCACGGAAATGGCAAGCAACCTCCAAACCCTCAAAGGGATTGACACCCAGGCCCTTATGGAAACCAAAAACCGGCTGGAAGCCCTCAACACCCAGCACAGCCTCTCCGCCGACCTCCAGAAAGCCCTCGGAGATATCGCCCTGTTCCTCCGAAATCCCGAAGAGGGCGCAGCCTATTATAAGGAGGCCGTCAACCTCGGATTCCGGGATTATCCCCTGATTCTCCGCAGCTTCACCCTGGCTCACCGCTCCTACGATCTCTCCCCGTCCGCTCTCAACTTCTTCGCCTCCATTTATCATAAAATCGGGCTGACGGAAAAAGCCGCGGACATCTATCGCATGGCTTATGAAAATAATCCCACAAACGCGGAAGCCAAAAATTGGCTCATCAATTACCTCGAAAGCATCACCTCCACTGAGGAAGAACTCGACATCCCTCCGGATAACAAACTTCAACTCATCTTCCTGTATCTTGACGATAATAACATCCAGCGGGCCATTGAAATCGCCCACTCGCTCAATATCGAGGAACTCAAGGACTATACGGTCATCAAGAAACTCGCCCGAATCCTCATTGATATGGAGGATTACCGTCAGGCATTTGATTTCCTCTCCCGCAGCCCCCTCGATGTGGAGAATAAAACCCTCATCAATGAAATCACCCTCCGCCTCGAACGGCACGGCGAACTCGATACAGCCGTGTATCTCCTTCAATTCATCAACAAGCATGACCTGGTGGTCGTGGAGGCAAGGGAACGCGAAGACATGGAACTGAAGATCAATACGGAACTTGGACTTGCGGAACTCCATTACAAGAATAAAAAATGGGACAGCGCCCTCGAAAAATACGCCGGCATCCTCGAAATGGGATATGAGGATTGGATCCCCATCATGGAACGCCTGGATGAGATCATCAAATCCATTGAGGTTCCACCGCTCGGATATCTCATCAACCTCTCCGAATTCTGCATCCGGCAGAATAATGATTACAAGGCCGCCGGATTCCTGAACACCGCTCTGGAGCATTATCCCGGCGATTTAAGGGCGCAGAAGAAACTCCGCGTCATCTTTGACCGCCTCCTCTCCATGAATCCACGACTGCCCGATGTCCGCCTCCGCTCCGGCGACCTCTATCTGGATATGGGCGAGATGGAAAAGTCCATCACGGAATATGAACAAGCCTCCCATTTCCCTGAACTCCTGTTCACCGCAGGAAAACGCCTTGCCCGCGCCTTTGCCCTGTCCGGCAATTATCCCCTCTCCCTTGAAAAATATCAGACCCTCGGCGAAATCACTGCCAATGACTGCGCCCACCTTTATAACCTGTATGAAAAACTCCTCGAACGCGGCATTCTCAATCTCGCTCATGACGCCCTCAATCTCATTCATACTTATGATCCGGAGTTCAAGGACGTGGAGTCCCTCATGGATAACCTGAGGCGGAAGATCAAGGATCAGGGGCAATCGCTTTTCATTGATCCCAGGATGCGGGAACTGATCGGCGATCATGCCATCGGCCGGTACAAATACATCTCCAAGATCGGCAGCGGCGGCATGGGCGTGGTCCACAAGGTGTTCGACATCAAGATTAATTGTATTGTTGCCATGAAGATCCTGAGAGAGGGCCTGGCCGGCAGCCACAAGGCCATTGACCGCTTCTTCCGCGAGGCGCGCATCGCAGCCACACTCAATCACAAAAATATCGTCAAAATCTACGACTATAATATCTCCAATGTTTATGGCCAGAGTTTTATCACCATGAGCTTCGTGGACGGCGTCTCCCTCCGCGACGTGATCGAGCGACGTTTCTCCGAGTCCCTCGATATCACCATGGAGGATATCTGCGAAGCGCTTTATTACATCTCCCAGCTCTGCGAGGCGCTCGAGTGCACCCACAGCCATGGGATCATCCATCGCGACATCAAGCCGGATAATATCATGATCGACAATAACCGCCAGGTCAAGATCACAGATTTCGGCATTGTTCACCTGGAGCAGTCCTCGTTTACACCCACCGGCGCCCTGATCGGCACCCCGCGATACATGTCGCCCGAGCAGGTCCAGGGCGGTAAGATCGACTGCCGTTCAGATATTTACGCCACAGGCATCATCCTGTACGAACTCCTGGTCGGCTCCCCCCCTTATATCTCCGGGGATATTGCGTATCAGCAGGTGAACATTGAACCCACACCCCCGGCGGAAATCTGCCCCACCCTTCCCGATCGGGTGAATGACATTATCATGAAGTGCCTGAAGAAAGACCCTGATGATCGATATCGATCTGCGCCGGAGCTCAAGGTGGACATTGATCAGAGCCTCGAGAGGCTCGGCGGTTATGTTCCTCCTCCGCCCCAGGAGGAAAAACCCAAAACCCCGGAACCCAAGGAACTGTCCCGGGATTTAGACCTGGATATCGAGCACACAGGATAGAAAACGGATCAGTCACACATGGAAAATTTGATTGACATGAAATGATCGTTCAATAGATAGGAATATCCATAAATTTATTCAATATTCCAAGCGAGTGCGCCTGTAGCTCAGCTGGATAGAGCAACGGATTCCTAATCCGTAGGTCGGACGTTCGAATCGTCTCAGGCGCGCCATTTTTTTTCTATAAGGTCAGAATTCACCCAATCAGATTCAGGCATCAAGCGATATCCGCGATATTTTTTTTCAAAAGCGTGAAATTTCCATTGACAGGGGACTGAATACATATTCACATTCTGAATTCTTATTCAATATTTATAACATTTTTCTCCCAAAAGGAGAATTTTTTATGAATGACATACTCTCACGCAAGGAACGCGAGGCCGCACGCCATAGAACCGAAATCCTCGATGCGGCGGAACAGGTGTTCCTGGAAAAAGGCTTTGCCTCCGTGTCCATGGAGGAAGTGGCACAGCGCGCGGAATTCGCTGTCGGCAGCCTTTATAAATACTTCCGCTCAAAGGAGGAACTCTACTCGGAAATCATCCTCCGGAAATCCTTCCTGTACGCACCACGCATGGAAAAAGCCCTGTCCCGGCATGACTCGCCCCTCGAAAAGATCAAAACATACTTCCTGGAAAGGCTTGATCTGTTCTGGGAAGACCCCAAGTTCTTCCGCCTCTTCTTCCACCAGACCATGGGCACGGTCTGCGATCAGCGCGCCGGTTTCAAACCCGAACTCCTCGAACTTTACAAAACCTTTCTCGAGAAACTCAAACACGCGTTCGAGGAGGGAATCAGGAAGCATGTCTTTTATCCGTTTCAGCCCATTACTCATGTCCTCTTATTCGAGGGCATGCTTCGAGCTTATATGGTGAACCATTCGTGCATGGAACATCCTGTCCGGAATCAGGAGGAGGAACGGGCGATCTGGGATTATTTTATCCGCGGCGCTGTCCTTAAATTTGTAAGAAAAAGTCATACCGGAGCATGAGATATGAGAAAAATTATAAAATTTTTTATGATCATCCTGGTTCTTGCCCTGATCCTCTGGATTGGTTTCAAAACCTTACAGGCTGTTCAGGCGCGGAGAAAAATGGCCGCTGCCAGGAATGAGGAAATCACTCTCCCCAAGGTTGCTGTTCAGAAAATCGAGCAGGCAACTGTGAGGAAGACGGTTCCCATTACATCTGAGGTCAATGCCCTGGCAGAAGTGGACATTGTTCCCAAGGTTATGGGCATCCTGGAGAAACTGCGATTGCCTGATGCCAGGCTCCTGGAGGAGGGCGCGACCGTGGAACAAGGGCAGATCATCGCTGTGATCGAGCACAGCGCCCTTGAAGCAGCCGCGAACCAGGCCCGGGCATCCCTGGATGTTGCAAAGGCAGCCCTCGAAAGGGCCAAAGTCAACCTGGAGGATGCGGATTCGGAAAAGAAAAGATGGGAACAGCTCTATGCCAGGGAGTCGGCCTCAGAACAGAAACGTGAGCAGGCTGTTTTGGCTTATAAACGCGCCCAGGTGGAGGTGAGCTTGAGCTCAAGCCAGATCGAGCAGGCACAGGCGACCCTCTCTCAGGCGGAGGTGAATTTGAAGGAAGCCACGGTCACCGCTCCCATTTCCGGCGTTGTCAGCAGAAAATACGTGGATGAAGGAAGCATGGTCGGCCCTGGAATACCCCTTGTTCGCATTGTTCAGATTGACACGGTCAAGGTCGTGGGCAGCATCAGCGAACTCCACGTCGCCTCCATTGTTCCATCGCGCACGCAGGTCCGTCTTGTGACCGATGCCCTGCCCGGAGAGGAGATCAGGGGAACGGTTTTCATGATCGGCGTGGATGCGGATCCCCTCACGCGCACCGTGAAGCTGGAAACGCGCATCCCCAATCCCGAAGGTAAACTCAAATCCGGCATGTTCGTGCGCATGATGGTGGATCTGGAAATACGTGAGAATGTCCCGGTGGCGCCTGATACCGCGCTTGTGCGCCAGGGAGCTCATGTGTTTGTCTATGTGGTGAAAGAGTCCCGGGTGGAACGCAGAAAGGTTATATTGGGAATTGCAGAAGGGGGCAGGCATGAGGTTCTGGAAGGGCTTAAGCCGGGGGAGGCTGTGATGGTCAGGGGACAGCAACTCATAAAGGATGGAGACCAGGTTGAGGTTTTTAAGGAGGAATAGGGAATGAAGCTTCCTCAATATTCCGTTCAAAATCCCGTTACAACCCTCATGATGTTTTTCGGCGTTCTGATGGTGGGGCTTGTATGCATCTGGCAGCTTCCCGTGGATTTGCTCCCCCAGATGGACCTTCCTGTCATCAGCGTGATGACCCTTTATGAGGGAGCGGCTCCGGAGGATGTGGAGGAAAAAGTAACCAAACCTCTCGAGCGTTTCCTCAGCACTGTGCCTGATCTCAAGCACATCACCTCCAAGTCCAAGGAAGGGCTCTCTCTGATCTCCTTGAGCTTTGAGTGGGGGACGAACCTGGACGCCCGTTCCAATGATGTGCGGGATGCCGTGGGCATGGCGAAGATCTTTATGCCTGAGGATATAGATGAGTCGCGGGTGCTCAAGCTGGATATATCCAGCTTTCCGATCATGGTCTTCGGGGTGACGGCGCGCGAGAGCTATCCCCGCCTTGAGGAGATCCTTAATGATGAGATGGTGGATCCCATCAAGCGGCTTCCGGGCGTGGGTTCTGCTGCGGTCGTGACGCCCCTTCATCGCCAGGTGAATGTGGATCTGGATCGGGAACGGCTTGCTGCTTACAGTCTCACGCCCCTTGATGTGGTGCGTTCCATCACAAGGGAGAATGAGGACACCCCTGCAGGGAACATCAAGATGGGGCTGACGGATTACCTCGTCCGCGTGCCCGGGCAGTTCAAAGACGTCGCGCCCATGAAAGAGATCGTGCTTGCCTCCAGGAATGGCTCCATCATCCGGCTTTCGGATGTAGGAACCGTAGAGGATGATTTTGCGGAAATCACGAGGCACATCTCTATCAATGGGGAGACGGGCGCCGTGGTTATGGTTCAGAAGCAATCCGATGCCAACACTATACAAGTGGCCCGCGCTGTTCATAAGCGGATCAGGGAATACCGGAAACGCCTGCCGCAGGATATCCGGATTGTGACCCTGATGGATTCTTCGGAGGATATTTCCCGGGCGATTCGCGACCTGTGGGATAACCTTCTTGTCGGCGGGATTCTGACAATACTTGTGGTCTGGATTTTTCTCCGGCAGTGGCGCTCCACGATCATCATCAGTCTCACCATTCCTTTTTCTCTTATCCTGGCCGTGATCGCGATGTTCTTCCTGGGATATACCATCAATATGATGTCCCTTTTCGGAATGATCATAGCGGTGGGAATGATCGTGGATAATGCGATAGTGATTCTGGAAAATATCACCCGGCTTCGGGAGGAAGGGCAAAGACCCAAAGAAGGCGCGATTTACGGCGCTTCGGAAGTGGGCATGGCAGTCACCGCATCCACCCTCACCACGGTCTGCATCTTTTTCCCGATTTTGTTTGTGAAGGGGATCATCAAGATTCTGTTTACACAATTCGCTGTCATTGTGATTGTCGTGATTATGGGATCTCTTTTTTCCGCCCTGACGCTTGCGCCCATGCTTTCCTCCACGCTTCTAAAGAAAGTGCAGTTTCGGGGCGCCAGGCATGGAAAACTTTATAACCTGAGCGAAAAGGGATTCCGGATTATGTACGATTTTTATGGCGCTGTTCTGTGGTGGTCCCTCCATCATCGTAAAACGATTATTATCCTGGCTTTCCTCATGTTCGGGGGAAGCCTTCTTCTTGTTCCCTTCCTCGGCACGGAGTTCATCCCTGAGGAAGATCAGGCAGGGATTCAGGGAACCCTGTACCTTCCCGTGGGCACTCGTGTTGAGGAGACCTCCCGGGTGCTGAAACAAATGGAGCAGATCCTCAGGCGGGAAGTTCCGGAAAAGGAGCGGATCTGCGTTTTTACCCGCTGCGGTATTTCCAGAGAGGGAATGGGAAGCGTTTTTGGTGAGGAAGGGGCGCATATAGGGATTTTTGGGGTAAAGCTGGTGCCGCGCGTGGAACGGTCAAGGGATGTAAAGCAGATTGCCGCAGCCCTGCGCAAGCGGGTGGATTCGGTTCGAGGCGTCCTGGGGATTGAAAAGTATATGATGGAAAGCGGAGATCCCATGGCAGGATTGCTTCTGGGCGGAGAGAAACCCCTCACAGTCAATATTATTGGAGACGATATGGAGGAGACGGATCGGATTGCCGCCAGGATCAGGGAGATTGCGCAAAAGACTCCCGGCACAGTGGACATAACCATCTCCCGGCAGAAGGGTCGGCCGGAATTATGGGTCAATGTCAACCGCTCCAAAGCTTCTTCATCCGGACTCAATGTCTCCGACGTCGGAGACATGGTCCGCGCCTCCATTTATGGCAAGCAGGCTGGAATGTATCGAATCCATGGGGATGAGTATGACATCTTTGTCCGTTTCCGCGAAAAAGATCGGAGCGATACGCGGGACCTCCTTGCCACGCCGCTTCGCCTCCCCTCGGGCCAGGTGGTCCGCACCGAGAATATGGCAGAGGTGCGCATGGAATACGGTCCTGTGGAAATCGACCGCAAGGATCAGGGCAGGATTGTGAATGTGACAGGGAATGTGTATGGCCGCTCCCTGGGCGAGGTGGTGGCGGATATTGAAAAGCAGATCGCCAGGATGGACATTCCTCAGGGAGTCGAAGTCATCATGGCAGGCCAGGCCACGGAGCAGCGGGAGTCCTTTTTCTGGCTCACCCTGTCCATCATTGTCGGGATTGTGCTCGTGTATATGGTGATGGCCGCCCAGTTCGAATCCCTGGTGGATCCCTTTGTCGTCATGTTTTCCGTGCCTTTTGCCTTCACAGGCACGATCTGGTTCCTGTTCCCCTTCGGTCATCATATCAGCGTCATTGTTTTTATCGGAGTATTGCTCCTCATCGGCGTGGTTGTGAACAATGCGATTGTGCTTGTGGATTATATCAATATCCTGCGGGCGCGGGGGCTTGGGCTGTTCCAGGCTGTGCATCAGGGTTCAAGGACACGGCTCCGGCCCGTGCTTATGACCGCATTCACCACCATTATTGCCCTTGTCCCCATGGCTTTTGGAAAAGGGCAGGGATCGGAGGTATGGAATCCCCTGGGACTGACGGTTTTCGGGGGACTTCTTGTTTCCACTCTGGTAACCCTGATCCTGGTCCCCACTATGTACACGATCTTTGAATACCGTTTGAAGAAAAAATAGTTTTCTCTAAAAAGGTGGAATTTTATGAAAGCCGTGATCATCGCATACAATGAGGCCCTCAGTGAAGAAGTCATGGAGGTTCTGGAGAAAAACGGCGTCCAGGCCTATACCCAATGGACAAAGGTGCTTGGAAAGGGAACTGCAAGCGGGCCGCATTTGATGACGCCTGTCTGGCCGGTTGCAAATAATGTTCTCTTATGCGTGGTGGAGGAGGCTGTTGCCCCCTTTCTCCTCGAAGGGGTGCGCGGTCTCAGAGAGGAATTCAGTTTTGAGGGCGTCAAGGCGTTTCAGATTTCCATTGAAGCAGTGACATGATATGGATTAGACAATCTTTTTTAATTTTCATGAGGAAAAGGAGAGGACAATTGTTAAAAAAATCTCCTCTGTGGCCAGGTATGGTTATTCCGCTTCTTCTCATGGTCTCCTGCGTGTATCAGCCGATGGAATGGAATCCCGAAATAAAGATAGCGCCTCCCGGTTTGGAGAAATCATTGGCAGAAGCCCAGGAGGAGGTGGAAAAAGTCAGGGAATCCCGCTCAAAGGATCAGCCCACAACCATGGTTCTCACGCGGGATGGCGTCATCCTGTCCGTGCTGGCACGGAATAAATCCCTTGCGGTGCAGAAGTTTTCGCCCAGGATAGCCAAAACCCGCATCCCCGAGGCTCTCGGCGTCTTTGATCCCATCCTCCTGGCAACAACATCCCTGGGGAAAAACAGCCTGCCGCTCAATGAGGGACATGACGCCTCCATTTCGCGGGACAGCCAGGTCAGCGCCCAACTTTCCCAGTTTACCCCATCCGGCGCGGAGTTCTTCCTCTCCGGCGGTCTGTCTCGATCGAGGACAACGCCTGCGGACTGGGAATACACAGGCTCCTGGTCTGTGGGCATGAATCAGGCCCTGCTCCGCGGATCCGGAGAACAGGTCAACCTTGTGTCCCTGAAACAGTCGGAAAATCTTTCCCTTCGCAGCCGGTTTGAACTCCGTGGATTTGTCATGGATCTGGTTCAAAGAGTGGAAACTGCCTATTGGGACCTTGTCCTCGCACAGGAAAAGGTGAAAATCCGGGAGTTCTCCGTGCTCCTCGCGGAGGAGCAGCTCCAGCTGAATAAGAACTTCATCTCAGTTGGAAAATTATCAAGGGATGCCCTTGTATCCGCGGAGGCTGAACTGGCTTCAAGAAAAGCCGACCGCGTGGATGCGTATGCTGAGGTCAAGGCGCGCACCATTGATCTGATC
>Ga0315287_10006245_pt1 | contig 11820 bp, 13 predicted proteins | sample YL17G11_0_MG_FD_205037 | JGI IMG/M metagenome (GOLD analysis project Ga0315287, IMG submission 205037) | Sediment microbial communities from Yellowstone Lake, YNP, Wyoming, USA - YL17G11_0 | ecosystem: Environmental > Aquatic > Freshwater > Lake > Sediment | place: USA: Wyoming | collected...
GTGCCGCACGCGAAGCTTGCGCTGATCGCAAAGGGCGGCGGGACCTATTGCATGATCGAGCGCCCCCGCGAGACGGCGGCAGCGGTCGCAAAGTTCGTGAACTCGCTGCCGAAGCGGCGGCGCAAGGTGTAAACCGGCGTGCAATTCTGACCAGGCAAACGGGGTAAACGGCGTCCAAAATTGACCACCCCCGTACCCTCACGCAGCCGAACCGGCTGCCTGGGGAGAAACTGGGGTGTTGTGCGTGGAAACGATCGGCAAGATCCGCCGGCGGCGGCTGGTGCGGGGGGAGTCGATCAGCGCAATCGCGCGTGATCTGGGGCTGTCGCGCAACACGGTCAAGCGGGCGCTGCGGTTCGAGGGCGAGGCGTACGAGTACCGGCGGGCGTACCAGCCGATGCCGAAGCTCGGGCCGTTCCTGGCGTTGCTGGACGGCTGGCTGGAGGTTGAGGCGACGCTGCCGGCGCGGGAGCAGCGGACGGCCCAGCGGTTGCACGAGGCGCTGTGCATCGAGGGCTACACGGGCGCCGTCGATGCCGTCCGGCGTCATATCCGAGCCTTCGAACGCCGTCGTCATCCGAGCACGACCGCGTTCATCCCGCAGAGCTTCGCCTCGGGCGAGGCGTACCAGTTCGACTGGAGTCACGAGCACGTCGAGCTCGGCGGCGTCGAGCAGGTGGTCAAGGTGGCGCACATGCGGCTGTGTCACAGCCGCGCGTTCTTCCTGGCCGCGTACCCGCGTGAGAGCCAGGAGATGGTGTTCGACTCCCATGCGCGGGCGTTCGAGTTCTTCGGCGGCGTGCCGCGCCGGGGCATCTACGACAACCTGAAGCCGGCGGTCGATGCGATCTTCGTCGGCCGGGCGCGGCGCTACAACCGTCGCTTCCTGGTGATGTGCAACCACTACCTGATCGAGCCGACGGCGTGCACGCCGGCGTCGGGCTGGGAGAAGGGCCAGGTCGAGAACCAGGTCGGCAATGTGCGCGAGTGGCTGTTCACGCCGAAGGTGCGCTGTGCGGACCTGGCGGAGCTGAACGCGCACCTGGCGGCGCGCTGCCTGCAGCTCGCGCGCGAGCGCGCCCATCCCGAGCAGTCGCAGCGCAAGATCATCGAGCTGTGGGACGAGGAGCGCGCGGAGCTGCGTGCGATGCCGATCCCGTTCGACGGCTATGCGGAGAAGTCGGGGCTCGTCTCGACGACTTGCCTGGTCGGCTTCGACCGCAACCGCTACAGCGTCGAGTCGCGCTATGTCCGGCAGGTCGCGACGGTGCGCGCCTATGCCGAGCGGATCGTCATCGTGTGCGGCGGCGAGATCGCCGGCGAGCATCCGCGCTGCTTCGATCGAGGGCAGACGCTCTACAACCCCTGGCACTACGTAGCAGCGCTCGCCCGCAAGCCCGGTGCGCTGCGCAATGGCGCGCCGTTCAAGGACTGGTACCTGCCGGGGTCGATGACACGGCTGCGCGAGCGGCTGGCCAGGCACTCGGACGGTGACCGGCAGTTCGTCGACATCCTGTCGATGGTCACGCTGTACGGCCTCGAGGCCGTGAGCGACGCCTGTGCCGTGGCACTCGAGGAGCAGGTCGTCAGCAGTGCGCACGTGGTGAACCTGCTGCACCGGGCGGCGGCACCGCCGCGGTTGCCGACGCTGCAGGTGCCGGAGGCGCTGAAGCTCACGGTGGAGCCCGCCGCCAACTGCGAGCGCTACAACCAACTGCTGCTCGTGCGACCGGCGGCGATCGTTCCTGTTGATCCAACGTAGGAGTATGACGGTGCAAGAACAACTGATCGAACGGATGAAGGTGCTGCGCCTGCGTGGCATGGCAAACGCGCTGGAGGACAGCCTGACGGCGCTGAGCCAGAAGAAGCTCGCCCCGACCCGCTGGCTGGAGCAGTTGCTGCAGGCGGAGATCGCCGACCGTCAGGCGCGCTCCTACCAGTACCAGCTGCGGCTCGCGAACTTCCCGATGCCGAGGGACCTTGATAGCTTCGACTTCAAGGAATCGACCGTTAACGAAACGCAGATCCGCCAGCTCCACACCGGCGAGTACCTGAAGACCGCTCGCAACGTCGTGTTCGTCGGCGGCACGGGCACCGGCAAGACCCACCTGGCCACGGCGCTCGCCCGGGAGGTGGTCCTCAAGGGCATGCGTGCGCGGTTCTACAGCGTCGTCGACCTGGTCAATCAGCTCGATGCCGAAAAGCGCGAGGGCCGCGCCGGGCGCCTCGCCAACCGGCTGCTCAACCAGAACGCGATCGTGCTCGATGAACTGGGTTACCTGCCGTTCGCGCAGGACGGCGGCGCTCTGCTGTTCCACCTGATCAGCAAGCTCTACGAGCGCGTCTCGCTGATCGTGACCACCAACCTGTCGTTCGGCGAATGGAGCAACGTCTTTGGCGATGCCAAGATGACGACGGCGCTGCTCGATCGGCTCACCCACCGCTGCGACATCATCGAAACCGGCAACGACAGTTACCGGTTCAAGAAGCGAAATTAACCCCGCAACCCCTGGTCAATGTTGGACGCCGGTTGCTGGTCAAAGTTGGACGCCGGTTGACATCCAGAAGAACGGCACCTGATGCCCGCTACTCGAATGGTTCACATTTCCCCCTAAAAGCTTTTGCCAGCACTGCCGGCACAAGTGCGGCGATGACTTCACGTACCTCGCCCCGTCGCCATACGAACCACCATTTTCGATGCCTACTCCTCCGCGAAGTAGTCTTCATCCAGCCGCTTGAGCCGAACCGTTTCGACCTCGCTCACGCCAACCCCAAAATCGATCATGAACTGCGCGAGCTGTGCACCGTCGATGAGCACAATCGTGATTTGCAGGTTCTTCGCATACTCGACGGCATCACGTGAAAAGCTGGACGTCGTAATCAGCACGCCCTTTCGCGCGCGATGCCCCTGCAGCGCACCCGCAAACTGCTGAATCGTCGGCCGACCCACCGTGCCTTCCCATCGCTTCGCCTGCACGTAGATGCTCTCGAGCCCCAGCCGATCTTCCTTGATGATTCCATCGATGCCAGCGTCGCCGGATCGTCCCACCACGCTTGCCGCATCTTCGTGCGAACCGCCATACCCCATGGCCACGAGCAGCTCGACCACCAGCGACTCAAAAAAGCCGGGGCTCGCCTGCAACACCCGCGTCAGGAGTTGCGCAGCCAGACTGTCGCGCAGGCGTTGGTAGCCCGCACGAATCTGCTCGTCGGGCGTAAGTTCTACCGCGGCGGTCACGTGCTCGACACCTGTGGCCGTCTCGGCTTCTTGGTCATCACCGCGACGATTCCGGAACTCCACCATTTCCGGAAACTGCATCAGAAACGGTATGTCGATGCGTGCCGGCGGAGCCGTCAGAATCCCACGCCCACGCTCGGTGATCCGGTACACACCGCGTCGCGGAGACTCCAGAAGCCCGGCCATCTTCAGATACACGTGAGCCCAAGCTGCACGATTCGCGTAGCGCGTCTGCCGACCGCTCGGCAGCGATTCCGCCAGATCCTGGGCGGTCAATTGGAGCGACGTGGCGACCCGATCACGCACCTCGCGGGTGGTTCGTTCATGCCCGTCCGCGAACTCTCCTAGTACAGGCAACGTAAGTTCCTGAAACCCCGGCACTGGCATAAGGGTCCTTCCCCACGGGTGTTGATCGTGCGGAGTCTAGCGCTGCGGAACAAAGAGGGCCTCTGCATCGACCGCAGCACCAACGTTGATCCCGGTATGGTGACTTACCGTCGATGACCGACCTACACGCGACAGTCGGCTCAGAGCTGAACCTGCGGGAGCGCGATCAGTTGTTGTCGAATTTCTATAAGGGTCGGCGGGCACACCGCGCGCGCTTCCCTCTCGCCACGTGCGACGCGCCGGCCCCGTCCATGGGGGCCGCCATGCCCGCCCCCGCGCGCCGCAGCCGCGCCCACTCCGAGGCGTCGGGTGGGCCCCGCCCCCCCTATTGGGCCCGCCAGCCTGCCCGGCATCGAACCACCGACCCGATTTCAGACAGTCCGATGGTCAGCCCAAAAGCGCCCTTTTCGGGCGCAGATAGTCCGCGGGTGATACCCGGAACCCGTTTCAAATCATCGAGTTGGAAATGGTGGCCAGGGACGGAATCGAACCATCGACACGCGGATTTTCAATACGACGGAGAGCCCGGCTCGGCGCGAGCAAGCCGAAGACAGGGAAGAGTTTTCGCCTGGGCCGACCGAACCGCCCGCCCGACCGAGCCCATCCCGAACCGGAACCCCGAAATTCCGACCGAAGCCGGGGGAGCCCGATCCGGTTCAACGGCTTGCGGGCATCGCGACCGAACTCTTTCCGAACCGCTCTCCGTCCGTCGCCGTCAACGACGACGCCTCTCTCGGGGGCTCGGCCGCTTCTGGTCGACAGTCGCCCGACCGGCGGGTCTGCTTCCGACCCAGAGCGGAAGATCGTGTCGTCAAACAGCAGACGCTCGACGCCCCGGTATGGAGCCGTCCGGTCGTCTTACCAGCTGGAATAGAGAACGATCACCTCAGGGTGCCCGGCCACAAGCGCCCAATAGCTATATTCGCCGCCTGTTTGTTCTGTGAATGATTCAACCAGAACAGGCTTGTCGCCGAACTTCCTGAAAAGGTGTGCTGAGCACTCGCTACCCATTGGGCCCGAGGGTGGAGTGCGCGCCTTAATCTTGGAGCGCAGATCTTCGTAGTCTTTCGCGGACACCTCAATCATGGCGCAAGAATCGTAGTCGCCGTGAATATCTGGGTACGATGCTTCCTTGAACAGAAACGACCCGCTGTTCGGAAATGCGAGCCCAGTGACCTTTTCAAACTCGCCTTTGTAGAAAGATTCCGGCGGATAGACAGCCGTGTAGATCTCGTAGAGCGCGCCCGCAGCAACAACCGCTGTTGCAATCTTCCCGATTCTTCCTGTTCTCCAGATTCTGAGGAAGATCGCAAGGACCGCGACGATTCCCAGGAGCCCGATAGCGCCAACAAGAAGTAGAAACCACATGGATTATTCAGAGGCTAGCGCGGAATTGGGCGGCAGGTGAGTCGAGTCGGATCCCTGCCGCAGCGACGGACCGCTTCCGACCCTAAGCCGACCTTGCAATGCTGTATCAAGCGGCACCTGGGCGAAGGAAATTCAGTGCTAATGAACGCCCGCCGGGTTCTGTAACCGACCCCGGGGGTTGGTCAACTTATACAGTTCAGGCAGATCCTGTGCGCCGCCCACATCTATTGGCTTTGAGCGGCCTATGCGGAGCCCATACGGTACATCCCCGTCCAGATAAAGCAGCCAGGTCCTGCTTATGGCCAGTGGGCCGTCGACGCTTTCGATCCAGGCCGGATCATTTTGCGCACTGATGCCGCAGTTGCCGTTCCATATCGTCGTTGTCGTCTCGATGTACGCCCCGGATACGAAAGGACCCTTCCACACTTCCAGCACCAGGAATCGTGCAGCCTCAACGGTGGCGCCCTTGTAGTCTCCGTTTGTGATCAACCGCTTATTGCTCGACTCCAGATAGGCGAGGGCCACGACGTTCGCCGCATCGTACGACCTGCTCACGCTGTTCATCACGCTCAGGTCTGGAGAGCAAGCAAAAGCAGCACCGAACAGGAGCGACGAGAGTCCAGCAACGATAATGACGAGCGGCTTCACCTGATTTCGCCTATCACGAATTCCTACTTCTCAAAGCGGACGGTCAACCGGCAAGAACGACCCAAAGCAGAAGTTGATCTCGCCGGAAACCGGACTCCCAACGATCAGTTTGAAACGCTCCGCTTCGATGGATCATCCCCCGACCTGTTCTCGGGTCGATCCTGCCGCTGTGCTTCAATCAGTTTGAGTAGAAGTGAAACCTCGGCGCGGCCTGACCAACTGCCCAACGTGTGACTCAACCCGACAACACCTACAAGCAGCAACAACAGCGGCATCGCGCCCCAACCCCGATTGCTAAATTCCCATGCAGCCGCAACTAAGCAGACGAGGGAACCCACAAGGGTGATCATTCGTGTCGTTCGCCACCCCGAGTGCTGCCTTTGAAGCCACTCAATCATCTTCTGCTCTTCGCGGGTGAACTGCATATGTATCCGGCGTTTCTCTTGACTCAACGCATGCTGGCGCATCGACAATGACTGGGCAAGCGCCCGGCCAGCAAGCTTGGCGACAAAACGCCATGCCTGGACATTAGCGCGCCCGGGGCGTTCCTGCTGGAACGTTTTCCCAGCGTTCCGAGCCTTGGCCCGCCGTCCGCTCACGACCTATTCTGTTGAAAAACTCCTGAACGTCCAGCCGTTTTTGCGGTCTCAAGATGAGGCTGGCACGGAGTACGCAGCAGCATGATGGGACAACACGGCGGCAACCAAGACCGACTGTTCTATTCCTTCAACCTCGACGCGCACGTTCCCGCGGATCACCTGCTCCGCGCCATCGATCGGTTCCTCGATCTGACTGAGCTGCGCCAACACCTCGCCCCGTTCTACAGCCACACCGGCCGGCCCTCGATCGATCCGGAGCTGATGGTTCGGATGCTGCTGGTCGGCTACTGCTTCGGCATCCGCTCGGAGCGCCGGCTGTGCGAGGAAGTGCACCTCAACCTGGCCTATCGCTGGTTCTGCCGGCTCGGCCTCGAGGACGCGGTGCCGGATCACTCGAGCTTCTCGAAGAACCGGCACGGCCGGTTCCGTGACAGCGACGCGTTCCGCCAGCTCTTCGAGATGGTCGTCGAACGCTGCATCGGCGAAGGACTGGTCGGCGGCGAGGGCTTCGCGATCGACGCGAGCATCATCCGCGCCGACGCCAACCGCCGCCGCGGCGTGCCGTCCACGGAGACGGTCGAGTGGCCGGCGCCCGAGCAGCGCTCGCGTGCCGTGCGCGAGTATCTGGCCGCTCTCGACGAAGCGGAGCCGATCGGGGCCACGCCGAAGTACCTGTCGATGACCGATCCGGCCGCGCGCTGGACGGCCGCACCGGGGTGCCCGGCCTTCTACGCTTACTCGACCAACTACCTGGTGGACGTGGAGTCCGGCGTGATCGTCGACGTCGAGGCGACCGCCGCGCACCGTACCGAAGAGACTGAGGCTACGAAGACGATGATCGAGCGGGTCGAGGAGCGCCATGATCTCAAGCCGCAGCGGCTGATCGGCGACACGGCCTACGGCACGGGGCCGATGCTGGAATGGCTGGTCGAGGACAAGGGCATCGAACCGCACGTGCCGGTGTGGGAGAAGGCCCGTCGCGACGACGGTACGTTCTCGGTAAGCGACTTCCAATGGGATGAGCAGGCCAACGAGTACCGCTGCCCGCGGGGCGAACCACTGCGCTGCGACTGGCGCACGTTCAAGAACCCGCGCACCCATATCACGCACGCCGACACGATCGTCTACCGCTCGGCCCAGGCGGCTTGCGCCGTGTGCCCGCTCAAGCCGCGCTGCTGCCCGAACACACCAGCACGGCATATCGCCCGGAGCTTGTACGAGAAGTCACGCAACGTGGCCCGCAGGGTGGCCGAGACACCGCAGTACAAACAGTCACGCAACGATCGGAAGAAGGTCGAGGTGCTGTTCGCGCACCTGAAGCGGATCCTCAAGCTCGATCGGCTGCGCCTGCGAGGCCGGCGAGGTGCCCGCGATGAGTTCCTGTTGGCCGCCACGGCGCAGAACTTGCGACGAATGGCGAAGCGATGGATGCAGATGACCATGATGAGACCGATCGAAGCGGTCTGAAGACGCTCGCGGGCGCATCCGCGCCCGCTCGGCCGATGGATCAGGCACTAGAATCCCGATGAAGGACCGGCGCCGGGCAACTTGGCACCGAGTTTTTCAACGGAATAGACCCGAAGCAGAACTTCGTCGTACCGGCCAGTTACCTGAGATCCTCATGGACCCTTGAAAAGCCCAGATCGACTGAGACACCCAACTGAAGGCGCTGCATCTTGAACGACGCTTCGGTTAACGGCCCAAATACAACTCCGTCGTCTACGCGCACTATCCAGTAGTTTGTTACGGATCGGTTAAGTTCGCCGCGACCCTGATCTTGCGACGGATGCTGCATTGCTATGATGAATTTCGCGTCATTGCCAATCGCGAAAACAGTCGCAGGAATCACAATTTCGACCGACCGGTCGACCGGAATTCCCACGCCAATGGCCATTTGGTCGAGGCTATCAACTGCCACTTCGCGATAGGCCCCGACGAGATGCTCGTCGTAAGCGAACCCGCAGCCACACAGACTCAGTATCGGTCCGAGCCAGAGGGCAGCTCGTAAGTCCGTGCTGCCGCGCCGGTGACCGCGCTCAAATGCAATGCATCGGGGTCTCATTCAATCAACACGCCACTTTTCGGTTCGGCCGTCAGAACTGGCAATCTGGCCAGGTAACAACAGCAATGATTGAGATCGAGGTCTGTTTTTGGCCGCTTGCCGACGACCGCTTCCGACCCAACGCGGACCTTCGATCTGAACCTCGGTTTGGCTGCGGAGGGCTGTCGCATCCAACCTGGCGACTGCTCGTTATGCGTCTCCCGCTACCTCATGACCGATGCCAATGAGTTCGATCACCTCGACATCGGCGATCTTGTGAGGGCCAGCCATCATGAAACCACGCACGCCAGGCGCCAGCCGCGCCCTATGCAATGCACGCAGGTCCTTAGAAAGAATCCACATCGATGCGAATCCTACCGTCGGTATTTCCGCCTCTTCCGCCCAGGGCACGCCGTCATCACGCTCGAACTCCGGCCAGATCATGTACATCCCGTCAGCTTGTGGATCATCGCGCTCGTACATGAAGTCAGAGCGGATGTGCTGAAACGGTCGCTGATACGGCACCCCGGAGTCCGGAGTGTGCCAGCGATACTTCACACGGAAGTCCGGCAAGCGCCCCGTCTTGTCTGCGTAGTTGGTCATAACCACCAATCTGTTCGATGGCCAATCATGGGCGGCGTGACAAGTGGCACCAGGAAAATGAACCTGCGACCGTCCGCTTGTGGCCGATTGCAGTCGTTCGTTGCACTGCACAATTAATTACCCGTTTAGAATACTCGCGACGGGCCGCTTTCGGCCACAACCGGACGGTCGGGGGCGACGTAGTTGATGGGCTTCTTGCAGCGTTTGGCATTCAGGATTGTGCAGGCTTTGGTGCTTGGAACGGGCATGGCGACATTAGCCGCGGGAGCCGAAGGGATGGAATCTGATCGACCGCTTGGTGTGATCGGGAGATCGATCGAAGACGGCTTCCCTGTCATCTATAAGTTTGTAAATCAGCTCCCCGGTGAGGAGATTCGGACTCGGCTCCCTTGGGTGACGGTGGTCTCCTGGAAATACGACCGTGACGCGCGGAACGGTATGCCACCCGAGGAAATCAACAAACAGATGCTCGACCTTGAGGACGCGCTTGATGGTCTCGCTGGTGCCGGGCTGTGTCGGCACGCGTATAGCACCACGGGTAATGGTCGGAAAGAACTCGTCTATTACATTTCAGACAGGGACGAGTTCATGAACGCGCTCAATACCGCGCTGGAACACCATCCGCGGTATCCGTTAGAAATCGATTTCTACAATGACCCGGAATGGGACGACTTTCGGAACCTGCTTTCGAAGTTCAAAAAGGACTAATACGAAGGGCGCATTTGGGTCGTAAGCCGACGCAGGTTCAGATGACGGAGGAACGCAAGGCCGTGGCTGAAGAATCCCTTCCGGCGATTTGTTGCTTCTGCCTAGCCGCGATCCAGAGAAATGCCACGGATCCAATTGAACTCGCGGTCACGTCATTAGGCTCGGATTTCGAAGGGGAGTCGGGCACGCAGGGCCTGCACTGCCACTACCAATGTCTGCGTGAGCGGGTTCATTTGAGCGTGCCACTCACGGGCGATGGGGTGCCGTAGCAGCCGACGCGGATGTCTGATTTGGGTCGGAAGCAGTCGGATGCCGCGCCAGGAAATTGTCAGAGAGGATTGAGGCATCGCCGATGCAGCGCATAGGTGTTCAGATCGAGACGGAAGACGGGGCGGTTGAGGCTACCTTCGCAGAGCCCGGCTTGGACCCACGCATCGTCTCGCGGGCGCCTGGCGCCGGAGCGATCCTTCGGTTCATCGATCCCTACGGCGATCTCGTCGTGAACCCGCTTCAACTGCCGGAGCTAGTCGCGGAGCTGCGTCAGATATGGTCCGATGCAACCGAGGATGACTTGCGGCGCCATATTCAGGAACTGCTGTCGTTCATCGATGGCGCCAGGGACGTGCACACCTATGTGCGCTTCGTGGGTGACTGAATTGCGGACCGAGCGGCCGATTCGGGTCGGAAGCAGACGGCTAGAATCGGCCAACTCCGGACCTTGCCGCGCGATCTAGTTGGGGGCGAATTTGACACGCTGGCTCTGGGACGATCTTCGCGATCTCTTCGACACGGACGATGGTTCGCTTCCCGAGATCCGCGTCGACTACTCGGACTCCTCGGCCACGGTCGCTGGATACGCTCTACTTCGAGGGCGCGCTGCCCGAGTTGTCAGCGAGCGTGCCTCTTTGTGGTCGAATACGCAGAGTACTAACCTCCCAGTCGACTCCGTCCCGAATGCTGCGGCTCTCGTAGTGTCGGGCGAAGCGGCCTCATTTCACGTCGTTCTTGGTGGAATCCAGTCGCAAGGCGTCACGATCCCCGACTTGGGCGTCTTTGTCTTCTCTGATCAACTCGCTCTCGATTATCGAATGGGGCCCGACTGGGGGGCGAGAGAACTGGGAGCTTTGTTCGCGCTACTCGCCGAGCTTGCCGCTCTCGATCCCCAGGCTTCCGTGTCTCACTGGGATACTGATGCGGCTGACCGTTTCAAAGCCGCTTGGCGGCGTTGGGCCGCCGAGCATGTCGCAGACAATCGACTGGGTTGAGGTGCAACCCTTTGGCTAGCGACCGACTGGATTGGGTCGGAAGCCGACCCTCGGCACCGCCCGATTGCACAGCGGGGGCAGGTATAGGCATAAAGGCGGTTGACGGCCAGAAGTGGCCGGTCATGCGACGAGTGGAGTGCCCCAGCCAGTGATTCTGGCGGTCGCAGGGAACGCATATCGTGCGATTTAAAATCGACCCATCGGACGTCTCCAAAAGCTCGACCGGTTTTACAGCCGGGCGACGTCGCCAGGCGAGTCGCGCAGGTCGGCGCGTCTCGGAGACTGCGGCGACCGTTACGCTCAGCCACAAGCCCACTGGCGTGACGGTGACCGGCGCAGTGCCAACAGGGCATTACTCTCGTCAGGAGATGACCCAGCGCAGGGCGCTCCTGGAACAGGAGCTGCTCGCTAAGCTACTGCTCGAAGTTGCAAAGCACCTTCGAGTGAGCGGCAGATAATGGCGAGGACCGACTCCGATGCGTGGATGCGTCTGCAGCGGGTCGATTTGAGACCGTCGCGCTGCGCGAAAATGGCTCTCCTTTTCGTGACGATAGGAGACCTCCATGGAAGCTCAAGTCTGCAGGCAACGCGCCCCCTGGAACCGCGGCAAGTTGTTCGGTCAGAAGCCGCCGCTGAAGCCTCGTGAGATATGGGCCATCCGGGTTCGCCTGCAGCTGGGGTGCAGGTCCCGGGACCTCGCCCTGTTCAACCTGGCCATCGACAGCAAGCTGCGCGGGTGTGACCTCGTCGGGCTGAAAGTTCAGGACGTTGCACCCTGCGGTCATGTCTCGGCGCGGGCGATAGTGATGCAGCGCAAGACGCAGCGGCCCGTTCAGTTCGAGCTCACCGACCAGACCCGCGAGGCCGTGACGGAGTGGATCGCGGTGGCGCACCGGCGGCCGGACCAGTTCCTGTTCCCCAGCAGAGTCTCAACGTCCCCGCACATCTCAACGCGTCAGTACG
>Ga0315287_10006246_pt1 | contig 11820 bp, 11 predicted proteins | sample YL17G11_0_MG_FD_205037 | JGI IMG/M metagenome (GOLD analysis project Ga0315287, IMG submission 205037) | Sediment microbial communities from Yellowstone Lake, YNP, Wyoming, USA - YL17G11_0 | ecosystem: Environmental > Aquatic > Freshwater > Lake > Sediment | place: USA: Wyoming | collected...
AATCAGGCTTATGAGAAACAGGAGTTCGAAAAGGCACTTGAATATTACAAAAACGCGCAGGTGGAATCCCCTGAGGCGCCGGAACTGCACTTCAATATCGGAAATGTCCTGCTCAAAGAGAAAAAATACGAGGAGGCTATCAAGGAGTTTGAACAGGCTTCCGCTCTCTTCAAGGAGCAGCAGAGAATCGCAGATGCTTATTACAACATCGGAGTGGCACAGTACCGGATGGCTCAGCAGCTCGCCACAATGGAGAATCTCCAGGAAGCCATCAAGAAACTGGAAGAAGCCATGGCTTCCAACCAGACCGCCATGAAGAAAAATTCCATAGACATGGATTCAAAATATAATTATGAACAGGCAAAACGGCTCTGGAAAGAGCTCCTGGACAAACTGAAGGAACAACAAAAACAACAGGAACAGAAATCCCAGGAAAACAAGGAAGATAAACAGCAGGAGCAAAAGCAAGAACAGAAGGAGCAAAAACAGGAGGAACGGAAAAAGGAAGAGGAGAAGAAAGAGCAACAACAAGAGGCACAGGAAAAGAAAGAAGAACAGAAAGAAGTGCAGCAGGCGGCAAAGCCGGAAGAAAAAGAAAAAAACAAACAGCAGCAAACAGCCCAGGAAGAACAGAAAAAAGCGAAAGTCGGAGAAATGAGCAAAGAGGATGCCCTGAGGTTCCTGAGCACCCTGAAGGAAGAAAATAAAGAGGCGCTCAAGGAGGCTTTGAAACTCAAATATCGCAGCCGCCCCGGAACTGACAAGGATTGGTAAATTCTATGATCAAGATTCTTTGTTACAGCTTGATTCTCTTTGCCCTTTGTCCCCTGATCGGGCAAAGTCAGGATATCAATTTTACCGCAAGCGTAGATCGCACAACCATGTCTCCGGGTGAGGAGTTCGCATACACGATCAGGATTTCGAGCGATTCGGTGAAGGGTCTTCCTGAACCCAAATTCCCCTCGTTTGCCGATTTTGAAATCCTTTCCGGACCCAACACCTCGCAATCCTTTCAATTCATCAATGGATCCATGTCCAGGGAGATCGTTTATACCACGATCCTCCGCAGCAAACGTACCGGAGAATTCACCATTGAACCTGCCTTGATCCGGGCGGGAAACAAGGAGATGAAAAGCGAGTCTATCAAAATCAATGTGACGCAAACGCCCTCCCAGAATCTTCCCTCACCCTTGAAGGATGAAAATATCCCCTCCCCCAGCACATCAAACGAGGATTTGAAAAAACAACTGGAGGGCAATCTTTTCTTCCGCACGGAAATCAGCAATAAAACGCCGTATGTGGGAGAACCTGTTGTGTTGTCTTATACCCTTTATGCGCTCAAGGGTCTTCCCCTTTCCTCAGTTTCGCCCACGGATCAGGTTCCTCAATACGGATCGTTTCTCAAGGAGGATCTTTACACTGCTCAACGCCTTTCGTTCCGTGAGGTAAAGATCGACGACAAGATTTACCAGGCAGCGCTCATCAAACAGATCATCCTTGTGCCCACAAAGTCGGGAAAAACCACACCCGACCCCCTGTCTCTCCAAATCGTGATCCGGGCGCCACGGCAGCAAACCCGCAGCAGCCGTCATCCATTTTTTGACGATCCCTTTTTTAACGATTCCTTCCCCGATCCCTTTGGCCGCGACATGGAAAGGGTGCTGGTGCAATCCCCGCTTACTGAGATGGATGTTCAACCCCTCCCCGCGCCCCGGCCTGAGGATTTCACCGGAACAGTGGGAGATTACACCATATCCTCAAGCGTGGACAGGCGAAAGGCAACCATGGATGACCTGATCACTCTTTCCCTCTCCTTGAACGGCACAGGAGCTGTGGAAGGGGTCTTGGAACCCAGACTGCCTGCGCTCGACGGTTTTGAGCTGTATGAGACCAAGGCAAAAGCGGATAAAAAGATCGTGGCAAACACCCTGGGGGGAAGCAAAACATTCGATTATGTTTTACGACCTCAAAAATCCGGGGATCTGGAGATCCCGGGGATCAGCTACGCGATTTTCGATCCAAAGAAGAAAAGTTACGTGAATTTGAAGACTGATCCGATCCGGATCGCCATAGATGCCGGCACAGCCAGGGCGCCGCTGATCATTTCCGGTCCATCTCCCGCTTCCTCTTCCGAAGGAGAGCTGGTGGAGATCAATGCGGACATCAATTACATCAAACGGGATTTGCGGACTTTGCACATGCGGCGCTCCCCTCTCCTTGAGGCAGGATGGTTTCTCGGACTTCAGGCTTTGCCGATTCTTTTTGTCCTGGGAAGTTTTTATTTCATGCGACGGCGGTATGTCCTGGAATCCGATGTGGGCCTTGCGCGGCGTCTTCGCGCCCGCGGCGTTGCAGGACGCCGTTTGAAAGCAGCGTCCATCGCCCTTTCCCGGAACAATTCCGATGCTTTTTATACAGAACTGGCTTCCGCCCTTCGCGGTTATTTCGGCGACAAACTCAATCGCGAACCACACGGTCTCACCATCGAGGAACTTTCCATCATGCTTAAGGATCGTGGCATCGAGGATGAATGGATCAAGAATATCTGCGATCTCCTTGAAACTGCGGATGCCGTTCGCTATACCCCAGTGTCTCACACACCGGAAGAGATGCGGAACCATTATGATCAGGCGTCGAAAATCATACAGGAATTCAGTAAAAAACTATGAGCAGATATCCGGCAAAAAATGGGCTTTTGAGCATCATGATGTGTCTGGGGGCGCTTTTCATGCCATTGGCATTTGCGGAGGAAACAAGCTTTGCTCCCAACGACATCAAAGCGCAGTTCGACCATGCCAACCAGCTGTATGATCAGAATAAATTCGACAAGGCGCGGGAGATTTATGAGGCGCTCGTCAGCCAGGGTGTGAATGATCCGGTTGTTCTTTACAATCTGGGCAATGCCAGCGCCCGGATGGGTGACACCGGGTCTGCTGTTTTCTATTATACCAGGGCGCTCCGTCTTGCGCCTCGGGATCGGGATATGAAGGAAAATCTCTATCGACTGGAGCCTTCCATCAACCGAAGTAACAGCTTCTTTTTACTTCGACCCCTCGGATGGGTGAAAAATCTTCTCAGCCTGGATGAATGGAGCTTGTTGACTTCCCTTCTGTTTGTCCTGTCATGCGCATTTCTGGGGCTGAAATTTATCCATAAAAAAGAACGGCTGATCCGGATTTTTCAAAAAGCTGCGATCTTCTTTTCCCTTCTCTTCCTTGTCCATGCGAGCTTCTTATCCTTCAGGATGTATGAAGAACTGATCGTCAAAACAGCCATTGTCATGAAAGGCGACACCCTGGCCCGGAGCGGTCCTGGGGATCAATTCGAGGAACTTTACAAGCTGCCTGCGGGAACGAAGGTCCGGATTATTTCCAAGCCCCAGAATGCCTGGATTCGGATTCGCCTGATGGATGGCCGCAGCGCCTTTCTACCCCTGACAGAGATTCGAAACGTCGGTTTTGAATGAAACAAAGATAACTGATTTCCCAAGGCGATCTTCGGCCGCAACTAAAGATAATAGTTTATCCACAGTTTTTGCAGACTTGTCCGCCTTGGGAGGATTACGCAGAAATAAAATATAATGTTACAAAAGCTCCAGACTGACCCTAAACGGGTCCCGAATTCGGGAGATGCACCCCAGCCTGAACAAAGCGCCATTCTATGCTTGACTTCAAGGTGACCCCTGAGAGAGTTTTTTTGTGCAGTAAATAAATAATAATTGTACAGAAGGGAATCAGAGAGATGAAAAGAGCGTATTCATTATTATTGGTAGAGATCCTTTGCCTGATCTTTGTTGGAATGATAATCAGGCAGCCTGTGTTTGGCGCATCGTATCTGGAGCCGCTCCAGGGATGGAGGATAATGGTTGACCCCGGAACAGGGAACGAACTTATACAGGGTCCTTTTATTGAGAACAAAAAATCCGCCAAAGGGGAGCCTGAGGCTGAGGCGAATCTGCGTGTGGCTCTGTTCCTGGCGCAATTTTTGAAAAATGCCGGGGCTGAGGCGGTGCTATCCAGACAATCCAACGTGGATCTTCCCTCTCTGGATGAGAGGTTGAAGAAAGCCAGGGACTTCAATGCAAATCTGATCATTTCGATCCACCATGAGCAAAACAAGGATCCGGAAGCCAATTACGCAAAGGCGTACTATTATCCTCCGGACAATGAGCCGGAAAAGACGATTGCGCGGCATCTGGTGGAGGCATTGCAAAGCGAATTGAAAATTCAGGGCAAGTCGGCAGAGGCTTTTTCTTTTCCGCTCGTTTCGCGCGCAGAAATTCCCTGTGTCATGGTCTCGTGCGGATGCATCAGCAACTCAAAAATGAAAAAGCAAGTGAAGGAACTGGAATTCAATCGTCAGGAAGCCATCGCCATTCTGAAAGGCATGATGAATTTTCAGAAAGAGCTCACCGACACCCAGAAGTCGCGTCCTCCGCTCATCATTCAGGAAGAGCAGCCAGCCATGCCTATTCCTCTTTCCATCACGCCTCCGAAGGAAATCTCAACGCAAGCCCCAGGGATCCCTGTTCCTGTCGTGCCCAAGCCTCCCATGCCTCTCCCCCAAACAACGGCGACTTTGCCAAAGCCCGAGGAGGGGGAGATCATTGCGCCCGCAAAAACTTTTGCACCTCCTTTATTAAATCCTGCGGATGGAAATTTTGACCAGTCCTGGCTGTTCGGAGAGACCTGGGGAACATTGCCAACCCGAAAAGGAGCTTCTTTCGCCGTGCCGGAAGGCGTTTCCATCAAAGCCGCGGCTGATGGAACGGTTGTGGAGGCGTCCGCAAACCCGCTCCCTGCTGTTCCAGATTATCCCAATTGCATCATCATAAAGCATGTGAAAGTGATTCCCGATGTTCCCACGATTTTTACGGTTTATGGAAAACTCTCCAGTATGAAGGTGAAGAAGGGGGATCGGGTGAAAAAGGGGGAAGTCATAGGAACAACAGGCGCTCCCTCAACTGCAACCAATCCATCCCGCGATACGGAATTTGTCTATGAGGTGCGTTGGGGGAATATCAACCAGAATTGCATTGTGAATCCGGAATTATTCACGGAACACAAAACCAGGGGCACGGGGATCATAATCGGCAAACTCACAGACAAAAACGGGAAATATCTTTACAGTGTGAGAATTGACGGTGTGACAAAAGCGGCAGGGATTGAGCGGTACAGTTATTCCCTGACGTATTCCATGGAAAGCCCCGCGTCGGAATTCTACGGGGAAAATTTCGCGATAGGAGACGTTCCGGCCGCGGAATATACCCTGTCCTGCGAATACGGCACCAGGAAGGTCAAGGTTGAGGCTGGGAAGATCACCATTGTGACCTGGGTGGTGAAATAAGTTCTGTATGGATAAGTGCAAGAGCATGAAAATCATATTTGCAGGAACTCCGGAATTTGCCGTGCCGGCGCTGGAACACCTGATTGAATCCCCCCATAAGATTGTGGCAGTAATCACCCAGCCTGATCGTCCGGTCGGGCGGGGACGAAAAATCCTTGCCAGCCCCGTGAAACTTCTTGCCCAAAAACACGCCATCCCTGTGCTGCAACCCGAGAAGCTCAGGCAACCGCCTTTTGCGGAGGAATTGAGACCTTATAAACCGGATCTGATGGTTGTGGCAGCCTATGGAAAAATTCTCCCCAAAGAGATGCTGGAACTGCCCCGGTTCGGGTGCGTTAACATTCATGCCTCCCTCCTTCCCCGGTATCGGGGAGCAGCGCCGATCAACCGGGCAATCATGAACGGCGATCATGAAACTGGCGTCACTCTCATGAAAATGGATGAAACGCTCGATACGGGAGAAATCCTGATGACGGAAAAGGTGGATATCCTGGAGGATGATGACGTTCTTTCCCTGTGGAATATACTCTCGGTTGTAGGAGCCTCTCTTCTGATGCGTCTCCTCGAGGATCTGGAACAAACGGGTGAATTGAAAGGCATTCCTCAGGATGAAACACTCGCCAGCTTTGCGCCAAAGATCACAAAAGAGGACTGCATTATAGACTGGTCCGGGAGTATGGATCAGGTTCTATGCCGGATTCGGGGGCTTTCTCCTGAACCTGGAGCAGTCGCGCAACTGAGAAACAAGATCATAAAAATCCTGCAGGCTGAACCCTATTTTTCCGATAAAGAGGAATATGAGAAACCCATCCTGGCAAAAAAGGAATTCCGTCCAGGAGGCGTGATCCATCTGGTCAAAAATTGGGGTCCTGTGATCCGGACAGGCGATGGACTCGTTGTCCTCAAACTGATTCAGCTTCCGGGCAAACGCCCGATCAGCGGCGTGGATCTGATGAATGGGGGGCATATCAAAATCGGGGATCAATTGACTACAAGTTCATGACAAGATGAGGGATGCGGTGATTTGTGATTAAAGTTTTACGTCAAAACTTCTATGCAAAACGCGAAGAAAAAATACAAGCGATTACGATTAAGATTTATTGTATTAATCACAGACGGATGCCCAAAGGTCATAAGTGTAGGCTCTGGAAATTTTGACATTTACAAAAGAACCGATCTGAAGAGATTTTTGGGAGTGGACAAGGATCATCCCATCCACTTCAGGGGCATCGGCCTGGGAGCGGGCAAAATACAGATTCTTATCCGCGCATTTTTCTTCAATCAGCACCCTTTTAATCCTTCCCACCTGTTTTTGATTTCTCTCGAGGGAAATTTCCGCCTGAGTCTGCATCAGGCGTTCCAGGCGCCTGAGACCTGTGCGCGGGGGAACTGGGGAGGCATAATGAAAGGCGGACGTTCCTTCCTCAGGGGAATATAAAAACGCCCCCAGCCGGTCGAAACGAAAGTGCTTCACGCCGGAAAGAAGGCTGGCAAAATCGCTTTTTGTTTCGCCGGGAAATCCGACAATGAATGTCGTGCGGATCACAAGATCCGGGATCTCCTCCCTCCAGCCGGAGAGCATGTGGAGGATTCTGCCTGACTCATGATGCCTGCCCATCCGGCGCAAAATCGAGGGGGAGAGATGCTGGAGGGGAATATCGACATAAGGACAAAGATTTTTTTCGTTTTGAAAAAGAGAGAGCAGCCTGGCTGAAATGGGGCGGGGATAAAAATATAAAAGCCTCACCCAGAACTCCCCCTGAAACCGGAGGATATCCCGAACCAGATCAGCCAGATCGTAATGTTTATAGAGATCCTGACCGTACTTATTGACATCCTGGCCTACGAGGTTGATTTCCTTCACGCCTTTTTGGAGTAATTCCTCCGCCTCCTTGAGGAGGATTTTGCGGGGAACGCTCCTGTATGGGCCCTTGATATGGGGAATGGCGCAGAAGGAACAGCGGTGAGAGCATCCATCCGAAATCTTAAGATAAGCATAAGGGAGTTGATCGAGTTTGAGTCTGGGCATGGATTTTACGATCCGGACACTGGGGCGTTTTGCGGGCAAAGAAGTGAGAAGAGGAACCTGGGAAGGGGTCGGGTTGTCAATCATCCGGACAATATCATGCCATCGCCCCACCCCGGCCATGCCATCAATCTCAGGGATCAGTCGAACGAGGTCTGGGCCATACCGTTCTGCAAGGCAGCCCACGACATACAGGCGGAAAGGGGGCAATCCGGTGCGAATGCGCCTGTTTTTTTCCTCTGCCCAATGGAGGATCGTATGGATGTTTTGTTCTTTTGCGGTGTCGATAAATCCGCAGGTGTTGATCACCAGGGCGTCCCAGAGTGTCTCTTTCTCCGGAGAGAAAATACGGTGTGCTTTTTGTGAAAGGAGTCCAGCGATGTATTCACTATCGACTGTATTTTTATCACAACCGAGAGTGAGAATTGCGATCTTCATAATCGAACAGCTCGGATTTGAGTTCCCGGCGTATCCAGCGATCCAGTTCGTGCCGGAGTTTATGATGGGTCAGGTCATACTGGAGAGGGGTAATGGAAATCTTATTCTGGCTCAAAACGATATCGTCAAAATCCTCTTCTTCGGGGCTGGAGAGCATTAAACTCCCGATATTGCGGAAGGCCGGCAGACCGTTTTTCTCCCCCTGGTGTTCAAACAAATCCTGGAACATGGATTTCCCCTGACGGGAGATCACCACTCCCCTGATCTGATCCTCGGGGACGTTGGGAACATTGACATTGAGAAGGACTTCCTGGGGCAGACCTTTTTTCAGAAGGATTTGCGCCAGATCTGCGGCGAACCGGGCTGCGGTATTGAAACAGGCATTTTCAAGTTCAAATGTGGCGAGAGACACTGCCATGGCCGGAATCCCGTACATGGTGGCTTCTATCGCAGCTGCCACAGTCCCGCTGTAAAGGATGGAATTCCCGGTATTCTGACCGAGATTGATTCCGGAGATGACCAGATGGGGCGGGTGGGGCATGAGTTTGGAAATGGCGAATTTCACGCAATCCGCAGGAGTGCCTTCAAGGCCATAGCCCCAGATACGGTCGTTTTTTTTCCGTTCCACAAGGGTGAGATCATTATAGACAGATATTGCATGACCGATGGCGCTCCGTTCGGATGTGGGAGCGACAACTGTCATCTCCGCAGCTTTGGATACTTCATCGTACAGGGACTTGAGACCAGGGGCGTCGATCCCGTCATCGTTTGAAAGAAGAATACGAAAATTCATGGCCTTAAACCGTTTTACATCAAATCAAATAAGAAAGAGAAATACTGAAGGAGATGGGAAGGCGCAAGGGAATTTATTTTCTAAGGTTTTTCTCCAGCCAACCCTCCACACCCGGGATCAGAATGGTAACATGAATTGCCCTTCCCTCCGGCTGGAAGCTGAAGTGCACATCCCTGGGAATCTCAAGAGAGGAGAAACCTTGTGCGAGTCTTTCAGCGTACAGGGAAGCTTCAGATGGAGTGGGGCATTGAAGAGAAGCCTTCAGTTCCAGCACATCGGTGGTTGAAAGACTCAAGCTTGATTGCACCCCCTGAACAGGAATCCCGGCGATGATCTGATACAGGGGATCGAGAAGATCTTTGGATTCGGGATATTCCTCCAGGATATTTTTATAAAGAGAGATTGTCCACTCCCCGCTCCACACAAGAAAACCATTGATCATATCGAGGGGATTATCCTGTGGAAGAAGCGACTGTGCCAGGGGGGACAGATCCCGTGAAGGTTTTTCGGAACGAAGAAGAAGTAAGGAATTATGTAAACGAGACTCAGAGTTGGAGATCAACACAACGCTGGAGGAAATGGCTATAAACACGGGTTCATCGGCCTTTTTCAGGCGAAAACAAGTGGCTTTGACTTTCGCCGGGCTGGGGATCTTCTCTATCTCGGCATTTTTCACATCTTTTATGATGGCGGAAAAAATCCAGGAAAGACGTTTGATGTTCACCACACAAAGATAGTCCTTATCCTCCTCCCTGGTTTGATACAAATAGAAGAAATGCCGTTTTTGGAATAAGATATCCAAGGCGTTCCATAAACCTTCCGGATCCACATCAGAGCCTTTTTTCCCTTGAGAAGGTGGATTCAAGTTTTTGAGGATTTTGCGAAAGAGTTGTCTTGCGGGTTCTTTCTGGAGGGCATCCAGTTGGAACCGGGCAAAACCGATGATCTCAGGGGTGAAAAATTGTTCCTCAGACACAGGAGGATGAGCGCGAAAGAGGAGATAGGCGATAACAATCAGAAATAACAGGAGAAGCCCAAAGGCAATGAGGCAGCCTATAAGACATCCAACGAACTTTCTGGATTTGGGTTTTTTTTGGTTTTGTTTCTGATAATAATCCATAAGATTGTTGCCTGTTAAGTATCCGATTCATCAAAAGGCAACTCAAAAGGAAAAAAAGGCAGACTGAATGTTCCTTCAGTCTGCCTTTTGAAAAAAAGTCAACTGGTGAAAAAGTAAAAAATCGTATTACTGCTTCACCCTGTAAACGTCGCCAGGTGTAACGGTTCCATTGGTCGGATCATACGTAAAGGCGTCATTAGGCGTACCATAAGCAGCAGAACCAGTAATGAGATATGTACTGGGCTGAGCAATGTTGGATTGATAAATGGTCTCAATGCTAAATGGAGTAGCAAAACCTAAATCGCCCGGGGCGGAAGCGACAGCCTCGTCCGTGTCAGGACCAAAGCTGGCGATAATCCAACCATTAGTGTCTTTATAATAGGCGAAATTACATCCCTTTGTGTCTGCAAAGGGATCTCCAAAATACCCTGTAATATACGCCTGCGGGGTGGTAATTGTGTGGAAATAGTCAGTTCCACTTGCCCGCACCCTGAAGGTACGAATCAACTGGGCTCCAGAACCAGCAGGAGCAAAGCCGTTCGCTGCTAGACCGGCAGTCTCGAATTCTGGAAAATCATTGTTATCCACATAATAAGCCTCCAGACCGGTCGCCAGGGAACGCTGGTCAGCCTTGACACGGGACACCTTTGAACGAACCTGGGCTTCCAAGAAGTTCGGAACTGCGATCGCGGCCAGAATGGCAATAATGGCAACGACGATCAACAGCTCGATGAGGGTAAAGCCCTTAAATTTCTTCATACTTATCCCTCCTTTCGATTTAAAAATAATGCTTTCGGACAATTAATCATCCGTATTTAGTATTATTAGGATTACTAAAAGCTGGCTTATGCTGTCAAGAACTTTTTACACTATAAAGACAGATAAATTGCACACGGGAAAAAAGGCCACAAAAGGGGAATTTCCGACTCCTCCATGTCGAATCAAATATGACTTAAAATTTGAACAACAATAGAGATAACAATAAGAGCGCCAAGGATCTTAAACCAGCGTCGGAATGTGGCTTTTATCACCTTTTTTGCGCTGTCATGATCATTCAATCCAAAAATAAAAGCCACCACCAGGGAAAGATACAAAAGAGAAAGAATATTCAAAAGCCCCATTTTCATATTAATATTATGTTTCTTTCTCGCTGGATTCTGAAGAACCGCCCTTGTGACCGGTCTTATAACGATCATAAAAATTCATGATGGAGAAATAATTCATGGCGCCTGAGACAAGGAGATAAAACGCCCCCAACTCGAAAAACGCATGGGGTTGGGAGCCGGAGAAGAATTTAATCCACGTTCCTGCCACAAGACCTTTTGCAGCGAGGGACTGATCCCATAATACGGCGCCCAAACTCAAGAGGCCGGAAACGCCGTTGAAAAGCTGAATGATGAATGTCAAAGAACTGATGATGGAACCCCCGCTGGCATCCAGAACCGGCAAAGAAACGCTGCCTTGTAAAGAGAGCCCCAGGAAAAAGGTGAGTTCGATCATGATAAAAAGGATTATGGCCCGGGCATATTGTTTCCGGCGGAAAAAACCAAAACCCGGCAAGAACCAGCTTCCTATGAGATCAAGCGCCATAAGTTGTATGAAAAATCCAACGCCTTGTTTTATAAAACTTCCCGTTAAATTGTTGTCTTCCTTATGAGTTAACGCCGGGAGGTGTCAATAAAAAAATCGCGATATTGGACCGCGATTTTAAATTCATCCGTATGCATGGCGCGCCAGGAGGGAGTCGAACCCCCGACCTGCGGATTAGAAGTCCGCTGCTCTATCCATCTGAGCTACTGGCGCGCAGGGAAAAATTTTGCCGTGTGAAAATGTCCATTCTGCACGATATTTATTTCTTAAGCTATTTTCCGTTCCCGTCCCTTCTGTCAAGATTATTATACAGTTCTAATCCCCATACGATTTTCTTCTTGAGTCTTGCTCGTTCTTTCTCCATTTAAGAAAAGACTTTTCAGAAGAAAGAAAAGATTGGATATGGAAATAAGGAAAAATTCCATTATTGAGTTAAAGATAGACACCCTGACTTACGGCGGCAGGGGGATGGGCAAATATAACAGCCTGGTGACCTTTGTTCCGCTT
>Ga0315287_10006247_pt1 | contig 11819 bp, 23 predicted proteins | sample YL17G11_0_MG_FD_205037 | JGI IMG/M metagenome (GOLD analysis project Ga0315287, IMG submission 205037) | Sediment microbial communities from Yellowstone Lake, YNP, Wyoming, USA - YL17G11_0 | ecosystem: Environmental > Aquatic > Freshwater > Lake > Sediment | place: USA: Wyoming | collected...
TGGATATTTTCTGTTTTGTTTCTATCGTATGTCTGCATCCAATCTTGGGCGATGGTTTATCCTTCATTGCAAGGGATAACTTTTCTCTGTGTTCAACCGATTTTGGTTTACCCGATAATAAAAATGATATATTTTCTGCATGGCGGCGCCGCAGCCATCCATATACTTTATTATTTATTCTGCTCGAACCCATCATAAATGCAGCATATACAAGCCCGGAGTTCTCCGGATAAATTTTCACTAATAATTGATGAGCAACGTAATGCTCCTCGGGCGTTAATTCTGCTAAATTATCCTCTCTATCGGATCCACCTAAACATCTCGGAATAATATGATGTATTTCGGTATATTCGACAATATTTCGAAATTTTGTACGCTCGATTAGTAAATCATAATGCTTTTGGTAATTCATATCTATTATTTATCACAAATCTCATTATAATATAATTCTAATGAATGTGTCACTTTTCTTCTATACTGATATAAATATGTGTGCATGACATCAAGTTCAAAAGATGCATTTCGTAAAATTGGTTCTATTCTTGAATCAGTAAATTTCCTTAACTCCACAAAATCCATAACAGGAGAATTCACCTTGAGCAAAAATCGCAAAGTGGCGACTAAATCAGCGCCTCAATCTCGTTCATCACGTCAACGTCAAGTTCAGTATGATGATCAACAAACAAATGTTGTCAAATTAGGCAATAGAAATTACAAAAGAGTCGAGATGCTCCCACGTAATACAGCACAGGAAACATATATAGAGGAATTATTAGGAAAAAGAATGGTATTTGCTGTAGGACCGGCAGGTACAGGTAAAACTCTATTAGCTGTTCTTAGAGCTATAAAAGCCCTAAGAGAAGGTGAAGTAACAAAGATTATTCTTACACGCCCGGCGGTTAGCGTAGATGAGAAACATGGATTTTTACCAGGAGACTTAAATGCAAAGATGGAACCATGGACCCGTCCAATTTTTGATGTATTTGAGGAATACTATGGATTACAAGAAACAAAAAGAATGTTAGAAGAAGGCACAATAGAAATTGCGCCACTTGGATTTATGCGCGGCCGCACATTCAAATATGCGTATATAATTGCTGATGAAATGCAAAATGCTACACCGGATCAAACCAAAATGCTTTTAACGCGAATTGGTGAAGGCAGCAGTATGGCCATAACTGGTGATCTGAGGCAACACGATCGCGGGTTTGATCAGAATGGTCTAAAGGATTTCTTAGAACGTTTTGCCATGAATAGAAGAAATACAATGGCTATATGCACATTCAGACGCGAACACATAGAGCGCGATCCGCTCGTTGCAGAAGTATTAGAAATATATGGAGAGGAAGACTAACAGAAAGTCTTTATATTATAATCTTCACAGATTATGTTGTAGATTTCTTCCCACGGTGTTTCATAACTAACTGTGGGGAATAAATCAGTGGTATAATGTGAATTATAGGGATGACTAATCAATATTGATTTTAGCCCGACTTCGAAACCCGCTTCGGCCTGACGCATGTGATCTTCAATCCAGAAATATTCTGTATCTGCCCAACGTGTCAATATATTAGCTTTACTGGCTCCCATTTCTATACAATTAATTTCCTCAAATACGTCGCCAAATAGATCATGTAAATTTATTGTTCTATATTCGTGCGCATCTGGATGACTGCTAATACTGGTAACTACTATAAATTTAAATCCATGATTGGCCAACTTTAATACATATTCAACAGAATCTGCGAACGGTTCTAATTTTTCTATAAACCTACTATTATTAAATTCTTTAACGCTTTCAAGCGCCTGGTGTACACTTATGCCGTGTCTTAGAGCTATACTATAATCAGAATCTGAATTAAAGACTCGCGGGAAACCACGCGATAACATAAATTTATCAAAGCCCTTGTTCCAATTTATGAGACAACCATCGGCGTCTGTTAGGATAATCTTTTCTTTTTTCATTATACTGTGTCAAAGATTGTCTTGGTTCTTACATTGCCAAATTCATCTGTAAAAACTTCAGGGGATGGTTCTTCTGCAACTTGTTCTGTTCTATATGCTGCGTCTAGCTGTTCCATTTGCTTATCATACTTAGAACGAACATATGTTTCGAATTTCTCGTAATCATCCATGCCATAACGAGTACCTGATACCATTTTCCTATTGATATAATCTCCAATGGCAGTGCTCATGCTAATGTGTTTATTTCTAAGTTGATTTACAAACTCAACAGTTTCGGTAACCTCCCATTCGGGTTCGCGACCTTTTATAACCTTATGTTTTAGACTGTTCTTATGTGAAACAACAATAAATATTTTTTCCTTTCTCATACTATATCCTTTGCAATTAATTCTAGCTGGCATAAAGTTGCCGACAGGTTTATTTCAATATCTGCACAACTTGTATGACTTACTAAACCATCACGAATAGCTAATATACACCTATTCTGTTTTATTTCATCGTCACCCCATACTTCTAAATTCTGATACATGAAACGATAGATGTCTTCATATTCTTCGGGTGTTGCTTGTGTACAAATGACCGTGCGTGCTTCCTTATATCTACCAGCCTTGAATAGTGCAATCATATCAATTTTATAATCACTAACAGTTTCACTAGAATCAGGTAGTTGGAGTTTTCCATCAAATGAGTTTGCCTGAACAAGACTAATACCGCGGCGTAGGTCTGGATAAGATGCCTGGACCATTGTATCTATGATATCCATGTCGAATTCAATATTTTCTGCAATCAAAATGTTACATATTCTTAATGTAAATTCATCTCTATCTAGCTTGTCAATGTGCATACGCCCAGTCTCTGTGCGTGACTGAATTGCTGGTATAATTTTGTGTGGGTAATTACATGTAAGAATAAATCTTACAGAGCTTGCATAACGTTCCATTGTGTTGCGCAATACGGCCTGTGCATTTATGCTGAGATAATCTGCCTCGTCTAATAGAATATATTTGATTTCTCCGTAACCCATTGTTTCGGCAAATCGTGTGATACTGTCGCGAATATAATCTACGCCATTATCCTGTGAGGCATTAACTTCTCTTATGTCAAATGGATCAATAGCCAATTCATTTAGCAAAACTTTTGCTAATGTTGTTTTGCCAGTGCCTGGTGCGCCGGACAATAACATGTGCGGCAACGCGCCATCGGCCAACCATTTTTCAATTTGCTTTTTCTGTTTTTGATCTTTAAAGACATAATCTTTAATAGATGTTGGGCGATATTTTTCTGTCCAAAGTTCTTTCACAGCTTAATCCTTATCGTTAACTCTAGTATAACTTAAATGCTAACGAATATCAAGCAAATTCAGAGAAAATTGCCGCCTCCGGATCTTCGTCTGATACAAGCATAACAGACTTGGGCCATTCCACACCCCACAACTGAGTATATGAACCATCAATTTCTCTAATCTTCAGCATTCTTGTCCAACGGCCATTTTCGATCAAAATCCACTGACCTGGAGTAATATCAACAATATCTTCTCCTACAGAATAGACTCTTCCCCAGCGAGGACGAATGCCTTCGCTCTTGCCGTTGTCATCTGGGATAATAATTCCATTGATAACTCTTGAACCACGTTCTAAATCTGTTACCAGGACTTTTCCTTTTAATGCTTTAGCTGCCACTATGTTCCCCTTTGATTTTCGATTTTGTCTTAGCGGGTTTAGTTGGAGACAAGTCCTTCGATCTTTCATCTATTGTATCTTCTTCCATGACAATGTCGCCGCTTGGCAATTCTACCTCTCTGACTTTTATCTGCGCCTCGGGTGGTTTGGGTGATTTGGGTAAATTAAGCGTTTCGGGGGATGTCGGCAGCGGGCCCTTCAACCCTGTATTTACAATAGCCGATTGTACCCTATGATTTTCTCTGGCAAGTTGGTCTGCTGTCTTTGTTACCAAACCACTCTTAATCTGGTCACCCTTTGCGTTTACTCGCATGTTGCCGATTGCTGGTACTCTTTCGTTTTCGCGGCGAATAGAATCCATGTCTAATGTTGCTCCGCGGTACGTGACGTGTCTGCTCATAATAATATATTTCCTATTTTAAATAATCTCTGATATCAAGTTTATATTTCAACGAGTCTACTCTGTGTACACCTATTAGGTAAAGGATGTAAGAAGAAACGCTAGACCCACGACCCACACCCCATATAAATTTATTCTTTCTCATGTAATCTACAAGAAATATAAACAAACGAAGCAACATAATCAAGTCACGTTCTTCATAAAGAGTATATTCTTCATTTACACGATCTATTTCCTGTTGTGTCTTACATTTATCTAATAACCATTCTTTTACATTAATTTGTTGATAGATAATAGGAAAAATCCATTCATCTGCACATTTTTCATGAAAATCATCAAATGTTAATTTTTCTTCTGGTGCCCCTAAAAATGTTATTGTTTCCGACAATAATTCCGATTGATATTTTCGAAATAATTCAATCTCTTCATCGAACACAACATTGAGATGACTTATATTCTTTCCTTGTAATAATAGTTCTCTCAGATTACTGCTAGATAGAATAGCCTGACCATACGAATTAATCGCTAAATTGTCTTTGGTTTCCATTTTTCTACTTGAACAATTCTGGCAGGTTCTTTCACCAGACCAATATGTGTGTCTGACATCTCTATCATCTTTCTCTCAAATTCGTCCATTGGATCAGAAATGTCTTTGAATAATTCTTCATCTGTAATTTTAACATCTGCCGGCCTAATAAATTCAAAACAAAAACCATCATTTCTTGACCACCACGGTATCTCGTCTCGGGCAATTCCTTCTGGATAGTATTCTGTTGTTGTTATAGGTAATCCATAGATACCGTCTTGAGAATCAAAAGTATATTGAATAGAGGTATCACTGCCACTTAAATGAATTTCACCGATTGATAATTCATCGCCGGCCAACACACTAAGTTTTGAATGAAGTAATTGAATAATAATATCGTCGCCCGGATTCCCCGGACAATACATCATAATATTGGAAGATAAATTTGCAATATACAAATCATCTTCTTTATTCACGTCTACCATAATGGTATTAGGCAAATTTGTATCAAGCCAAAAATAAAGTCGTTGATAGGCAATACCTGCCTTGAACTCTGATTCCTGTTGTGTCCTGCCCTTTCTTCCTTGTGCTATTAGATTTATAGTTAACGCCCAGTCAACCGGAGTAAGTGAACACTCCCGTAACCTGATTCCCGTAAATACATATTCGAGAGTCATGTAACTTCTGATGACTTGTTTGCCTCGCTTCATCATAGTTATATTCCTTAATCTTCTAATTTGCCTAACTCAATAGGTTCATTTGCTTTTGGAAATTTTCTTTTAAATTCATCATCCATCATTTTTTGCATACGGTTATTTCGTTCATCCTCGAGAGATTGAATTACTTCTTTTATACTTAGGACGGCAGGATTATGGCCTAGCACAACTTGATTATTCATATACAGGTAGGCCTTGCCTAACTTTTCGATAATTTCTTCATCCGTTAATTTACCTACATCTAAAAATGGGTGCATATACGCCTTTATTGTTCTATATTTATGTCGACCTCAGAACATCTTACTAATTGTTGATATAGCATCATTTTCTTTTCTTAAGAATTTAGTCAAAGCTACATAATATTTTTTAGCATATTCGTGGTCGTAGAATACGGCGACATAATCAAAATCTTTAGTTAGAGGAATCAGTCCAGTTGCTCGTATACTGAAAATCGATGATGCATTATGTTGTTCACTTGAACAGATGAAGACTCTACGAGTTTGATGGGAATTCGTTATTGTTTGAATATCATCTTCGGTCAAAATATCTTCTGGTTCTATGGGAGACACACGCGGGCCCGTCATTGTCATTATGGGTTTCTTTATAATGTGTAAACGAGCCTCTTCATAATCGTAGGAATTTTTACGATATTGTATTGGACGTAAAGATCCAGGTTCTATTATATAGATTGTACCATCTTTTAGATCTAATAACTGTTCTATAAACTCAAGGCGGCAGGGCCAGATGAAATTAGGATCATTTACATCGGCCCAGGGCTGCACTGAATTAAGTAATTTAGCGTTATTTTTATAATACGCTATTTCTTCAGGAGAACTTTTTAGGTATTTAAAGTCTCGAAACTCTTCTGTGTATAAATTAGGGTTCATCCGTTTCTACTACCTCGTGGATAGTGAACCAGCATGCCGGCCACATCTTCACATGAATGGCTTTTGTGCTAATGGAGAGTCTAAATTGCAACGCATCTAACTCATTCTCGAAGCAGAGATAACCCCTCGGCATATGTGTCGTTTCATTGAATGACGAATGGCTTATTCCGTTGAATACTATTGTGGGTGAAAAGTCGCCAGCCTTCATTCCGACAAATTCATATCTGAGTTCAGAATAACCCCAGGTACCTTCAATTAGTCTATAGGCACTACGAATTATTTTTCTAAAAGCAGCTTCGGCTTCAATTATACTAGCGTCTTCATAATCTAACCTAACTACATGTGGATTAGGAAAGAAGATTTTAGTCCGGGTACGAAGACGCTTCGATGTCATATGTAATCATGGTGAAGTCTGTGAAATGTGGTCATGTCATCTTTTTCAGAAAAACGAATAACTACAAACTGACCCAAGTCGAGTTCGGCATACAGGCCTTTTATCTTCTTGTATCCTTTCTGAAACTCATCAAGTCGTCGGTAATATGTAGTAGGATGTAGACGCACTGACATCCAATCAGCAGTATAACTATCAACTGTGACCGTATCACCGATAATACATTTTCCTTGCTGTTTCATCAATTTCCCCCGTTAATTCTATGCCACCTCATATCTATGGCCTGTGCTATTTGTTGAAAAGAGTCACCGCCACCTATCTTTTCAGCTATTAATTTAGTGGAAATTTCATATTCTTTTCCTGATATAGTTCTAATGCTAAAACATAAATCGTCCTTAAGTTTGTTTACTAATTCATCCTCTGAATCTCTACCAAAGGTAAAGGATTCGACAAACTTAAGGAGAACCTTAGCTCCGCAAGTAGTATAAATTACGACTGGGTTATATTCCACTATAGCAGGCTTAGGTACAGCGAAGAGGACGGATCAAAATCCTCACGGAAGATGTAGACCTTCGGACTGATCGTCTTGCCATTCTTCAAGGTCTTCAGGACACGACCTTCCATGGTCCACTTGTCCTGTCCCTTGCCGACGTTTGTATTCAGCCAGTTCACTAGCTTATAGAAATGTTCACGATCACGAATCGTAACGCGGAAGGTATGAGCTGCGTTCTTTTCCTTCAAGTTCACGGGAGGAACGGAGGGAGCTTTTTGCTTGTTCATATTACACTTTCTTTGGTAGTTGAGCCTATATTTTATGCTAACTTGTCAACCGTGTCAACTGGATTTAATAAATCTAATTCAATTAATTCCACATTGGCTTCTATGGCATATTTTCTTACTCTATCAAACGCTGTGCCCCACCGGGTTAGTTGTTCTTCGGTTGGTATCGGTGCTACAAATCTTGTAATTCCTGCCTGCAACATATAAACAAAACATCGATCACACGAAATAAACGGGTATGTATAGAGTGTAGTTCCCTGCACACTTTCCTTAGCAAACAGAAGTGCGTTCATTTCACAATGAACAATCCTGCTATATTTTTCTTCGCGGTCGGCATATACTTCCTCTATATCTTCCATTCTTATAGGAAACCCGTTGAATCCAGTTGAAATAATTCTCTTCCCAGATGCAATAACCGCACCAGTTTTAGTGCTCGGATCTTTTGACCAGGTGGAAACAAGTTTTGCTAGTTCCGTGAATCTTAAATCCCATTTTAATTGATTTTGTATATCCATCATCTTGATAGACTTTCACGTGTTATAATTTGTGCAATTTCCTCGCCTAAGTCTTCCTTATCTGTAACAATATACAGACTTGAGTTATGCCTATCCCTTTGCTGATCATATGTAGAAAATTGAATTACCTTGCCACCAATCGCACTATATACAATAAAATTCATTCCATTGTTTCTGTCGTTGATTGACGCGCCGCTGGCGGCGCCGATCGATTTATTGCCGTTTGTGGGATAAGTTTTCGCCTCCTGGGTATCGTTTGAATTATCCGCCATTATCCAACGTAAAAATCTTCTAAATAGTTTTCTCATCATAGTCCCATGTTAATTTAAAAATAATAAAATCGCCCTCGTCTTTGAATGCGTATATGTTATCATGAGCATACCACTCATGATACATATCTCCAACCATATTTTCACACCACCTATCAATTACGTTAAGTTGTTTATGATTGACCGTAATCTGATATGGCCATATTTCTTTTTTTAAATGTCTCACATCCAAGTCAATTTAAACAGTGTTGCATCTTCATCATCACAAATAAGAACAGTATACATTGGATCTCCAGAATTGAATCTAGAAATGCAATCATATTTGCCCTTCATATTCTTTTTCATCCATTTTTCAAATTTTTTATCATCTGCTGGATATACCCAACAATGCCATCCTATAAGTTCTGCATCGAATTCACGTGTTGCTTTATATCTCGCCTGTAATACAAGAGGAATATCCCTCCAACCATTATTATACTTCCAATAGAATACTTCGGTTTTGATCCTCATCTAAAACTTCAATTTAAAAATTACCGCATCTTCTTTGTTGAGAAAAGTAAACCTTGCTATTAGGTCAACGTGTCCAGCTGAATCACTCACATCTGTACATGAGAACATTTTTAATTCTAAACCCTCTTCATTACAGTAGTCAAGCATATCATCCAATTCATCATTGGTCGGATCACAAACATAAACATCAATTGTAGAATCTACGGCCACGTAAGCTCAAATAAAGTAGCTTGTTCTTTATCGGCAAAATCAATTGCCAATAGATCTATTTTATGTATTCTCCAATTCCAATCAACACCTTGTTTACCAATATGTTCTTCCATCCAAGATCTGTAATGATGATTTGGTTCGGGATCTTTATTGCGCATGAATGGACGAATAGCTGTGTGAACTACAATCATATTACTTATTATCGGATCACCTTTAAATAATATATATTCATAATCAACATACCTACTCTTTAGTATATGAAAGAGAGAATTTGTTGGCTTAGCCATCGGTTGCACGCTGATAATTATATCAGCTATAGTTATCCATCCTATATTTCGTATCACCGGAATAACTATTTTCTGAAAATCAGACATCGTTGGGATATCTATTTTCCATATACCATGCATCAAACTTACCATCGGGATGTCGATTTTCCAGTTTGACAATATTATCAGCAATGATTTGATTAGGATCGACATCGAGTGCTCGACATGCATTAGTCCAGTACCAGATTATATCGCCAAGTTCCTTACACATGTGCTGATGCACTTCTGCCGTTACATCCTTACCATGAAACATAACTTTCTTGACTATTTCAGAAAACTCACCTGCCTCACCACACAATCCCATGGCACTAACAATCAATAACGGAACCTGTACATCTGGACCATGCTTGCCATCACCCTCATAGTTGGCATCGATATAATCTAGTCGATCCATAAACGTAGTTAAATCACCACTTGCCTTGCTTGTAAGGCTCTCTACAAATTCTGAATATCTATTTAGATCAATTTTCTTAGTTGATTCGGTCATTTATGTTTCCTAATTTAAATGTATGTTTCGGTTCTTACGTGTTTTAATATTTTATAGAATTTTGCAAAATTATTAATATCGTACATAGGATCATCTCGCCCAGACCAATTTCTTTCACTGGTCAGCACAATATTATCTTCACCATTTTTAATTGATTCAATTTGGCATACTTGAAAGGAAGTGTGTGAACACCCCATTATACCACGAGCAAAGGGAAAGTTTATTAAATATTTTATACCTACATCATTCTCAACAATTAACATACCAAAATCAGATCTTGAAAGACCGTCTCTAAATATTGCTATTGCCTCTATTGGACTGATTTCTTCGTATGTTAATTTTACACTAGCTTCAGCATGTCGAGATACATGGTTAATTCTGCCATACGATCCATAGTAACCTTGTGACATTTTTTCTGTGTTTGTAAAAAATGAATTACCCAACGATATTGCCTTGTTCATATCTTCTATAGCATCTTCCCTAGACATCGGTATATCAATCTTATCAATTACTTTTAATATTTTTAGATTTGTTTGATAATGATATTTTCCATCTTCTACCTTGATAACCTGCCTACGAAGATAAGATCGTATTTTATTGCCCGATTTCTTAGATGAAGAATATTGATCGAGCGCACCATATAAAGATGCCACACCCATATATGTTCCGACTAGTTTATTCTGAAGCAGTACAGTATCACCAATCTGCACATCCTTCATACTTACCTTACCCTCGATAAGTTCTGTATTCTCGACCGCACTAATATAATCATTAGAACTTACGGGAACTAGTGTCATTTTAGTTTCAGTATTTTCTCTTGCCCATACACATCTCTCTTGTATAAGACCTTCTGTTATACCTGTGACATGCAAAATATCTTCTAAATTCTTATTAGAGATTCTTACTAAAAACCCTCTGGGATCGATTATAAGCCATGTTTGGTCAATCGATCCCCAGTTTTTCCTATCTGCTTTTAGTAGAGTAAAACCAGGTAAAGGTATATTTTCATATTCTTTTATAGTTGGATATTTTTTAGTAACATTTTCCATCCTCCTTTTCTCGTTTGCAGATTCACCAATAGGTATAATCTCTGCTTCCGGTAGTTGATGTACTTTACTAGTTGAATTCCATCCCGAATATATATTTCGTGAAATATTGAGCATTTATTATTTTGATAATTTTAGTAGAATTTGATATTCATCGTATGCACGTTGAAGCGTAGGATTATTATGTCGTAGGTATTCTTCTTTCCTGATGTCATGCAGATGAATCATGTCATCCATAAAATTATTGAATCCACTATGATGAAAATCTACGGTAAGAGTTATTGTAGTCTTACCTGCCACCATCTGTTGCTGCATAGCAGTACCTATGCAATCTATCATAAAAGGATTATTTCTAACTTCAAAATTGGGATATGCTCCATATCTGCTGGTGAATATCTCATAAGCCTTGCCATTTCTAGATTCGGTAATATTAGTCATAACAGACCTTCCATACATTTATATACCGAATCCAAATTGCATCTTAAACATAGTTGCATCAGTAGCATCTTCGAATCCAAATTTATTGCCGCCCAGCATTGTCCAACGACCCTCTAAATGTTCGACACACCAGATAACAATACCCTTTTCAGCGATCTCATGGTATGGAATATTCAGATTTGTGAATGTCCACGATGTGTCTTTATCCCGAATTAATTCGTTCATAGGCACATACATATTCTTATCCATACTACTCACCTTATCGCTAATATACGCAAATTGTAACACATTTAGCATGTTGTGTCAAACATACATATTAGAAAACGGACTAAAGTCCGTTTTCTATCTATTATAGGGTTCCCATTTCTCTCGAGTTTGTGTCAACCTATCTGCCACAATAAACATAGATATTGGATTATGACCTAATCCTAAATGACTTGCGCCGAGCACTTCTACATTCTCACATTGTGGGCCTTCATCCTCTATCGAACATTTCCAATACACCACTCCATCGGTCTTACTATAGATAGAAGTAAATGGAACAGGCGGCGCTTTTTGAATTCCCATTATTATGGATGGATCTTTATGACTTTTATCTCTACTCAAGAATTCATAAAATCTGGTGGCGCGAGTTCCTTCGGAAATAGACTTAAACGGCGTACCCAATGTAATTA
>Ga0315287_10006248_pt1 | contig 11818 bp, 8 predicted proteins | sample YL17G11_0_MG_FD_205037 | JGI IMG/M metagenome (GOLD analysis project Ga0315287, IMG submission 205037) | Sediment microbial communities from Yellowstone Lake, YNP, Wyoming, USA - YL17G11_0 | ecosystem: Environmental > Aquatic > Freshwater > Lake > Sediment | place: USA: Wyoming | collected...
AACCTCCCCCCCCCCCCCCCCCCCCTTCTCATCTCACCTCACCTCACCTTCCCCAGCTCCTCCGCCGACCGCCCTCGCCCCCAACCGGGACCGGTACCATGTCATCGAGCTCTGGGGGTGCGAACTGCTGGTCGGGTCCACGCCCGACGGCCGCCTGGACGTGGGCGACGCGTACGTGCGGGATGCCGCGTCCGGCTTGTATGCCCGCCCGGGCGGGGAGCCCGGGTCTGGCGAGGCCGCCTCCGCCCTGGGCCGGGCCTGGGGCGGCCCGCGGCCGGCCATCGTCGTCCCCTGGGAGACAACCTACTTTGGGGACGCCCTCTACAAGAAAGCCGGGTGGACCCGAACGGAGCGCGTCTTCTTAATCCCCGCCCGTGACCAGGCTGGTGGGAGCAGCAGCAGCGGCAGCAGCAGTGACGCGTCGCCCTCCTCGCGCCCGCCCCTCGACTTCACCGCCGTCGCCCGCTTTGACGCAGGCACGCGGGTCCTGGAACTGGCGACCGTGAAGCGGGAGGCGCCCGCGGATGCGGACCCGGCGGAGCTGTCACTGCGCATTAGGTAAAAGGATTAAAAAACAAAAAAAGGGGGGGGGGGACAAAGAGATAAATGGGAGATGAAAAGGGTGGGCACTAACGCCCCGCCGCACCTCTGCACTCACGCGCTCTCCCCCCCACCCACACCACCCACACCACACACACAACAGATCTGAAGGCCTCATACTGGTGGAGACGGAAGCCCTGCCCTCGCCCAACGACCTCGTCGGCCAGGTCAGCCAGGTCGGCCAGGAGGGCTTTTGAATGTTTTCCCTCACACACACACACACACACACCACACCATTTTCCCAATTTATCCCCTGCACCGTGATGATGATGCCCAGGTTAAGGTGGTCGGACTGCTGTGTGGGGAGGGGCCGGAGAGGGAGGCAGGCGAAACAAACACGGCGGCGCGCGCGGTGCGGTGCGAGGGATAGGGGTGCGGGGGGGTGTTTGGGGGGGGGGGAACAGAGAGAGGGTGATTGTGAAAAAGCTGGACTGAGAGCAACCACAACGACCCACCGACCAGCACCCCGCCCTGACCCCACGCCGTCGCACACGTGACAGTGTAAGAAGCCAAAGCCCCTCCCCAGCCCCCGTATCTTTCAACCCCGCCCACCGGGCAGCCGCACTCCGGACAGCGCCCGCTCCAGGCCCAGCCCCAGCACCGCGCGCACCGCGTCGGCCCCGTCCTCCACCGCCCGCTCCACGTCCTCTCGCTCGCCCGGCCCAAAGTCTTGGAGCACGTATGCGACGACGGGGATGTGGTCGGGCGGGCGGCCAACACCTGTGAAGAATGAAAGAAGAAAAGGGATGATTGAGTAGGAGAGGGGTGGCGTGTGTGGGTGAGAGATATCGACCAACATCCATCCCATCCCACCCCATCTCCCATCCCATCCCCCCCCGGCCTGGGCCCCCAGGACGCGGCCAAGGCTGTTTCCGCCGCCCAGATGGGCAGCCTGGCCAAAGCCGGCGCGGCCGCCCCCATTGCCAACAGAAGACAAACGTACCAACCCGCACACGCACAAAGTCTTTCGTCCCACCGAAATGCTGGATCAGGGAGCGGACGCCATTGTGCCCGCCATGGCCGCCCCCCGCCCGCAGGCGAATCTTGGAGACGGCCGTGTCCATGTCGTCATAACAGGCGATGACGCGGGACGGCGGCACCCTGTAAAATTTGGCCAGCCCGCCGACGGCTTCGCCTGACACGTTCATGAAGGTCAGGGGTTTCACTAGCAAAACCCGCACACCCTCCAGCGTCCCCCGCCCCACCGCCGCATTGCACTGGGCCCGGTCAAGGGCGCACCCCGCCTGGGCGGCCAAGCGGTCCACCACCCGCCACCCGACGTTGTGGCGGGTGCGCTCGTACTTGGGCCCCGGGTTGCCCAGCCCCACGATGAGCCACAGGCCGCCATCGGCTGCGTCTGCGGCAGCGGCTGCCGGGTCGACCGCACGGAGGGGGGGGCCGCGCCGGCGCAGGGAGGACAGGGCGGCGCCCATGATGCTATGAGGTGGTGGTGAGGGTGGGGCGAGCGGTGGGGCGTGGCCGACGGCAAGGTGCGAACAAGGGACAGAGAGCCGCTGCAAAGCGCCGCCTCGATTCAGCAGGCCTGGCCGCATGTGCTGGCAGAGCAGAGCAGATGCACAAACACGCGCACGCTGGCTGTCCGGCCCGCGTGCGTCGTGAGAAAAAAAAATGAGACTGTGCCGATTGTCTCGCTCTTTCAGCCACCCCTTTTTCCATCATGTCAAATTTCAATCACGCCACGCGCTGTCTCCACCCCCGCTAGCATCACTCCGCGCCCGGGACGACGACCCATGCTGCTGCTGCTGCTGCTGTGTGGCCTGCCCCCCCCCGCTACCATTATTCTCAGCCAGCATCATCAGCGGCGAGTCCCGGGCCAGGGCAGCGGCTGTTGTTGCACTTGCTGGAGGAATGATGCTCCCTGCCTCGACGGCCGCCCGGTGGAGGCGGCGGGCCTCATCCAGCGGGTCCTCTGGCTCTCCATCACCGCCATCGTCTGCCATGCGCGCCGGTGGCGAAGGCACGGGCGCCCGCCCAAACGCGCCCGCCCCACCGGCGGCCAGGGGTGTTTCCGGCACAGGCTCGCGCGTGGGCAAAGGCTGTAGCCCGGACGCGGCGATGGGCGCGGCGGGCGTGGCGGCTTGACCGCGCGATTGACCAATCAACGTCAAATCTTCGCGGCGTGGGGGCAGGCAGTGAGTGGGCGCGGTCGCCGGCCCGCGCGTTGCCTGGGCGACTAGCAGGCGGGCAGCCAGGAGGTCTGATGTGGCGGGGCCGCCACCCCCGCCCTCAGAAGGGCGCGGCGAGTCCATGCCACCCACCACCAGCGCCCGTTCACTCCCCTCAGCTGCCATGTGCGTGTCCACCGTAGGAGCCGCCATGCCGCCGGCAGCGGTTTGGGGTGCCAGGCGGCTCAGGGAAGAGGCAGACGTGTTGAGGCGGACGGCTGGAGGCGTGCTTGTTGTGGGCGGCGGCGGCGTTGCCTGTGCTTCCTCCACTCCAACCGCCGCCACGCGCAGGGGGCGCAGCAAGGGCGGCGGTGCGTCGGCTGTCATCGCCGCAGCATCCGGCACAGCCGTCGTGTCCCGCGCGCTGTCGGACCGGCCCAGGTCGGCCGGAGGGAGGGCAGGTCGGGGTTGGTGTGGTTCGGCTGGCGCGTCCAAGTCGGCCGCCGAGTCGGTGCGGGCGCGGGTTGGGGAGGACGGCCTTGAGGGCCGGGCGCCGCTTTCAGCCGCCGGCGCGCGGTGGCCGAACAACAGCCGCGCCAGCAGGTGGCGAAGGCCGGCCGTGCCGGGCGGCCGGGCGGCAGGAGCGGGCGGGTTGGTCGCCATCGCTCGCGACGTCTTCTATCTCTACCAACGCACACGCACTGCCCTCTTCCCACGCAGCTGTGTTTATGCGGCAGCGATTAAGCGAGGCTTTCAGCGCGCGTGCTGGTTGGCCGGTAACCTGCCCCCCCCCTGACGCTGCCGTGATTTTGAGAGAAGTGACAGGAAGAAAGCATTATTTTCTCTTCTTCCCTCTCTTCAGTCTCGAGTTCCCCTTGCCCTTCTCCTCGCGCACGCCTCAACCCTCCCAAAACAAACAACCCGTCGCCCGCCATGCAGACGACCAGCAGCCTGCGGTCCCAGGTGAGAGCATGCGGATGCGAGGAGGGCCTGCGAGGAGTGGAGGGGGCGCGTGCTAAGGGAGACGACGCTGGTGGCTAGGTGGTCTCCAGCACCCGCGCTGAGAATTGCTTCTCCTTCCTCCGGCGAGGAGCTTGGACGCGCCACACCCCGCGTCCCGCCCACCCAGCCCAGGGGCGGCCAAATACATGTTCTACCCGTCTACCCGTGTGGCCTGTGTCGCGGGGCGCGCTTCCACTTTGCATCGCTCCCTTCATATATGCTGCGCTTCTGGACTCCAGTTGTTTTCCACTCACCATCTCTCCTCTCCTCTTCACAACGCAGGCGGCCTCCCGCTCCGCCTTTACGGGCGTTGCGACGACCAAGGCCCGCCGCGGCCGGGTTGGCATGGTGAGTTGAAAATTGGAAAGGGCGGCGTATGGCGTGGCGTGAAGAAGGAAGCTTAGAGTGCGCGGAAACTCTTCCCCAGCGCCGCCGTCGGTCTACCACGGGCCGTCGCAAAAAAGAGGGCGCCCCTTTTGCGCCCTCAGCTTCGTGACGGGACCGCTTGATCGCCCGCTTGGACCCCAAGCCTAGCTAGGCCATTCATTTAGCCAGCCCCGGGCGGGATGTCAAGGCAAATCGCCCTCTCTGCTCCCCACCAGGGCGTGGCGGCGGAGGGACACTCGCTGGCCGCCGCATGCTTCGTCTCTATCTCTCTCACCTCTTCCTTCCTTTCATCCACTCCAGACCCCGGCCCGCGCGGAAGCCAAGGAGATTGTCTTTGACAACGAGTCCCGCAAGCGCATGCAGGACGGCATCAACAAGCTAGCGGACGCTGTGGGCGTCACCCTGGGGCCTCGCGGTGAGTGCGAAAAAGACGCGACGCGACGGGCAGCGACCTCAGCCGCCGCCGGCGGCCTCGACGTAGACGCGAAAACCCTCTCACCCCTTCTCTCTCTCTCTCTCATCCCCTCTCCTCACTCTCTTCCCATCCCATCCAGGCCGCAACGTCGTCCTGGAACAGTCCTACGGCGTCCCCCAGGTCATCAATGACGGCGTCTCCATCGCCCGGGCCATCGAGCTGGAGGACCCCGTCGAAAACGCGGGCGCCCAGCTGATCAAAGAAGTGGCCGGCCGGACCAACGACGCGGCGGGCGACGGGACGACGACCGCGTCCGTCCTGGCCCGCGAGATGATCCACTTTGGCCTGCAGGTCGTCACCGCGGGCGCCAACCCGGTGTCCGTCAAGAAGGGCATCGACAAGACGTGCGACTTCCTGGTCGGCAAGCTGCGTGGCCTGGCCAAGCCCGTCCAGGGGTCGGCCGACATCCGGTCGGTCGCCACCATCTCCGCCGGCAATGACGAGGCCATCGGCGACCTGATCGCAGAAGCCCTGGAGACGGTCGGCGCGGACGGCGTGCTGACCATCGAGTCCTCCAACGGCCTGGAGACGACGGTGGAGGTCCAGGAGGGCATGCAGATTGACCGGGGGTACGCGTCCCCGCAGTTCGTGACCAACCAGGAGAAGCTCCTGGTCGAGTTTGACAGCCCGCGCATCCTGATCACGGACCACAAGATCGAGACGATCAAGGAGATTCTGCCCCTGCTGGAGCAGGTCACCCGGGTGAACCAGCCCCTGCTCATCATCGCGGAGGACGTGGTGGGCGAGGCGCTCGCGACCCTGGTCGTCAACAAGCTGCGTGGCATTGTCTCCGTGTGTGCCGTCAAGGCGCCCGGCTTCGGCGAGCGCCGCAAGTCCCTGCTCCAGGACATTGCCATCGTGACAGGTGCCGAGTTCGTGGCCAAGGACCTGGGCATGAAGGTGGAGACGACGACGCTGGACCAGCTGGGCGTGGCGCGCAAGGTCACGTGCGGCAACGTGTGGACCACCATCATCGCGGACGCCGCCAACAAGGAGGAGATCGACCTGCGCGTCGCCCAGATCAAGAAGGAGCTGGCCGAGACGGACTCCGTGTACGACACGGAGAAGCTGTCGGAGCGGGTGGCCAAGCTGGCGGGCGGGGTGGCGGTCATCAAGGTCGGCGCTGCGACCGAGACGGAGCTGGAGGACCGCAAGCTGCGGGTGGAGGACGCCAAGAACGCGACCTTTGCGGCCGTGGAGGAGGGGATTGTGCCCGGCGGTGGGGCTGCCCTGCTCCACCTGTCCGAGCTCATCCCGGAGTTCAAGAGCACGCTGACCGACCCGGAGGAGAAGCTGGGCGCGGACATTGTGATGAAGGCCCTGAAAGCGCCGGCCCGCCTGATTGCCAACAACGCGGGCATGGAGGGCGACGTCATCATCGAGAAGCTGGTCGGCACCTCCTTCGAGACGGGCTACAACGCGATGACGAACAAGGTGGAGGACCTGATCAAGGCGGGCGTGCTGGACCCGGCCAAGGTGACCCGGTCGGGGTTGACCAACGCATGCGGGATTGCGGGCATCATGCTGACGACCCAGGCGGTCATGGTGGAGAAGGTGCGGCCTCGTGGGGGTCGGGGTGGTGGGGGCGCGTCCGACATGGGGTACTCGCCGTCCGGCATGCCGGCGGGCATGACGATTTGAAATGGAGGCGAGCGAGAGAGACGGCTGAGGCGTGTGGGCGTGTGAATGATGGGAGAGCGGGTGCATGCATGAGTTCTTTTGTGTGTGTGTGTGTGTGTGTGTGTTTGGCTGTGGAGGGCGACTTGAGCGCACGGCTGTAAAGAACAAACGCGTTCAGCCCTCCTGCCACAAATCCCCCGCTCTTTACTCTCGTACTGGCCGTAGTGTGCATGTGTGTGCGTCGTGCTTGCGAAGAGCCGAAACGGGAGAGGAAACACAACCTCTCACCCCCTCCTCCCACCTGTCACCACCCGCCCATTGAGCGGGCCGTCCCTCTCCTCCATGTCCATTCCGTCTGCCACTTCTTCCTCCTCCACGTCATCCTCCGACCCGGACGTGGACGGCAGCACCGCATCCCCGTGACTGCCCACCTCGGGCGGTGGGTCGGGCGTGATCGCGTTGCGCCGCCGCCCGGCGAGCGGGGTCGCCGCCAGGATGGCGGCGGCAGCGGTCGTGGTGGTGGCAGCAGCCAATAAGATACTGCCACCCTCACCGCCGGTCGCCATCCCTTCCTCATCGTCTGGGGCGACGAGGAGCTCCCTGAAATCGTGCGGTGTGGGAACCAGGAAGTGACACCAGTTGCGGGCCCGGGCTAGGGCGAGCAGGCCTTGCAGGGCCAGGCCCGTCAGGACCGCGCCCGCCGTCCAGCCCAGCAGGCGCCAGTTGCGCTCGATGATGGGCAGGAGGAGCAGGCCGACCAACAGAATGGTCGCCGGCGTCAGCATGAGCACGCACCCGACCGTCCCCAGTGGCACCCGGAAGGGGCGGGCCAGGCGTGGGGCGCGGACGCGCAGCGTGATGAAGGCCCCAAACTCCAACAGTTCGGCCAGGCAGTAGACAAAGTTGAGGAGGTCGACGATCTCCAGGAAGGAGAGCGGGGCCAGGAGGAGGACGCCCGAGGCGGACAGGGCGATGGCCAGGCCGGGCGTCCCATGCTTGGACCGCGCGGCCAGGCGGGCGGGCAGGAAGCCGCGCTGGGCCATGCCCAGCAACAGGAATGAGTCGGACGACATTTCCGCCTCAAACTGGCCGGCAGCCGAGACGGCCGCCGCTGCGACGACCGCGCCCGCCAACCACTTGCCGCCCACGGCCCGGCCAACCTCCGCAAAGTAGCCCAGGGACCAGGCGTCGCCGCCAGGGTTGGACGACGGGGGTAGCACGCCCGTGCCGGCGAGGAGGGGCAGCAGGTACATGGACACGACCAAACAGACTGCCGTGCCGAGCGCGCGGGGGAAGGTGCGCCCCGGGTGGGCCACCTCGCCCGCCAGCGTGGAGATCGAGTCCCAGTAGTTGAGGTTCCAAAACATGACGTTAAAGAACGCGCCCCACCGGACCGAGGCCCAGGGCACGTGGACTCCCCAATTGGAGGGCTGGACGTGCGGGGCGGCCGCCCCGACCAGGGCCAGGAAAGGCGCGATAATGGCGATGGTGGCGACGACCGCGACCTTGCCCACCACGCCCAGTCCCCGGTAATTGATGTAGGCACCGCTCAGCGAGAGGGCGATAGTGAGAAGCGGGCGGCGCCAGCCCGCCAGGGAGCCCGGCGAGGCCGCTTCGACGTAGGATGCAAACAAAACAGGGTACACTGCATTGTCTGCCACGCCGCTCGCCCAGGACCACCAGCCTTCTTGGAAACCAAGGCCGGGCCCGAAGGCGGCGGTGACCCAAGCCACGAAGCCCGCATCCTCGGGGAAAGCCGTCGCCAGCTCGGCGGTGATCAGGGCTTCCGGGACGGACCATAGCAGGGGCAGGACGGCAAAGCCGATGATGGCTGGCAGCGGGCCCGCCGCCCCCACCGCGTCCTCGATGCCGAATGGCCCGCCCGAAACTTCGTAGAAAATGAGGGCAACCAGCGGCCAGAAGGTGAGGGGCTTGACCCGGTGGTGGTGGGTGTGCGGGGTGCCGCCCTCGCGGTGGCGGGCCGACCCAAACGCGCCGCCTGACCCGCGCCGGGCTGAGCTGCCGAGGGCGGGCGTGCCGGCGGCCGGGTGTGCTCGCGCCGTCGCACTGAGCATGGGGGCGGACAGGCCGGCCCCGCCGGTGTTGATGGAGGGCAGGGTGGGTGGCGGGCCGGCGTCCGCGCCGGAGGCGGGGCGGCGGGCGGCTCCTAAATAAATGGGAAGTGATGTGTGTGGGGTGGGGGTGGGGGTGGGGGGGGCAAGGTTGAGCGCGAGAACCTAGCCGCCGGAAGTGCGTGGGGACCCCCCACCTTGAAGAGCTCGTGCTGCCAGACACCTCCCATCCCCGCCTGACACCCACGCCTGCATAACCTTTGCGCATCCGCTTTCATTACCTGTCGGCATCAGTCCCTCGACCTCGAACGAGGCCGGCCGGACGAGGGTTGTGGGTGCGCCGACGCCGAAGCCCGATGCCGCTCGGTCGCCCACAAAGGGCGACGAGACTGGGAAGCCGCTGCCGCCGCCTTTTGTTCCTGGTGGTCCAGAAGTCAAACCAGCCAGTGCCAAAGGTCCAGAAGTCAAACCAGCCAGCGCCGGAGAGAGGATGGGGCGAGAGAAGGGTGGGGTAGGGCGGCACACGGAGTTACGCGTCGGAAAAACAAAAAAATGCACAGTCTGACTTGCATCATCTCAACCTTGCCCTCTCACACGGCCCTGACACACGGACAGTGAACGTGCCGCTCCGCGTGCTTCATCGTGTGACTCTTCTGTGCTACAACTAAGACTCTCATTCTCTCATTTCTTCCGCCCGGCCACCTCCGCGACGGCCCCGGCCGCGGCGATCCCACCCTCCAGGGCCGCAACCACAGCGCGCGCCGCCGCACCTGGGTCTCCCGCGGCCGCCGAGAACTCCACAAGCCCCGGTTGGGCAGCAATGATGGAGGCAGCCACCTTCTTAGCAGCCGCCCCGCCCCACCAGGCCGCTTTGGGAGCGCGCGCCACGCCTTCCAGCGTCCGCAACGCCTCTGTAGCCGCACCTGCCAACCCGCCTGCTCGCTCACCCCAGGCCCCTGCGAACACGCCAGCCAGCCAGGCGATGCGGGCGACGCCCAGGGCGGGGCCGGTGGCTGACCCGAGCGCCAGCCCAGGGGCCGCCATGGCGGCGGCCAGGGCAGGACCGGTGGAGGCAGCGCCGGCTTCCAGAGCAGACGCGGCCGCGCCTAGAAGAGCAGCCTCTCCCCCACCTCCCCCGGCCACGGCAGCTGCCGCCCGCCACAGGGTGGTCGCTGCGGCCGTGTCTGGCGAGACAGTAGCAGCAGAAACTGCATTGACAAGGCTCGCCTCCCAGGCGGTCACCATCTCAGCCAGGCCGCTAGCATCCCCCTCAATCACGCCCACCACCAGGCGAGGCAGCAGCCACGCCCGCACGACCGCCCCCCGCCTCCCTTCCCGCCACGCGACCGCGCCCGGGTGGGGTGAGCGGGACCCGCCCGACCGGGCCCACCACTGGGCAGCAAAGGGGAGTGCAGCAGGGGCAGTGCCGCCGGCGCTGCCCCTTGCTGCCCACCAGGCGGCGACCTCGCAGCCTGAGCAGGATTCAAGGGGAGGCGGGAACCAGGCGGGGCGGTCGCGCAGGTCTTCTGAGAACGTCAGGCGGGCCGCGAGCGGCCCCAGGGAGGCGGGCGGGGCGGTCGACAGCGGCGGCGTCCCGTCCGGACACGCCGCATCCAGGTCGGCCAGCGCAGCCTTGGCGGCGGATGCCAGGGCAGAGGCATCACCAAATGCATCCACCCCCCACACCCGCCACCCCGCCCCTCGCCCCGCCGCGACCGCTCGGGCGTGCGACCGCCCCAGGCGCCGGGCAAAGGCCGCCAGGTCGACAGCCGTGCCCCAGTTGCCGCCATCACAGGCGGCCTTGATGGCCCCGCCCACCTCGGGCCGGGCGGTCGCGTGGAAGGTGGACGTGAGAGCAGTAAGGCCAGCCGCCCGGCGGGCGTCGCCCGCGGCCTCATGGCACGGACCAGCCAGGTGGCCGGCCAGGGAGTCTAGGAGGACATGTTTCAGTTCCAGGGCCTTGCAGGCGTCTGCAGTTCCACCTGCATGGGCGGCCAGGGCAGACAGGGCGGCCCAGGCTAGCAGGGCGGGCGGCGAGCGTGGGGCCGCAGCGACCGCCGCGCCGACCACCCCACTGGCCGCTCCCAGGAGGGCGGCAGCCGAGGCGAGGTCGGCACTGATCGCGGCCGCCCGCACCAGCACGCCCGCACCAAGGCAAGCCAGCTCCACGCCGGCTGAGGTGGTGGGCGATGCCGCTTCGGGCGTGTCCCCCGCCCGGTTGCCCAGGGCGGACGTGGCGAGGGTGAGCAGGCGGGCAGCGCCAGCTGCAGGGTCCGCTGCTCCCTCCTCGCCCACCCACCCCGCGTCCGCTTTGACCTGTTCCGCCGCCAGGACGGCCGCCCAGCCCGCTGCTGTGGTGGGTAAGGGTGGGCAGGGGATGACCACGTCCAGGGCGGACGCCAGGTCCGACGCCGCGGACGGCCCCCCTCCTCCAGGCCCAGCCAGCGCGCCGACTGCCCGCCGCACGTCGGCCGCCGCGGCAGGGGCGGCCGCGCCGGACGCGGCGACGTACGCGGCGATGGTGGAGGCCAAGCCAGTGGCTGCCTCTGCTTTGGCAGGGTCGCCCTTCGCGAGGACCAGGCGGCGGCGTCCCAGCTCGCAGGCGGCCAGGAGCGCGGGGCGGGTGGCGGTGGGGTCGCCTGCTGTCGCGGCCGCGAGCGCACCTTCCGCGGCTGCCAGCCGGTCGGGGAGGGGCGGAAACGCCGCCGGCGTCTCCTCCTCTCCCTCCTCCACCAAGGGCAGCAGGGTCAACAGCGCCGCGTCGACCGCCTCCCACCCGGCTGGTGGTGGTGGCGGCGGCAGCGGAGCAGCAGCAGCAGCCACGACCTCACCCCCTGCTGCCCACCCCTCCACCACCCCCACGACCGCCCGCGCTTGGGGCGTCAACTTTGGCGCTGCCTCGCCCGCTGACAACTTCCCGACCATGGCGGTGGCCAGGCGACGCGCGAGCAGGTTGGACGCACATGCGTCCCCCCCTCTCGCCTCCGCCGCCTCGGCCTCGCCTTCGGCTTGGAGCACGGTCGCCGTCGCCGCCCGCCAGGCAGCCGCAGGCGCCTCCTCCCCACCCTTGGCGGCATGCATCATTTTGGACAGCCGCATCGCCGCCGCCTGGGCGGCCGCCCAGTCCTGGGCCCAGCACCCCGCCTCAAAGAGGCCGGCCTGGAGCTCGCCATCACCAGGGTGGCGGGCCGCGGCGGCCGCCCACGCGCCCGCCGCCTCGCGGGCCCGCCCCCCAGCCACCAGCACCCGCGACGCGAGGTCGAGCGCGTGCGCGTCGGCAGCTGGGGAGCCGGCCGCCGCGGACGCGGCGGCCAGGGCTTCGGCGGGCTTGCCCGTCAGTTTCAGGGCGTGCGACCGTAGCGCTAGCAGGGTTGGGTCGCCCGGGCATTTCGCCAGGGCGGTGGCGGCGGCCTTGTCGGCGGCCTGAGGGGTGGTGAGGGAGGGTGGGCAGGTTGGTCAAAAGTGAGCGTTGGGGGGGGGGGGGGGGGGCAAGCAAATAAAAAACCCCCAAACATACCGCCAAAGAAAAAGGGGGC
>Ga0315287_10006250_pt1 | contig 11816 bp, 10 predicted proteins | sample YL17G11_0_MG_FD_205037 | JGI IMG/M metagenome (GOLD analysis project Ga0315287, IMG submission 205037) | Sediment microbial communities from Yellowstone Lake, YNP, Wyoming, USA - YL17G11_0 | ecosystem: Environmental > Aquatic > Freshwater > Lake > Sediment | place: USA: Wyoming | collected...
CCCGGGCTGACCGTCAGCCGTATCGACCCCGCTGCGGAGACCGCCGCCTACACCGCCGAGGTTCTCGGCTCAGTTGGCGCCCAGCTCGACGCGAAGGGGCGAGCCCTTCTGGAGGAGGACCTCCGGTCGCCGTGCACGGAGGAGGTCGCGGTATTCCGCGCATTCGCAAGAACGGTCGCTCTCGGCCACGACGAACTCGTGGTCCTCGACACCGCCCCGACCGGCCACACCATCCTCCTCCTGGACGCCGCCGAGTCATACCACCGCGAAGTCCTGCGCCAGGGCAGCAAGATGCCGGAGTCCGTCCGCCAGCTCCTGCCGCGCCTGCGCGACCCCGCCTTTACTCGGGTTCTCCTCATCACACTCCCCGAGGCGACTCCCATGCACGAGGCTCAGGCGCTCCAGGCCGACCTGGCTCGCGCCGGCATCGAACCGTTCGCCTGGGTGGTGAACCAGAGTCTCACTCCGGTCCAGACGCGGGACCCGGTCCTGGCGGCACGACGCCGGGAGGAGCGCCCCTACATCGAAGAGGTGCGGGCGCACTCGTCCCAAGTGGCGGTGCTGCCGTGGATGCCCGAGCCACCACGGGGGGCCAGCCGCCTGGAGGCGCTCCTGGGAGTTGTGCCAGCCGTCCCCGCCATTGCGGAAGTGGCCGGGCACTGACGTACAGATCAGAGGGACGCTCGAAGCCGCGGGGAATCGCGACTAGAAGGGCTGGATGCACATGGCGCTGGCCGGAACCGGGAAGCTCGGAGCCATCCTCGTCTTCGTCGGGGCCGCCGTCCTGGAGGTCCTGGGGGACGCGCTGATCCGCAAGGGCATGCGCGGCAGCGGAGTGGTTGTGGTCGGGCTCGGCATGGCCGTGCTCGGGACCTACGGGGTCGTGGTCAACCTTCTCGACCTCGACTTCTCCAGGATGCTCGGCGCCTACGTCGGCATATTCGCAATCGTCAGCGTGCTCGCCGGTCGGCTGATGTTTAAGGAGCAGGTCCCAGTCTCCACCTGGGTTGGGCTTGCGGTCATCCTCGTCGGAAGCATGGTCATTCACCTTGGGCGATCCACCTGACGTGACTTCGTCCCCCTCCTCCACCCGCTATTCTCATCCGCTCCCATGAACTCCTTTTCCCCGTGCCCCTGAACCTTCCTCTGTGCAACCGGGGACATGGGTAACGGAGTCTTCTGAGGACATGGGTTCGAGACACTTTCGGTATGGGTCGCTTCCCGGTACGACTGGGCGCGACAAGTGGGCGGATTTCCTCGAGGCGACGCGACTGGCGACGACAGGTCGTGCCGTTGGCGCGCCATCGTACGGCAGACTACGTCAGATGCGTTTGCCTTACAGTGAATTACGAAACGGCTCAGCAATCTGCTCACTTACAACGGCAGTGGGGCGATGATGGCGAACCCTACGGACTTGAAGGCGGAGAATCATCCGTCCTATTCGGTCCTTTTCGCTTTCAGGCAACCTCGCACTGAGCGTCACACGGCCACTCGACAGGACGGACGCGGCGGACCCGTCCGGACTTCCAAGTCGCCTCACCTCGTTCTTCGAAGCGTGCGCCAGGCTCGCCGTCGAAGCAGCGCGCCGGGGCGACTTCTCGCGCGCGCGTAAGCTCATGGAGAAGGCGGAGCGGGTCGCTTCGGTCGGCGCCGCCGCGGCCTACGCGTGGGTGACCGAGTGGATGGCGCGAAGGCGTGGCCCGATCTTGGTCCCGGCGATTTTGAGATCGTGGTCGGACTGTAGATTCAGCCAGTACTGCGGAGACTGCTCGAATGCCCGGCCGAACAGCAGGGCCAGCTCAGCCGTCACCGGCCGCGTTCCCTTCACCACGTGGGAGATCCGCATCGGGGATACGCCGATGGCACGCGCGAACGCTGCCTGGGAGAGACCCAGCTCCCCGAGCGTCTCGGCGAGGAACTCTCCCGGGTGAATGGTGATGAGGCTCTTCTTGGTCATGACTTCGTTCCCTCAGTGATAGTCCACGATCTCCACGTCGAATGCGTCCCCGTCCTCGAAACGGAAGCAGACCCGCCACTGGTCGTTGATGCGAATGCTCCACTGACCGGTCCGATTCCCGTGCAACTGCTCCAGCCGGTTGGATGGCGGCATGCGCAGGTCTTCGACCCGGGTGGCCGCGTTCAGCTGGACGAGTCGCATGGCTGCGCGTTTCCGGATCTCCGTCGAAACACGACGAGACGTGCCGCCCGTGTAGAAGCGCCTCGTCTCGGCGTCGGCGAAGGTCCTGATCACTCACGGACCATAAACATCCTGTTTATGTTCGTCAAGTGGTGGCACGTCGCTCTACCAGCGGCACTCGGCTGTCCGCGCTACCGGGCGGCCCTCCGAGGCTCCAGGCATCTGCCTTGCACCATCATGATTCAGTTGTTATAGGCCGCTCGTGCCCGCCCCAAAGACACCGCCGTCCGCCCGGGCCCTGCTCGCACCAAGCGAGGCTCGGTGGCTGCTCCTCATCCACCAGATCCCGCCACGACCTGCATACCTGCGCGTGAAGACCGGGCGGCAGCTCCAGCGCATCGGTGCGGTCGCCATCAAGAACTCGGTCTACGCACTTCCAGCGGGAGACGAGACCCAGGAGGACCTCCAGTGGGTCCTCCGGGAGATCGTGAAGGGCGGCGGCGACGCATCCATCGTCGAAGCCCGGTTCGTGGACGGCCTCTCGGCCGATCAGGTGGTGACCCTTTTCCAGGTGGCCCGCGAGGCCGACTACCGCGCGCTGGCTGGCGAGGCGCGTGCGGCAGCGGCAGCTTTGCCGAAGCGAGGACCACCTCCCGACAACCGCCGTGCCGAGGCGGCCGGGCAGGTGGCTCGCCTTCGCCGGCGACTCGGCGAGATCGTTGCCATCGACTTCTTTGGAGCTTCCGGGCGCGAGGTCGTGGAGGGACTCGTGGCCGGACTGGAGGAGCGCATGAGACCGCAGACGGAGGTATCGAAGCCCGTGAAGCCCACCCGGAGCACGACGGAGGTCCAGGGCCGCACCTGGGTCACCCGTGCCGGGATCAAGGTGGACCGGATGGCCAGCGCCTGGCTCATCCGGAAGTTCATCGACCCCCGGGCGCGTTTCAAGTTCGTACCCGTCAAGGGGTACGAGCCGGAGAAGGGAGAGCTCCGGTTCGACATGTTCGAGGCGGAGTTCACCCACGAGGGCGACCTCTGCACCTTCGAGGTGCTGGTGCAGCGGTTCGGGCTCGCGGACCCCGCTCTTCGTGCCGTCGCCGAGATCGTCCACGACATCGACGTGAAGGACGGCAAGTACGGACGGGAGGAGGCGGCCGGCGTCGCGCAACTCATCACCGGCATCGCCACGGCCCACTCCTCCGACGAGGAGCGGCTCGCCCGAGGCGCGACGCTTTTCGACGACCTCCACGCGGCCTACAGGGCAACCAAGCACTGAGGTGAACCATGCATGCGTCCACGATTGCAGGACTGGGTCTGGTCGTGATCGGTATCGTCGGAACGGCGCTGGCGCAGGTTCCCCCGAGCACCTGGAACTTCCAGGGTGACAAGGTGGACGGCCCGCCAGCGGGCTTCACCTTCGGCCGCACGGGCAGCGGCAGGCCCGGGAAGTGGGTCGTGCTCGTCGACGCGACCGCCCCTGCCGGCGACCACGTCCTTGCCCAGGTCGACACCGATGACACGGACAACCGCTTCCCGGTTGCCGTGGCCAACGCGCCGGTTCTGAAGGACCTCCGGCTGGAGGTCCGCTGTAAGGCGGTGAGCGGCAAGACCGACGAGGCGTGCGGACTGGTCTTCCGCTTCCAGGACGACAACAACTACTACGTCGTCCGCGCCAACGCGCTGGAGGACAACGTGCGCCTCTATCAAGTGGTCAAGGGCCAGCGCCGCCAGATCGCCGGCTGGAACGGCAAGGTAGCGGCCGGAGTGTGGCACGCGCTCGCCATCGAGGCCCGCGGCGACAAGCTGAAGGTGCACTGGGACGGGAGGGCGATCATCGAGGCCACCGACGGCACCTTCCCGCAGGCGGGGAAGGTCGGCGTGTGGACGAAGGCAGACTCGGTCACCTACTTCGACGATCTCGTGGCGACGCCTCTTCCGTAGGAGGGCTCCATGTCCGACCAGGGGAAGCCAGGTCACGACGGACGCGTCGAACCGATCGTCTCCTGCTCGATTCGGGAGTTCCTCCTCTACTTCGTGCGGCTCGGCACCTTTGGGTTCGGGGGCCCCATCGCGCTCGCCGGCCACATGCAGAAGGATCTCGTGGAGGAGCGTCGCTGGATCTCGAAGCAGGACTACCTCGAAGGCCTGGCTCTCGCGCAGCTCATGCCAGGACCGCTCGCGGCCCAGCTCGCCATGTACCTGGGCTGGGTGCGGGCTCGCGTTCTCGGCGCCACACTCGTCTCGGCCGCGTTCATCCTGCCGTCGTTCGTCATGACGGTCGCCATCGCCTGGGCCTACGTGCGCTGGGAGGGGCTCTCCTGGCTCCAGGGGGCTTTCTACGGAATTGGGGCGGCCGTCATCGCCATCATCGTCCGCAGCGCATGGAAGCTCATGAAGCTGTCGCTGAAGAAGGACTATCTCCTGTGGGCCATCTGCGCTGTGACCGGGGTCGTCACGGCCATCACCGAGTCGGAGATCGTCTGGGTCTTCCTAGGGGCCGGCGCCCTGGCAGTCCTGGTTCGTGCGCCGCCACGCCTGAAGCGGGGCCCCTCGGTGGCAGCGGGGTTCTTCCCGGCCTGGCTGCTCACCGGACTGGCCGTATCGGAACCGGACGTCCTCTGGCGCATCCTGGGCTTCTTCGCCAAGGCCGGCGCATTCGTCTTCGGCAGCGGCCTTGCCGTCGTCCCGTTCCTGCACGGCGGCGTCGTGAACGAGTACCACTGGCTCACCGAGCGCCAGTTTCTCGACGCCGTGGCCGTCGCCATGATCACCCCCGGCCCGGTGGTCATCACCGTCGCCTTCATCGGCTTCCTCGTGGCCGGGCTGGCCGGCGCCTTCATGGCGGGGCTGGGGGTGTTCCTCCCCACCTATCTCTTCGTCGTCATTCCCGCGCCCTACTACCGGAGGATCGCCCAGAACCGACAGATTGCCGCCTTCGTCGCCGGCGTCACGGCAGCCGCAACCGGCGCCATCGCCGGCGCGGCCTACGTGCTGGGCCGCAGGGCCGTGGTCGACGTGACCACGGTCGTCATCGCGCTCGCGACGCTCGGCCTCCTCACCTGGACAAAGAAAGTGCCGGAGCCCCTCGTCATCGTCGCGGCGGGCGTCATCGGAATCGCTCTGCGCGGGACATGACCGTCCGGGGACGAGCACTTCTCGCCTGCGTGCTGGCCTTGCAGGCCGGGACGGCTCGGGCAGTCCCTCCCCTCGTCATCGGGGACGTCCCGACCGCGGACCGGGGCGACATGGAAGTGTACGCCGGGGTCCGGTACCAGAAGAACGGGCTCGGCGAATGGCAGGCGCCTTTCACGGAGCTCATCCTGGGGGTGTCGGCCTGGCAGGAGATCACCATTGAGTTGCCGTATGTCGTCGTTGATGGCCAGCATGGCATCGGCGACCTCGTCCTGGGGACCAAGGTGATGCCGCTCCGCGAGACCGCCGACCTCCCCGGCGTAGCCCTGTCGTTCGAGTGGAAGCTTGCCAACGGAAGTCTTTCGAAGGGGCTGGGCAGCGGTTCGATGGAGTTCGACTTCCGCCTGCGGACGCAGAAGACCTGGGACTGGTTCACGCTCATCGCGAACGCCGGCTACACCATCGTGACCCAGCCCGTCGTCGACGGCGTCACGCTGGAGCGACAGGGCGTCTGGTTCGTCGGCCTCGCACCAGAGTTCGCCCTCTCGGACCGCTTCAGCCTGCTGAGCGATCTTTACTGGCGCACCGCGGACGTTCCCGGCGAGGCGGCGCGGCTCGCAGCCGACATTGGCTTCCAGTACGAAATGGTGCGGCACCTCCAGATCCAGGGGTCCGTGGGTACCAGCCTTCGACCAGACTCCCTGGGTGGCCCCGAGTTCCGTGCCTACCTCGGACTGCACTGGATCGTGAACGTCTTCTGACGTCAGTGCCGGTGCCGATGATGCGGATCGGGCTGGTGCGGGTGGTCGTGTGCCAGCCGTTCGTGCCGGTGCAGGTGTGAGTGCGGCTCCGGCGGCGCTGCCTCCTCATGGGCGTGATCGTGGTGCTCATCACCGACGTGGGCGTGGTCGTGCTCCACGGCGTCGTGGTCGTGCCGATGCCCGTGCCTTGCACGGACGAGGATGGCAACGCCGGCCGCCATGACCAGGCCGGCAGCGACCTCCTTCCACGTCAACCGCTCGCCAAGAACCGGCACGGCCGCCACAGCACCGATGAACGGTGCCGTTGCGAGGTACGCGGCCTGCCGAGCCGTCCCGACGTGGCGGAGGGCGATGAGGTGGAGCACGATGCTCAGGCCGTAGCCGAGGAACCCGGTCGCGAGCGCACCGGCGAGCGGCACGGCGCCGGGTAGCTGGTCGCCCATGGCCAGAGCCGCGGCGACGTTGACGCAACCCGCGACAAGCGTCTTCACACGGGTGACTGCCACCGGGTCCCGGAGCGACAGACGTTGGCTGAGGTTGTTGTCGACGGCCCAGGCGAGGCTCGCTCCAGCGACAGCCAGCGCACCGACGGCTTGCAAGCTGCCCTCGCTCGGTCCCGATGCCAGCACCACCCCTCCGAGGACCACCGCCGCCGCCCCAACCATCTCGCGCCGGGCAAGGGAGTCCCCGAAGAAGAGCACGGCGATCCCCATGGTGAACGGCGCTTCCAGGTTGAGGAGGAGCGATGCCTCGCCGCCGGGCAGGCGGGCGAGCCCCGCGAGGAGGAGAAGCGGCCCGACGATCCCACCCGCGACCACCATCCCCGCGAGGGTCGGAAGGTCACCCCACCGGAGCGGCGCCTCCCGGCCAGCCCGCCGGAAGGGCGCAATCACCGTCAAGCCGATTCCGGCCCCGAGATAGAGGAGTCCGGCCAGCATGAACGGCCCGCTGGAGGGCAGGAGCAACTTCGCGAACGGCGTGCTCAACCCGAAGAGCAGGGCCGCGCCGAGGCCGCTCGCCACGCCGCGTGGAAGAGCGGGTGCGGACATGCCCAAGGCTACCCCGCCGTGCCGCTCTCGGCGAGGCGAGAGATCCGTTCCCTGACCCCGCCAAACCGGAGGTACAGCGCCGGAGTGGCGAGCATGGTGAGCGCCGTCGCCGTGAGCAGGCCACAGAGGATCACGATGGCCATGGGAGTCTCGATCTCGCTGCCGGCCTGCCCTCCGGACAGGGCCAGCGGGACGAGCCCGAGGCCCGTCGCGAGCGCGGTCATGAGGATGGGCGCTAGCCGTTCCATGGCACCTCGGTGCACGGCCTCCTGGGGGTCGGTGACCCCCTCGGCCTCCACCAGGTGGTGGACATGGGAGATCATCATGAGCCCGTTGCGGGTGGCGATCCCGAAGAGGGTGATAAATCCGATGATGGACGCCACCGAGAGCACGCCACCCGAGAGCCAGACTCCGGCGACCCCGCCGATGAGCGCGAGCGGGAGGTTGGCCATCACGACGACGGCATCCCGGCCGGAGCGCAGCGCGACGAAGAGGACGAGGAAGATGCCCAGGATCACGCCGATGCCGAGCAGGGCCAGGGTCCGCGATGCCTGCTCGGCGCTCTCGAACTGACCGCCGTACTCGATGTGGTAGCCCCGTGGCAGCTGGATGGTCTTGCCCACCCGCTCGCGGATGTCGCCCACGACGCTCACGATGTCGCGCCCCGAGACGTTGCTCATCACGACCAGCTTCCGCTGGACGTTCTCCCTCGTGACCGCATTCGGGCCCCTGTCCTTGCGGATCTCGGCAAGGGACCCGAGTGGCACCCGAGCCCCGGAGGGGGTGGAGACGAGCGTCGCCTGGATGGTCTCGAGGTCCTTGCGCGCCGAGGGGTCGTACCGGACCACGAGGTCGAACGCCGACTGCCCCTCCAGCACCCGCGACGTCACCGATCCCTGGAACGCCGTCTCCACGGCCTCGGCCACGTCCCGGATGCGGAGGCCTTGGCGGGCGATGGCTGCGCGGTCGAAGCGCACGGTCAGGATGGGGATGTCCGACTGCTGCTCCATGGAGAGGTCCACGACTCCCGGGACCTGCGCCATCACCCCGCGAACCTGCTCGGCGACCCGCCGGAGCTCCTGGAGGTCGTCGCCGAACACCTTCACGGCGATGTTGGCCCTCGTGCCCGACAGCATGTGGTCAATGCGGTGCGAGATGGGCTGGCCGATGATGACGTTCATGCCGGGGATGAGGGCCAGGTCCTTCCGGAGAGCAGCAAGGAAGTCCTCCTTCGACCGTTTGCCCATCTTCAGGCCGACGTCGATCTCGGCAGAGTTCACGTCCTGCGCGTGCTCGTCGAGCTCCGCCCGGCCCGTGCGCCTGGCCGTCGCGACCACCTCCGGGTGCTTCAGCAGGATCTCCTCGACGAGGCGACCCAACCGGTTGGACTCCTCGAGCGACGTCCCCGGCAGGGTCACCGCGGAGAGCGTGAGGGTCCCCTCGTTGAAGTCCGGGAGGAAGGCACGCCCGGCGAGGGCCAAACCGCCTCCGGCGAGGAGGACCAGCACGAGCGACGCCCCGAGCACGACCTTCCAGCGCGGCAGGACCGCGGCGAGGATCGGTGCGTAGCGGGCCTTGAGCCAGTGCACCACCGCCCCTTCCCGGTTTTCCCGGACTGCGCGGGAGTTCGGGAGCAGGAGCGAGCAGAGGACGGGCGTCACCGTGAGCGCCACGACGAGCGAGGCCGCGAGCGACACCACGTAGGCGAAACCGAGCGGCTGAAGCAGCCGGCCCTCGACCCCCGACAGGAAGAAGAGCGGGAGGAAGACGAGCACGATGATGATCGTGGCGTAGACGATGGAGCCGCGGATCTCCTTGCTCGCGTCGAAGACCACCGCGAGCGCGCCCTTCCGCTGGCTCTCCGGGAGCTGCCCGTTCTCGCGGAGGCGCCGCGCCACGTTCTCGACGTCGATGATGGCGTCGTCCACGAGCGCGCCTACGGCGATGGCCATGCCGCCGAGGGTCATGGTGTTGATGCTCCCGCCGAAGGCGCGCATGGCGAGCACGGCCGTGACGAGCGAGAGGGGGATCGCGAGCACCGTGATCCCCGTGGCGCGCAGGCTTGCGAGAAACAGGAACACGATGGCGATGACCAGCACCGCGCCGTCGCGCAGCGAGCCCAGCACGTTCCGGATGGCCACCTCGATGAAGTCAGACTGCCGGAAGATGTGCCGGTCGATCTCCATCCCCTTCGGCAACGTGGCCTGGATGTCGTCGAGCACCTTGTCGAGCCGCCGGGTGAGCTCGAGCGTGTTGGCCCCGGGCTGCTTCTGGATGCCGAGAACCACCGCCGGCTTCGCGTCGTGCGACCCCTCGCCGAGCTTCAAGGCCGGTCCGATGCGTACCTCACCGAGGTGCCGGACGAGCACGGGCTCGCGGCCGCGCATCGCCACAAAGGTCTCCCCGATGTCCTCGACCCGACGAACTCTGCCGACACCGTGGATGAGGTACTGCTGTCCGCCCTCCAGGTAGAAGCCGGCCGATGTGTTCTCGTTCGTCTCCTTGAGCGCCCGGACCACTTCGTCGACCGCGATGCCGTACGAGCTCAACCGCTCCGGGTTCAGGATGACCTGGTACTGCTTCGTGTCGCCGCCGGTGGGGATGACCTGGGATACGCCAGGGACGGCGAGGAGGCGCTTGCGAAGCACCCAGTCGGCCGTGGTCTTCAGCTCCATGGGATCGTGCTTGTCGGACGTGAGCGCGATGAAGAGGATCTCCCCCATGATCGAGGAGATGGGGGCGAGCGTGGGGCGGTCGGCTCCGGGCGGAAGCGAGGCCGCGGCGAGCTGGAGCTTCTCGGCCACGATCTGGCGGGCCTGGTAGATGTCGGTGCCCCAGTCGAACTCGACCCAGACGATGGCGATTCCCACCGCGGACGCCGAGCGCACCCGGCGGACCCCCGGCGCACCGTTCAAGGAGGTCTCGATGGGGAAGGCAATCTGGGTCTCGGCCTCCTCGGGCGCCATGCCGTGGGCTTCCGTGATGACCGTGACCGTGGGAGCGGTCAGGTCCGGGAAGACGTCCACGGGCATGTTCCAGGCGGTGTAGCTGCCCGCGACGAGCAGCAGTGCCGCGCCGAGCAGCACGAAGAGGCGGTTGTTGAGGGACCAGCGGATTACGCCGTCGATCATGGCCGCCCCTAGTGAACGTGGCCGGACGCGGGAATCGCTCCGGCAGCCGCGGCGAGCCGGACCTGCCACGCTCCTCGCGTCACGACCCGCTCGCCGGGCGAGAGCCCGTCGAGGACCTGAACCCACTCGCCGTCTCGGACGCCGAGCTTGAGCGGCCGCCGCTCGAACGCCTCGCCGCTCAGGAGGACGAACGCCACCTCCTGCTTCCCGTCGTCGATGACCGCGGACGCGGGGATGGCGAGTCCCGTGACCTCCTGGCCGGAGAGGACGTGCACCTTCGCGAACATCCCGACCCGCAGTGCACGCCCGGGATTCGCGACCTCGAAGATGAGCGGCGTGGTGCGGGTTTGCGAGTCGACGACGCCGGCGAAAGCGACGACCTTGCCCCCGGCCTTCGGGTCGACCGTGAAGGGCCGGTCGAACCCTTGGACCTCGAACCAGGCGCCAGACGGCTTGCCGAGCCGGCCAATGTCCGCCTCCGGAACCTGGACGTCGAGCCAGAGCCGGTCAGGGTCGACGACGTGAAGGATCTCCTTCCCTTCCTCCATGAACGCACCAGGGGCGGTGGACACGGAAGCGACGATGCCGGTCACCGGCGAGCGGAGTTCGACCTTGCCCATCGCGCCCTCACCGCCAGCGCGCTGGGTGCCCTGGTACTGGGCGAGGCGTCGGGTAGCGGCGGCGCTCTCCTCCTTGGCGACCGACTCCGCGGCTCGCGCCTCGGCCACGCGACGTTCGGACACAGCCTGCTGGGCGAGCAGCCCCTCGAGACGCTCCCGCTCCTTCCTGGCCAGCTCCAGGCGAACCCGCGCCTGGCCGGCTGCCGCCTCCAGCGTGGCCGGATCGGCGTCGGCTCCCAGGCGGGGAGCGATGGCCGCGAGCACCTGGTCCTTCTTGACCGCCATGCCCACGTGCGGGAACGCCGGCCCCACAGAGATGAGACGGCCGGTCACCGGCGCAACGATGTGAGCCTCACCGTCCGAGCGAGCGCGGAGCACGCCATTCGAAACGACCGACGGACGCAGCGGGCGCTCCGCAGCGGCAGCCGTCCCGAAGTCCGTCCGCCACTGCTGCTCCATCAGGAAGGCGATCTGGCCGCCCCGTTCCGGCTCCGGCGAGGCCGCCTTCGCGGCGGCCTCGGGGCTCGCATGGACGACGACCTCGCCGAGGTCGTGAAGGTCGGTGCCTGCCTGGGTGGCCACGGCGAGGGTCATCCGTCGCTTGCCGGCCGCCGCAGGCTTGGGCGCCAGGCGGAAGATGCCCGGCGTGGCCGGTGCGCCGACCTCGAACCGCTCGTCCTTGGCGCCGTCGGAAAGGGTGAGGGTGACCCTTCCCTCCCCCAGGGGCTTCCAGTCGGAGAGCCGGGTGAGGTGCGCGGCCATCTTCGTCTCCCGCCCCGCCACGAGCGGCTCGAACTCGACGAAGAGCTCGGTGGTGTTGCCGAAGTGGGTGAAGGACTCGGCCCGTGCCTCTGCTCCGTGACCGGACTCTTCCTTCCCTCCAGGGCGGCAGGCGGCGAGCAGGAGAACCACCACGAGGGCTGCTTTGCTGCGTCTCATCGGGATGCGCCTCCGGAAGCGAGTACGAGGTCGATGCGGGCCCTGCG
>Ga0315287_10006251_pt1 | contig 11815 bp, 11 predicted proteins | sample YL17G11_0_MG_FD_205037 | JGI IMG/M metagenome (GOLD analysis project Ga0315287, IMG submission 205037) | Sediment microbial communities from Yellowstone Lake, YNP, Wyoming, USA - YL17G11_0 | ecosystem: Environmental > Aquatic > Freshwater > Lake > Sediment | place: USA: Wyoming | collected...
AGCGCCGCGTCGAGATTCGAGAGCGGCTCGTCCATGAGGAAGACCTCCGGATCGCGGACGAGCGCCCGGCCGAGGGCAACCCGTTGCCGCTGACCGCCCGAGAGCTGGGCCGGCCGGCGGCCGAGAAGCTCCGCCAGCCCGAGGGTCTCCGCAGCGTGCGCAACGCGCGTCTTGATCTCGTCGCGTTTCACCTTGCGCATCCGGAGACCGAACCCCATGTTCTGCTCGACCGTCATCTGGGGATAGAGCGCATAGTCCTGGAAGACCATCGCGACGTCGCGTTGCGCGGGGGGAACGCGACTCACATCTCGCTCGCCGATCAGGATCACGCCCTCGCTCAGGCCCTCGAAGCCTGCAACGATACGGAGCGCCGTCGTCTTGCCCGAGCCGGAGGGCCCGAGGAGGACCATGAACTCGCCCTGCGCGACCTCGAGCTCGAGGGACGAGAGCGCGACCACGTCACCGAAGCGCTTCGTCGTCTTCTCGTAGGTAACGGCGGCCACTACCGCTCCGCCAGGGCGAGGGCAGCGACACGACAGCTCTGATACCAGATAGGCACCAGAGGGTTCATACCAGTAAAGTCGCCAGCGTGTCAATGACTGCAGGCCGCTCGGACGAGCGCTCGGGCACGGCCGACGAGCCGCATCTGTACGAGCGCGTCGTCGCGCTCATTTCCGACGACATCGCTACCGGTCGACTCCACGCGGGCGAGCGCCTCACGTCGGAGCGCGCTCTCGGCGAGCGACTCGGGGTGAGTCGCGTCACGATCCGCCGGGCTCTGGCGACGCTCGTCGAGCGCGGCCTTCTGGTCCCCGCAGCCCGGCGCGGCTGGTTCGTCGCTCTGCCCTCCTCGGCAGGCTCGTACCCACCGCTCCAGAGCTTCACCGAGTGGGCTCACGCCCAGGGTCGGGAGGCGAGCACCGTCGTCCTGAAGGCGCGGGTGCGTCGCGCCGTGAAGGACGAGTCGCGACTGCTCCGACTCCCCGCCCGCGCTCCTCTCTTCGAGCTCAGGCGGCTCCGCCTGATGGACTCGGTGCCGATCTCGGTGGAAAGCTCGTGGGTGCCGATCGCCGTCGCACCCGGCCTGCCCGATGTCGACTTCTCGGACGCCTCTCTCTTCGCCGTCCTGCGCACGCAGGCGGGAGTGGAGCCAACCCGGGCCGAGTCGAGCGTCAGCCTCGAGCCGGCCGACGGCCGAACCGCCGGTTTGCTCGGGGTTCCCGGGGGCACGAGTGTCCTGCGCTTCCGCGAGACCGTCTACGACCAGAACGATCGCCCGTTCGAGCTCCACACCGCCGCAAACCGCGGCGACGGCTACCAGTGGACATCCGTGCTGGGATCGACCCCGGACAGCCTCGACGTCACCCGCTAGCCGAGAGCCCGGCGTCCGTGAGGCGGGCGGCGATCTCGTCCGGGCGCACGTCGACCTTCAGGAGATCGAATGCGAGCGAGAGGGCGCCGACCGCCGGCTCGAACGCCGTCCGCACGACGCGCGGCGCGCCTGCCGCGTCGGCGATGGCCTGGACGAGCAGGCGTGCAGGGTGACGGAGGACGCCACCGCCGAGCACGAGGAGGCTGCCCTCCCCGCCGAGCCCGACGCGCTCCGCAGAGAGCTTTGCCGCAGCACCGATCAGCCCGGCCTGGTGGAGGACGATGCGCTCGGCCACCGCGTCGCCTCCATCGGCCTCGTCGAGGGTGATCGGTGTCAGCCGCGGCCCCAGCCTGCTCGGCGGTTCACCCAGGCGATTGAGGACGTAGAGCAACTCGTCAGCGGAGTCCACGCCGAAGGCTTCGCAGACTCTCGCCGTCAGGGTGGTGGGGGGTCCGAGGCCGAGGTCTGCGCGGTACACGGCGCTGAGCGCTGCCTCGGCGATCGGCTCGCCACCCATCGCGTCCGGCCACCAGCCTCGGTGGAAGACGTCTCCCGCGTCATTCCGACTCCCGATTGCCGCCCAGGTTCCGACTGCAACGGCCACTCCCGTCCACGTCTGCGAGCCGCAACGGAGGATGCCGATTGCATCGTTGACGACGACGAGCGCAGGGGTCGGGAATCGCTGCCCGAGACGCTGCCGGAGATACTCGAAGTCCTCCGGCCAGTCGGCCCCCGCAAGGCTGAACCCTGCGCCGACGACGTTCGGGTTGCCACCGGGCACGGCCCGCAGAGCATCGTCGACCGCTGCGACGATCTCGCCGAGTGCAGCCTCGGGACTCTCGGCTCCGTGGACGTCGGCACAGCCGGCACGCCCGAGCCCGACGACCGTTCCGTCGGTCCGAGCAACCAGGGCGACCGTTTTCGTGTTGCCGCCGTCGACTCCGAGAACGACGTCCATCAGGAGAGCAGTCGCTCCGGGAGATAGGCACGGTGGGCGGCCGACAACTCGGCGAACACGGCCTCCGCCTTGTCGACCGACTGGACGAGCGGGTTCGCCGCGAGGGCACGGATCGCATCTACCCGGGTTCCCGACCAGGCGGCAGCCGCAGCGAGAAGCTGATACTCGGCAAGCATCTCGACGAGCCCTCGGAGGTGCAGTGGCAGGCCTCGCTGGGGAAGCGGCTCGATCCATGCTGCCGAGCAGCGGCCCGTGATCTCGACCACGAGATCATCCGGGAACCCCGGCAGAGAGCCCCGGTTCGGGACGTTCACCGGTAGCACGTCCCCGGTGTCGTTGAAGACCGCGTGCATCGCATCGATCGCGAGCTCGAGCTCGTTGATCCCGCCGCGGGAGCGATCCGGGTCGAGGACGGGATCGTCGGTCTCCGCCTGAGCAGCGTAGTGCTCCCAGTACCCCGGTACCCACGAGAGGATGTCCTCGGCCCGGGTCGTTGGCTTCGCAAGCTGCTCGGCAAGCACCTCGTCGCGCCAGTAGTAGTACTGAAAGTAGTCGGCCGGGATCGCGTCCATCGTCACGGCGAGCCTCAGGATCCGCTGCTCCTGCAGCGTGAGAGAGGAATCGGGACCGAGCCGCTCCGCGGCCGCGACACGAAGATACGGGATCAGATCCTCGCCGTCGTAGGTGTGCTCGACGCTCCAGCACGCGTGATTGAGCCCCACCATCGTCGAGGAGACACGCGCCGGGTCCAGCCCCGCGGCATCTGCGATCTCCTCGGTGAAGATGATCGGGCCTTCACAGAGCGAGACGAGCGGGATGTCCGTGTTCGTCGTCCACGCCTGGGCAACGATGTTGACCGGGTTCGTGTAGTTGAAGACCTTCGCCGCGGGGCACACCGCTTCGACGTCGGCCGCCACGCCCTTCATCACCTCGATCGCGCGAAGGGCCATGAAGAAGCCGCCCACACCCTGCGTCTCCTGCCCGATCAGACCGTGCCTGTTCGCCGTCCGCTCATCGAGCGCGCGTGCCTCGAACCCGCCGGGACGAAAGCTCGAGAGCACCGCGTCACAGCTGTCGAGACCGGCGCGCCGGTCGGTCGTCGAAGCGATGGTGATGTCGACCCCTCGCGCGCGGGCCATCTTCTGCGCAAGGCGCTCCACGAGCGCGAGCCGGTCCGGGTCGAGGTCGATCAGCACGACCTCCGAGCCATCGAACTCGGCTTCCCGATGGTGGATGAACGAGGCCATCGTCCCGGCACCGCGCGTCGACCCACCGCCGATATACGCCATCTTGATCCGTGCCATGCCGTCTCCGAACTGTCATGCGGTCGCGGTGCGCCGCCGTTGGATAGCTATCAGCTAGATGCGAGGCTGGTGACGAGAACCGATCTCCTCCGGCGTCAGCCCGGCAGCAGCATCGTCGTCAGCGACGATGATCAGTCGGGAGACACGACGCAGATATGACGCCGGTACCTCCGGTGATTCAGGGCCTGCAACCGAACGCCGAAGGATCTCCCGCTTGTGCGCGCCGGCCACGAGCAGCACGACGACGTCTGCCGCAAGCAAGAGGTCGAGCCCCGCTGTGATGCCCTCCACCGGCACCTCCGCTCCATTCCAGTAGCGGGCATTGCTCGCCATCGACTCCGGCGAAAGCGGGACGACTCGCGTGCGGGCGGTTGGCCCGGAAGGAGGCTCGTTGAATCCGACATGACCGTTTGGACCGAGGCCGAGCACGGCGAGATGGAGCCCTCCGACTGCGGCAACCGCAGCCTCGAAGCGACTGCACTCCTCCTCGCTGTCAGCCGTCGTCCCTCGTAGACGGATCACGCTGGAGGCGTCGATCTCGAGTGGAGTCAGGAACTCGCGGTCGAGCCAGGCGTAGAGCGATCGTGGGTCGGAGTCCTCCACTCCCACGTACTCGTCCAGCTGCACGATCGGACACTGCGGGGTGCTCAGCTCCCCTCGTGTGTGCCTGGCTGCGAGCTCGCGGAAGACGGGGATCGGCGTCCAGCCGGTGGCGAGGATCGTCGCACCCCCTGGGCAGTCATCCCAGATTCCTCGAATGACGTCGGCCCCGAGCCGGGCGAATGTCGCGTCAGATGAAGCTACGAGCAGTTCCGCCTCGCCGTCCCGCGAGCTCATGCGGTTCTGTGGTATTTCTCTGGTATCACGAAGCAGATCCTACTGGTTCGATGGCCGCGCGGGCGAGTCGACGTATTGAACCAGGGCCTATCCTCCGCGAGGTGTGCCTCGATCCGACCACGCGCGTCCGGCTCGGCCGGACGGCAATCGAGATCACGCGACTCGGGCTCGGTACCGCACCTCTCGGGGGTCTCTACGAGGCGGTGAGCGACACCGTGGCCGAGGCGACCGTCCGGGCGGCGCTCGACCACGGGCTCGGCCTCGTGGATACGGCGCCGCTGTACGGGTACGGGCTGGCCGAGCAGCGGGTCGGCCGGGTGCTCGCCGAGCGCGAGCGAGGGTCGTTCGTGCTGGCCACGAAGGTAGGGCGGCTGTTGCGGAACGTCGCGCTCACCGAGCCCCTGCACCCGTTCGTCGGGGCACCCGACGTCAGTCCGGTGTTCGACTTCAGCTACGACGGAGTCATGCGCTCGCTCGAGGAGAGCCTCGAGCGGCTGGGCGTCGACCGCGTGGACATCCTCCACATCCACGACCCCGACGAGCACCACGACGAGGCGCTCGAGGGCGCCTACCGGGCGCTCGACCGACTTCGCGCCGAGGGCACGATCGGTGCCGTGGGGGCCGGGATGAACCAGTCCGCGATGCTCGCAAGGTTTGCGCGTGAGGCCGACTTCGACTGCTTCCTGCTGGCAGGGCGCTATACCCTGCTCGACCAGGACGCGCTCACCGAGCTCCTGCCGATCTGCACGCAGCGCAACATCGCGATCATCGCGGGAGGCGTGTACAACAGTGGCCTGCTGGCCGACCCGCGACCCGACGCCCCATACGACTACCGTCAGGCCCCTGCCCCTCTCCTGGAGCAGGCCTTGCAACTGCGGGCTGTCTGCGACAGGCACGGCGTGCCGCTGAAGGCAGCGGCGATCCAGTTCCCGCTCGGCCATCCCGCCGTCGCCGGCATCGTGATCGGCGCCCGGGCGCCGGACGAGCTGGTCGAGAGCATCGCCATGTTCCGCTATCCGATTCCGGCGGACCTGTGGGGCGAACTGCGCTCCGAGGGGCTCCTCGGCGCCGAGGTGCCGACTCCGTGAGCGCCCGGTTCACCTCCGTCGACGTGATCGACCTGCGCTTCCCGACCTCGCGGCACCTCGACGGCTCCGATGCGATGAACCCCGATCCCGACTACTCCGCGACGTACGTCGTGCTGCACACCGATGCCGACGACGGGCTCGAGGGGCACGGCTTCACCTTCACGATCGGCCGGGGGAACGAGATCTGCGTCGCAGCGGTGCACGCGCTCGAGCCGTTCCTCGTCGGACGGTCTGTCGACGGTGTCATGGACGACCTCGGCGGCTTCTGGAAGCAGGTCACCGGAGACAGCCAGCTGCGCTGGATCGGCCCCGAGAAGGGCGTCATTCACCTCGCGACGGCGGCCGTGGTGAATGCCGTCTGGGATCTCCGCGCGAAGCGGGCAGGGAGGCCGCTGTGGCGGCTGCTGTGCGACATGGAGCCCGACGAGCTGGCCTCGACGATCGACTACCGCTACATCGCCGACGAGATCACCCCTGAATGGGTTGTCGACCGGCTGCAGGCCTCACGGCCGAGGCGACAGGAGCGAGAGGCATCGCTGCGCGAGCACGGCCTCCCGGCCTATACGACCTCCGCGGGCTGGCTCGGCTACGACGACGAGAAGCTCCGTTCCCTCTGCCGGGAGGCGGTCTCCGAGGGGTGGACGCACCTGAAGATGAAGGTCGGTCGCGATCACGCCGACGACCTTCGGCGGGCGGCGATCCTCCGCGAGGAGATCGGCGACGACCGCTTCCTGCTCATGGACGCGAACCAGGTCTGGGACGTGGACGAGGCGATCGCCCGCACCCGCGATCTGAGCCGTTTCGACCCGCTCTGGATGGAAGAGCCCACGAGCCCCGACGACATCCTCGGACATGCGCGCATCGCGCGCGCCATCGATCCCGTCGGCGTCGCGACCGGGGAGCACGTCCACAACCGCGTCATGTTCAAGCAGCTTCTGCAGGCCGAGGCGATCCGCTACTGCCAGATCGACAGCGCCCGGCTCGGCGGCGTCAACGAGGTGCTTTCCGTGCTCTTCATGGCCGCGAGGCGCGGCGTCACGGTCTGCCCCCACGCGGGCGGCGTCGGGCTCTGCGAGTACGTCCAGCACCTGGCGCTGTTCGATGCGATCGCGGTCGCGCCGGACGTCACCGACCGCATCGTCGAGTACGTCGACCACCTGCACGAGCATTTCGTCGACCCGGTGCGGATCGATCGGGCGGCGTATGTCGTTCCCGAGCGGCCGGGCTACAGCGCCGAGATCCACCCCGAGTCACTCTCGTGCTTCGGGTTCCCTGACGGAGAGGCCTGGCGCGCCGATCGCTGAGCCTGGATCCATCGTTTTGCGTGATCGCGGGGCGCTCGTCCGGGTCGTCAGGACGCGCGGGGAAGGAGTCGTCAAGGCTGGTGGCCTTGAGGACTCCTTCCCCGAGCGGAGCGCACCGTCCGGGTGAACCCGCCCGGACGGAGAGAAACCTGGTTCACCCGGACGGGGAGCGGCCTGGCGGGCCGGACGAGATGCAACGCCCGCGCAAAACGGTGGATCCAGGCTGGGTAGCATCACCTCATGCCGCGGGCCGCCATCGTCGGGGACCTCGTGCTCGACCGCGTTGCGGGAGCGCCGGAGCGTCCCGGCGGCGCCGTCTGGTATTGCGCCCGCGCGCTCCGCGAGATCGACCCCGCTGCCGACGTCGTGCTCGCCTGCCGCTGCGCCCCCGAGGATCGTGACGCACTCGTGCCAGGCCTCGAGGAGCTCGGCTTCCCGGTGCACTGGCGACCGGCCGAGCGGACGACGCGGTTCTCGTTCCACTACGAGGGCGAGCGGCGGATCATGCAGATCGACACGCTGGCGGAGCCGTGGACCGCGGCCGATATTCGCGGCTGGGTCGGGGAGGCGATCGGCGCTGCGCCGTGGGTTCTCGTCGGCGCGCTCACCCGCGGCGACTTCCCCCTCGAGACGCTGACGGCGCTCACCGCACGGGGCCACCGCCTCGCCCTCGACGCCCAGGGTCTCGTCCGCCATGCGCAGGTCGGCCCGCTCGTCAGCGACGGCACGGTCGACCGGGCAGTGCTCGGCCACATCACGGCGCTGAAGCTGAACGACGAGGAGGCCGAGCAGCTCTGCGGCGGCACCGACGAGGCAGCGCTCCGCACGCTCGGGATCCCGGAGGTCGTGCTCACGCTCGGCTCCGAAGGGGCTCTGATCATCTCGGGCACCGTCGCTGCACACGTCGACGCAGTGCCGGTCGACGGGCCGGTCGACCCCACGGGGGCCGGCGATTCGTTTCTCCTCTCCTACGCCGTCGCCCGCCAGAGCGGCCGCGAACCGGGTGAGGCAGGCGCGATTGCGAGCCGCTTCGTCTCGACGATCATCGCGCGTTGATGCGGGCACACGCCGCCACAGCGCTCGGCACGGTGCTCATCGACCTCGAGGGCGACGACGCGGTGCTGGTGGACGACGATCCGCCTTCGGCCGCGATCACGGACGTCTCGCTGCCGCTTCTCGTCGCCGCCGACCAGGTCGGCGCCCGGATCGTCGCCGTCGTCGCCCGCCGGCCGCCGCTCGTGCTCTCCGACGACGCCGGACAGACGTGGCGCGAGGCAGGCGGCGGGCTGCCCGCGGGCACGGCAATCGCGATCGACCCGGACGATCCCGACCTGCTGCTCTTCGCCTCGGAGTCCCGTCTGTTCCTCTCGGAGGACGGCGGCCGCTTCTGGCGCGCCCTCGGGCCGGAGCTGATCGGGATCACCGCGCTCGCGTTCTCCGAGAGGCTTGACGTGGCCTAGGCGCACGCACGGATGGTGGCCTGCACACGGCGCTTCGTGCCCGGCTCGATCGACCCCAAGGCATCCAGCCTTGCCGCCGATCGAGCCGAACACGCTGCTTGGTGCAGACCCTCCCCGACACGCACGCCCACCCCACATCAAGCCTCTAGTCTTCGGAGACCAACCGGCGAAAGGGAACCAGCTGATGAGCGGGCTCGACGATCTGATCAAGGGCGTTTCGGGAGGGCAGGGCGGCGGGCTCGGTGAGCTCCTCGGAGGGCTCGCCGGAGGCGGCGGCACGGGCGGAGGTCTCGGAGACATCCTCGGCGGGCTGACGGGCGGTGGCGATGCACAGGGCTCGAGCATGCCGGGCGGGATGGGCGGCCTCCTGACGGCGCTCCTGCCGATGGTCGGAGGCATGCTGGCCGGGGGCGGGCTGCAGAAGATGCTCTCCGGCTTCCAGGCGAACGGGCTCGAGGCCAAGGCCGACTCGTGGATCGGGACCGGAGAGAACGCACCTATCAGTGGGGCCGACGTGCGCAAGGTCGTCGGAGACGACCAGATCGCGCAGATCGCGGCCCAGCTCGGCGTCTCGGAGGACGAGGCCGCCGACGCGGTGGCGCAGGTGCTGCCGACCGTGGTCGATCGGGTCTCGCCCGACGGGCACCTCGCGCCCAAGAGCGAGCTCGACGAGGCGTTCGGGGCGCTCGAGCAGGCCGGAGGCGAAACCCCGGGGAGAGGCTGAAGCCTCTCCCCGGCTGGCAGCAAGACCCAGGGGAGGCTGAAGCCTCTCCCCGGCTGGCAGCAAGACCCAGGGGAGGCTGAAGCCTCTCCCCGGCTGGCAGCAAGACCCAGGGGAGGCTGAAGCCTCTCCCCGGTGAGAGGCTTCAGCCTCTCTCCCGGGTTCCTGCCGACGCCGCTACAGCCTGAACTCGCCGCGGGCGACCGTGACGGCCTGCCCGCCGACCTCGACGCGGTCGATCAGCCCGTCGCCACCCTCGGCGCGCGCGTAGAGCGTCGACGGCCTGCCGATCGCGGCGCCCTGGGAGATGACGATCTCGTCACCCCACGCGATCCGGCCGTGGCGGGCCAGGTGGCAGGCGAGCGGCCCTGCCGCAGAGCCGGTGGCCGCATCCTCGCCCCCGGCCCAGAACATCCGGGTCGTCCAGCGGTCGCCCGCTCCTGCGAAGCAGCTGACGCCGGTCATCCCGAGGCCGGCGATCGCGGCGATGTCCGGTCGCAGCGCAGACACCTCCTCCTCGGAGCCGAGCGCGACGAACACGTGCCTGGCGCCGTTCTCGTAGACCTCGACGGGCAACTCCGCGCGCTCGACGCCGAGCGCTTCGAACAACGCCTCGGTGTCGGAGAACGGCTCCACCGCGGGCACCGGCTGTTCCATCCGCCCGAAGACGATGCGGCCCGACTCGTCCCGCTCGAGCGCGACGGGGACGTTGCCGATTCCCGTCTCGAGCGTGATCACCCCGAGCTGGAGCGGGGCTCCGAGCACGAAGGCCGTTCCCAGCGTCGGATGCCCGGCGAAGGGCAGCTCGAAGTACGGCGTGAAGATGCGAATCCGGACGTTGCCCCCACCCTCGGGTGAGAACACGAACACCGATTCACTGAACCCGATCTCGAGCGCGAGCGCCTGCATCGCGGCCTCGTCGAGCCCGCGCGCGTCGGTGAAGACCGCGAGCTGGTTGCCGGCGAGTGGGGTATCCGTAAAGACGTCTGCGATGACGTAGCGGAAGGTCTGCACGGTGTCAGCCTACGCGCCGCCGCGCGCCCAGTCGGCCGGCACGTCGGAGCCACCCTCCTCGCTGACGCGAGCCCCGAAGCGGACGAAGGTCGGGGTCGGCACGACCTTGCCTGCGACGAGCGCCTCGCCCTGCCGGAAGCCTGTCGCCCGCTGGAGCAGGCTCGGCGGCACGAACGAGAACACATCGGTCAGGTGGCCCACGTCGGCGACGGAGTTCATCCGCATCAGGAGCAGGTTGTCGCACTGCGAGACGATGTTCTCGTGCACCTTCTGGGGCCGCTGCGTCGAGACGAGCAGGTAGAGGCCGAACTTGCGCCCCTCCGCCGCGATCTTGATCGCCGTCTCGGTGGCGAGGAACTGCAGCCCGCTCTCAGGCAGCTGCGGGCAGACGTTGTGCGCCTCGTCGATCACGACGAGCAGCGGCCGCCGCCGGGCCCGGCGCTCCCAGAGCCGCGAGAGGACGGCCTGGGCAACGAGCGTCTTCTCCATCGGCGTCCCGAGCTGGCCGATGTCGACCACGAGACAGCGCCAGCCGTCCCGGTCGAGGTCTTCGAGCACCGTGCCCGCCTGCTGCCTGGCCCAGACATCGAAGCGGTCGACGCCGAGGTTGCGCACTCTGCGAATCAGCCTGTCGACAACCTCGTTCACCGGGGTCGTGTCGCCCGAGGCGAGCGCCTCGTAGGCCGGCGAGCCGGGTCCCTGGTCAAGGGCGCGAAGCAGCTCGTCGTACTCGTCCGAATCGCGGATCGGGTCGAGCTGGAGGACGCCGGCGTAGGCCTCACCGTCGAGCTCGGGAAAGCGGATCCGGAGCCTGTCGTCGCCCTCTGCCGCAGGCGAGCGGACGAGGATCGACGGGGTCAGCTCGGCGAGCCGCGCTGCGAGGACAGGATCGGCGTCGGCACGTGCCTCGCGTAACCGGACGAAATCGGAGTTCGGGTCGATCACGACCACGCGCAGCTCGGTGTTGAGCAGGAGCTGCTCGAGCACGACGCCGAGCGAGTACGTCTTGCCCGAGCCGGACTGGCCGCAGAGGAACGTGTGCCGGTCGAAGCCGGCTGCGTCGATCCTCGCCGGCACCGGCACCGCGTCGTCACCACCGGCGAGCACGGTGCCGATCACGAGCTGGGTCGTGCCACCTCGCGGCCGGGACAGCTCTGCAACTTCGAGGCCGGTCGCATCCTCGATCCGCGCGTCGACGAACGGGGCGCCGTCGCCGGAGAGCACGACGCCGCTTCCCTCCACCACCCGCACCTGCACGCGCGCCTGGATATCCAGTGCTCCCTCGCCCGACAGGCTCTCACCGTCGAGCGAGGCCCCGACCTCGGGGCCGTCGCGCGTCACGAGCTCCTGCGTGATCACCTGGCCGAGACGGCGTACGTCTCCGTCGACGAGAGCAACGAAGCCTCCCGGCGGCGGCACGGCGCTGCCGATCGCGATCTGGTAGCCAAAGGAGCGGCCGTCCATCGAGACTGCAGTCGCGGGGATCGCCTGCTCGAAGCGGCGCCGCAGCTCGCGGAACCGCCCGATCGCGCCGCCGAGCCCGTCAGGAGGTTGGGTGCTCATGCAGAGAGGCTAACCGCTCCGCCTCGACCCACTTCGCGTGATGCTTCCGCGCCCAGTCCTCGTCGACCTCTCCGGTCGTCATCCCGCGCAGCGCATGCCGGGTGCTCGGGTGGATCAGGGCGAGGTAGAGGTGCCCGACGAGGAGCCCCACGGAGAGGAACGTGAGCACGTCGTGGACGGTGCCGGTGCCGGCG
>Ga0315287_10006252_pt1 | contig 11813 bp, 15 predicted proteins | sample YL17G11_0_MG_FD_205037 | JGI IMG/M metagenome (GOLD analysis project Ga0315287, IMG submission 205037) | Sediment microbial communities from Yellowstone Lake, YNP, Wyoming, USA - YL17G11_0 | ecosystem: Environmental > Aquatic > Freshwater > Lake > Sediment | place: USA: Wyoming | collected...
TACTAGTTGGCATAGATACCTATGATACAGTAAATGAAACTGAAAATCTTACGTTAGGAACTTTATTATTAAATAGTAGTGTTTTTGATCTTACTACAGAAATAGATAATATAACCCCACAGGTAGGAAATACACCAGTTCCTATAAATCTAAGTGTTTTTGATACAGTAAATGAAACAGAACAAATGTCAACCTTCTTTATGCAGTTGGTTGAATCAGTATTTGATACTACCAATGTTTCAGAGAATCTTACTTTAGGAACTTTAGCATTAAATGGTAATGTGTATGATACCATAACTGAAACAGAGAATCTTACTAAAACTTTACCTGTAGGTATAAGTGTATCTGATCTTGTAAACGAAACAGAAAATATAACAGTAACTTTACCAGTTATTATAAGTGTTTCTGATCTTGTTAATGAAACAGAGAATATAACTAAAACTCTAGCAGTAGGCATCACAGTATTTGATACTGTAAATGAAACTGAAAATTTTACTAAAACTATACCTGTAGGATTAGGTGTATTTGATACTATTGCTGCAAGTGATAACTTTACTCCTTCATTAGATGGAGCACCAGTAAATCTTAGTCTATCTCTTTATGATAATATTACTGAGACTGATGGTTTAGATACATTTTGGAGACATATAAATTTAACTGTTTATGATACCACAAATGAAACAGAGTATACTGGAACGTATGTTACCTTAAATAAAAATATCATTGATCTTACAAGTATCATTGATAATGTTGGTGAACAACTTAATATTCCTATTGTATTATCAGATAATGTTGCTACAACTGATAGTACATCTAGTAGATTAAACCTTTCTTCAGTAGTGTATGATACCACTAATGAAGTTGATGATACAACAAGAAGTATACCATTATCTAAACAAGTAATAGATTTAACTAATATAAGTGAACTATCAGATGATAGGGTTTCTTTAGGAAATACTGTTTACGATAATTTATATGCTTATGATACAATGAGTGATAGATTAAATTTAGTTGGAAGTGTTATAGATTTAACCAATATAGTTGATATTAGTTCTGTACGGGAAAATATGATAAATTCAGGTACAGGAAACTTTTTCCAGATGTTTCATTAAAATTTAGGAGGTTTTAAAATGACAGTAGCAAAATTAGAAGAAAAGAATTATAAAAATGGTATGTTTAATATTTATTATACTTTATCAAATGTAGGTACTGTTTCAGTAGGTACAGAAGAGGTTATTCCTGTGCCTAAAGAATTTGGTGTATTAAACACCATACATGCTAGTGCATATTTTGGTACACTTACATGTAGGATAAATGATAGACCTAGTTGTGCTGATAATGATATACATGAGATTTTTAGGATTTCAAACCAGCCTGTAACATTTTCGTCAACAGGATTAACTGTGCTTTATAATTCATTAACACCTAATTTATATGCAACTTTTACGAACACAGATAAAGCTAAACAAACAGGAACAATTACCGTTCAGTTGATAGGTACGTAAGGGATATTTTATGGCAATAGCTAATGATGCAATAAATAAAGAATTAAAAGTAACAAGGATATTCCTTGAAAATCTTAACTCCAAAAAAGAAGTTAATATTAACATAGGTGGTGGTGGTAGTTCCAAATCATATTCCTTACGCCAACTCCTTATATATAAATTTCTTACTGAGGAGAATAAGAAATTCTTGATTGTAAGAAAGACCATGCCCGCTATGCGGAATAGTGTCATATTACCATTTCTTGCAGAATTAAGTAATTTTGGGGTATATGATAGGGTTAAGATAGATCGTGTTAATATGAACCTTTTTTATAATAATAACCTACTCCACTTTCAAGGATTGGATGATCCTGAGAAAACCAAGTCCTCTGAGTATAATTATATGTGGGTTGAAGAAGCAACAGACATATTAGAATCAGATTTCAAGACTATTTGGTTATATTTAAGGGCACCTACAAGTGATGGTAATATTAATAAGATATTTTTATCATTCAATCCCATAGATGAATTCCATTGGATTAAATCTAAATTAATTGATGACCCTACTTATGCTTCAGAAGTTAATGTTGTACACTCCACGTACAAAGATAATCCATTTCTTGACCAGAAGTCTAAAGACAGATATGAGAGATTATTTGAACAGGATATTAACTTCTATAGAATATATGCTTTAGGTGAATGGGGTAAATTAGATAATGTAATTTATAAGAATTGGGATATTGTAACTCCTGATAATGTACCTAAAGAAAATATTATAGTAACTTATGGTGTTGACTTTGGATATAATGCAGAGATGGCTGTAGCTAAATGTACTATTAAAGATATGGATGTGTGGGTGGAAGAAGTGCTTTATAGGAAAGGAATGACTAATAGCCAGTTAATAGAATATTTACAACGTAATGTTCCTAAACGTGATTGGTCTAAATCATTCTTTTGCGATAGTGCTGAACCTGATAGAATTAGAGAAATTAAATTAGCAGGTATCAATGCTAAACTTGCACAGAAAAATGTAAATGATGGTATAGATTTGGTTAAAAGGTTAAAATTGCATGTTGTTAATAATAGTGTTAATGTTATTAAAGAATTAAGGGCATATTCTTGGAAGCAAGATAAAAATGGTAATGTAATTGACACACCAGTAGATTATTTAAACCATATCTGTGATGCAATTAGATATGGATTATATAGTAGGTTTAGAAGTTCAGGTATGTATAGAGTTAGGTGGCTTTAAGGTGTGACTAATGTGTGAGGATATATTCCCACACAAGTTAAAGGAGAACAAATGAATAAAATTAGTAGAGCATTAATTAGAACATTTGGTGGTAGTGTTAAAAGTATAGGACCGTTACAAGATGATAACCGTATTTATAAATCATTAAGGACATTGCTTAACAGTTCTGATGGTATGACTGTTGCAGACCCTTATGATAAATCTGTATGGGTATTTGCATCTATCAATGCTATTGCCCAGAATATTTCAAGAGTACCGTTTTATATTTATAATGAGAAGAAGAAAGATACAAAGAATATTAATACTTCTGGTCCATTATATGACCTATTCACTAATCCTAATCCTTATATGATTGGTAGTACATTATTTTTTGCTACAGTATTATATATGGAATTATATGGTGAATCATTTTGGGTTTTTGAAGGTAGAAAAAATATTACTGAAATACCTAAAGAAATATGGGTAGTTAACCCATCAAAAATGGAACCTATATTTGAAGAACAAAAAGATGGTACAAAACAATTCAAAGGTTATTGGAAGTATAATATAAATGAAAAGAATCCTATAATATTTGCTCCTCATGAGATATTACATATTAAGTATTTTAATCCTTATAATGAGATTAGAGGTATTGCTCCATTAGATGCTAGTCGTGCTGGTGTGGAACAGGATTATTTTGCTAATAGATACAATAAACAATTTTTTAAAGATGGTGTATCTTTATCTGGTATTATTCAAGTTCCAGAACAGTTAGATGATACATCTTTTAATAGATTAAGAGACCAATTTGAAGAAAGACATGGTGGTTATGAAAAAGCTCATAAAGTAGGTATTATTGAAAGTGGTGCTACATTTGTTGCTACTAATGCTATGACTCAAAGAGATATGGAATTTTCTGTATTAAAAAGGGTTATACGTGGTGAAATTCTTGCTGCTTTTAAAACTAATGAAGTTATTTTAGGTAATTATGAAAACATACAGTCTTATGAAGGTATTAAACAAGCTCATGAATCATTTTGGAAAGAAACATTACTTCCAAAAGTTACTTATTTGGAAGATTTTTTGTGGGCTAAATTCTTTTCCAAATTAGCATCAGGTAAATTTTGGGGTGGGTTTGATTTATCTACTGTTGAAGCATTAAGAGAAGATTATAATTTAAAAGTCACCATGGCCGTTGAGCTAAATAAAATGGGTTACCCAATAAACGTGATTAATAAACGATTAGATATGGGGTTTGCTGATATGCCATGGGGTGATAAATGGTGGGTAAAAGTAGGAACAGTGTCAATAGATGAAGCTGAAGATATGATTAAACCTACAGAGGAACCTAGTAATGATAAACCTACAAAACCATCAGATGATCCTAAAGCTGATGATGATGAAGAGAAACCTACAAAACCAGATGATACAGAACAGCCAACAGTTGAACCTAACCCTGGTAAATCATCTGATGCACTTCACACTAATAGAGATGATTCTTTGTGGACTAATTATATTGCTAGACAAGTACCATTAGAAATGATCTTTAAAAATAAGATAAAGAAATTCTTATTTGAGCAGAGAAAAAGAATACTTGGTAATTTATATAATAAAGATATTCAAATATTTAATTATGAAGAAGAATATAAAAAACTATCAACCATATTCACCTTTTTATATTCTATGGCATCTACCACAGGTATAGAAATTCTCAAAGATGAAATAATACTTGATGGTAATCTTGGTATGGATGATGTAAATTTATTTGTATCATCTAGGATTAAATCCAATACTAATATAATTCTAAATACTATTCAGAATAGTTTACTAAAGATTATAGATGATAATAAAGATAGTAATGTAGATGATTCTGCTAAACAGATTAGAGATTTATACAACAAATTAGATGGCAGGGTATTAACTATTGCTAGAACTGAATCAGCGTCTATACTTAATGGTGTTAAATACTTAATTATGAAATCTTATGGTATTAAGTATCATAAATGGTTATCTAAAGGTGAGAAGAGTAGACACAATAATCTTCATGGTAAAATTGTTAAAATAGGTGAATCATTTAGAGATGATATAACTTTGAGATACCCATTAGATAATTTATCACCTAAAGAAGAAATTATTAATTGTCTATGTATGACAACACCTATAATCAAGGTTAGAGGTTAATTAATGAACATAAAAAATATAAAACGTGATTTAATTTTCCTTGCTGGTGATATTAGAAAAGAGAAATGTCCATTAGGGTTTGCATGGGGTAAATATCCCCATCTTATAGATTATGATGAGGCAATGCAATCATTAGCATTTTCAAGTATTGGTTTTATTGGTTTACATAGAAATATAGGTGATCTAAGTAATATCGCAATTAATGGTTTTATGAAACATGCATGGCTTTATACTGGTGATGGAATAGTAGAGGCAGTATCAGAAGGTGTTTTAAACAGATCATCTTTACATGGTATTATGTCAGATTATGCTGTTATATTAAAACCTTCTGTAGAATATCAGGTGAGAAAAGAAGCTGCTGATAGGGCATTTGAAATGGTAGGTTGTCCTTATGATGTTACATTTAGTTTTGATCTTGAAATAGAAGAGGAGTTATTTAAAGATAAAACTACAGCAGTATCTAATATGCAAAATTATGGGTTAGGAGTATCTTGTTCTGAAATGGTTGCACTGTGTTATGTTGGTCATAGAAGAGAATTGGGTATGTTTAGAACAGACTTAGGTAAACGTCATGTAATATTGCCAGATGCTTTTATGAGTACCCATTTTGAAGTTGTCTGGGCAAGTAAACATACTACACCAGAAAATGCAGATAAATTAGGGTTACATGAAGAAGGTTGTACATTACTTAAAGAATATTGGGAGAAACAAAAATGTATCTAATAGCTGGTATAATTTTATTATTATTAATCTTTATGCCTACAAAAAAATAGGAGGATTCATGTTTAAATATTTAAAATTGTTGTTGAGGTTCAAAGATGTCTCAAAAGTGTATAAGGAGGAAAATTTTAACAAAGAGAAACCATGGTGGTTATCTAGAAGATTCTTTGGAGCTGTTATTACCTTTGTTGGTGTTTTAAGTGTTGCATTTTTTGGTGTTGATATTGATGTGGCAACTCAGAACACATTAGTTGATAATGTTGGAATAGTAGCTGAATCTTTAGATAAGATTATACCTTCAATAATAACTTTATATGGTATTATTTTAGGTATAGTTGGTACAATTAAAAAAATAACAAAAGGAGAGTAAATTATGAAGCTTAAACGTACAGGATTAATTTTATTGATATTAAGTTTTTCATTTATGGCAATGAGTTGTGCTATGTTTCAAAAAGCCGAAACTGATCCATTGGTATCAATAACAACTTCATACCAGGTACTTGGCACATCTATTACAAGTTTACACCAAATTGCCATTAATCTCAGATCATCTGGTAAGATAAATGATGCACAAATGGTACAGTATAATACAATCTTTTTTAAGGTCCAGAGTGCTTATATCGCCGCTGGTACAACTTTATCTATGGTTATAACAACTAGTGATACTGTAAAAAAGAAAGAGTATATGACAGCATTTGAGAGTATCGCAGGTAATATTTCAGGATTAATCACTGAATTAAATACATTTCTAAGTGGGGTAAATAAATAATGAATACAGAAGAAATAGTTAGTCTCGCCAATGTTGCAATAAAAATTGTACCTTTAATCATTACATTAATTAATTCTATTGGTATTATAGTAGAAAATAATAAGGATTTGTCTGATAGTCAGAAACAAGAGCTTATTGCTTTGATTGATGAAGCAAAATTAAAGGTTTCAGAGTTAAAACCTCTGTCTTAATATCTTGTTTATAAATTATTCCAGAAAAATTGAAAATAATTTCAAAAATAAGACAAATTTCCATGGATTCTGTCGATAATAAGGTATACGGCTATATTCATAATTAATGGAGAATAACACTATGGAAAAAATAATTAAAACTTTTATATCCCAAATCCGTTCTGTGGATGAGGAAAAGAAAGTGGTAGAGGCAGTAGTTTCTGATGAAACTATGGATAGATATCAGGAAATAATTAAAGCTGATGCTTGGAAGAAAGGTTTAAAATCTTATAAACAACATGGTGTATTACTGTCCAGCCATAATTATAGTAAATTAATGAATCAGATAGGTGTTGCTGAAAAGATACATGTCGAAGATGGTAAATTAGTTGCTAAATTTAGATATTTTACAGGGGTTGGTAATGAAGAAGCAGATTGGGGATTCTTTCTGGCAAAGCAGGGATTAGCTGCTTTTAGTGTTGGATTCTTACCTAAAGCTGACGGTTATGAACAAGCTGCATGGGATGATGAAGATGTAAAATCAGGTAAGAAACCAAGTAGAATTTATAATGACGTAGAGTTGTTAGAAATTAGTCAAGTAACAGTACCAGCTAATCCTTCTGCTTTACAGAAAAGTTTTGAAGATGAGGACTATTCTGATGATGTAACTAAAGAGTATTTATCATTAGTTCAAAAATCATTAAGTAAAAAAGATTTGATTGATAAAACAGAAACAGTAGTAGATTTAAAGAAAGAAATAGAAATTGTACCTATTTTTGAAAAAGATATGGAGGAAGAAATGGATAAAGTATTAGAGGCTATTGAGAATTTAAAAGCATATATGGATGCTAAAATGCTTGAAATGCAGAAAGAATTTAGTGATACCTTAATTAAATCATTAGAAGATAAAAAGGTTGAATTAGAATTAAAGGAGAAAGAAATCACAGATGCATTAGAAGCTGAAAAACTTCAGAAAGAAGCAGATGAATTGGTTGCAAAACAGCAGGCAGATGAAGATAACTACATTAAATCATTACTGTTAGCAACAAGTGAAATATTAGAAAAACATCTTTCCGTTCAGTCCTAATAGACTAAGAGCTAAGGAATAGATATTATACATAACACGAAAAATAATAGGAGGATTTACAAACATGGAAATTAAAGAAATATTAGAAGCACAGAAAGGATTAGTAGAGGGTATCTCCACTAAAGTTAACGAGATTGATGCCGGTATTAAGGCTATGGAAACTAGAGTAAAAGAAGTGGAAACACAGTTGATGCCTAGAAAAGTTTCTGTACCTGGTGTTAATGAGCAGAAAGAATCATTTTCTTTTGTGAAAGCCATTAATGCAATTAATTCAGGTGATTGGTCACAGGCTGGTTTTGAAAAATCAGTGTTTGATGAGACCAGAAAGAAAACAATAATGGCAGCCGGTACTGATACTATTGGTGGTTATATTGTTCCTGCAGAAGTAGTCTCTGATATGATTGAGCTATTTAGAGCAGAATTGGTTGTTGCTAAAATGGGTGCTACAATGCTTAACGGCCTTGTTGGTAATCCTGTTGAAATCCCGAAGCAGACTGGTGGTTCTACAGCATATTGGGTTGGAGAAAATGCTGCAATAACTGAAAGTAATCTTACTTTTGGTCAGCTTGCATTAAGCCCCAAAGCAGTTGCCGCAATGGTTAAACTGTCTAACAGACTTTTGAGAATGGCTAACCCTTCAGTGGAAGCTATGATTAGAAGTGATATTTCTACTGTATTGGCTCTTGCTGTTGATTATGCAGCATTGAGAGGTACTGGTGCAAATAGTGAACCTATTGGTATCGCTAGTACAGCAGGTATTAATACTGTTGTTATGGGTGCAACAGGTGGTGATGTGAATTTTGATACCCTTGTTGATATGGGTTATGAATTGCAGAAAGATAATGCTTATAAGGGTAATCTTGGTTTCGTATTTCACCCAGTTATTAAAAAGATTCTTTCTCAGTTGAAACAGGCACAGTGGAATGGTGATACTTCTGGTGAGTATGTAATTAAACCATTGGTTGACGATGCACAGTTTAAATCCTGGCTTGGTTGGCCTTATGCAATGACAACACAAATACCTATTAACCTTTCTAAATCTAGTGGTTCTAACCTTACTGAAATTTATTTTGGTAACTGGAAAGAATTGATTGTTGGTTCATGGGGTGGTATTGAAATTATGGCATCCAAAGAGACTTCTGATGCATTTGAGAAGAATCAGACTTGGGTAAGAATTATACAGGAAGTTGATTGTGCTGTTAGACACCCTGAATCTTTCTGCCTTATCAATGATGCACATACTTCGTAATTAGTTATTATAGGTGTATGGGAGATTTATATCTCCCATACAATAAATTTAAGTTACTTTATATCATTTTAGGAGGATATTAAAACATGAAAAGAGATTTAGGAAATATGATTACTTCATTAACTGCTATTGCACCCCAGACAATTGGTGCTGTTTCTACAGCTACCGCTGCGTCTGTAGCAACAGGTGTTGGTATTGATAGGTTGGGTTATGAGTCTTTAGTTTTCTCATTTATTAACTCACAGCCTGCTGGTGTGCCTTTGGCATCTACGTTGACTTGTGTGATTGAGGATTCTGCTGATAATACTACTTTTGCTACAGTTACAGGTGCAAGTGCTGTACATAATGTAACTAATACCTACAGTATTACAGAGATATCTATCCCTGATGCAACTAAAATTAATAGATATGTCAGGGCGAAAGCAACAGTATTGTTTGCAAGTGGATCGGCATGTATGACAACAGTTGGTGCAATTGGAATATTAGGTTCACCAGTTAAATTTCCTGTTTAATAAATAAAGCATAGGGGGAGACCGATGTATAAAGTTAGACAAGGATATGTGGTGACTCATTTAAATTATGTATGTAGGGCAGGAACTGAGGTTCCTGCCTCTATTCTTTCTGAAGTTCTAAAGAATCAGAGTTGGAAAATTGAGGAAATAGAAGATGGCAAAAAAGACATCTCAAAAGAAAAAGAAAGCACAGAAGGAAATAGTAGTAACGGGAAAAAAGAAGAAATAGGTGATCTTATCACAGATAGGATGATGACAGAAAAAGAAACTAAAAGGAAGGCTAAAGAATAATGAGTATATCCCTTGTATCTAAAGATACAGTTAAATTATTCCTAGATATTGCTCTCACTGATACCAATTATGATTCATTGATTATAACTTTGATTCAGTTGGTTTCTGATAGGATACAATTATTTTTGAATAGGGAGTTAGCAGCTATTGAAAGAATAGATTATTTCGAGGCTGGCAGGAGAAAGTATTACGTAAGTGCTTATCCTATTCTAAACCCTACAACTTTAACTGTCGCTTTAGATACAAATATACAAACTAATAATGAAGAATATTTTGTTAGGGAAGATGTTGGTTTAATAGAATTTGAGTTTAAAACTTGTTATGTAGAACCTAAAGAAATTAAAATTACCTATATAGGTGGTTATACAGAAACATTAGGAGTATTAAATGTTCCTGATGCTCTTAAATATGCTTGTTTACTCCAAACTGCTTTTGTATTTAGACGTAGAAAAGATATAGGTATGAATTCTATTAGTATGCCCGATGGTTCTATGGCTACAATGTTTTCTGGTGATTTACTTCCTGAAGTAAAGAATGTTCTTAAAGGTTTTAGAAAATCACCTGGTGATAATTAATGATAGGATTAAAAGTTAAAACTAAAGATTTAATTGACCATAGTCGTATTAGGGGTATTCCTATAGAGGTCAATAATTATATTTTTAATAATATGTCATCAGTTTTAAACAAAATTGAGAACAAGATTGCTACCTATATTTATACAGTATTAGATAAGAAAACAGGTAAGTTAGCAAAATCTATAAGAACCATTAAGAAAAAAACTAACCAATTTGGTTCAATGTTTGAATTTTATTTTGAGACTGATGTAGCACCTCATGCACCAACAGTTATTGGTAAAGGTCCAGTAACTATTAAAGCAAAGAATCATAAATATTTAACTGTGCCTTTTCCAGGTCAGACTATGTATAAAAGAGTAAAACCTGGTATGACTTTTAATCCACGAGGTAAAATATGGTCATTAGGTGGTACAAAATTGTTTAGAGGAAGAGAAAGTGTAACTATTAAGAAAAGGGTTAATCCTGATAAGATACAAGACATATTTGAATTTGAAACTCAATATGGTGTAGAACAATTACTCCAACGTGCTATTAATAAATTTAATTAGAAGGGTAAATGGCTAATACAAAAAGACAAGACATACTTAACAAGATTAAAGAAATTATTGAAGCAGTCCAGTTGGATGGATTAACCCTTTTTAATTCTGTCAAAACAACTAGGATGCCCCCTAGTGATATAGAGACTACTGCATTTCCAGTTTGTTATGTTTATTCTGATAGAGAAACATTATTAGTAGAAGGAGAAAAAGCTGTAATTGGACAAGAAACATATGATTGGTTTATAATGCTTGAGGTGTGGGCAAGTGATACAGAAATGGAAGATATATTACAAGTAATACACAATGCTATGGCTGCTAATTATAAATTTAGTAATTTAGCCAGCTTTTCTGAAAGATTGGGAGTTGATTTTATGATTGTTGACCCATCAACACAATTAACTGCTATGTTAATTCCTTATCATATAGTATATAGACATTCTTTTGGAGCAATGTAAAGGAGAAATTTATGGTTGAGATAGTTTATACAGAAGGTATTGATTTTTATGAGTTTGCACTTATAGGTAAAGTTTATAGGAATATTCCTATTAAGGTTAAGAAAGAAATTGCCGATGCTCTTGTTAAAAAGAGTTTAGGTTTTAAATATGTTGTTACTAAAGAAGATAAAGTATTTAAGGAGGAATAAATCATGGCCCAGGCAAAAGGAAGCAAATCAAAGTTAATTTATGATACAGAGACAACTTTTAACACAACTAAAGGTGCCCCTGATGCTCATAACTTACCGTTTGTTAGCGAATCATTACGATTAACAAGAAATTTAATTGATTCAAAATCTATTAGAGGTAGTAGAAACCCACAGCAGCCAGCTAGAGGAAGTTCAGAAGTTGCTGGTGATATAACGCTTGAACTTGATCCATATATTGGCAAAATGTTGTTTAATACATTTGGGACATTCAGTACTACTGGTGCTGCACCTTATTCTCATACATTTAAAATTAGTGATTTACCTGCTGGTATGGTGATTGAGAAACAGTTTCCAGATTTAAC
>Ga0315287_10006253_pt1 | contig 11813 bp, 6 predicted proteins | sample YL17G11_0_MG_FD_205037 | JGI IMG/M metagenome (GOLD analysis project Ga0315287, IMG submission 205037) | Sediment microbial communities from Yellowstone Lake, YNP, Wyoming, USA - YL17G11_0 | ecosystem: Environmental > Aquatic > Freshwater > Lake > Sediment | place: USA: Wyoming | collected...
CATGCCGCGCCCAAAACAGTTTGTCGCGAGACGGCGATGCTCTCACGGGACTGAAGTCCCATGCGATTCCCAAGTTCCGTCAGCGGAACCCAAAACCCTGTGAGAAATGCGGGCTAGTAAACGAGCGACCAGCCAAGACACTACGAGGACTATCGCGAGATGCTGGCCAAGGAGAGGCCGGAGATCGTCATCGTGGCTACGCCGGACCATTGGCACGCCCTGCCGATGATCGCAGCCGTGCAGGCCGGCGCCCACGTCTACGTCGAGAAACCCATCGGCCACACGGTGATGGAGGGCCGGGCCATGGTCAATGCGGCCCGCGCTGCCGGCCGCGTGGTCCAGGTCGGAACACACCGGCGCGTGTCGCCGCACAATGTCTCAGGCAGGAAGTTCCTGCGAGAAGGCAATGCAGGAAAGATCGGCATGGTGCGGTGCTTTGTCCAGACCGCAGGCGGTGAAGAGACACCGAGAATGAACATTGCTCCGCCCAAGGGATTGAATTGGGACATGTGGTGCGGCCCTGCGCCCCTGCGACCATTCATCGGCGATCCTGAATCCGGCAAGCTGCTGCGTCGGGAGTACAGGAAACCCTGGGTCTATCCACAGGCATAGCTCGGCTCAGGGCACGATCCAGCCGTCGCAGAGATGCGGGACTACCTTGAACCGGTCCGGATCGAACGCAAAGGCCACGTCCTCCTGGAACCCGTCCCGGATCAGCTCCTGGGCGTGGATGGACAGGGCAATGGCCTGGTCTGGAGAATGGGCCTGGGTAAACTGGGCGGCGTCTGTCGCCTGGCCGGACAGCCTACACGACGGAGACAGAGACACGGCCGCTGACCCGGCAAAGTAGTAGTCCTCCTTTGCATGAGGTTCCGAAGGCTCGCCTGCCAGCATGATCGCAATGTCAACCTCGTACCGTTGGGCGACTGCAAGGGCAGCTTGGCTGACGGCGGCAACATTGACCAGGGCGCCGATCAGGACCTGAACCGCATCTGCGGCCGCCTGTAAGGCAAAGGGGAAGTTCGTCGACGAGAAGACGACCGGACGGCCTCGAATGCGATCGGCCTGGAGTTCCACAGGCGAGTTGCCGAAGTCGAAGCCCTCAATGCGTGTGTTCTTACGCTCTCCGATGAGAATAGCACGGTGTTCTCGGGCCAACCTACGGGCATCGTCTATCTCCGCCGTCGCCAGAACTGCCTTTGCCCCCAAGGACAACGAGGTGGCTATAGTGGTGGAACCTCGCAGCACGTCTACCACTATAGCCACCTCGTTAGGACCGACGGTCTGACCGTCAGGCCGCCATCGCACGTCCAGCCTCGGTTTGTTGACGACCATCCGAATCGAACCTTGCCCACGGCATGGGCACGGGGCTCACTCAATTGTCCACAAAGTCACCGAATCCTGATCCCGCACGACGATTCGTTTCCCTGCCACGATCGGATGGGCATATGTCTGCTTGTCCGCGACCTTGATGCTGGCTACTTCGGTGTAGGCCTTGTCGCTGGGCTGGAACACGGTCAGTTGCGAGTTCTGGGTCAGGGCCATCAGACAAGAGCCGGCGTCGAGCAAGGTGCCGAAATTCTTGCGGCCGGTCGTGTCGGTCCATGCCGCTTCGCCCATCTTGGCATTAATGCAGAAGAGATTGCCTTTATCGGACAGACCGAACAGCAAACCGTCTTTGAGCACCGGCGTGTTGAACTGCGTGGCAAGCTGCTGATTGGCCCACAAATCCTTGACCACGAAGGTGTCACCCTGCTTTTCGATCTTGACGGCCTTGGTGCCTCGGCCCTGGCCTGTGAAGATCACCGTTTGTCCGTCCACGATCGGGGTGGCGGCATTGTAGGCCATTCCCTGGGGCGCAAATTGGATCTGCCACAGGAGCTTGCCATCTGCCACTGCCACGCCCACTACTCTTTTATCGGTGAGCGTAACGATCTGCTTCGTCCCTTCGACGGTCATCAGTACCGGCGAGGCATAGCCAGGGCCGTCTTCGGTCCATTTCCACTTGGAATCGCCATTGGTCAGGTTGTACGCTACGATCCCGCCGTTGCTCGGACCCCCGAGTTGAACGATGCACATCCCATCCACCACGATCGGCGACGTCGATGTGTAGAAGCGGGGCCAGGCGCCGGAGAAATCATCTTTGCGCCACACGAGCTTGCCGGTGGCGGCATCCAGGCAGGAGACGATCCCGGTGGCACCGAGCGTGCAGACCTTACCGTCGGCCACTGTCGGCGAGCTTCGGGGCCCTGCATGTTCCCGGGCGGACGGTCCGGAGATGGCCGGGGCTGCGTACGTATCCCGCCACAATTCCTTGCCGTCCACCGCGTTCAGACACAGGGTGACCTCATCGGCATCCTGTCGTGTAAAGACGTAGAGCTTGTCGCCCACCAGGGCGGGCGCAGCGTCTCCTGCGCCCACGGTGACTTTCCACTTCTGCGCCAGCTCGGCCGGCCACGCCTTGGGTGCGGTGAATCCGGTCACCTTTCCATCTCGATTGGGGCCTCGCCACTGAGGCCAATCCTCCGCCAAGACACAACTGGCGGCGATCAGAATCACACAGCCCACCACCGCCGCTATCGATCGATTCCTGTTCTCCATAGTGCATCCTTTCGATTCCTGTCCATAACCCCACACCGAGCCCCACCCGCAGCAGCATAATACCGCTGCTCGCCCGTTTGCTACACGCTAATCCGCTGCTGGTGGCGTGTCAATACCCTTCTTGGTTGAAGGTCAGCGTTGAAGCTCTTCCAACATCTGCCTGGCCTCTGCCAATTCTTGTGGAGCAAGGCCGCCGATGCGATTTTGGAGTTCCAAGGCCTCTTTGATGAGTTTGACGGCCTCTGGTTTGCGATTCAGCTTAGCGTAGGCCCTGGCCAGATGGAACCGCGTCCCCACACCGGCGGGAGCGCCAGCGGGATACAGTTGAACGCTCCGGGTCAGGTCTTCAACTGCCTTGTCGAACCGGCCCAACCTATAGTAGATCACACCCCGTGTATCAAGGAGGTCCAGATAGTCGGGGGCGATCTCAAGACCACGGTTGGCCAGGGCCAGGGCCTCCTGGAAATTGCCCTTGTCCTCACACAGAAGCCAAGCCAGGTTGTTCATGGCAATCACGCCCTTGGGGTCGAGATCCACGATCTTCCGACAGACCTCCACTGCCTCGTCATTACGGCCGGCCCTTTGGAGTATCTGGGCCAGCAGCCCCAGAATCCTCAGGGATTCGGGCTGCCGGGCCAACAGGTCACGGAGGATCTGTTCGGCCATGCGCTGGGCCTGGGGATCCGGCCCGTTGCCCATCTCCACGGCAATGGCCATTGGGGTGGTTATGTCCTGAGGATGTCCCTTGATCCATTCGGAGATATGTGTCTTTGCTTCGTCCCATCGCTGGTCTTCCCTCAAGAACCTAACCTGGGAAAATAGGACCGCCGGGTCGTCCGGCGAAGATTGCGCCAACTGGGCCTGCAGGGCCTGGGCGCCGGCCTTGTCTCCGTTTCTATACAAGGCCCCCACTAGGGCCGTTTGACATCGCAGCCGATCCGCCGGACTGCAGATCGCGGCGTGTCCCTGCAGCAAGGTCACGGCCTTGCCAGGCTCACCGGAATTCATGTGTGCCGTGGCCAATATCAGGACCAGGTTCGTATTGTTGGGGTCCAGTTCCCGAATGCCCTTGAGCGTCTGGACGGCCAAGAGGGGCGATCGGGTTGCCTCAGCCCTGGCCTTCAGCAGCAACAATGCCCGGTCATTCGGGTTGTGGGCCAATCCCCGCAGCACCACATCCAGGGCCTTGCCCGCATCTGCCTGATTGAGCAATACATCGCCCCACAGCACCCATGCCTCGCGGGTCTTGGGCCAATTCGAGGTCAGGCGATCCAGGCGACTTTCGGCCTCCGCGATAGATGGCGCCACGGGATCGTCCATCAGGTGCCGGACCTTGAGAAGCTGAAGATCCGCGTCATCCGGCCTGGATTGCAGGGCCTTGTCCAGCATGGCCCCGGCCTGCGCGGCTCGCTGATTGTCTCGAGAGGCCAGAAACAGCGGAATGGCCAGCTTCTGGATGGCCACGTTGTTCGGCTCCAGGGCCAAGGCCCGGTCCATGTCCGCGATGGCCTCTGCGGCCTTCCCCGCGACTCTATAGAAGTCACTGCGAGCGACCCACACCTCTGGATTGCGGGACTCCAGTTCAACGGCCTTGCCAAAGTCTCGTGCTGCAGCATCGGCCTGCCCAGAGGCCGACAGGGTACGGGCCCGCAAGAGGTGGCTGGCCGCATCCTTGCGCAGTGCGACCAGGCCATCGCAGACCTGCACGGCCTCTTGAGACCGCTTCTGGCGGAGGAAGAGCTGGACCTGGCTGGAGGCAATGGGCAACGAATTCGGATCGAGTTTCCGAAGTTGAGCGAGCAACGGATATGCCTCATCGAACCGGCCCTGTTGGATCTTGAGCACAGCCAGGGACAGGCCGATCCGAGGATTGTTGGGGTCGCGGCTCCAGAGCTGCTCCAACATATCGCCGGCCTGGACGAACTCGCCCTGCCTGAGAAGCTGCTGCAACTGCAGCCCCTGCAGTGCCGGGTGGGCCAGCTTGCGCCCGGCCGCCTGTTGGAGTATCCTGTCGGCCTGCTCATACTCCTGGGCCCTGTATAAGGCCGAGACCGTAGGTACGATGATACTCAGATCTTCCGGTGACCGATCCAGGGCCTCCCGGTACGTGCTCATCGCCAGTTGCATCTCCCCTGCCCGCTCATACGCGGCAGCCAGGAGTTTTCGGCTCTCCTGGTCGTTAGGATTGGAGGATAGATTGTCCTTCAGCAGGCCAACCAGTTGAGAATAGTTGCGGGAGAAATCCTGCATGGCAAACCACACCCTCGCCTGGTCATATCGCCACTGCCAACCGGCCTCGTCCAACTTTTTGACCTGGTCAACAAGCCTCTGGGCCTTACTCGTATCGGAAAGGACCTTCGGATAGTCCAGCAGCCGTCTCTTGATCCAGATGGTGTCCTGCTGCTTCTTTGCCAGGTCCTCCAAAAACGCGATGGCCTCGTCCGCTCGAGTCCATCGTTCATACGCCGCACACAACAGCAGCCCCAAGTCCCGTTGGGCGGCAGGCCCGCGCATACGGCCGAGGGCCTGTTTTAAGACCGCCTCACATCGGCCCTGGTCCGCCTGGCCAAGAAGAAGAATGGCCAGGAATCTGGCCGGCTCTACAGCATCGGGGAATTGGGCTGCCGCCGCCTCCATGGTCCGGATCGCTTCCTGGGTCTTGCCCCCAGCCGCCAGCACCTCAGCCGAAGTCAGGGCCACACGCAACGTCTCAGCCGGATCAACTGGTACGATACGGGCCAGCAACCCCTGTGCGGCCTGCATATCCCCTCTCCTGAGCGCCACCTGGATACGTAGAAAAAGCGGGGCATTGCCTGCCTTTGCCATACCCTCCAACGCAGTCAGTTGTTGATTAATACTGGCCCAGCCTGGATCGGCGCCATCGGCCCCCTGCCCGGAAAGCATCTGGATCTGGGATTCGATGTCCGCTACCTTGGCCTCCACGTTGTCGGGCAGGACCCGCATCACCGCTTGGGCGTATTGGCGGGCTCCGGCCCAATCTCCTATCCTGGCCATGTGCCTGGCCAGCGTCAAATGGCAGGTCGGCACGTTCGGGTACTCCGAGCAGGCGGTCTGCAACTGCACCAGGGCCGATTGCATGTCGCCCTGCTGTGTGTAGGCGGAGGCAAGCAGCAACCGCACCTGAGGCGACTTGTAGCCCAACGACATGGCCCGTTGCCAGGACTTGATTGCCTCCAACGGATTGTCGCGGCGCTGCCACAGAAGCCCTTCCAGGAACGCCGTCGTGGGAGGCTGCAAGTCCTTTTCCCGCATCTTGGCAAGGCACTGAGATGCCTGATCCAGTTGGCCGGACTGAATAAACAACTCGGCAGCCGTGGGCATAAAGTCCCAGGATAGACCTCCGAGTACGTCCAGCCCCTTCTGCGCGACCTCCTGCATGGTCTTTTGGGATTGTGACCGCAGGGCCAATTCCGCCCACGTCTGCCACAGGGCCACATTCGCTAGGGCAGTCTTGGACAGGGCCTCCAGATTTGCTTGGGCCTTGTCCAGGCGACCTGCCTGGATCCACCGCTGGGCCAGTCGTATCCTCGCAGAGGTCTCCGAGAGGTCCAGCGACTCGGCCGACTCCAGGTCAGCTATCGCCTTCGGCAAGTCGCCCCGGCGTATGGAAAAACCCGCCCGCGAAATCCTCGCCGGAGCAGACTTGGGATTCTTCTGGACCGCCAGGTCAAACCAATAGGCAGCCGGATGAGTGACTTTCTCAGGCTGCTGCTCCGCCAGCATGCCCAGGGCCTCGTATGCGGTGATATGCTCGGAATTGGCGTCAATCACGGCCTCCAATTCCAGTTGGGCCTGGTCAAACCGACCCAGCGCTGCCAGTGCCGCCCCTAACATCAGGCGAATCTCCGGATAAGAGCCTGGATTGTCCTCCATATATCGACGGCCAATCAGCTCCGCCTCACCTGGAGAACCGACCGCCAGATAGACCTCGATCAACTGCCGGGCCGCCTCGGTATTGGTCTTATCGAAGCGTAAAACGATCCGATACGCAGCCACCGCCTGTTGGAAGTTGCTAGGTTTTTGAGGCCTTTTTTTGAGCTGGGCGTCGGCATACTTGAGCAAGGTCGGGACATCCTCCTGATGGCCGCCGATGTAGCGGCCCAGGTTCGCGGCCGCTTCATCCCAGTCCCCCTTCTCATACGCGGCATTGCCCGCCTTGAGGGCTGCTTCTCCGCGGCCGGCCCTCTGGTACTGACGCAGTCCCACTGCCGTTCCTGCCACGACCGCCACGGCAAGGACCAACACGATGGCCAGTTTCCAGTTGAAGTATCCCTTACGCGTCTGCATGGCTCTTGTCTCCTGACTTACTCAAACTGCTCGATGAACTTCCCGAGCATCCTTAAAAACGTGTCCCAACAGGTCTTCACGTCCAGCCGGAAAGATAGGTTCCTGACGTACTCGGTATCGTAATAGATCCACTCCTGGAAGTCCTTCATCGCTTGTCTGGTCCGATTGACCTGCCACAGGCCCGTCACTCCTGGCCGTACCGACAAGCGGGCATACCGCCAATACGGACACAAGGTGTTTTCCGCCTTGGGCGAGGGACGAGGCCCGATCACGCTCATCTGTCCTGCCAGGACATTGAAGAATTGAGGGATCTCATCCAAATAGGTTTCTCTCAAAAAGTGACCTACCCGGGTGATCCGCGGGTCATCGGCCATCTTGAACTGGGGTCCGTCGACCTCGCTGACGGCCCTGAGATTCTCTTGGATCTTATCTGCGCCTGCCTTCATGCTCCTGAACTTCAGACAATGGAACGGCCTGCCATAACGGCCCTCCCTGCGGTCCCTGAAGAAGATAGGCCCCTTGGAATCCAGCTTGATCGCCAGGATGATCAGCGGGAAAATCGGGGCGAAGAGGACCAAGACCACCCCTGACATCACGAGGTCCACGACCCGTTTGGGACCCCTGGCATAGGCGAACCACGGCCAGGTCCGAAAGCCGCTGCTGGCCAATACCATGGCCTGGCTTGCCCCATCAGGATGGGCCGGGGCCTGCACATGTCCCGCCTCTGTCACCAGGCTGTTGCGGACGTAGCGGCCCGAACCGATCGTGGCGCCAGGACCGACAATCGACGAGACAACAACGGCCTTGTCCTCGACCTTGACCCGATCGCCGATCAGGCTCGGTCCCACCAGCACGACATCCGAACCGATCTGTGCGCCCGGGCCCAGCCAGACCTTGCCTACGCACCAGCCCTCGCCATACCCATAACGACCCACACCCTGCCGCCCATTCGCCAGGGTCCAACCGGCAGGCGCCTCATCGTATTGGGCTGCCTGGCTGATGAAGAAGTCGAGCAGATCCGCCTCTATAGAGAGATCATAGGCCAGGCCCGCCACCTCGAACGCCGCACAGGCCAGGCCCTGCCGCCTCCATCGATCGAGCAGGGGCGAGAAGTCACGGGGCACTGTCCTGTCTTCAAAGATCCGTTCGACCTCCTTGGCCCGGACCAGCAGATGGTGCGGCCAAGTCACGGGCATCGGCACAGGCTCGGCGGAGTCTTCGTAGAAGCGACGAAACCCGAGGATCGAACCATCGCCGGCCATGACCGTCCTTTCATGGTAGCCCATCCGATCGGCCTTGGCCTGCACCGCCACTACCGAGGCGCTCGTCCCCTCCAGGACTCGCCCGAGCAACGACCAGTTCACCTGCGTCGAAAACCTGCCGTTGGAGACGACCAGCCAATCCCATGCTCCGGCCCGGCAGGTCCACTGTGGGTCCAAGGGCAGATCTGCGCCGAACCGCACCCAGCCTGACGCGTCCGTGCCGACCTTCCATGCTTCCGGCGCAGCCCAAAGGACCGTCTTTGCCCCGGTCTTGGCTGGAAATCCAGATCGTCCGCCTGGCATCGGCCGATTGTGGACATCCTCCACATACCGTGCGCGGACCATTCCCGCGAGCACCGGATGGGCCAGGGCGAATTGCACCGGACGCCGGGCCTCCCCATTCGCATCATCGAAAAAGACGACCAGATTCATCCGTAATCGTCTCACGCCCCCGTGCAGGGCTGGGCCTTGCTGTTGCCTTCCTTTTTCGGAACCGATTTGATCGGCAAGAGCAGTCGTTTCCTGGCATGCCGCACACGTCGATCAGAAGTGCCGTATCCCGAAGAGTAGTAGCCGTATCGGTACCGATTGTAGGTGAGATCGTGCCGGACATTGTTCATGACCGTTCCCAGGATCTGGGCGCGGCTCTGTGCCAGCCGGAGTTTGGCCTCCGCCAGGTCGGGCGTGGTCGTCCGACCCATGAAACTGACCACCACTACGGAGCCGGCGATCCGTGCCCAGATCAGGGCATCCGGAAAGGCCAAGACCGGAGGCGTATCAAAAATAAGGTGGTCGTAGTTCTGAGCAAGCAGGTCGATACGCTGGGCCACGTCGGGAGATATGACGATCTCATACGGATCGATGGTCGTGCCCCGGCCATTCGTATTCGGAACCAGCACGTCCAGTCCGGCAGAAGAGGTCGGACAGAGTGTATAAGAGAATCCGTCCTCCGCCACCACTGTGGACGATTCGGCGGCAACGGTTGAGATTCCCAACAACCCTGCCACGTCCGGCTTTCGCAGGTCGCCGTCTATCAACAGGACCCGCTTTCCGGATCTCGCCAGACTGGTGGCCAGGTTGACCGAGAAGGTCGTCTTGCCTTCCTTGGTGCCCGGGCTGGTTACGGCCAGGCGAGGAGGGATTCGCCCGTTCCCCATGATCCCTAGATTGGTCCGAATCGTCTGGTAGTCCTCGGTCATCTGCTCCGCGGAGAGACCGGACCTTCGTGCCTTCGAATCTGGGATGGTGCCGATAACGGCAAGGCCGAGCCGCCGAGAAGCCTCGTCCGGGGTCTTGAGCCGCTTGTCGGCCTTGTCCCGCAGGAAGGCCAGGAGGCACCCGCACCCCAAGGCCCCGAAGGCCACGGCAGCCGTGTACTTGATGCGCTTATCCTCGTAGCGTTCGATGCTGGCCTGGGCATGGACCGAGATTCGCGGGTCGCGTTTGCCCTGCATCTGCAGCTCCTTGATGCGGCGGCTGACCGAATCATGCAACTCTTTGTCCAAGTCGATCTGGAACTGCAGGTCCTGGATGTCCAGAGACGTCCGGCCCACCTGCTTGGCCTGGGTGTCCTGCTCGGTCAGGATCTGCTTGAGGCGGTTTTCCTGGGCCTTGATCCGCTCGATTGCCGTCTGTGTAGCGAGACGCTTTTCCTGTACCTTTACCTTCTGGCTCTTATCTGCCTGGTCTAATACCACCTTCTGTTGGTCGGACGCCACCTTCTTCTGCTCGGACACGACCTTGTCGAAGTCCTGGCCTATCTCCTGACGTTTCTTGTCGAGGCGAGTACGGAACGTGTCCAATACCTGTTCCTGTTGCTTGATGGCTGGATTCTCAGGGGCCATGGTCTGTTTGGCCAGGATCAGTTCCTGCTCCAAGGCGACGATCCTACGGGTCAATTCCTGGACCATAGGCTCGGAGTTGACGTACTGGTTTCTCGCGGCCAGCACCGGTGCGAAAGGAACGGCGTTGGCGTCCACGGGCTGTACGGCCTGTGGCATTGCATCCTGGGGATCAGGGACCTGGAGATCGGCCTCCAAGGTGATCCGGCTGGCCTCCAGCCTGGTCAGATCAGCGAGCAAGGCAGTCACCCTCTGGACCATCATGTCTTGACGGCTTCCCAGCGACGTGCTGCCGTATTCCTGGGCGAGCTGCCTGATCTGCTGGTTCTCCTGCTGCATCTTGACCTGCAGCTCATTTTTCTGGCTCTCCAGAAGCCGGAGAGTCCCTTCTTCCTCTTTGGTGGCCCCGTAGGCATAGATGGCCATGTAGTTGCGGATAAATGAGTCCACCATCAGCGACGCCTCTTGCGGCCTCATGCTCTTCATGCTGACGGCAATCAGCTCCGTGCCTCGGAGGGCTTTTATCGAGATGATCTCAGACGACAAGGCCCGCTTGAGTCTATCCATGGACCCTGACTCCCCTAATAAGGCCCAGATCCGCCGCTGGACTCTATCCACGGGGCTATTCGGATCGCCTTTGAAGAAGACCAGGTTCTTGGGATTCAGATCATCGACCACCCGCTCCAATACCGCAGGACTCGTGATGCTCATGGCCTGGGTATTGGCGAACTGCTCGTAGTTCCCAGCGCCAAGTATGGCATCCGGATTTCCGGTCAGTATGTCTTGCAGGACCGGGGCCACTCGAATGTAACCGGTCACAACGTACCCAGGCTCCACGAAAAACCACAGGGCAGGAATCCCGATACCGGCCAAAAGCACGAACACCGCGAGGGCAATGTACCACCTCCTCCCGATGCCCGCCAGGACGTTGGGCGACTGGGGCTCTTGGCCCTCGATACCGACCTCCGGCGAGAAGACCATCGGCATGACGGCATCAGGGCGATGTGGTCCCAGGGCCGATTCGTTGGGTCTATGTTCTATAACGCGGTCTATATACTTCTCAAGATCGCTCACTACGAGATCTCCTATGTATTATGGCGACCTTCTCCTCGGTTATCGGCTGTTTAGTGAGCCTCCTTAACATCCAAAGCTCACCTACTACGATCGCCAGGGCCAATGGCATCATAGCATATCCGCCGAAATCATGGAAGACCTGTTGCCAACGATCCCCCTTAACTATAGTGAAGGCCACGGACGTAACTGCCAATCGGAGGGTGTTGCAGACCAAGGCGATCGGCAGGCTGGAAACAAAGATTATGAGCCTCTCCCACCAGGACCGCCGGACCAGGAGCACGACCAGGCCGCTTATGACAAAGAAGGCCGTAATCATCCGCAGGCCGTTGCAGGCCTCGGCCACGGCCACGGTCGTATCGCCGATATGGATGACGTTCCCCTCACGTACGACGTCGTACCCGATCAATTCCAGGCCGAATACCGCAGATGCGGTAGACCACCCCTGAAGCGGCTGACTGATCGCAGCCTGTACCCGATTGGGCCAGGGAAGCATCAATAAAAGAAAGGCCATAATGGTCCAGACCTTGCGGAAAAAGACCCGGCCTGCCAGCCACAACACCAAAGCCGCAAGGGCCAGAACCACGGAGAGGTACTCCGCAGAGCTGCGCATGTCATACAACCCCCATAAACGGAGACCTATAGCCAACACCAGCACCCCTGCACCCCAGGGGCATATCTTTATGACAATTCCCTTCAGTTGATCCCGCCTGCACCAAAACACATAGGC
>Ga0315287_10006255_pt1 | contig 11812 bp, 9 predicted proteins | sample YL17G11_0_MG_FD_205037 | JGI IMG/M metagenome (GOLD analysis project Ga0315287, IMG submission 205037) | Sediment microbial communities from Yellowstone Lake, YNP, Wyoming, USA - YL17G11_0 | ecosystem: Environmental > Aquatic > Freshwater > Lake > Sediment | place: USA: Wyoming | collected...
GCGGCATTCGACGGTCGCGAGACCGCCCCGGCGGGTGCGACGCCCGACATGTTCCTGGACGAGAAAGGCACTCCGCTCTCGTATTCGGATGCCGTCACGAGCGGCCGCTCGACGGGTGTGCCTGGCGCCATCGCGATGCTGGGCCTCGTGCACTCGCAGCACGGCCGCCTGCCGTGGAAGTCGCTGTTCGACGCACCCATCAGCGCGGCCGAGCAGGGTTTCGTCGTTCCGCAGCGCCTGGGTCGCTTCGCCAACAGCACGTTCACGCAGGCAACGCTGCCCGATGCGCGCGCGCTGTTCACCAAGCCCGACGGCACGATCGTCAAGGCGGGCGACACGCTGCGTAACCCGGCGTACGCAGCGACGCTGCGCACGATCGCCGCGCGCGGACCGCGTGCATTGCTCGAAGGCCCGCTCGCGGAGCAGATCGTCGCCCGGACGAAAGCAGAGCCCCGTCCCGGCACGCTGACACTGCGGGACATGGCGGCGTATCACCCTGCCGAGGTAAAGCCGCTGTGCCGCCCGTACCTCGTCTACGTCATCTGCGTGCCACCGCCGCCGTCGAGCGGCGTCGGCCTGCTCCAGGTGCTGGGACTGCTCGAACGCACGGACATCGCGTCCCGTGGGCCGGCCGATCCGCAGGCGTGGCTGCTCTTCGCCGAAGCGAGCCGACTGATGTATGCCGACCGCGATCGCTACGTGGCCGATCCGCGCTTCGTCGCGGTGCCCGTCGAAGGCCTGCTCGACCAGGGCTACCTGGACAATCGCGCGCAGCTTATCGGTCTCCGTGCCGCAGCGACGGCGCCGGAGGCTGGCACTCCGCCGGGTGCCGTCATGACGCGCGTGGGAATCGACGCGACGGACGAGGTTCCGGGCACCAGCCACTTCGTCATCGTCGATAGCCGGGGTGATGTGATCTCGATGACCACGTCCGTCGAGTCGCTGTTCGGTTCGGGACGCGCAGTGGGCGGGTTCTTCCTCAACAACCAGCTCACCGACTTCTCGTTCACGGCCGTCGACGAAGCCGGCCGCCCCGTGGCAAATGCGGTCGCGGGCGGCAAACGGCCGCGTTCTTCGATGTCGCCGGCCATCGTGCTGCGCAAGTCGGACGGCGCTTTCGTGGCTGCAATCGGCTCGCCCGGCGGTTCGGCCATCCTCGCGTACAACGCCAAGACGCTGGTCGGACTGCTGGCCTGGGAACTGCCGCTCCAGAGCGCGATCAACCTGCCCAATGTGATCGCGCGCGGCGCTGACTTCTACGGCGAGATGCCGCGCATATCTGCGGAGCTGGCGGCGCAGCTGGCCGGGAAAGGCATTGCGTTGAAGTCGGGTCGTGGCGAGGAATCCGGCCTGCACGGCGTGGCAGTGCGCGGCAACCCGGCCACGTTCGAGACGGGAGCGGACCCGCGGCGAGAGGGTGTGTGGCGGCCGCAGTGAACGTTCAGTGCGGCGTTTGACCGCGCCGGGCTTCGTGCCCGGCCATGCGCTGCAGGTGCGCCAGCGCAACCTGCTCTTCGATCGAGGCGGCAGGGTTCGGCGGTGATGTATCGGAGCGCTCGGCGCCCACGACGCCGTCACGCAGCGCCTCCCTGAGCGCACTCCAGTGACCGGGATCGCGTTCGAGCAGCGCCGCGCACAGCGCCCATTCGTTTGCTTCACGCGCCGTCAGCAATTGGTCGCACGGTGCAGTGAAAGCGAGCGTGGGACCCGCACGTCCGTCGGCAACGGCGAACCGTGGCACTGGCCATCCCAGGCATTCGGCGACGCGCTCGACGCGCGTGCGCCAGCCGAATCCGAGCGATTCGTCGAATTCGACGCCGGCGATATCCAGCGCCACACCGAGCCCGTCCAGCAGCGAGTCGCTGTTGGCCACCAGGCGTGAAGCGCGAAACGGCACCGGCAGTGTAACGGTCATCGGGCAGGTCTCCCGCCAGGCTCCAGGACCTGGCGCTGCGATTATAGCGCCGCTGGCGACTCAGTCCTGCAATGCCCTGGCGAGGCCTGCGCGAGTCAGGTGCACCACGACCGGTGACAACGCCAGCAACGCGATCAGGTTCGGGATCGCCATCAGTGCGTTGAGCGTGTCAGCGATGGTCCAGGCGAGGTCGAGGTGCGTGATGGCACCGACGAACACCATGACGGTCCACAGGATGCGGTACGGCATGATCGTCCAGTCGCCGACCAGATAATGCCAGCAGCGTTCACCGTAATACGCCCAGCCGAGAATCGTGGTCAGCGCAAAGATCCCCAGCGCCACGGCGACTAACTCGCCACCGATGCCGGGCATCGCCGACTGGAACGCAACCTGCGTGAGTTCGGCGCCCGTCTTGCCCGACTGCCAGGCGCCCGAGACCACGATCGCGAGTCCCGTCATGGTGCAGACCACGATGGTGTCGAAGAACGTGCCCATCATGCCGATCAGGCCGCTGCGCACCGGATCGTTGCTCATGCCCGCCGCCTGCGCGATGCCGGCCGTGCCGAGGCCGGCTTCGTTCGAGAAGATGCCGCGAGCAACGCCGTAGCGCATCGCGGCCATCATCGCCGCGCCAGTGAAGCCGCCGATCGCTGCCGTGCCGGTAAAGGCCGTCTCGAAAATGAGCGCAAAGGCGTGCGGGATCGCGTGCCAGTGATAGACCAGCACGATCATTGCTGCGATCACGTAACCGATCGCCATGAATGGGACGAGCCAATCCGCGACCGACGCGATGCGCTTGATGCCGCCCAGGATGACCGCCCCCGTGACGATCGTGAGCACGATTCCGGTGACCACCGGGGCGATGCCGAACGAACCCTGCATGGCGGCCGCGATGCTGTTCGATTGCACCATGTTGCCGATGCCGAAACCCGCGATGCCGCCAAACAGCGCAAACGTGGTGCCAAGCCAGGCCCAGCGCGGGCCGAGGCCATTGCGAATGGCGTACATCGGGCCGCCCACGAAACGGCCCTTTTCGTCGCGTTCGCGAAAGTGCACCGCGAGCAGGACTTCGGCGTACTTGGTGGCCATGCCGACGAGCGCCGTCATCCACATCCAGAACACAGCGCCGGGGCCACCAAGCGCGACAGCCGTCGCCACGCCTGCGATGTTGCCGACACCGATGGTTGCGGCAAGGCACGTCATCAGCGCCGAATAGGGACTGACCTCACCGTGAGCCTCGTCACCACCGCGGCCCCGCCACACCAGGCGCAGACCCGCGCCGATCTTCCGCACCGGCATGCCGCGCAGACGCACCTGCAGGTAGAAGCCCGTGCCGAGGATCAGCACCAGCATGGCCGGGCCCCAGACGAACGAATCAAGGGCATTGATCCAGTCGGTGAACGTTGTCATGAGTTTCCCTGTGCGCGAAATTCAGTGGGCGGTCGCCGCCGCCTTGGCGTGCCGCACGTTACCTCAGTTCACCTTCGTGCGTCAGCCGGCCTTGAAGCAGTAGCAGTTGAGCTTGTGGCCATCGAGGTCCCGGAAGTAACCCGCATAAAAGCCACCGGTTCCGCGCGGGCCCGGGGCGCCCTCATCCTTTGCGCCGAGCGCCATGGCCTTCTGATGGACCTCGTCCACTTTTGCATTGCTGTCGACGACCAGCGAAATCATCACGCCATTGCCGACGGTGGCCGGCTTGCCGTCAAACGGCTTGATCACGCCCAGCGCAGGTTTTTCCGGCGACACGGCCCACGCCACCATGGTTTCGGACTCCATGAACCGGCCGGCGCCGAGCAGCTGGAGCAGTTCGTCGTAGAACGCGGCCGCGCGCGGGATGTCGTTCGAACCCAGCGTGACATATCCGATCATTGGTGAGGTGCTCCGTTCGGTATCATTCAGGGGTCGGCACGTCCGGCTTGGACGGCCGCGGTCCGGGAGAGTGTGCGTGACGAACGGGTCCGAAGGAAAGCACGAGCCTTCGCTGCTGCAACAGGTCGAGGGCACCGAGAAACTCTTTCTCGCCGGCCGACGCAACCGCGCCGCCGACCTCGAGAGCGCCGTGCGCTTCTTCCTCGAATTCCTGCACGGCTTCGAGAGTTTCGAATTCCACCAGCCGTGCGTCACGGTCTTCGGCTCTGCGCGCTTCCACGAGGACCATCGCTACTACAAGCTGGCACGCGAGGTCGGCTACGCGCTGGGCAAGGCCGGTTTCGCGGTGATGACGGGCGGCGGGTCCGGAGTCATGGAAGCCGCCAATCGCGGCGCGCGTGAGGCCGGCGCCCTGAGCCTGGGATGCAACATCCGGCTACCGCGCGAGCAGCAGCCCAACGCCTACCTCGACCGCTTCATCGGCTTCGAGCATTTTTTCGTGCGCAAGGTGATGCTCGTGAAGTACTCGTGCGCGTTCGTCGTGATGCCGGGCGGTTTCGGCACGCTCGACGAAGCGTTCGAACTCACCACCCTCGTGCAGAACGGCAAGATCGAGCGCTTTCCGCTGATCGCGGTGGGGCGGGACTTCTGGGGCGAGATGGAGCGATTCCTCGAGCGGACGCTGGTGGGCGAAGGAACCATTACCCGCGAGGAACTCGCGCTCCTGCGTCTCGCAGACACGGCCGAGGAAGTCGTGCGCATCGTGCGCGAAGTGCCTGGAACCTGACGGTTACAGTCAGCGGCCTGGTCGCAGGCCCTGCCGAATTCCAGTCACGGTGCCCTGCCCTTACGTCGCCCGCAGGTTTTCGAGCAATCGCCAGCGTTCGAGTTTCTGCGCAAAACGCAGCGACGCATGCGCCGGACTCGTCGATGGCAGCAGGTGCAGCGGCAGCGCCGGCAGCGGATCGGGCAGCATGGGCTGCACCCTGCGCAAGTAGAGCCGATGGGCCGTACCGCCGTTGACGCAGACGTAGGCGATGCGGGGATGCGCGCGGAAGAACTGCTCGAAGTCATTCGTGACGACCGTCTCGAGGTCGATCGAGGCATCGAGACTGCCGGGCCGCACCGCCGCCTTGCACACGTCCCACAGCGCGATACCGCTCGCGCGCAGGCGCTCGGCCCGCTCGTCGTAGGGAACGTCGGGCCCGGCACCGAACAGCTCGCCCATGATCCGCCAGAAGGCGTTGCGCGGTTGGGCGTAATACTGGCGCGCCGCCAAAGACGCACGGCCAGGCAGCGAACCCAGGATCAGGACGCGGGCGTCTGGCGCAGCGATGGGCGGGAACCCGCGGGACGTGCTGGGCATCCCGCGCAAGTTACAACATCAGGCCGACGCCCAGGCACCAACCCTCTCTCGCCTGCGCGGGAGAAGGCGGCAGCACGTCACACCCGCTCGACGATCGTGCTGATGCCCTGACCGAGGCCGATGCACATCGTCGCCACGCCGAGCTCGGCTCCCCTCTGCTCCATCACGTTGACGAGCGACGTGGTGATGCGCGCTCCGGAGCAACCCAGCGGATGGCCAAGCGCGATCGCGCCGCCGTTCAGATTCACCTTCTCGTCGAAAGTCTCCATCAGGCCGAGATCCTTGATGACCGGCAACGACTGTGCCGCGAAGGCCTCGTTGAGCTCGGCGACCTGGATGTCTTCCATCTTGAGGCCGGCACGCTTGAGCGCCTTCTTCGTCGCCGGCACCGGACCGTAACCCATGATCGCCGGATCGCAGCCCGCCACGGCCATTGCGCGGATCTTCGCGCGCGGCTTGAGGCCGAGCGCCTTGGCACGCTCGTAGCTCATCACGAGCATGGCGGAAGCGCCGTCCGAGATCGCCGATGACGAACCCGCGGTCACCGTGCCGCCCTTGGGATCGAAGGCGGGCGGCAGGGCCGCCAGCGTCTCGACCGTCGTCTCGGGACGAATGACTTCGTCGATCTCGCAGAGCACGCGCGCGCCGACCGCGTCGTGGCCCTCGATACCCACGATTTCATTCTTGTAGCGCCCAGTCTGCGTCGCTTCCCACGCCTTGGCGTGCGAACGCGCGGCGAACTTGTCCTGCATCTCGCGCGTGATGCCGTGCATGCGGCCAAGCATCTCGGCGGTCAGGCCCATCATGTTCGACGCCTTCGCGTACTGCGTCGATGCGGCCGGGTTCAGGTCGATGCCGTGCATCATGTTGACGTGACCCATGTGCTCGACGCCGCCGATCACGAACACGTCGCCCTGGCCCGTCATGATCTGGGCAGCTGCCGCGTGCAGCGCCTGCATCGACGAACCGCAGAGGCGGTTGACTGTCTGCCCGGGCACGGTGTGCGGCAGGCCAGCCAGCAGCAACGAGTTGCGGGCAATGTTCATGCCCTGCTCAAGCGTCTGGTTCACGCAGCCCCAGATCACGTCCTCGACTTCGTTCATGTCGAGGCCGGGGTTGCGGCGGAACAGCGCCTTGATCAGCTCGGCCGAGAGTGCCTCGGCACGGACGTTGCGGAACATGCCGCCCTTCGAGCGGCCCATCGCAGTGCGGACGCCATCGACGATGACGACATCGCGGGGATTGAGACTCATCTTGATCTCTCCGTGTATTCCGTGAGGGCCGCGGTCAGCCGAAGAACTTCTTGCCGGAAGCCGCCATGTCGCGCAGCAACTGCGGCGCTTCGTACAGCTTGCCGAGCGGCACCAGCTGGTCGGCCATCCGCAAGAAGTTCGCGACACCGGTCTGGTCGATGTAGCGGCAGGCGCCGCCGCGGAACGGCGGGAAGCCGATGCCGTACAGCAGCGCCATGTCCGCCTCGTACGGCGAGGCGACGATCTTCTCTTCGAGGCAGCGCGCCACCTCGTTGAACATCGGCACCATGCAGCGCGCGACGATCTCTTCCGGCGTGAACTCCTTGCGCGGAGCCACGACGTCCTTGATCAGCTCGTACGTCGCCGGGTCCACCGACTTCTTCGGCTTGCCCTTCTTGTCGGGCGCGTAGACGTAATAGCCCTTGCCGTTCTTCTGGCCATAGCGCTTGTTGTCGACCAGCACCTGGGTTGCGTTGCGCCAGTCGTGGCGCATGCGGTCCGGGAATCCCTGGGCCATGACTTCCGCGGCGTGCACGCCGGTGTCCATGCCGACGACGTCCATCAGGTACGCGGGGCCCATCGGCCAGCCGAACCGCTCCATGGCCTTGTCGATGGCCACGAAGTCCGCGCCGTCGCGCATCAGCATGTGGAAGCCGGCGAAGTACGGGAACAGCACGCGGTTGACGAAGAACCCCGGGCAGTCGTTCACGACCACCGGTGTCTTGCCCATCCGGCTCGCGAGTTTCACCGTCGCGGCGACCGCATCCTCAGACGACTGCTTGCCGCGGATCACTTCCACCAGCGGCATCATATTCACCGGGTTGAAGAAGTGCATGCCGACGAAGTTCTGCGGTCGCTTGAGGGCCTCGGCCAGCAGGCTGATCGAGATGGTCGAGGTGTTGGACGCGATGATCGTGTCCTCGCGCACGAGGCCTTCGACCTCGGCGAGCACCGCGGTCTTGACCTTCGGATTCTCGACGACCGCTTCGATGATGATGTCGACACCACCGAAATCGCCGTAGTTCAGCGTCGGACGGATGCGGCCGAGCGTCTCGCTCATCTTGGCCGGCGTCATGCGCCCCCGCTCGACCTGCTTCGAGAGCAGCTTGCCGGCTTCGTTCATGCCGAGCGCGAGCGCGTCGTCGCGGATGTCCTTCATCACGATCGGCAGGCCCTTGTAGGCCGCCTGGTACGCGATGCCGCCACCCATGATGCCGGCGCCGAGCACGGCCGCCTGCTTGATCTCGCGCTTGCTCTTCTTCTCCCAGCTGCTCGCCGCCTTCTTCACGCCCTGGTCGGCGAGGAAGACGCCGATCAGCGCATTCGCCTGCGGCGTGACGGCCGCCTTGGCGAAGTACTTCGCCTCGACTTCGAGCGCGGCGTCGCGACCGAGCGTGGCCGCTTCCTGCATGTTCTTCAGCGCCAGCATCGGCGCCGGGTAGTTGGGGCCGGCCTGCGCGCCCACCACGCCCATCGACGACGTGAACGCCATCGCGAGCTCCATCTTGTTGAGCTTGAGCGGCGCCAGCTTGGCCGCGCGACGGCTCTTCCAGTCGAGCTTGCCGGCGATGCACTGCTGCAGCATCGCGAGCGCCGCGTCACGCAGGGCCTCGGGAGCGACGACGGCATCGACCGCGCCGTCTTTCAGCGCCGCATCGGCCTTCTTGTCGGCGCCGGCGCAGATCCACTCCACGGCGTTGTCGATGCCGATGATGCGCGGCATGCGCACGGAACCGCCGAAGCCCGGGAAAATGCCCAGCTTCACTTCGGGGAAACCGACCGACGCTGCCGTGGACATCACGCGGTAGTCACCGGCGAGCGCGAGCTCGAGGCCGCCACCGAGGCAGACGCCGTTGATCGCGATGACCGTCGGGACCGGCAGGTCCTCGAACGCGCTCAACATGCGGTTCACTTCGAGCACCGACTTCGCGATGCCCTCCTCGCCCGCCGCGAACATCGCGCCGAACTCGGTGATGTCGGCGCCGACGATGAACACGGACTTGCCCGACGTCACGACGACGCCCTTCACGCTGGCGTCCTTCGCAATCGCCTGCGTCGCCGCCGCGAAATCCTGCAGCGCGACCTGGTTGAGCTTGTTGACCGATTCGCCGGCGAGGTCGAACTTGAGTTCGACGATGCCATCGCCCAGCGCCGCGGCACTGAAGGCGGGTCCCGTGTACAGCATGAGTCTCTCCCTACATCTGGTTCCGAGGAGCGGGCCGCGCCGGTACGGAATGGCGCGCCGAACCGGTCAAGTTTGCGGCAGCGCAATACATTTTGTAATGGGGGGACGTTCTTATGCGCTATGAAGGCGCGGCCCCTCGCCCGACATGGGCGCGAAGGGGTGTCAGCCCAACGCCAGTACTGCCATCCAAAGCCTTCCTTGCCGCGCTCGCGGAGGAAGCAGCCGCTTGGACGGGTAGGCAACGATCAAAAAGACGGGGAATTCCTTGTTGCAATGCGGTAACTTGCCAACGCGCCCCGGATGGACCCACATGCAGACCGCACCGCGCCTCGTCTCCGTGCTGATTTTCGGCCTCCTGGCGCTTGGCTCGTCCGCTCGTGCCGACGACGACAACGCCACCCTGAAGCACGTGCGCGAGGCTTTTGTGGCGTCGATGGCCGCGGTCGAAGCTGCGCCTTCCGCGCCGGTCGGCGGCGATTCCGAGGCCCTGCAGCGCTATCCGCTTTACCCCTACCTGCAGGCCGCCCGGCTCAGCCGGCAACTGGCGTTGACGCGACCCATGCCAGCGCAACCCGGCAGCGACGCTCGTCTCCCGCTCGACGACGAGATCGCCGCGTTCCTCACTCAGCAGGGCGAGCGGCCCGTGACGCGTGCGCTGCGAGCCGCGTGGCTGGCCCACCTCGCCGCGCGACAGGCGTGGCCGACGTTCCTCGCGCAATACCGCGAGGATCGCGACACGCAGTCCACTCTGCGTTGCCACTGGCTCGCCGCGCGCATCGCCCAGGGCCAGGTCGATGGTCTAGCGGAAGAACTGACCGACACCTGGCTCACTGCGAAGAGCCTGCCCGACGCTTGCGACCCGGCGCTCGACTGGTGGGGCGCCCGCGGCGGACCGGGTGACATGCTCGTCGAGCGGCGGGCCCGCCTGGCGCTCGACGCGGGCGAAGCAGGCCTCGCGCGCTTCCTCGCGCAATCGCTGCCGGCGGAACGCGCGGCGCCCTTGCTGCAATGGGCTGCGTTGATCGAACAACCGGGGCGCGAGATTCCGGCGTTGATCGCACAGCCCGCCCGACCCGTCGAGCGACAGGCGCTCGAGGCAGGCTGGCAGCGCTTTGCGCGAGCGGACGCAGAAGCGGCGGCTGCAGCGTTCCCGGCCCTGGTGCAGGCGCGCGGACTCGATGCGCGCGCCGCGAGTCCTTACGCACTGTCGGTTGCCCTCGCACTTGCGTGGAGCCGTCAGCCGCGCGCCCTCGAGTTCTTCCGCCTCGTGCACGAGGACGACTTCGACGAACGTGCCCACGAGTGGCACGCCCGCGCCGCACTGTGGGCTGGCGACTGGCGCGAAGCGGCGGTCGCGATCGCCGCGATGCCGGATGTCCTGCGCAACCAGGCGCGCTGGCGCTATTGGGCGGCGCGGGCGAGCGAGCAGCTCGGCGATTCCAAGGCGGCCCGCGACCTGTATGCCGCCGTCGTCCCGACCGACAACTGGTACGCCGCGCATGCAGCGGCGCGGCTGGACCGGAAATTCGCGCCGCGACTCGAGTCGCTCGCACTGAGCGATGCCGAAATCGATGCGCTGGCGGCCGACCCTGCCTTCGTCCGCACCCGCGAACTGCTGCGCTGCGAGATGGACACCGAGGCGACAGCAGAATGGCGCGCGGCGTACGACGAGTTACCGCCCGCGCGGCAGGTGCAGGCCGTGGGTCTCGCGTCCCGCTGGGGCTGGCACGACCAGGCCATCTCGACCGCGGCGCGCCAGAAGCTGTTCAACGATTACGACGTGCTGTATCCGCGGCCTTTCGACGCCGACGTGCGCAGCGCCAGTCGTCGTACCGGGCTGCCCGAGGAACTGATCTACGCGATCATCCGGCAGGAGAGCCTGTTTCGCGCCGATGCGGCGTCGGGTGCCGGAGCAATCGGCCTGATGCAGCTGCTGCCCGAGACAGCCCGGGTGACCGCTCGACGCACCGGCCTGCCCGTGCCGACGCGTGCCGATCTCCTCCTGCCCGCCGTGAACATCCCGCTGGGATCCGAGTTCCTCGCGAGCCTGGTGCAGCGTTTCGAGGGCGACACGGCACTCGCCGCCGCCGGTTACAACGCCGGGCCGAACGCCGCGCGGCGCTGGCAACCCGCCGCGCCGATGGATCTGGACGTCTGGGTCGAGAACATCCCGTTCAACGAGACACGCGCCTACGTGCAGCGCGTGGCGTGGCATTCGCTGGTGTTCGCGTGGCTCACCGACCGCAAGCCGCGCGACGTGCAGAAATGGCTGCGGACAGTGAGTCCTGCACCGTCAGCGGCCGCGACGGCAGCGCAGTAAGCACCGCTCGAATCAGGGGAAAGCCCGCCACTCGGCGATGAAGTCGCCGCTGGGCGTGCCATCGCAATCCCCGAATTCACACCATATCGCCGCCGTTTCCGCCGCGGTCAGCCGCCCCCGCAAACCGGCCAGCCGTTCGTTGATCGCGACGTCCGCGAGCTGCAGCAGTGCGACGAACACGGCGACGCGATTCAACGCCAGACCACGGCGAATCCAGTCGAGCGCGTCGCCCGCTGCACGCTCACGGCGCTCGATGCTGACGGGTGTTCCACCGAGGTAACCCAGCACGGCCTCGCGGATCAGCGCCGGATCCGTCTCGCCGAGCGCCACGGGCAGCCAGGCGCGGGCAGTGGTCTCGCCCCGTCGCACGGCGGCGCGCAATTCGTCGACGACCCAGCGTCGCTGCGTCACGCTGGCCAGGCGTAACTCGCGCCAGTAGTGCAGCAGTGCGGCGGTGGTCAGGGCAGGCGCTGCGCCTCGCGCGCCAGCAACGAGCAATGCGCGCAGCAAGTCGCGATGTGCCGCGACGTCGGCGCGTTCTGGCGGCGATGCCGGTCGCGCAGCGACGGCGTGTTGAAACTGGATCGACATGTTCAAAACCTCCTGGCCCGAGGGCGTTGCCACCTGACCGGTGCGACGAGGCGCGTCGGGCGGTATTTCAGGGGGGAGATTCGCAAACGAAAGACCCTCCGCCGCATGACGCGCCGGAGGGTTCCAGTGAGTTTGCACCCGCTTCGTTGCCTGCCGGCCGCATCCGCACCTTGCGGTGCGAGCCACCTTGCCCGGGAAGGCAGGTTGGCCTGGGCGCGGAAAACGCCCTGTCTTGATGCTGGGGCGAATTATAGCCGAGACACCGCCGCCGTAAAGGTCCGGACTATCCGCAGTGACCGCAAGCGCGCACGTG
>Ga0315287_10006260_pt1 | contig 11810 bp, 30 predicted proteins | sample YL17G11_0_MG_FD_205037 | JGI IMG/M metagenome (GOLD analysis project Ga0315287, IMG submission 205037) | Sediment microbial communities from Yellowstone Lake, YNP, Wyoming, USA - YL17G11_0 | ecosystem: Environmental > Aquatic > Freshwater > Lake > Sediment | place: USA: Wyoming | collected...
ACTGCTTTTTCTAGTTTTTTGGGATCATCAAAAATTGAGACATCTTTTGATTTTTCTAGATTCATGATTAGAGCATGCCATACATCTTTGTCATCATAAAATCTTGGGCCTTGCATGAGTTTTTCTTGATGATCAGTTCCTTTTTTGAAGAGTTCTTTTTCAACTTCTGGACGAAGTTTTTTGATTAGTTCGATAGTCGATTTTTCGTATTGTTTCCAGTTTTCTGCTTCTGAAGTGTAGATAGCTTCTTTAATAAGATTTTCAGAGTTCATAAATGAATCCTTTAAATTATTTTGCCATACAGATAGCACCGAATGTAGAGTTGTAAGGTTTGGGTGAGTCGCCACCAGAGATTCCAGATCTTCGTCCTTCAATGAGAACGATTTTAGTATTTTCAAAGAAACCGATAGCAGCTCTGAATTTCATCCATTCTCCGCCTTGTGTTCCAGTAGCTACATCTTCTTTTTGTTCATCAACTACAATTGTTGCTGGTTTTGGAGAATCACCTGATTCTTCATCAAAGATTTTTCTAAGTTGATATGCATCAACAAACTGTTCAAAATTTGGTTGATTTGGGTTAACATCTTCATCAAAAAAAGTCGCTCTAAACGTATTAGGAAGATGCTTGCTTAAGAAATTTTTGAAAGTTACCAGAAGTTTTAGATGTTGAGTATCTTTTGGAAAGTTTTCTCCAGAAAATTCAGTGATGAATTTTGGTTTAGTAGTTTTTGTGGCTCCTTCCCAAAGTTTCTTAAATGGAAGATTGCGAAATTCGTGTTGTTTTTCAGCCAAAATGACTCCTTTATGTGTTGTTTGATTTTCTAGTAGTTTATATACTGAGTCATTTTGTGCGTTTCTTATTAATTTGTCACAAACATCATCTAACAAAGCTTCAACAAGAATTTCACTTGCTATTTTTTGAATCTGCATTTTCTTCCTCAACAATGAATAATTTTGCATAGCCAGGATAACCATTTAGAAGAACATCTTTAAAACCAACATCATTCAGTTCTAAGCCAAAAAATTTAGCTACACTGGGTCTATCCATAACGACACCTCTCCTTTTCTAGAACTAGAAGAAAGATAAAAACACTATTAAAGAGTTAAATAGAGAATTGTTTCTTACATTTCCAGCAAGAGTACGTGTAGAAATGAGAAGGAGTTCCATCGCCACCGTGTTTTTCCTCGTAGTCGTGAATATCCCAGAAATTTTCTGAGAACCAGCAAACCCAATTAACGGGAATAAAAGGCCAAAAGATGCAGATAAAAAACTTTAGAATTGTTTTCATTTTTTTGAGTTTCTTTTGCACGATTTGCACAAGCAAGGTTTTAAGTCTGGATTTATTACTAATTTTTGATCTACTCTAACTTGTCTGCCTTTAGTAGAACACACATGACAAGGCATATTGTGTAAGAATGCTGCAGGATTAGTGCCCATGTGAAAGGAGTTCCAATGGTGACAGAAGGAACATTCATATGAACTCATAATTTTTCTAATTCTCCGATTTTGAAATTTGAGCGACTAAAAGATTTTCTACCGAGTTCATTAGCTGTTTGAATTTGTTCCATATAGAATTTGATTTCTTTTTCTTCTTTTGCAAGATGTTTTAATTTTGTTACTACGATGAGTCTATCATGCTCATAATGTCTAATCATTTTTTGTAATTGTCTTTCATGAGCAATAACAGATTCGTCCATAAGTACTTGCACATTCTTCTCCTATTCATTTAATCTCTAATATTTCTTCTGCAATTTTAGAAGCTTTTAGATGAGATTCGAGAGAGTCAATAAGCCCGATTTGCCCAGATGTGATTTTCGATTTAGCTTCTGAGATAGTGAAGTATTTGCCTTGATCTACTTCAGGGAATTTCCCGAATTGTGGGTGATCAACCATATTACTATGTATAGTGCCGCTAAAATCATTCTCGTAGGCCCACGCATGAACAATTTTTCCGCTCTTTTGTACTATATGTCCTAAGGGAATCAGTGTGATAGAAGAAGCGAGAGCTATGCCTGTTTCTTCTGTGAATTCTCTGATTGCTGTTTCTTTTAGATTTTCACCTTCTTCTACGAGTCCCTTGGGAATCGACCAAGTGTCTTTGTTTTTGAAGAAGGGGCCACCTGGATGAACTAAGAATACTTCTAGTTTAGGTTTTATCCTAAACATTAAAATTCCAGCTGCTAATTCCATTTGTTTGAGCCTATGTTGAGAATTTTATTGATTTCATTTTTTTTGATAATTGTTACGTCTTTAATAGAATATTTGTTGAGAGCTCTTAATTCAACAGTTCCTGTATCTTTGTCAAACATTGTTATGTACTCATATCCTGCATCTGCACCAGGGATCATATCAGCATATATTTCTTTAGGAGGATTGCCAAACATTAAAACAACACAACCTATCGCACCTTTGTTTGTCTTAATAAAATCATTAATTTTCATAAGCTTGTCAAATTATTCCTCTAAGAAAAATCTAAGTTTCTTTTTTTGAGTTTCTGTTTCTTGTTCTGGTGTTTCTACGGGTTCTTGAACAGTTTGTTCTTCTATTTCTTGATCATCTTCGATAACGGGTTCATAAGTAGTAACAAATCTAAAAGAAAAACCTGTTGCGTCATTATTCAATTCGAGAAATTCAGTAGAACCTATACCTGGTCTGATAGTAAAAGATTGAAAGTTAGATCCAGAGTTTGATGTTGAAGTAGTTGATGCAGTAGTGTTTTTTCCTGCAACAACATTTTCTCCAGTAATGTAGATTTTTGTTTTTTTATGCAATAAAATGTTGATGAAAATAGTAAATAAACTAAGACAAATCATAATGATGAGAACAACAATCATTTGTTGATTTATTTCCATAAACTATCAATGTCTTTTGGTTCTATTTGAAGAATGATTGATTTGTTGCCTGATGTACTGATTCTGGCATCTATGCTTGTGATAGAAAATAATTCTAAGGATTCGATTTCGATTTCATTGTCTAAAGTCTCATCTAACAAAACTAATCGTTTAATTAGATCAAGAGATTTCATCTGTGCTCCTTTTATAGTTTTTATCTAGTGCAAAGGATAAAAATTCTAAAAAGGTGGTAAAATGGTAAAAATATTCATTAAGTCTAGAAAAGATGTCGAACGATTCATCGAGTCAAATGTAAAACCTGCGTTAGAACCCTGGAGCCTAATTTCTATTTGGAATACTGCAAGATTACTTACTTTAGAAAACATTAAAATCGTTAAATCTCTTGGATGTGCAGAATTCTTAGATCTTAAATTTGGAGATTATACAGACAAAGAGAGAGATGCTAGTTCTGAAAAAGACATCATTCTATTCAACGAAGATATGGCAAACAAAGTAATTCATTTTTTAGATTCATTATCTACTGAAAATTTAATAATCCACTGTGCAGCTGGAATTAGTAGGTCATCTGCAATAGGATTGTTCGCTTGTAGGTATTTGAGTTTAGATGAACAAGCTTTTAGAGATATACATCCACACATTTTGCCGAATTATTACATTCTTAGTGTGTTAAATAAAATTTCTAAGATTAACCAAGATTATGTAAAATTTTGGGAATCTGAAGAAAAGAAAGAATTAAGAAAAAAAATGATGAACTTCAGAAATTAATAATTGAAGTTTTTTGTTTCATCATTTTCATTGTTTTTTCCTTCTTTGTATGCTTTGATTGTTTCTGTGACACACATTGCGCATCCAGAAAACACATATTTCAAATTTTCACCAAACATTACAGATTCTTTTTTGTTTCCAACTAAAGGTGAATGACAACAAGGTTTTGTAATTTTTTTTATAATTGTTTTCATTGTAAGTCTTCGTGATATTTGTTATAAATTTGAAAATCAAATAAAATTAAATTCAAGATTATAAGAACGAATCTAATTTGAGGAGAATGATCACATCTATAAAAATCAAAATTTAACTCAAAAGAATTCGAAATTCCATCTTTATAGTTTCTAAATTTATAAAACCAATTAAAATCTACAACAAGTTCAATATTTCTTTTGAAAATTATTTCTAGAACAGAATTATGTAGTTTCATTCACCTCCTCTAAAAAGACAATTGATCAAAATCATTCTAAATCACTTTCTTGATCAAGATCAATTTCGTTATAATTTCCATTGTCATGTTCATTGTTTCCGAAATTGAGTTCTCTTTCGTCTTCTACTTCGACTTCTGGTTCTTCGAGAATTTTTTCATCTAAATCTCTAAGAATTTCATCAGCATCAAATTCTTCTAGATTATTCCCAATTGCCATCATTCCTCCGACTTTTGTTTCATAACTCTCTACTTAAAACTTCTTCGACAGTCCCAACTAGTTCTGTACCAAATTTCTTGTATTTTTTTGAATCTTGTCCATTTTGAAATAACTCTATTGAAGCCATATCAGGTAATGCTTCATAAAGAACCTTTTCTAATGTGCTCCAATATAACTTCCCATCATTCTTAGTCTTTATTTGAATTTTAGAACCCTTAGGAAGTCTATAACAAACAATTTTATTCTTCTTCACTACGCAAGGCATCTCGATTTCCTCTTTCATCAAAATACTCAAAAAGAAGTTTTGTCAAAGTTGTTACATCAACAATGATACCATGTTTAGCAACACAACAATGTCCCACCTCGATTCTGACTTTCTTTTGAACTGGAAGATATTTCATCGCTAAATAATCTCCATCATTATTCCCAGTAACAAAAAAACCACATTCTAGAGATAAATCAGAAAATCTCGTAGTCTTATACTCTAAACATTTTAATGAAAAGAAAACATCATACTCATGTTCTCCAGTCCAATTATCATATCCACCCTGTTCTTCAATTTCGACTTCAAATTTTCCCTCATATTCTAGTTGCTTTAGATCATCAAACTTCATGTTCTCGACTTCATCTTGTTCAAAATCATGATCTAAAAGCAACTCTTCATAATATCGACACTGTTGCATATCGATATTTGAATTACATGAGAGATTCCCAATAGAAGTCAACTTTAACACAGTTTCTTTTTTATAGTTTAAATCTAAGTTAAAATTAACATCAAGGGTTAACGTTTTTTTCATGTTGGTAAATTTCTCCACCAAATAACTCCGTTATCTGGGACAGAAGCATAACCCCAATATGTGTCACCTTCTTCTATCGGAACAGCAGGGACATACCAACATATTTGATCAGACTCTCCACATTCACTTTGATGATGTCCTTTTGAGTCAACCTGGATATCTTTGTTTTGGGATTTTGCTGCACAAGTTGCACATAAAAGTTTGATGTAATCAAGAAACGTGTTATCCTGTCTCCATAATTTGTAATTTGTTCTTCCACAATCAGAACATTTGTACTCTTCAGGTACATTAATAATCAACTTTTTTCATAGTGCCTCTGACTCATTTTTTGTTTTCACGCTGCCGAGCGATAGTTTGCCCTTCCCTGTTCCGCCACATACATTGCAAGTTTCCTCGTTAAATTGACCAACGCGACGACCGCGCCCATTACACCAAGGGCAAATTTCGGCCCTTGCATTGTTGTTTGTCTGAGCGAGTACATAGGTACGCACAGTTTGCCATGCGGCACGTAGATTCCTAGAATCACAAATAGCCTGTGAACCATCAAAAATTTTTATTGCGCATTCAATCTCTGTCATGGCAACTAAGAATCTGCGAATAATCAACTTTTTTCATAGTGCCTCTAAACGTCTAAAATGAATTGTTACTTCACCAACTTGATAATCGTTTAAAGAAGAAAATGGCACATTAAAATCTAAAATTGTAGGTTTTTTATTAAAAAACTTTACAGAAATCAACTCACCATTGCAAATTAAACCGTACCACATAAAGCATTTTTTCTTTTAAGAACTAAAACTTCAAATGCTAATTTTTCATTATAATATGCAAAATTTCTTTTAATTTTTTCAGATTGTATTTTTTCTGGGATGCTAACTCTAACTTGAACAGGATCATGAATACTACAATACCACTTTTCATTTCTTTGAACTACAGCTGTTTTCATACATGAACACTGAATCATGATGTTTTTGCTTCTGACAGGCACATGCTCACATCTCTGATGTTCACAGGACATATTACCTCCTTGAGAAAACAGTTTTGTTCGTCTTATCGCATCTTTTATCTAAATTGCCACTGATAAGCTCCCGAGCACATTATAAATATTGTATTATATTTCATATTTAGATATTAATTGAATGTGAACGTCATACCTTAGACTGTTTACGACGGATAATTGGCTTAGGTTCTGTTTCAGGTTTACGATAAAAATATTGATCCATTAAAGAATCAAATATCCACCCAGTTTCGTCTGCATTACTTTCTATTTGTTGTGACATATAAGCAATACTCGAATCTAAAGCATCTCCAAATGCTACTAACTTAGCTTCAAGCGTCATAGGCACAACTACTGAATGTTGTTCTCGTGATCCATGATGACTTAATATAATATGCCCAAGCTCTTCAATTAACTCTTGTTTTTTATCCTCAGAAATCTTGAGCTCATCGACTTTCTTTCTAAATGAATAATAACCAAGTGTTGTATGTTCATGAAGTCTTCCAATATTTGTCATACTAATAGAAAACTTATAAGAATAAGCTTCTAATTTACCGAGATCATGAAGAAACCCACCCATGAAAACTTTGTCAAAATTGATTTTCAGAGAAGACAAAAATGGTCTAAAAGATTGTAAAAATTTAAGAACTGTGAGTTCGTGCTCAAGAAGCCCGTAGAGATATGCATGATGAACTGTCCCTTTTCCTCCTGGACACTCTTTAAACGCTGAAATAAATTTTTCATCTTCAAGATACAATTTCCATAATGAGAGTAGAATGGGATCTGAAATACTATTCATGATTTCAATGAGTTCTTTAAACATGACATCTGGATCTGTTTTTGAAACAACAGTTAAATCTGCAAGATCATATGTTTCTGCAATTTTGATTTTATCTACAATTATCTGCGTCTTACTATTATAGATATTAGTTCTCCCAATCAAAGTCACTACATCATCATTTTTCAGATGTTGAGCGATTTTTTCTGCTTGGTCCCAGATCTTCCCCCAAATTACTCCTGTCTTATCTTGAAGAGTGAATGTAAGAAAATGGCCTTCTTTTTCTGCAAATGGTTTTAATTTGACATCATTGATTATATAAGTACCTTCAGCAACAGAATTAGAAGACTGCTTCAAAAGATCATCAATTAACATTAAACCCTCGTTTTATTTAAAGAAAAAAGTGAATGAAAAAGACTTTCATTCATGTGTGTTTTTGCTTTATTTGTTTGTTGAACCCATTCTAACCAAACATGAAAAAGTTCTGCTTCTCTATTCATATTCGCTTTTGTAAAATCACATTTTTGATCTTGTAATACGAGTAGATGGAGTTTATGAGTACAAATATGAGAACAAGGCAGATCTTCAAGTTGATATTCAAAACGAAGTGAATTTGATTCATCGATTAACAAACTTAATGACATTTAAAACTCCTTCTTCTAATGCAAATAAGCATAAAAACTCATTTGTTTCCCTTTTTCTTTTTTTTGTCATCCCCATATATAACTTTATAAAATTTTTCATTTTCTAAAATTTCTGGATGCATTTTCGCAAATTTTAAAATACAATATGACAATCTATAATTTTTCTTTCTTTTTAAAGAATGAAAGGGAATCCCTAAAATTCTTTCTATATTGATTGGTTTGTGACCTTGAGTATCAAAAAAATCAAGAAGATTCTTGATAGCATCACAAGTAGAATTTTCTATTGCTTCTACTAATGGTTGATCATCACCTTGAATTTCTGACCCACAATTGTTACATGAATGAACTATTTCAGGCCAAAATTGCATAGATCCAAATTGAACAGCTAGTGTTCTTTGATGTCTAAGAATTTTTACGTTATTCTTGCCACAAACTACACATTTCATTTTAAGCTCCAACTAATAATTCTGAATCTTTAATCCATGCAACAAAATATGGCGGTTTATCTAGATCTTCTTTCAAACAAATGAAAAAAGGTTTATCAAAAACAAATTTTCTTTGCTTCGGTTCGTGTATTGAAATACACCTACTCATTATTGCTGCTTCTGATCTTAATTTCGCTCCTTCTTCATTGAGCTCAAACTTGATCATTTGAACAGCATCAACGATACAATAACCAATATCTTTTTTATCTACTAACAAATTCTGACCAATAAAGTTTTTAAAATGGTGTTCTATATCAAAAAACATATTTGGAATTCTAAGTATCTCACCATCATTTAAAACTTGAGGTCTTACTTGAAAATTTATACTATCTAATTTGACTTTTAAAGTTTCTGGTTGAACACATTTTGAAAGACAAATATATTCACCTGATTTTGACTTTAAAGTAACAGTAAAATCATCATCACTTTTATAGTCAAGAATTCGAACTTGATTTCGCATTTTACCATTCGAATCTCTTCTTACTTTAATTCCAAATGCTTTTACTTCTTTCGAATCAAACAACAAATCTTCCATTTTTTCAAATGGAACAGAAAACTCTAAAATCTTCAACAAGAAAGCATAAGCTATGATATCGTCAGGAGAAAGTCCACTAAAATCAATCTTTGTTGTCTCTTTAAATTTTGTTTTAAGTTCTGTTTGAATTTTCTCGACAATTTTATCTTTAACAAATCCAGCAATAGAAACATAACAATCAGATTTAAGATCTTTTTTTGTGAAACTTTTTAGATTTAATTCATCTACATCTGGATTTTCTTTTGAAAACGTTATTTGACCTTTTAAAAAATCAGATAACTCATTCCAAGCAAGTTGAAATGTAGAACAATAGACTAAATTTTGGTTTTTAATTTCGGTATTTAGATCTGATGCGACTTTCATAAAACTCCTCAATTTAAAATTTTTTTCATTAATTATCTGTTCCACAACCCGAACAACCCTCACATTTATCGTCATCGTCATCATCGTCATTTTCTTCACTTTGACAAGTAAAAAATTCACATTCTGTGTTATCAAGAATTCTGAATTTCTGATTATCATCAACTACAAGAAATCTAATTGTATGATCTTCAATATCAATTGATAAAACTTTGTAACAAGAATCTGCGCTAAATCCTTCGAGATTTGTTGTTACCATCAATCTATCTATCAACATAAGCATTTTATTTTCCTTTTTGATTTTACTACGATAGCACTTCAAAATCATAAACATATGTATCTGTAGAAATGTGTTTCAAGATTATTGGCTCTATCTCTTCCCAAGTTCCTCCTGCTAAACCACATCCAATTCTTGGCATATGCACTGTAAAATTCTTTGACATTTTATCAGAACAATATTTAGTAGCTATATATAATTTCTCTAGACATATGTCTAAAGCTTTTAAATCTAGAGGTTTATTCCCTTTTATCCCATGTTGAGCAATCATATTCACAACAGTAATCTCATCAAGAACTATAGATTGTATTTCTCCGAGTTCAAAAGGAGTGTCGTAGAACATAGTAGATTTGTGCCACGTCCTATACATAGATTCAGGGGTATGTAGACCCCTACCAAACCTTTTCGACAATGCTACGACAAACCCACTGCCCCAAGCGCCAATATCATTCACAATGTGTGGAATAAAAGCAGGAAGTTTAATAGGAAGAGTAGCATCACCTTTAACATAAAAAATCTGCGCCATAACAACCCTTCAAATTAAGAAATTAAATCCTTCTCTTTTTGCAGAAGTTCTTTTATCCCATTCTTTTTCAAAAGCTTCTTGAGTGTAGAACCCTAAAGGATACACATATTCGCATATAAATTCTAGATTGATTTCTTTATCTGGATTTTTTTGAAAAGCTTCAAGAGTTTCTATTATTGCAAGAACAGTTTTCCCAGCGTTACAAGTCATGAGAGAAATGAAAATAATAGCAGAGTCTGAAAATTTAGGGAGTTTAAAAGCTTCAATTCGTTTTTTTATTACTTTGCATAAAAAATCTTCATCTAAGATTTTTTTAGTTATTTCTGCAAATTGTTTAGTCTCATTTTTTTCAAGCATTATCATTGAGATTAAAGTTTTTGTTTGTTCGTCTGAAAGAGCTTGGTACATTTATATGTATTCCTCTGGTCTGTCACAATGAAGATGCTCGACTTTTCTCTTTGAGTTAAAAGACCATTTGTGATGATTTTTAACAGGTTTCATACATTTGTCACATATTCTTATGGGTTCTTTAGAAAATTTTCTTCCACACGAAGGACACTTCACTATTTTCATTTACTTTTACCTGTCCCATTACATTTTTCACATTCGTACCCATAATCTGGTCCTCTATAAGTATCTGAAAATCCACTTCCTGCACAAAAAGAACATTTATCAGATTCTTCTGGTCTAGATTCTAATAAGATTGAGTCTTTCCAATCTAAATTATTTGTAGCATAAACTGTATAACCAGTAAATGCTTTTAATAAGGGATCATAAACATGTCCAGTTACTTCTACAAAAGAAAAATACTTTTTAAATAGAATAACTAGTTCATCATATGTATAATGCCAGACATGATATCCTCTTCGTTCTTCTTTTGTAGCAGGATGATATGGGAATAAATCACCATTTGGAGTTGTTAGAACAATTTCTTTAATTTTTGCTGCTATAGTTAGAAAGTTTGGAACTTGTTCTGGTTCTATATGTTCAAAAACTTCAACCATAGAAATCAAATTTGCATGAAGTTCTGAAATGTCATCAAGATGTTTAGAGTGCAAATAGGTAAGATTAGAAGTTTTGAATGTTTGTTGTGCTTCTGTTATTGCTTCATAAGAAACGTCAATTCCAGTCACATAGAGAGCAAATTTAGATAGGAGATATGAGCCGTGTCCAACTCCGCATCCGATGTCTAATACTCTTTTATTTATGCAATAAGGAATGATTGTTTTGTATCTGATTCTAGAACTTTGGATTTCATGTTCTAGAGTAGGACGTTCTCCAGTAAACTCCATTTCTTCCTCCTAAAAATACTCTTTATATTTTTCTTCATCTTCTAATCTTTGATCTTCTGCTTCTAATGCAGCAAGAATATCTGTTGGAGGATTATGAATTGCTTCAACAATTCTATCAATGTGTTCTTGTTCATTCATATCAAAATCTCTATAGGTTCGAGAATCTTTTTAGTATCTTCACCAACATATTCTACATAATCATCTGGAAAAAGTTCTTTAATTTTTTTAGCTAATTGTAAGCCCATTTCGTTCGTTTTTTCAGATTGATTGAGAATTGAATGAACAAAATCATAATTATTATCATAGAATTCAATCCAATTTAGAAACTCTACTTGAAGTTCTTCTGAGAGATAGAGTTCTTCAAATTCAAACATAATTCCTCTATCTTCTTGATTCCATAAACCAGTAGATTCAAAATCAGGCATTACTCTTATTCTCATTGAACTTTCAGACTTTCTTTAAAATTTCATTTAATTCTGTCAACTGATTGAGTCAAATTGTTAGCCCAAATACATAACCCAACTCCAAGAGCTAACAACCAACTTCCTTTAGCAACTAGAATCCAATATCCTGCAATTCCAATTAAAGCTGACAAAATTAATTGAATTAAATTTTTTGTCTTGATTTTCATACTATAGGGACAAAATTTTGATTAAACTCATCGATCTCTCTAACGAATGTATGCTTAAAATCAGTATAAATTATCATTTCTTTTCCGTCATCTTTATTCGTAGTGTTAATTGCATCTCCGACAAATGCGTAGATGTTGCCAGTCTTTATATTTTTAAAGTGCTTCATTCTTATCCTGCTTGTGCAAATTTATAAACATTTCCAAGTTTTCTAAATTCATTTTCATC
>Ga0315287_10006261_pt1 | contig 11810 bp, 9 predicted proteins | sample YL17G11_0_MG_FD_205037 | JGI IMG/M metagenome (GOLD analysis project Ga0315287, IMG submission 205037) | Sediment microbial communities from Yellowstone Lake, YNP, Wyoming, USA - YL17G11_0 | ecosystem: Environmental > Aquatic > Freshwater > Lake > Sediment | place: USA: Wyoming | collected...
GGCGCATCACCCTCCCCCTGGGAACGGTGCGGCTGAACGACCGCTTCGCGATCTTCATCCCCAGGCCGATTGCGCGCAGGGCGCGTCTCGCCGAACCCTCGCTCTTCCCCGTCACCCGCGGGACGCCGACGGAGAACGGCCGGCCCGCGGGTCTGACCGCAGGCCGTACGCGGGATGAAGGAGCGGCCTCCGCCACCGCCTCCGGGTAGGACACCAGCGGGCCGGCCTCCTCCCCCACAGGCCGAGTTCCCTCCCGGACCGCGAGTAGGATCGCGACCTTCTGTCCCCTCCCCGCCTTCATCCCCGCGACCGGCGACTGCTGGAGCACGCGATCCCAGAGCGTGTCGTTGCTCGACTCCACTGTCCGGCGCGATGGGGTAAGCCCGGCCCTGCGGAGGGCGGCCTCGGCCTCCGCGCGCGGCAGTCCCACCACGTCGGGGACGGGCACGGTGGCGAAGTCCATGGGACGCAGATAGCGCGCGCCGGCCACGACGATGGCAGCGACGCAGATGAAGGTCAGCGCGATCACGAGGTGGCGGCGTGACAGGCGAGGGGCGTGCCGCCCGGCGCGAAGTAGTGGCGACTCCTCGCGCGCCGCGCCGCATCGCCGACAGACCGCGCTGCGCCCGAGTCTCGCCCCGCATTTCCAGCAGTACATCGCGCCACCCCGACCGCCCGTTGGTATCGTGAGCATAGCATCCGGCGCGGCGCGGAGGTGTATGCGCGGTTCGACAAGGGAACGATGTGTTTGCAGGCGCGATGCGGGGCAGTGTGAAAGTAGACGTGTGGAGCCGGGTCAGCCCCTCGGGATAATAGCGAAGCGAGATGAGGCGGCTGGCCCGGCTCCTCGACCCAGTGTACCGGTATGTGCCATCTCCGGGGCCAGCGTTACCATCCCCTCCCGCCTCTTTACACGCGGCAACTCGCGATCCCGTGCTTCTCGTAGTACCGCTGATGATACTCCTCCGCGCGCCAGAACGTAGAGGCCGGCGTAATCTCGGTGACAATCGGCCGCGCGTAGCGCTTCTCTTGCTCCAGCCGCGCCTTCGCGGCCTGCGCCGCGGCCGCCTGCTCCGGCGTGTGGTAGAAGATCGCCGAGCGATACTGGCTCCCCACCTCCGGCCCCTGGCGATTCAACGTGGTGGGGTCGTGGATTTCCCAGAACACGTCGAGCAGTTGTTCGTAGCTCACCACCCGCGGATCGTACTCCACCTCCACCGCCTCGGCGTGGCCGGTGCGGTGACTGCACACGTCCTCATAGGTCGGATTCTCCAGCGTTCCCCCGGTGTAGCCGACCGTCACTGCGGTAACGCCCTTCACCTGTCTGAACGCGGCCTCGACACCCCAGAAGCATCCGGCCGCGAAGGTGGCTTTCTCGGTCATGTTCGCCCTCTAGGACCCAACTGGTGAAAGCCTACCCACGCGTAGGGCCGCGGTTCGCCCGCGATCCTCACACCCGCCCCTCGGACCCGAGCCTCCGAATCCACTGCTCCGCCACTTGCGAATACGCGCGTAGCGCCTCCGCCAGGGCGACCGGCGCCCAGGGATTGCGGCCGGCGGTCCACTGATCGAGCAGGGACTGCCGGAAGGCGGTGACGAGGTCAGTCGCGACATTTATCTTGGCGATGCCCAGCGAGATGGCCCGCCGCAGGTCTGCCTCCGGCGTGCCCGACCCGCCGTGGAGCACGAGCGGCACGCCGACGCGCTCCCGGATCGCGGCCAGCCGGTCGAAGTCGAGGCGGGGCAGGCGGGTGTATTGCCCATGCGCGTTGCCAATTGAGACCGCGAGCGCCTCCACGCCGGTCGCGGCGACATAGGCGGCGGCCTCCTCCGGGTCGGTGAGCGTGGAGTCGTCCGATCCCTCCACTGTCTCAGTTGTGTTGCGCCCGACGTGGCCCAGTTCGCCCTCCACGGTGACGCCCAGGGGATGAGCGCGCGCGGTTACCTCGCGTAGCGCGGCCGCGTTCTCCGCATACGGCCGGGTGGAGTAGTCCAGCATCACCGAAGTGAACCCCGCCTCCAGGTACTCCTCCACCTGCTCCAAAGAGTCGCCGTGATCGAGATGCAAGGCCGCGGGGACGGGATAGCGTTCGCTCAACTGCCGCGCGGCATAGGAGAGCTCAGTCGGAGAGAGCAACGGCATCTCGCCGGGGCCGTGCATGAGGATGACGGGGGAGGAGAGGGCCGAGGCTGTCTCCAGGACGGCCCGCGCGGTCTCCAGGTTCCAGACACAGAACGCCGGGACCGCGTACCCGCGGGCGTGGGCCTCTCGCAACAAGTCGGACATCGGGAGGAGTGACATGCGGAGGTGATTCGCTACGCACGCGAGGCCGCCCTGCCGCGGTTAGTGCGTCGCCAACGCGCTCCCGTTGGGTGACGGTCCGAGCAAACCATTGAGGAACTCCGCCGCTCCGCCTTGCAGCGTCGTCCCACTCGCCCGCGCGCGCGTCTGCAGCCGGTGGAAGGCCTCGTCCTCGGTGATCGTGTCCCGGCCCACCAGCAGCTTCACCGCCCGCATCACCACCTGCCAGGCCGCCAGCGCCTCGGGCGGAGTCGCGGACTCGGTGCGAACAGTGGTGAAGTGAGCGAACCTGTGTCTCGCCACGTTCACCACGGGAGAGATCTGATTTCCTAGCAGCGGCTTGAGAACGTAACTCATCGCTCCGGCCTGCTCCGCCGCCTCTTCCAGTCTCGCCTTGCCGGTGACGATCACGACGCAGGTGGGGCACCGCTCCATCACCGCGCGGGTCGCGGCGATCCCATCCATCCCGGGCATCTGGACGTCCATCATCACCAGGTCGGGGGTCTGCGCGCAGCACGCGTCGAAGGCCTCGGACCCCGTGCCCACGGCGCCGACCACCTCGTAGCCCTGCTGCTCCAGCTCGTGGCGGAGCACCGCGGCGGCAAGCCATTCGTCTTCTGCGATTACGACTCGGACTGCCATGTCTGCTTCCAGGGATCACCCCCGCAACGATCACGTTACCTGCTTGTGCCCTCTACAAGTCCATTGTTCCACTTCCCCCGCGGGGACTCTGGCCAGGCGGCGCTACATTACCGGACCTCTTGTCCCATTACTCTCCCATAGCCGAGTCAGAGGCCCTATTCCCGATGACATCTTCACCGATCTCCACCTCGGCCATCGTTCCCCCGTCTTGCGGCCGCAGGGTCACCGTCCCCTTGAGTTGCTCCACGACCAGGCCGGAGGCCAGCCGCAGTCCCAGGCCGTGCTGTCCGGCCACGTCGAAACTCTCCGGTACCGGATTCCCCGAGTTCCAGACGTGAACCCGGACCCGGCCCTCCTCGCGCCACAGCCCGACCTCGATCCGCACCCGACCGCCGTCCGTCGGCACGCCGTACTTGATGGCATTGGTCACCAGCTCGTTCGCCACCATCGCCACAATGCTGCCGATCTTCGACGGCACGTAGATGGACTGACCGATCACAGAGATGTCCACGTCCCCCCGGGAGAGGGAGCCGGAGGCGATTTCGCCGATGCGGCGCAGCGTCGCGTTCAACTCGACCTTCCCGGAGTTCCCCTCGTACAGCTCCTCGTGCACGACGGAGAGAGAGGAGATGCGGGCGATCGCCTCCCGCAACTCGTGAGACGCGCCGCTGTCCGGGGGCAGGCCGCTGAGCTGAAGCTGCAGCACCCCGGAGAGCAGGACGAGGTTGTTCTTCATCCGGTGGTTGATCTCCGCCGCCATCGTCTCCGCGAACTGGGCGCGGGCGCGCTCCATCTCTACCCGCTCCTCCCTCGCGCGCACCCGGTCGGTGACGTCAATCATCGACACCACGACGCCTTCCACCGCTCCGGTTTCGTCCTTCAGCGGGACGACGGACACGTCCCAGTAGGTCGGCCCGACCTTGGGGAGCTCGGTGGGGGGACGGAACACTTCGCGCAGGTGCACTGCTCCCCCGGTGTCCCGCACGCGCTGGATGGTCTCCAAAACCACTTTGCTCTCGGAGACCTCCGGGTAGGTCCGGCCGATCAGGTCTTCACAGAGGCGCCCCAGGAACTGGCAGTACCGGGTGTTCGCCTGCCGGAATCGAAGGTCGCGGTCGAGGTAGGCGAGCATGGTCAGCGTATGCTCCTGAACCGCCTCCAGCAGGCGGGCGTTGCGCGCCCGCTCGCGTTCCGCCTCCAGGAGTTGCTGGTGCTCGCCCTCACGAGCTTGCACCTCCTCGGCCATGCGATTGAGCGCCTCGGCGACGCCGGCCAACTCCGCCGGGCCGGACACCTGCACGCGGTGACCCAGCCTCCCCCGCCCCACCTCCAGGGCGTGCTCGCCCAGCCGCGTCAGCGGCCCCGTGATCCGCCTGGCCGCGAGGATCGCGAGCGCCAGGGCCAGCAGGGCCACCGCCACCAGGAGACCCGCGTCGCGCTCCAGGCTGCGGCGCATGGGACCTATCGCCTCCGACTCCAAGCGGCTGGTTCGCACCACCCATCCGAGCGACGGGATCGGCACGAAAACGCACAACCGCTTCTGCCCGTCGAAGGCGTCGCGAACCAGGTCAGTCACCTCCTCGCCGCGCAAGGCCTGGCGCACCTGGGGATACTCCCGCGCCCAATCTCGGTGCTCCCAGCCCACCACGTCGGGGTTTCTGTAGGCCAGCCACCCGCTCTTGTCCACGAGACAGTACGTGCCGCTCCCGATACGCTGCAACCCGATCCTCTCGCCCAGCCGATCGCTGTACGCCGTCGCCACCACGACGCCGAGCAGCTTGCCGCTTCGATCTCGGAGGCCCTGGGCGACTTCGAAGGTCCGCTCACTCGGGTCACGGCCCCTCGCCACATCGGTGATGCTCCAGTCACGGCCGCGGCGGATCTCGCTGAACCAGCGCTCCCGGCTCACATCAATGCGCGTGGCGGCAGGCCAGCTAGAGGCCACCACCCGCCCCTCAGAACTGATCCAACTGAAGGACTCGATGGCCCGGTACCGGCTCACTGTGTGCTGGAGGAGAGCGGAGGCCTGGCTGGGGGTGGACTTAGGAGGCAGGAGGAACGACTCGCCGAGCGCCAGTTCATCTCGGCGAATCTCCTCGACGTAGGAATCGAAGGTGGCGGCGACGGCCCGCGCCATCTCTAGATTGGAGCGGTATTCGTGTGCGATCGCGTCGCGGTACTGCCGAACGTAGATCCCAACCTGGACGAGCAGCAGTGATACCATGACGATCAGCAGCGGAAGTAAGAGCAACCGCTTGATGCTACCACGCCAAAACGAACGCTTTCTGGTCTCCACACCCATGGCGCTGAATCCTGGCCCCTCGCCGCATTATCATACCCAACTAGACTCGGAGGTTACCGGGGTGGCGCGGGGACCAGAAGGCGACCGAGGCGCGGTCGCGGCCGTGTCATAGTTTTCGCGCGAGACACCCAGGTCATGACGCATGAACTCCACGTTCACTGCCGCGCCGCGCGCTGCCTTCGACATGGATGTGAGGTTCTTCGGACAACGGGACCACGAATCGGGGGTGAGTTCAGGCGCGGATCATCACCAGCAGCATCTTGAACCGGCTGGTCGCCCGCAGCGCGTGGGGGCGATGGGCCGGCATGATGATCATCTCGCCGGCCTTCACCAGGTGCGGCTCGCCCGCGAGGGTGATCTCGGCCTCGCCGTCCAGAATCGCGACCAGCGCGTCGTAGGGCGCGGTGTGCTCGCTCAACCCCTCCCCCGCGTCGAACGCGAACACGGTCACGGTCCCGACCTGCTTGTCCACCACCGTGCGGCTGACCACCGACCCGTCCTGATACTCCACCAGCCCGGCCAGACTCACCGGGCACCCGATCAACTCCTGGGCGTGCTCGTCTCCAGCCATCTCGCTCTCTCCTTGCTGTCTGTGTCGCCGCTTTCGCCTGCCCTCACCCATTCTCTTCTCCCAATTCGGTTCCCTCGCGTGGGAAGGTGCTGCCGCTTCCGTCGTCTAATGGATAACCAGCGTATCGGCGAGGCCGGCCGCCGCTGGGGACAAGCTTCGGGATATGGGTGCATGAGGTTGCGTCGGATTCCACTCCTGTTGGCGCTGCTCGCGATCTTCGCGTTTGCCGTCCTGGCCTCTGCGCGCTGGGGTCAGCCGCGCGTGGCGGCCGAGATACAGAGCGAGTTGCTCGCCCCGCCGGTGGGCGAGGGCGGTGCGGTGGCCTGGCTGGAGCGCCGCGGCGACGGCGACTTCCTGATGGCTACGGGGTCGCGGCGCGAACTGCTCCGCAGTTCGCTTCTCAGCGGCCTCGCGATCAGCGGTCGTGCCGCCTTCACCACCCTCGTCGGCGCGGAGGGCGAGCCCCCAATCCTGGTCTCCGTGGATCTGAGATCGGGGATTACGAGAGGGATCAAGAAGGAATTGGCCGCGCTCTCTGCGCCCGCCACCGAGATAGTTGTGGGCGACAATCTGGTCTGCTGGCTCTCCACCCGCCCGGCCGCGCTCCCCGCGGCGCCGTTCGTGGTAGCTGGAGGGCCGGTCACGGCGGTCTGGGCCATGTCCCGCCGCGATAACCACCCTCGCGTGGTGACGGAGCTCTCCGCCTCAGGCGGAGTGGACTTGCTCGGGGTGATCGCGGACAGACTCTACTGGGCCGAGCGGTATGGGCAGAGCACACGCCTCCGCCGGCAAGACATTGCCGCCGGTCAACCGGAGACGCTGATCAGTGAGCCGGGCGACCGGAGCATCGTCCTCCTCGACGACCGGATCGCCTGGACCGCGCCTTCCCAGGAGGCCGCGAATCCGGGGCAGTGTTGCGCGGTGAAGATGCGGCCACTGGCTGGCGGCGAGGCCACCGTGATCGCGGACTGGCTCGCGCCCGGCGCGGTGCTGCTGTACTCCGGCGGCGCGCTCTACGCCCAGGAGCGGGACGCGCTCTGGCGGTTGGGGGAGAGACGCGGCGACCAGCGGGTGCTCTACCGGTCCTCGTTCGGCGGCCGCGATCCGGTCGCAGTCGGCGGCGTTGAGTACCTCGTGGAACGGGACGGTAAGAAGACGCGTCTGATCAGACGCGGCCTGACCTGGACCGGGAAGCTGCGCGTGCTGGTGGGCCTGTGAGTTGAGCGGGATGGTATGAAGAGAGAGGTCTCTCCAATCGTAGTGGTGATCGGGATCCTGGGATTGCTGGTGGCGATCCAGGTCGTCTATTGGCAGAAGCTGGGCCCGGCCAAGCGCACGATCATACCTAGGTCGAGCGCGGGTGGAGGAACGGAGGAGAGCGCGCGATCAAGACCTGAGTTCCCGAGCGGTGATCCGAGGTTCGCGGTGAGCACCCTCGCCGGCGGCCTCGAGCCAGGGCTCAAGGATGGTCCGGCGACGGAGGCGTGCTTTGACGGCCCGGCGGGGGTAGCCGTCGCGCCAAGCGGCACGATGTACGTGGCCGACAGCCGTAACGACGCCATTAGGAGCGTCTCACCCGCCGGGACGGTCATGACCGTGGCCGGGGGGCCGGGGAAGAGGGTGTTCTCTGCGCCCGCCGGGGTGGCGGTGCTCGACGACGGCAACCTCCTCGTCGCCGACACCGGCAATCATCGCATCTGCAAGGTGACGCCCGGCGGCGTAGTTACCAGGTTCGCCGGGACGGAGACGCGCAAGGACGAGCTAGGAAGGCCGGCCGGCGGGCACGAGGACAACCCAGTGGCGCAGGCGCAGTTCCGCTACCCCGTCGGCTTGGCGGTTGCGGGCGACGTGGTCTATGTCGCCGACGCGGGGAACCACTGCGTGCGGCGCATCGCGAACGGAGTAGTGAGCACGATTGCCACGGCTGACGGGCGGATGGACACACCGACCGCGGTGACGGTTGCGGGCGGGACGCTCTATGCCACCGATGCCGCCACCGGCTGCGTCTGGTCCGGTCCAGCCGCGGGGCCGCTCACCCGCGTGGAAAGGGACGGCCTCCGCAAGCTCTTCGCGACGCCCTCCGGGGTGGCGACCGCGGCGGACGTGACCTTCGTCGCTGACGCGCGATCTCATTGCCTGTACGCGCTCGTGCCAATGAAACCGTTCTTGGTCGCGGGTCAGCAGGGAGCCGCGGGCCTCGCCGACGGGGGCGGAGACAAGGCCACGTTCTCGCAGCCCGCGGGGCTGGCTCGGGGGCCGGACGGGGCGCTTTACGTCGCCGACTTCGGCAATAACTGCATTCGCAAAGTGACGCTGCTTGGGAGTAGCCGATGAACGGATCCTTCGCTTCGCTCAGGACAGGCCCCATGACGATCGAGATTCAGGGCCTGCGCAAGGTCTATCCCGGCGGGGTAGTCGCGTTGCAAGGCCTCGACCTCACCATCCCCGCGGGCATCTTCGGCCTGCTCGGACCCAACGGCTCGGGGAAGACCACGCTGATGCGCATTCTCGCCACCTTGATGGAACCGAGCGCGGGGAACGTCACCGTCTGTGGGCGTGACCTACACCGCGAGAAGAGCGCGGTGCGCGAGATGCTGGGCTACATGCCCCAGGAGTTCGGCTTCTACCCGAGCCTCACCGCCTACGAGACGCTGGATTATTTTGCCTTGCTCTGTCGCATCACTGACGCGCAAGCGCGCAAGCAGCGCATCGCGCGCGCGCTCACCCGCGCCAATCTCCAGGAAGTCGCGGGCCGCAAGGTCGGGACATTCTCGGGCGGCATGAAGCAGCGCCTCGGCATCGCCCAGGCCTTGCTCAATGACCCCAAGCTCGTCATCATTGACGAGCCTACCTCCGGGCTTGACCCGGAGGAGCGGATCAGACTGCGCAACCTGCTCGCCGAGTTGTCCGGCGATCGCATCATCATCCTCTCCACCCACATCGTCTCCGACGTCGCCTCCACCGCGGAGAAGCTCGCTCTTCTCCACCGCGGCGTGCTGCTCTTCGCCGGACCGGCAGAGGATCTGCTCAGGCCGCTGCGCGGGAAGACGTGGATCATTGACATCGCCGACGACGAGCTGAGCCGCGTGCGCGAGGACTACTTCGTCACCGGCATCTTCCGGTCGGCCACGGGGATACAGGTCCGCGCGGTGGAGGAGGAGATGAAGCACCCCGGCGGTTACCTCGCGGAGCCGACCCTAGATGACGCTTACGTGTGGGCGATGAAGCAGAAGGCTACCGCCGATGCCGATGTCCTGGTCTGAACTGCGCCTTGCCGCCGGGATCGCGCGCCGGGAGTTCCAACTCGGCGTGCGCGGCCCCGCGTTCTGGGGATTGTCGGCCCTCGGCGGGTGCTATGCGCTGTGGCGCGCCACCGCCACCGGGGCCACCCCCGCGCTGGCGTGCTACCAGGTAGTGCAACTCGTTGTGCTCGGCCTCGGTGTGGTCGCCGTCCTGCTGGGCGGGGCCGCCGCGGGACGCGACCAGCGCGAGCACGCTCTCGAGCTGGTGCTCGCCTAGCCGGCCGGAAGCCGGCCGCTGCTGGTGCTCGCCCGGTTCGTTGGAGTGTGGCTCTCCCTGCTCGCCATTGTGGTCGTGATGCTGCTCGTGGTCTGCCTGGGCCAGCTCGTCTCCGGTGGGACACCCTGGCGACTCGCAGCCTACGGCAATGCCCTCGCCCGGTGTCTCGTTCCTATCGGGTTGGCGACGGCGGTCGGATTCACCCTCACCACTATCTTCGCCTCGCCCTTGGCTGCGGCGCTGGCCGCGGTCTATTGGGTCGCGGTGCCGCTGGCGCGGGAGCACGTGCCGGCCGTCTTCGATGTTACGGTGGCCCAGCACTGGCCTCTGGCGGCGCTGTTCGCGGCCGGGCTGCTCGCCTTCTCCTGCTACCAGCACGGCAAGTCCATCGCGGGAGAACCCAGGCGGGCCCTCGCGCGGCTCACCGCCGTGCTGTTCGCGGCCGGGATCCTCGCCATCATGGCGATCATCTCCCGCGGTACAGACGCGCTCTTGGACCCGGACCCGGTGCTCGCGGTCATCTCCCACCAGACCGCGGAGCAGGAGGCCCGCGCGCCGGGCTTCTGGCTTCCCGAGGCGCGGGGACCCCTGGTCGGCCTGAGCGACTTCGCCGGCCGCCCCGCCGTGCTCGCCTTCTGGGGGCCGACCGACCCCGCCTCCGCGCAGATTATCAGCGCGCTGAAGGACCTGGGGGCGCGCTACTCGGGCCGACTCTCCTGCCTCGCGGTGTGCGTGGACCGGGACTCCGCCACCCTCGCCCCGTTCGCCCGCGAGGCGGGGCCGCACGTCACCATGCTCTGGGACCGGGGCACGCACTTCGCGCCGGGACAGCCATGGCTGAACTCCCCGGCTGCCATCGCCTATGCGGTCGAGCAGACGCCGAGCGTATTTCTGATAGGGCCGGATCGCCGGCTCATCCAGACCCTGACGGCCGCGGACCCGGACCTCCTCGCGGCCGCCATCTCACGCTTTGTGGGGCAGCAATGAGAGGGTTGAAGGCCATCCCCACTGAGCCTCGCAGCCGGGGCCTGTGGGCTTACAACATCCGCATCCTCCTGGGCAACAGCTATTGGCTGATCATCACGCCCATCGTGGTGGCCCAGCTCGTCCTCTTCTGGAGCATCGCCACCTCCGGCCTCTCCTCCGCGCCCGGCGCGGCCCAGACCATCGAAATCCTCGCTCCGATCCTGGGGGCGTTGCTCTGCGCCTACGCGGTGTCGCCGGAGCACGCCGGGGTGGGCGAGTTGGTCTTCGTGCGGCCCATCTCCCTGGAGAAGCTCTTGCTCCTGCGCTTGGCCGCCATCTTCGCATTCGTGCTGGTGCTGCTGATCCCGCCGCTGGTGATCTTCCGCCTCACCGTCACGGACTTCGCCGTCCTTCCGGCGCTGCTCTCCGGCCTGGTGTCCGCGCTATTCCTCTCGGCGCTGGCCATGGCCTTGGCGAGCGCGACGCGCCAGCCGCTCCTGGGACTGGGAGTGGCGGGGGCGTTCTGGGCCTTCGACTTCCTGCTCGGGGCGCAGTTCAACCCCCTACTCACCCTCCACACCTATGCCGGTTACCTGGGCGGCGCCCCCATGTCCGAACTGTGGCTCTACGGCAAGGCCGTGCTGCTGGTGCTTGCCGCCGCCCTCTACCTGTGGAATCGGCAGTTGCTGGGCCGCCCCGCCGCGCCCCGCCGCGTGCTCGTGATCGTGCGTAACGTCGTCCTCGTGGTGGCGATTCTTGTCGCCTACCTCTACACCGGGGCGGCCGGCAAACTCGTCTATCTCCTGCGCAATGAAGCGAACCTGGGGAACCAGGCGTGGATCTCGTACCAGCAGGCTTTTCGCGTCTACGGCCCGCTGCCCGTGCCGTGGCTGTTCGGACCCGCGTTTCCTCTGTACCTCCAGGCCGAACTGGGGCGCACCCCGCCTCTCCTCACCAGCGCCGCCCAGTCCGCTCAAGTCCGGAAGCGGATGGCATTGGTGGTGGAGAAGCACCCCCGCAGCCTGTGGGCCGACAACGCGGCCTTCGAGCTGGCCCGCGCGCGCTCCCACGCCCCGGCCCCGCAGTTCTTGACCATCCTGCGCTATCAGGCGGGTCAGGAGCCGACGCAGGAGGTGGTGGAGTCCGATGAGTCGGGAATGGCGGAGGCCCTCCTCGCCTTCGCCCAACACTACCCGCGCAGCCCGTTCGCACCGATTGCGCTCGCGCAACGGGCGCAGGTGGGGGGGCGACTGCTCGACTTCGACCTGACCGTGGACTCCTACCGGCGACTGGTTGCTGACTATCCCACCTCCGAGCAATCCGCGAAGGCCGGTCTCACCCTCGCCGGGTTGTACCTGAACGAGGGCAGATACGACGCGGCGCTGGCCGCGGCGAAGGTGGCGGCGCAGACGGCCCCGTGGGATCAGAAGCCGACCGCGCTGCTGCGCGCCGCCTTCGCGGCCCAGCAAGCCGGCAACGCGACCCTCGCGCGTGAGTATTACCAGCGC
>Ga0315287_10006262_pt1 | contig 11809 bp, 7 predicted proteins | sample YL17G11_0_MG_FD_205037 | JGI IMG/M metagenome (GOLD analysis project Ga0315287, IMG submission 205037) | Sediment microbial communities from Yellowstone Lake, YNP, Wyoming, USA - YL17G11_0 | ecosystem: Environmental > Aquatic > Freshwater > Lake > Sediment | place: USA: Wyoming | collected...
CGCTTTCCATGTCCAACCCCTTCATCTCCTCCAAAATCTCCTTCGGCTCGCGCAGAACCACTTCCCCGCTCTTATCCGGGTTCTTCACCGACAGATCAAAGGTTTTTTGATCAATATTCTTCACGTTTACCGACCACGAGTTTTCTGAATTCGCTTTCGTCTTTTGCAGTTTCAAGAAATCGGCCAGGTCTTTCTCATTAAGAGGGTTCGTCTTCCCCAGGTTCCTATCCAAATTAAGCTGGTAATACCAGACCTTTTTGGTGGACGCACCCTTTTCGAAGAAAAGGACCACAGTCTTTACCCCCGCCCCCGTAAAAGTCCCACCCGGCAGATCAAGCACGGCATGCAAATTACAGCTTTCAAGCAGGAGCTTGCGCAGCGAAACGGAAGCGTTATCAGTGTTAGATAGGAATGTATTCTTAATCACTATGCCCGCCTTGCCCCCCGCCTTCAATATCTTAATAAAATGCTGCAGGAACAGGAACGCCGTTTCCCCCGTTTTTATCGGGAAGTTGTGCTGGACCTCCACCCGCTCCTTCCCCCCAAACGGCGGATTTGTCAAGATAATGTCATAGCGGTCTTTTTCTTGAATATCGGCGATATTTTCAGCCAGCGTATTGGTATGGATAATGTTCGGCGCCTCTATGCCGTGCAGGATCATGTTCATAATGCCGATTATATAAGCCAGTGATTTCTTTTCCTTGCCGAAGAAGGTCTTTTTTTGGAGCATTTCCATGTCTTTGGTGGAGAGCTTTTTGCTTTCCTTCAGGTATTCAAACGCCTCGACCAAAAACCCCGCCGATCCGACCGCCCCGTCATATATCTTATCGCCGATTTTCGGGGCCACGACTTTGACGATCGTTTTTATCAGCGGACGGGGGGTATAATATTCACCGCCGTTCCTGCCGGCATTCCCCATATTTTTGATCTTGCCTTCATAAAGATGCGAAAGCTCATGCTTTTCTTTTTGCGAGCGGAATCGCATCTCGTCTACGATATTCAATACTTCACGGAGATTGTAACCGCTTTGGATCTTATTTTTCAGCTCACTGAATATCTCGCCGATTTTATATTGAATTGTATCGGGATGGTCGGCCTCCACTTTAAATTTCTTGAGATAAGGAAACAGTTTGTGATCGACGAAATCCTTTAGGTCGTCGCCCGAGAGGGCGGTATTGTGATCAAGCTTGCCGTCGGCGGATTTTGGAGCGGCCCAGACTTCCCAACGATACTTCGGATCAATTATAAATTCATATTTTTTGCCCGCCAGCTCGGCTTCCGTCTTTTTGTCCTTCTCCAAGTCATCAAGGTATTTTAAAAAGAGAATCCACGAGGTTTGCTCGACATAATCCAACTCGCTTCCAGCCCCGGCGTCTTTCCAGAGAATATTATCTATATTTTTGAATGATTGTTCAAACATTGTTTTTTACCTATTAAGCGTCGCATATATTTTATCGACTTCCCTCGATTCAACTCGGGACAGGTCGCTCGGTACAAGTAAGCAGCAATTCTGGTCAAAATTCTACACCTCGACTCGTCTTATAGCAAGCACTTCGACTCGCCCCTCGACATGCTCGGGACTCCGCTCGGTGCAAGCGCCCTTTATTTTTTTTATACAAGGACCTGGGACTGAACGAGGCGCGGAGGCGGAAGCGAGGGGGCGGGGGATGGGGATCGCTATAAAATCCTATTTCTTATTTATCAATATTCATAATGATATTTTCTTTGATTTTAGCTGCTAATTCGGGATTGATCTCGGTTAGCTGGCTTATTATTGATCTTGGAGATTGGTCTAATACGGAAAGATAACCGAACAACATCAGCGCCACCTCTATATCTTTTTCCCCATACTGATAGCGTTTCACGCGCTTTGTAACGTTCACCCATCGTTGTTCAGAAATGCCGTCATTGATCTGACCAACTATAAAATTATAATCAGGAGGCGATACCTGGAACGATTCTAAAACTTGTTCGCCGGTATCTTCGCTGGAATATATGGCTTCTGATTTTGGCGTTGCTCTTGATATCAGCTGTGCTTTATGCAAAGGAGTCAGTTTAGCTATTAGATCCTTCGGAAGGCTTAATATCCCGTTAACGGACACACCTTTTGCCACAATCCTATTCATCACATTATCCAATATACTTGCTTTCAGGTATGATTCTTTCCGATATATTCTTCCTAATCCCCAAATGCTGGTATGTTCACTATTTGCGCGGATTGACTGGCTGCGAAGCAAATTTATGGGTCTCCAAAATATTGTTGCTAATGCCATGACCTTCTCCTTTATTTCTAAAAATCTTCTAATCTATTATCTAACATATCATCTGATAATTTCATGCTTTTTATTTAATAATATGGGGGCTGAGTATTAGGGGCTGGGGACTGGGGGAAAAGGGATGATAGTTGTGCGATCATTATGTAATTAATTGAAATTCTAATCTTTCTTTAACGATAAGTAAGAGTGATAACTCTTGACAAAAAAGCTAATTTAATACATGACCAGTTGCAGGGTCTGCGCTCCATCCGTCTGGTTGCTAACGGGGTCAATGTGGGACGAAGTCAAGTCTTATGCCGCAATACCATCGGGGAAAAGAGCGTCAAAGACCAGAACGTAATGGCGGCCCGTGACTACGCCATCGAAAGACTGTTCGATCTATATAGCCAGGGCGCCAACCTCTCTCTCTTCGCCGGCAAGGAGATCAGCTTTTCCAAGGACGATGAGGATCCCTCGATTGTCAATCTGACCAGCGAAAGAACCAATCTCTTTTCCCGCGCTCTGTATGAATTCAATTATTTAGTCCAGAATTATACTCGCTATGTCAATGCCGTCACTTCTTTGTTCTCCTACGGTGGGGCAGCCCTGATCGAACAGGCAGCTTCCGGCCATGGAATAAAATGGACTTTCGTTGGAGGCATGGCATTAGTGGGTTCTTATTATTCCCAGGAAGTATTTTCCATTTACAAGTATGTACACGAGCATGTCCCGGCAGATACCCAATGGGGCAAGATCAAGCGGGTACTGATCACCAACTTTACCTTCAATCCCCTATTCTTCAATCCCCGGCATGTGGCATTAACCCGACTGGTTGCAGGAGAAGCTTTTCTAGGCTGTCAGGGGACCTTTTTGAGAGGATTTGGAATGTGGGCCGGAGCTTTGCCTTTTACTACCGCTATCGACTATTTGATAAACAACAAAGTGCCAATGAAATATAAGTTCCTGGCTATTGAAGCAGCCAATCTGGTCTGGGCCACCTACGCGGCGATGGTATCACTGCTCAAATAAAAATATTTGAATTAATCTCAAGATTTCGTCAAAGGTTGACGGAAATGGTAAGAAGGAACTAGGGACTAGGGTCGAGGAATTGGTGAGAAAGGGCCTGAGGGGCTAAAGGACTGGTGACTGGGGCAATTTATTTTCTCTTCCTCCCCTTGCTTATAATCTTTTTCTGGTATTTCTTTTCCTCTTTCTTGATCATCTTAGCGTTATTCCTCTGGATTTCCGCCTTGCAATGTGGGCAAAAAACGCTTCCTATAGAAACTGTTTTACCGCATTCGCACTTCAGTGAAACCTTATGCCTTACGCTCATTAGGGTAATACTACGCCTTTTAGAGGGAGAAGGCAATGGGGAACTAGGAACTGGGGACCAACTAAATGCGGAAGTCGGAATGTCGAATTAGGAATTATTCCGCAATCCGCATTCCGAATTCGGCATTAAGTCAGCGAATAGACAATTTCCTGCAGCTCTCGGATCAGCTCACTCCAATAACGTTTACCGCCCGCTTCGGGAAAATGGGAATGAAATCCGGGATCATGATATTGGATAGAAAGCCAGGCAGCATAATGGACGATACGCATAGCGCGCAAGACCGGCACCAGGCGCAGGCTGGAACGGTCAAAAGAACGGAAGGTCTCATACCCTTTCAGGAACCAGGCGATCTCTTGTTCGCTTTTTTCCGGCTCATCGGGCAATAACATCCACAGGTCCTGCACCGCCGGACCTAAACAGATATCATCAAAATCGACCAGATAGATGCCCTCCCCCGGACGGTGGATCAGGTTTCCCTTGTGACAATCGCCGTGGATCAAGATTTGTTCTTTACCTTCAAACCAGCTATCCGACTGTTCGATCAAACGCTCAATCGCCTTGACCATTGGCTCTTTGAAATCTGGCAGAAGATAATTCGAATGCTTTAAGGTTTGTAAATGATAACGGGTTGCCGCTCCCGGACGCCAGCGTAAACGGCTGGCAGAAGAAAAAGCTTCTCCGACCAAATGGACGCGAGCCAGTAGGCGGCCCAGTTCTTCCCAGGCCTGACGGTCGAATTCATCAAGCGCGCGCCCCCCCTTTTTTGGCATGATCTCAAAATAGATGGAGGCGAAACAAAAGAGGGTATTTCCGCAAAATTCCAGAGGCGGGACCACCGCGATTTCACGTTCTGCCAAAGCGCGTAAAAAAGTATGCTCCTCCAGGATCATCTCCCGACTCCAGCGCCCCGGGCGATAAAATTTTACAATCAGCCGCTCCCTCTCCTTATCTATTTCCAACTCCAAAACGCGGTTGATGTAACTGTTGCGCTGGAGAAAAAGATTGCTCAACTTGCGCCCGGTCACTTCTTCTACGGCCTGGAAGACGGCCTCATGGGTAAGCGGCTGCCAGGGGGATGACTTTTCCATCCTCTGATTTTAATCAAGAAACCCGGCAAAGGCAAGCACCCATGCTATACTTCTTGGCATGGAAAAACCCAGCTATAAATATATACTGCTCAATAAGCCGTTCGGTGTCCTGCCGCAGTTTACCGATAAGCTCGGACGCCCGACCCTAAAAGGTCTCATCCCATTTAAAAACATCTACCCCGTCGGCCGCCTCGACCTCGATAGCGAAGGGCTGATACTCTTGACCGATGATACTAAACTGAACTATTACCTTAGTTCGCCAAAAAATAAACAGCCCAAAACTTATTGGGCCCAGGTGGAAGGCATCCCCGATGAAAATTCCCTCGCGCCCCTCCGTGAAGGAATAATCATCGAAGGCAAAAAAACTCTCCCCGCAAAAGTAAAAAGTATCGCTGCGCCGCAAGACCTTTGGCCGCGCCTGAAACCGGTCCGCTTCAGGAAAAATATCCCCACCGCCTGGCTTGAAATAACCATCCATGAAGGACGTAACCGCCAGGTCCGTAAAATGACCGCCGCCGCCGGCTTTCCCTGCCTCCGCTTGATCAGAATAAGCATCGGATCACTTGAGATCGGAAACTTAAAACCAGGCCAGTTCAGGGAAATAGCCTATAAGACGTGAATAATATTTAAGATATGGTTTGTAATCCCGCCGACCATGACGGCGAGAATGATAGTAAAGCCGGTGATCGCAACCGCCATCTTCCATCCCAATTCCCTGATCAGCGCCGATATCGCCGCGACACAGGGAATATATAAAGTGGTCACCAAGGCAAAGACAAAGATCTGTTGTTTGGTCATGAATGAAAGTAGATTATGAACATTCGGCCCGTATTGAACAATGGCCAGGGCAAGCAGAAGCTGAAGCGCGAGCTCTTTTCTCAAGATCCCAAACAACAGACAAATCCCCGCCACCGCTGGCAGGCCAAGCCAATTTTCAATCACCAGGCTCATCGGTTTGGTGATCAACCACATATACTTGGTTTCATATAAACCACCCAGGATAAAACTGCCGATGGCAATGATAGGGATAGCGATGATGATAAATTCTTTGAACCGGTACCAGGTCTTTTTAAGGATCGTCGTAAGCTTCGGCAGTCTGAAAGGGAACATCTCCATGATTAACCCTGATGACTGCCCGGGCAGCAACACTGCCATCGACCGCCCAACTGCGACACCAATGATAAAATTGATCAGATAGATCATTAAGGCCCACTGCCACCCCAAAAAGAAGGCCACCGCCCCCATAATGACCGCGGTCCTGGCGCTGCATGGCACCAGTGTAATTAAAGTGCAGGCGATGATTTTTTCCCGCCTGGTGGTAAGAACCCTGGTCCCAATAATGGCCGGCACGTTGCACCCCGCACCCGCAATGATGGGAATGATCGATCGCCCATGCAGACCGATCTTGTGCATCAGGCTGTCAGAAAGGAAAGCGATCGAATTCAAATAACCCGTATCCTCAAAAAAAGCCAGGATAATATAAAAGGTCAATATATACGGGATACCCACCGAAAGCGACGCCTGGATGCCGGCATCCACCCCCCACAACAATGTTCTCGCAAAAGCGCCATGCCCAAAAAGAAAGAAAACACCATTTTTTATATACGGGGAGACTAGAACCGCCCATAAATGATCGAAATTATTTGAAAGAAAACTGCCAACATAAAACATGATCATAAAGGTAAAAATCAGGCCGGTGAGGAGCATGGGCAATCCCGTCAGCGGTTCAAGGGAAAATCGCCAGAGCCGGGTAGAGAAAGAAACCTTGCATTCCCCGATCTGCTGAACCTTGTCCACCAGGAAGCCCTCATAGCCGTGGCGTTCCCTGGCCATTCTTATCCCGGCTTTTTCACCATGCGTTTTTTCAATGGTTAAATAAATTTCGCCGGCCTTTTTCATTACCGCTTCGCCGTTTTTATCTTGTTTCACGTAACCCAGGAATTCATCATCTTCCTCGAGCAGCAGTATGGATAAGGCCCTCGGCGAGAGACCGTAGGGTATTTCTTTGATATTATTTCTTATTACTTCGGACAGTTCTTCGATCTGGGTCAATATGTCTCTGCCGTACTGGAGAAGTTTTGGCTCTATTTCAAGCTTCCCGCTGATCAGATCGATGCAGGTCTCGATCAGTTCATCGATCCCCTCACCCTTGGTGGCGGTAACCGGTACCACCGGGACGCCGAGAAGTTCGCTTAATTTTTTCGTGTCAATACAAATGTTTTGCCGGGCGGCAAGATCCATCAGATTGCATGCCACGACCAGGGGATAGCCAAGATCAATCAGCTGGAGCACCATATATAAGTTCCGCTCCAGGTTTGTCGCATCAACGATCACCACCACGACCTCCGCATGCTTTTCAAGTATTTCCCTTCTGGCAACGAACTGGTCCTCGGACACCGAACCGAGCGAGTACGTGCCCGGAAGATCGATGATGCCGAACGGAATTCCCTCATATACCGCCGAGCCAATGTTTAGCGCCACCGTCTTCCCCGGATAATTGGCCGTTACCGCGCCCAGGCCCGTCATCTCATTAAAAATGGTCGATTTACCCACGTTGGGATTGCCGGCCAGTGCAATTGTGAATTTTGTGTCTTTCCGGACCTTATTTATCTCTGCATGGCAATTGGCAATCATATTTTTTTCACCCAAATTGAATCGGCGATTTTCTTTCCCAGAGCATAAGTCGCGTTCTTCAGCTTGATCATGATCGGACCGTCGAAGGGCGCTTTTTCTTCGATCTTTAGGCTGGTTCTGGGCATGAGGCCAAGGGTGGCGAGATAACAAAGCAGCTTCGGTTCTTCGTCTGTTATTTTAACGATCTTCACCTTATCATTTTTATTAAGTGTAGAAAGAGGATAAGACGGTTCTTCTTTTATACTTCCGGCACTATCGGGGACCGGATTGCCATGCGGGCAGGTCTTGGGTTCGCCCAGCATTTCGTAGAGCTTGTTCTCCACCACTTTTGAGATGCCGTGCTCCAGCTTATGGGCCTGTTCGTGCGCTTCCTCCCATTTAACCCCCAGCTTATCGACCAGAAAGCGCTCTGAAAGCCGATGGCGCCGCACTACATCCACCGCTATTTTCTTGCCTTTGGAACTTAGTTTAACTCCCTTATAAGGAGAATAGATCAGCAGTTTTTCATCGGCCAGTTTCTTGATATTCTCGGAGACCGAAGCGGAAGAGATCGCCAGGTGTTGGGCAATTTCCTGGGTGGTGGCAACCTTCCCCTCCGATTCAAGGTGAAAGATGGCTTCTAAATAATCTTCGCGGCTGCTGGTCATCATATAATTAGGCCTCCCAACATTTAGTATAAGGTATACCTAAATAATAATCCACGCCGGAAAAGATGTCAAGCCCGTCGCCTGAAATAACACGAGCGTCAATCATTGGGCAGGAAACGGTTTTTCTGGTTAATTAACTTGACGATTTCCATGGCCCACAAAGGAAAGGAGGAAAGCAGGATCACCAGCCACCAGTCAAACCCTCCCAGAGCCTCGGTTTTAAAAATTATCTGGAAGAAGGGAAGGTAAACTACGGCCAGGGTTATGGCAAAAGATAAGCCGTTCGCCAGGATCAGGCTCGGATTGCTAAAAAAACCAATTTTAAACAGGGACCGCTCCTGACTGCGGCAATTGAAAGCGTGGAAGAGCTGGCTACAGGTCAACACGACAAAGGCGGCGGTGCGGGCGCGGCCGAGGCCTTCTTTTTCGATGTATAAAACATAAGCAAATGCCAGCAAGGAACAGAAGGCAATAAATCCTCCCTGGGCCAGCATCGTGACCGCCCTTCTGACATTAATGACTTTTCCCTTCGGTTTGCGCGGTGGCTTTTGCATAATATCTTTATCCACCGGATCGACCCCCAGCGCCAGCGCCGGGAGACCGTCCGTCACCAGATTGATCCACAAAATCTGAACCGGGATCAGGGGGATCGGCCAGCCGATCAGGGACGACACAAACATGACCAGGATTTCTCCCGCGTTACACGAGAGCAGGTAGTGAACAAATTTCTTGATGTTATCGTAAACCCCCCTTCCCTCCTCCACCGCCGCCACGATTGAAGCAAAATTGTCATCGGTGATCACCATGTCGGAGACTTCCTTGGTGACATCCGTGCCGGTAATCCCCATCGCCACCCCGATGTCGGCCTCTTTGACCGCCGGCGCGTCATTTACCCCGTCGCCAGTCATGGCCACGATCTCTCCGCGCCCGCGCAGCGCCCGCACAATCCTTAACTTGTGTTCGGGCGACACCCGGGCGTATACCGAAATATTTTCAATTCTTTCTAAAAGTTCAGCTTCATCCATACGGTCCAGTTCTTCTCCGGAGAGCGCTTCCTTCAAAAATCCGAGCTGCTGCGCGATCGCCATCGCCGTATTTTTATGGTCCCCGGTGATCATGACCGTGCGGATCCCCGCCGAATTGCATTCCCGGATCGCGGCCTTAACCTCTTCCCGCGGAGGATCGATCATCCCGATCAGCCCGAGAAAAGTGAGATTGTTTTCGATCGATGCGGCGTCGTATTTGGTCGGGTTATTATCCAGGACCTTATAGGCTACCGCCAACACGCGCAGGGCCTGGCTGGCCAGATCCATATTTACCTCAAGGATTTTTTCTTTTTGAAGATTGACACAATCGTTTAACAGGATATCCGGCGCGCCCTTCACAAAGACAACATATTTATCCTTATGCTTGCGGATGATGGTCATCTTTTTCCGTTCGGAATCAAAAGGGATCTCTTCGACAAACGGATATTCCGCTTCCAAATTTTCTTTCCACAGGTTAGCTTTGGCGGAAGCGGTCAAAAGCGCTCCTTCGGTGGGATCGCCGATGATCTTATCCTGAACCAGCTGCGCTCCGTTGCAAAGGACCATTCCCGTCAACACCATTTTTAAATCCGGTAAACTTTCCGGATCAACCCTTTTTCCCTCCAACAGAAATTCGCCTTTTGGCTCGTAACCGATGCCGGTCACTTTAAATAATTTGTCTCCCGCATAAATCGCCTGGACCGTCATCTCATTTTTAGTCAGCGTTCCGGTCTTGTCAGAGCAGATGACGGTGGCGCTGCCCAGCGTTTCGACCGAAGGAAGTTTCCTGATCAAAGCATGGCGCTTGACCATCCGCTGGACGCCCAGCGCCAGGGCGATGGTCACCACGGCTGGCAGCCCTTCGGGAATGGCCGCCACTGCCAGGCTCACCGCCGTTATGAAAACATCCAGCAGCTCACCGCCGCGTAAAAATTCCAGGAGGAAAACGGTGAACACCAGGCCGATACAAAGATAAACGATCCATTTACCGAACTCTTCGAGTTTTTTCTGGAGCGGCGTCGGCTCCGGCCGGATCTCCTGGATCATCCCGGCGATTTTTCCCAGTTCGGTCCGCATGCCGGTTTCGACCACCAGCGCCCGGGCTTTCCCGGAAGCGACCGAGGTCCCCATATAAACCATATTGGCTCTCTCCGATAAAGAAATTTCTTTTTCGTGAAGGGTAAGCACGGTCTTCGCGACCGGGACCGATTCTCCTGTCAGGCTCGCTTCGGAGGTGGAAAAATTTGCGGTGGCGTAAACCAAACGCGCGTCGGCCGGGAGATTGTCGCCGGCTTCCAGTTCCACCAGATCCCCCGGAACAATTTCGACGGAAGGAACAATTTTATGGGTCCCGGCCCGGATAACTTTGCAATTGGGGGCGGAGAGTTTTTTTAGGCCGGCCAGCGATTTTTCCGCCCGGTATTCTTGGATGAATCCCAGGATCGAGTTTAAGATCACGATCGCCAGGATGGCGGAAGCATCCACCCACTCCCGCAGAAAACCGGAAACGAGGGCGGCGCCGATCAAAACCCAGATAATAAAACCTTGAAATTGCTCAAGGAAGATCTTTAAAGGACTGATCGCCTTCTTTTCTTCCAGCCGATTCGGGCCAAAGCGCTGGAATCTTTTTCGGGATTCTTCTTCAGAGAGACCCTTTTGCAGATCGCCGCTGATCAGCTCTGCCGTCTCTTCGATTGACAGATTATAATACTTGTGATCAGACATCTTTTTCTCTTCTGACTTCAGCCGCCAGGGTGATTCCTTTTCCATCCTCTGATTTTAATCAATAATCCCGGCAAAGGCAAGTTAGATAATATGTTATAATGAAAGCTATGAGCAAAATCATCAATCTCGCCATTATCGCCCATGTCGACCACGGGAAGACCACGCTGACCGACCATCTCCTCCGGCAGGGCGGGGCGTTTGGCGATAGGGAAGAAATTACCGAACTGGTAATGGATTCGAACGACCTCGAACGTGAACGCGGGATTACCATCTTTTCCAAAAACTGCTCGATCCATTACCGGGATAATAAGATCAACATTGTCGATACCCCCGGCCACGCGGATTTCGGATCGGAAGTCGAGCGGGTGCTGAAAATGGTCGACAGCGTTCTGCTGCTGGTCGACGCCAAGGAAGGGCCTATGCCTCAGACTAAATTTGTCCTTTCCAAATCGCTCAAGCTCGGCTTGAAGCCGATCGTGGTGGTCAATAAGCTCGACAAGGTGGATAAGGAGGGACGCCGCGCCCACAAGGTGATCGATCTGATCTTTGACCTCTTTGTAAAACTGGATGCCAGCGATGAACAGCTCGATTTTCCCGTCGTCTATTGCATTTCCCGCGAAGGGATCGCCAAATACAACATCGAGGATGAAGGCCGTGACCTGGGACCGCTGTTTGAAACCATTCTCAAACATGTTGCTCCCTTCCCCGATAAAAGCTCAGGCCCGCTCCAGATGCAGGTGGCCAATTTGGCTTACGACGATTACGTTGGCCGGATCGCCATCGGCCGGGTCACCAGCGGAATCCTCGGCAAAAACATGAATATCGTGATCTGTAAACGCGACGGCTCCGTTTCACCCGGTAAGATTACCAAATTATCTATCTTTGAAGGATTAAAACAGATAGAAAAAGAGACCGCGGATTGCGGCGACATCGCGGCGGTCGCCGGTATTCCCGATATCACGATCGGTGAAACGATCTGTTCGGCGGACAATCCCCAACCCCTCCCCCTGCTCCAGATCGACGAACCCACTCTGATCATGGAATTCATGGTTAACGATTCCCCCTTTGCCGGACGTGAAGGCAAATATGTTAACAACCGCCA
>Ga0315287_10006263_pt1 | contig 11809 bp, 13 predicted proteins | sample YL17G11_0_MG_FD_205037 | JGI IMG/M metagenome (GOLD analysis project Ga0315287, IMG submission 205037) | Sediment microbial communities from Yellowstone Lake, YNP, Wyoming, USA - YL17G11_0 | ecosystem: Environmental > Aquatic > Freshwater > Lake > Sediment | place: USA: Wyoming | collected...
TTAAGGCTTGACAAAAACCCCGCCCTTTCCTATACTCCCTTCGCAACAGGGGTTCAGGCCCTCCCGGCCAGTGAACCCGTGATGCCTTTGTCCGACTTTCAAAACGAAATGACTTTCCAGTCGCAGCGGTTACAGCGCCGAAAAACGGGGCGATGAAGATTCAAATCATTACAGAGGAGGCGAGCGGATGGCAAAGATTGATGCCTTTTTTCAGTTGATGAACGAACAGGGTGCTTCGGACCTTCATCTCGTATCGGGACAGCAGCCGATTTTAAGGATCCGCGGGGAGGTAGAGCGGGTCAAGTACGATGTCCTGACCAACGACAGTCTGAAGGCGATGCTTTATGAGATCACGCCGGAACATAAAACCAAGCAGTTCGAAGAGACAGGGGACGTGGATTTCGCCTACGAGATCCCCAACCTGGCCCGTTACCGGGCCAATTTCTTCCAGCAAAAGTACGGCATCGCTGCCGTTTTTCGGGAGATTCCCAGCAAGATCTTGGGGTGCGAGGATCTTGGCCTTCCCCAGGTCGTGGCCAAGCTGGCCTCTCTGCCCAGAGGACTTGTCCTCGTGACGGGACCGACGGGCAGCGGCAAATCGACGACACTGGCCGCCATCATCGATGAGGCCAACCGCGTCCGGAAAGACCACATCATCACCATCGAAGATCCCATCGAATTCGTCCATCAGAGCAAAAGCTGCATCGTGAACCACCGGGAAGTGGGCGTTCACACGAAGTCCTTCACCACGGCCCTCCGGGGGGCCCTCCGTGAGGATCCGGACATCATCCTGGTGGGAGAGCTCCGCGACCTGGAAACGATCAGTCTGGCCGTCGAGGCGGCCTCGACAGGGCACTTGGTCTTCGGCACCCTGCATACGACCAGTGCTGCCAAGACGGTGGACCGTATTATCGAGGTCTTCCCCTCGAGCGAGCAGGCCCAGATCCGTTCCACGCTTTCCGATGGCATCCGGGCGGTCCTCGCCCAGGTGTTATTCAAACGGGTGGACAAAAAAGGCCGCTGCGCCGCCCTGGAGATCCTGATCGCCACGCCGGCGGTACGCAACCTGATCCGGGAATCCAAGACCTTCCAGATCCCGTCCATGATTCAGACGGGCAAGAAATACGGGATGCAGCTTTTGGACGACGCCATCATGGATCTTTACAACAAGGGCTGGATCAGCGCCGAGGAAGCCTACATGAAGGCGAACGACAAGTCGCGATTCAGGGCTATGCTGAAAACGCCGCCGACGGATTTCACGGAAGCTTAGCAGCGATAGGTCCGGCAAGTGACAGGAAATAGAGGCAGGGAGGGTTTATGAGAAAGCAGGAAATTGACTACATTTTAACCAAGATGCTCGATTCTCACAAAAACGTTTCCGACCTGAACATCACCGTGGGCAGACCCTTTCAGGTGGAGACCTCGGGCGTCTTGACCGGCGTGGAGCTGGATCCCCCCTTCAATGAATTGACCCCTCTTCAGACGGAAATCTTCGCTATGAACCTGATCAATCAGGATCACCGCCTGACGGAGACCCTGCTGTCCCAGGGATCCTGCGACAGTTCCTATGAACTGCCGGGCAAGGCGCGCTTCCGGGTCAATATCTTCTCCCAGCGGGGCAACTATTCCATCGTCCTCAGAAAACTCGAGACCAAGATCCCCACGGCCAAGGACCTGAACCTGCCCGAAGCCTTTTACAAAATGGCCCATGAAAAAAACGGGATCATCCTGGTTACCGGTGCTACGGGCAGCGGTAAATCGACCTCGCTGGCAGCCGTGTTGAACGAGATCAACGAACAGCAGTCCGTTCATATCGTTACCCTCGAAGATCCCGTGGAATTTGCCCATACCCACAAGAAAGCCACCTTTAATCAGCGGGAGATGGGGAATGATTTCGATAGCTTTGCCAATGGCCTCCGGGCTGCGCTCCGACAGGCGCCCAAGGTCATCCTGGTAGGCGAAATGCGGGACAGGGAAACCGTCGAAATCGGCCTGTCCGCTGCCGAGACGGGTCATCTCGTCATGAGCACGCTCCATACCGTCGATGCCGGTCAGACCATCAACCGCATCCTGGGCATGTTTACCCTTGAGGAACAGAACCAGGTTCGCATCCGTCTGGCCGACACGGTACGCTGGATCGTTTGTCAGAGGCTTCTCCCTAAGGAAGGCGGCGGCCGGGTCGCTGCCTTCGAGATCATGGGCACTGGCATGCGTGTCAAAGACACGATCCTGCACGGGGAATCGGAAGGCAAGACCTTTTATGAGATCATCCAGGCCGGCAAGGCCTTCGGCATGATCACCTTCGATGATTCCATCGTCGATCTGTATAGCCAGGGGCTCGTTTCCGAGGATACGGCGAAGGCCTATGCCTCGAACAAGTCCGTCGTAGGGCGCGGCATCGACACCGTAAAGAGTTCGCGCGGCGAGACCACGACGACGCTGGGCAAGCTCCAAGTGGATTCGGATTACGGCAAGCCCAAGAGGCCATTTTGAAGGAGGCGGCAGCGAATCATGGAACAAGAGGATAAAACCTTATTGAGTGAAGTGGCGTCCGGAAGTTATGATGCCGCAGACAGGCCCTTCGATTTTGTGGAAATGGGCAGCAAGACCGTTCTGGTTTGCGTAACGGATCAGGCTATGAGGCAGAAGATCGGAGAGGCTATGAACAGTCTCGACTACCAGGTCACGGAAGCAACGACGGCCCGGGATGCCCTCAAGAGCATGCGCTTTCATGTCTACGATATCATCGTTGTCGTCGATGGCTTCGACCAGTCGCAACCCGGCGTCAACGACGTGCTCAAGAATCTGGAAAACCTCAATATGGCAACGCGCAGACAGATCTTCGTCGCCCTGTTGAGCGATCGATACCGGACCATGGACAACATGGCCGCTTTCAATCGCAGCGTCAACATAACGGTCAATCTGAAAACCCTCGATGATATCGGCCAGATAATCACCCAGGGCAAGGCCGACAACGATTACTTCTACCATATCTTCAAGGAGACCCTGAAAAAGGTGGGACGGGCCTGACGGGTCCGGGCCTGCACCCCTGTTAACTCTTCTTCAGGGCGCCGGCCCCGGCGAGTGCCTCGGCTGCACGGTCGGTTTCACCGAGGGCAAGGTATGAGGCGGCGAGGCGGTGATAATAGAAGGGATTGTCCGGTTCCCGCTCGATAGCCTGCCGGAAGGCGGCGACTGCTTCCTGGTGGTGATGAGACCCGGCCAGGCTGTTGCCCCACCTGTTGTAATAAATTCCGGCGGAAGCGCCGCACGTCGCGATGACTGACCCGTAGGCGGCGGCCGCCTCGTTCAGTTTCCCCTCAAGAATCAGGATATCGCCCAGTCGGAGCCGGTACAAGGTTTCCTCGGGGAAGAGCTTGAGGCATTGTCGCAAGGCCCTCTCCGCCCGCCCCTGTTGACCCCCCTTGATGAATTCCTCGGCCAGCCGGTTGAAGAAGGTCCCGGCAGCGGCGGGGTCGATCTCCACGGCCCGCTCATAGGCCTGCTCGGCGCCGTCGAGATCCCCCGAGGCCAGCAGGGCGTTGCCCAAATGACAGTAATGGGCAGGCGCGTCCGGTTCGAGGGCGATCATCTGTCGGAAGACGCCTGCAGCCCTGTCGGCCATGCCGGCCCTGAGATAGGCGTCGCCCAGATCGACCAGCAGCACCACGTCGTCGGGCTGGGCCGCCGCTAGCCGCCCGCAGATCTCGAGGAGGCGATCAAACCGTCTTTCGGACTTGAAGATACGGACCAACTCGTCGAAGGCAAAACCGGAAAAGACGTTACGCGCCAGTTCCCGCTCCAGGAGGTTTTCAAAGCATTCGATCGCGGCCGGCGTGCTGCCGCTATCAAGGTAGGTCCAGGCCAGGGCAAGAAGATAGGATTCCCGGCCGGGATGCATCTCCAGCAGTTTGCGATAGAGGTTGATGGCCTCTTCGTAACGCCCGGCCCGGACACACGCTTCCGCCCGGTCCTGATAGAGGATCGTTTCTTCTTCGACGTTCATGATTGATACAGGGGGTAAATGCTGTCATCGGCCCCGAAGCCGCAGGATGAACGGTGGGGTAACGATCCCTCCCGGACCGTTACCCCACCGGAGTCCTAACAACTGCAGGAAGTGCCGCAGGCGCTGGCTGCGGACAGACTTGATGTTACCTTGAATCCCGATCCCCGCGCCGTGTCTATGTAATCGACACTGACGGGCTTCACCTGATCGAACAGTTCCTTTTCGATAAGAAACTTGATACCTTGTTCGTCGAACACCTGATCGTCGTCTTTGGGCTCATCCAGAGCCATGCCCAGAGAGGGCCCGGATCAGCCGCCACCCGCCATGAGAATCCGGATGGCCTGGATGCCGTCCCGGTTATTCAGGAACTCTTTGATCATTTCGCTTGCTTTATCGGTTACTTCAAACATTGATTCCTCCTTCTCCGGTGAGCGTGATGGGGCTGCCCTCACCCGGCATTTAGGCATAACATAGCCATGATAGAATTTTTGTCAAACATTTTATCTCCGGGGGGATGACAACGGTCATTCACGGAACGAGCTTTCTCCCCTCCGTGGCAATCTCTTCCAAGAGAGAACGATCCAGGATTCTGACGCGCCCCCCCGGCTCCGGATCAGGTCCTGCCGACCCATCCTGGCGAGGATGCGGGACAGCGTCTCCGGCGCCGTCCCCAGCAGGGAGGCCAACTGACCCTTGGTGACGTCGAGATCCAGCTCCGGGACGCGCCCCTGTTTTTCCGAGAGGTACAGCAGATAGGCGGCGAGCCTTCCGGGGACCTCCTTAAGGGATAGGTCCTCGATATAAATCAAGATAACATGATTCTTCCGGCGATGGGAAGAAAATAAATGCGTTCCCTTGACTTCCGTCAATGACAGCAGGGGGCCAAAATCCACCACCAACTTTAAGCAAATCTTGGAATGACAGGAGTTTGCTGACAATTTTCATTCACCTCAGTGCACGAAAATAATCATCATTTATGCTGTAAATTCAATCATCACAAAATGTTGGTGGTGGATTTAGGGGGGCGGACGTTGTAAGGTGTCGCCGTCTTTACCCAGGAAATACCCAAAAGGATAAGGAGGATCATTACATGAAGACAACAAGGAAGATCATCAATATCGATGAGGATCGATGCGACGGCTGCGGCCTCTGCGTTCCGTCCTGTGCCGAGGGCGCCATCCGGATCGTGAACGGCAAGGCAACGCTGGTGGCCCAGAAATATTGCGACGGCCTGGGCGCCTGCCTCGGCGAATGTCCCCGGGGCGCGCTGAAGATCGTCGAGGCCGAGGCCGAGGCCTTCGATCCGGCCGCGGTCGCTGCACATTCGCCGGCAAAAGAAGCGCTCCCGATGGCGGCCGAGTCCACCCTGGCCTGCGGTTGTCCCTCCACCATGGTGCAGACGCTGTCGCCTCCGGAGCCGCCGGTCAAGAGCGTGCGGAAAAGAAAGCAGAAGCCGTCGGCTTCGGCCCTGTCCCACTGGCCGGTCCAGATCAGGCTCGTGCCGCCCGAGGCCCCGTTCCTGAAGGGGGCCGATCTTCTCGTTGCCGCGGACTGTACTGCCTTTGCCTACCCGCGCTTCCACGAGGATTTCCTTGCCGGTAAGTCGGTCCTCGCAGGTTGCCCGAAATTGGATGATGTCGAGGCCTATCTCCATAAATTCGTTCAGATCTTCCGCATTGCATCTCCGAAGAGCGTCACGATCCTCGCCATGGAGGTGCCCTGCTGCCAGGGACTGCCCGCCCTGGTCGAAAGGGCCCTGGTCCTGGCCGGCAAGGAGGTTCCCATAAAAAAGGTCACGATCGGGCTCCGGGGGGAGGTCCTGGCCACGACTGACCGTCGCTGCGCTGCATGATTTGATATTGACAGGGGATCATCGGCCCTCTATAAGCCATTAGGAAGGGAGGTCGGGGATCATGGCAAAGGGTGCAGCCTATCGGGATGTTGTCTGTCGTTACTTTTCAAACCCCGGTGAGGGGAATACGCAGGCCGTCATTGAGGCCGCTGCGGCGAGGGCGAAGGAGCGGGGGATCGGCAAGGTGCTGGTGGCCTCCTGCAGTGGGAAGACGGCCCTGACGGCGGTTAAAGTTTTCTCACCGGATATCAGGATCATTGCCGTCACCCACGTGACGGGTTTTTTAAGGCCGAATTTCCAGGAGCTGAGCGAGGAAAACCGGCAGGCACTGATCGAGAAGGGCGTTGCCGTCCTGACCTGCCAGCATGCCTTCGGCGGTGTCGGCCGCGGCATCCGCAAGAAACTGGCCACGTACCAGGTGGATGAGATCATGGCCTATACCTTGCGGACCTTTGGTCAGGGGACAAAGGTGGCCGTTGAAATCGCCGTCATGGCTGCCGACGCAGGCCTCGTGCGGACGGACGAAGACGTCATCTCCATGGGCGGAACGGCCAGCGGCGCCGATACGGCCCTGGTTATCCAACCTGCCTGCAGTGCCGATTTCTTCGACCTGAAGGTGAAAGAGATCATCTGCAAGCCGGTCCTGTTCTGAGCTGTGCCTGCGAAAAGGCATTCCGCCTCGGCCATGCTGCCAGGGAGTGAAAAATGAGAAAGGTCCTCTGTCTGATTTTTCTGTCGGTTCTTTGCTGGCCGGGCATCGCCCTGTCCGAAAATCTTACCGTTACGGGCCATATGGGATCTTCCGTCCAGTATGAACTGAGGGAGCAGGTCACCGTCGGAGCGGGCGTTCAGAAACTGGTCTTCAGCTTCGTCGTGCCGGAGAGCTTTACGTCGCCCACTTACAGCCAGGCCATCGCTGATTTTGACCTTCAGTTCTCGCCCGTGCCTGCAGACAAGAATTCGGTCACAGACACAAGGGGCAATCGGATCGTGACGGCCACCTGGACGAAGATCCCCGAGGCCATCGACGTGAGGATGCGCTTCAACGCCGTTAACGAAACGCGGCTTGCGGCCCTGGAAACACAATCCCCATTCCCACTGGCAAAACCGGCCCCGGGTTTCGCGGATTATCTCAAGGCCACAGAACAGGTCCAGGCCGATGATGCCCGCATCGTCGAGCTGGCCCGGACACTGACAAAGGGACTGAAGACAGAGTTCGACGCGGTGCAGCAGGTCATCTCCTGGGTCGTCGATCACGTTCACTACGTGACCCCGCCCGTCCGGTACGACGCCCTCTATTCGCTCGAATCGGGCAAGGGAAACTGCCAGAACTACTCCCATCTCGCCGCCGCCCTGCTCCGGGCCATAGGGATTCCCGTTCGCATCGTCAACGGTGTTACCCTCAACGAACCCTTCAATGTCAACTGGAACAGGGGGGTCATCACCTTCAAGATGGGCCAGGGTCGCCATTCCTGGATAGAAGTCTGGTTCCCCGACCTGGGCTGGGTGCCTTTCGATCCCCAAAACACGGAGCTGTTCGTGTCCAACCGTTTTGTCCGGATCGAGGTGGGTGTCGACAACAACGAGACGAAAAACGACGGATTGCTGCGCTGGGCCCAGGCCACGGATGCGCGTACGAGGCCGAAGCTCCAGGAGACCATCAGTGCCGACTTTAAAAGCGATCAGGTCCGGATTCAGGGTGAGAGACAGGCTTACGGGCCGAAAAATTTCCTCCTCTGTCCCGACGTGAAGGCCCCCTTCAAGCAGATTGAGGTGAAACCTCCGCCCCCGACGCCGGTGATTCCCGAGCCGGAAAAGAAGGGACTGCGCTATGAGGGTCCCTTCGTTTACGGCAATATCGACTTTCCCGAAGATGTGGATTTTGCCTTTCCCAGGACGACCACGGCCTCCGGAAAGAACCAGTTCGAGATGGCCCGGAATTTCCTGGTGGAGACGGCCGAGTACGTGACCACGAATCTGACCCAGTACGCCCAGGTCATGGTCCTCAAGAAACCCGTCAGGCTCGGCAAGATCGCTTTGGCCTTGCATAAGTTCGGCGGGGAGGGCTGGCTCTGGGTGGACATCCTTCAGGACGACCATGGCAAGCCCGGAGCGCCGCTGGCGACGAGTGAACTCATCAATCTTGAGGAACTCTCGCTCAAACCGGGCTACCGGTGGAGCGATTTCGATTTCAGCCGGGACAACCCCATCCTGATGCCCGGTTCCTACTGGATAGCACTGGGTTTCACGGGGAGCCCCATCATCACTTGGTTTTACACCTACGGAAAGCCCGTGGGTCCCCCCGAGGGGACACGCTACAAAGGCGTCTACCAGGAGGACTGGAGCGGGGCCCTGGGCTATGAATTCAACTATCGGGTGACGGGCCAGACCGTTCGGTGAAACCGGCAACGACCTTCCGGAAGGCCGAAGATTACCATCAGGATTACTACCGGACGGATCATGACATACTTTAGGGAGGCAGTTATGGACTATGAACAGATACTATACGATGTGAAAGAAGGGATACTGACCCTTACCCTGAATCGCCCCGACCGACTCAACGCAGTCACCCCGAAGATGTTGGCGGAGCTCGTAGACGCCTTCGGCAGGGCCGATGCCGATGACGACGTCCGTGCGGTCATCGTCACCGGTGCCGGCCGTGGCTTTTGCGCCGGTGCCGACCTCGGGTCAGGCGGCGGCAGCTTCGATTACGGCGGCAGAGAGGAGAAAGGCTTTTCGGGTGAGCACCGGGACGGAGGCGGGATCGTGACCCTGCGCATCTACGACTGTATCAAGCCGGTCATTGCCGCCGTCAATGGTCCGGCCGTGGGATTCGGCGTCACCATGACCCTGGCCATGGACATCCGCATCGCTTCCGAGAAGGCCAGGTTCGGTTTCGTCTTCCCTCGGCGCGGCATCGTACCTGAGGCCTGTTCGAGCTGGTTTCTGCCCCGGGTGGTGGGCATCAGCCGGGCCCTGGAATGGGCCTGTACGGGCAGGGTATTCCCCGCCGAGGAGGCCCTGAGCAGCGGCCTCGTCCGCAGCGTTCACCCGCCGGAAGAGCTCCTTGAAGCGGCCAACGTCCTGGCCCGGGAGATCGCCGACAATACCTCCGCCGTCTCCGTGGCCCTGATCCGCCAGATGATGTGGCGCATGCTGGGGGCGGACCATCCCATGGAGGCCCACAAGATCGACTCGCGGGGCGTCTACTATACGGGCAAATCGGCCGATGCCCGGGAGGGGGTGCTTTCTTTTCTGGAGAAGCGGCCCGCAAAATATACGAACAAGCCGAGTTCGGACATGCCCGAGTTCTATCCCTGGTGGAAGGACCGTCCCTTCGAGTGATGCCCCAGCCATTGTGAGATTCAAAGGGGGGGCGATGCGATGCGCAAGGTCATCGTACCGCGCCCCCCCCTTTTTTGACGTTTCACTCGAAAATGCACATTCAACATATTGAAATAATGGCATCCTATTTCCCTCCCCCTTTGACGGGGGAGGGTTAGGGTGGGGGTGGGGTCGCCAAGCAATTTTCATCCCCCTTTGTGACGGCAGGCCGTCATGAGAGTTTCACCTTGAAGAGGCTGCCGGTCAGCTCATCAGGCGGGGTAGAAAGAGGGCGATCTGGGGAAAGGCGATCAGGAGGATGGCCGTGACCAATTGTGCCGCCAGCATATGCAAGGCCCCCCTGAAGATGACATGCAAAGGCACGTCCCGTGCCACGCCGGCCACGACATAGACGTTGATGCCCACGGGCGGCGTGATGACACCCATTTCGGTCACCACGACGATGATCACGCCGAACCAGATGGGATCATAACCCAGGTTCGTGACCACCGGGTAGAAGATGGGAATGGTAAGCATGATCATGGCCAGTGAGTCCATGAGACAACCCATGGCCAGGTAGATCAAGAGGATGAGCCCGATGACGGCAAAGGGGGGAATACGCAGGCCCGCCACCCAGGCCCCGATGTCGGAGGGAATCCCCGTCACGGCAAGAAAATGTCCGAAGACGGTGGCGCCGGCGACGATGACCAGGATCATGCAGGATACCCGGGTTGTCTCGTTCAGTGCCTGGACAAAGCCCCGCCAGGAAAGATTCCTGCCGATCAGGGCGATGACTATAGTCCCCAGTGCTCCCACGCCCGCCGCCTCGGTGGGGGTGAAGATGCCCAGGAAAAGGCCGCCCATGACGAGCAAAAAGAGGATGAAGGTCTCCACCACACCTGCCAGCGAGGCGATCTTTTCGCGGCAGGTCGCCTTCGGGGACGGCGTGACGAGTTCGGGACGGATCCAGGTCCAGATCAGGATCGTGGCGACGAACATGAGGGCAAGGAGGATGCCGGGCAGGATGCCGGCCATAAAAAGCTTGCCCACGGACTGCTCCGTCATGATCCCGTAGATGATGAAGATGGTGCTGGGCGGGATCAGGATGCCCAGGCTGCCCCCGGCGGCGACGACGCCTGTCGCCAGGGCCGGGTCGTAGTTGTATTTTTTCATTTCCGGCAGTGCCACCGACGCCATGGTCGCCGCCGTGGCGCTTGTGGAACCGCAGATGGCGGAAAAACCCGCGCAGGCGCCGATGGTGGCAATGGCAAGTCCCCCCCGCAGGTGACCCAGAAACTTGTTGGCGGCGTTGAAGAGCCGGCCGCTGATGCCTGAATGATGGGCCACCTGTCCCATGAAGATGAACAGGGGGATGACCGTCAGGTTGTAGGAGCTCAGGACGGAGAAGAAATCCCGGGCGAGCAGGTTCAGGGAGGCGCTCCAGGAAACGAGCAGGCCGAAACCGGCAAAACCGATGATGGCCATGACGAATCCGACGGGGATCCGAAGCAGCATCAGCGCAATGAGGACGATAAAGCCCAGGATCCCGGCTGCAACAGGCGTCATCGTTTCACGACCCTTCTCATCGATCTTGCAGATTCCGCAAGCAGCAACAAGCTGAGCAGGGCGCATCCCAGGGCGATCCCATAGGCGAAAGGATAAGTCGGCATCCCGATGGTCATGGAGACCTCGCCGCTCCTGCGAAGATCGTTACCGTAGGCCAGGCACTGCCAGAAGATCAGACCGAACAGACCGGCCCCGATGAGGTCATCGAGGGTCGCAATGAAGATCTTCATCTTTTCCGGAAAAAGATCAAAGACGACCTCGACAGCCACATGGCCCCGTTCCATCGACGTATAGGCCAAGGCAAAGGCCACGACGAGCGTGCCGAGAAAGCCCACGACCTCGTAGGTTCCGGTGATCGGGCTTCCGAACAGGCGCATGATCACATCGGCGCAGGTAAGCAGCATCATCGATACCAATGCCGTACCGGCAATGATGTTGAATCCATAACCGGCCGCATGGACGGATTTTATCAAACGCAGCATGATGCTTCCGATCCCGACGGTGTAGCCTCTACTTCATTTTGCCGTATTTATTGATGAGGCCTTCCGCTTCCTTTACCGCCTTCTGACCGGGCAGCCCCTTCGCTTCCGCCGCCTTCGCATATTCATCGATAATGGGTCGCACGGCCTTGTTCCACCGGAGGGTCTCCTGCTTCGAGAGGGGGATGACCTTGTTTCCCAGGTCGAGGCTGAACTGGCGCCCTTCCATGTCCAGCTGATCCCAGGTCTTGCCGTGGACGTCCACCCATTCGTTGCTGACGTCTTCCAAGATCTTCTGGATATCCTTGGGAAGCTCATTCCATTTTTTCTGATTCATGACCACGAACATGGCTGTGGTGTATCCGATGCCGGAACAGTCGGTGGTGGATTTGATGACCTCGGCCTGCTTCCACCCCTTCAGCACTTCGATGGGTCCCAGGGTGCCGTCGACGACGCCCTTCTGCAGGGCTTCGTAGGTCGCTCCCTGGGGCATGGCCACGGGCACGGCGCCCAGTTGTTCCACCACCTTGGCGCTGAGGCCTGTGGATCTGATCTTCAGGCCCGTTAGGTCTTCCAGGGTAT
>Ga0315287_10006264_pt1 | contig 11808 bp, 8 predicted proteins | sample YL17G11_0_MG_FD_205037 | JGI IMG/M metagenome (GOLD analysis project Ga0315287, IMG submission 205037) | Sediment microbial communities from Yellowstone Lake, YNP, Wyoming, USA - YL17G11_0 | ecosystem: Environmental > Aquatic > Freshwater > Lake > Sediment | place: USA: Wyoming | collected...
CTGGTTGGTGTCGGTTACGGTCATGGCCAGGGTCGTGGTATCCGTGCCGCCCTTGCCGTCGGAGACGGTGATCGTGGCCGAGTAGCTCCCGGCCGGGCTTCCGCCCGCGGCGGCGTCATAGTCGGCCGTGCCGCTGAAGGTGCCATCGGCGTTGAGGGTGAGGCCGCTCGGCAAGGCCCCGCTGGTCAGGCTGTAGCTCAGCGGGTCGCTGTCGGGGTCGGTGGCTACGAGAGCCGCCAGACCAGCGCCTTCGGCGATGGTCTGGGAAGTGTTCTCGGCCGCCACGGTGTAGGCCGGCGGACGGTTGGTGTCGGTCACGGTCCAGTCAAAGGTCCGACTGGCGCTCGCGCCGTGGTTATCGTTTACGGTGACAGAAACGTGATAGTGCCCGCCAACCGGCTGGTCCTCGAAGGCCTGGTATCCGATGGTCCCCGAAATCAGACCCGTCGAGGGGTTGATGGACAGACTCGTGGGCTGGCCGGAGATGAAGTAGGCGATAGTGTCTTCTGGGTCGGGGTCCGAGCCCGAAGTCGCTAGGCTCACAGCGTCGCCCTCGGCCCCGGACTGGCTACTGATGGCGGCCAGGGTCGGCGCCCGGTTGGTGTCGCTCACGGTGAAGTCAAAGGTCTGGCTGACGCTCGCGCCGTGGTTGTCGGTCACGGTGACGGAAACGTGGTAGTGCCCGCCCACCGGCTGGTCCTCGAAGGCCTGGTACCCGATGGTCCCCGAGATGAGGCCCGTCGAGGAGTTGATGGACAAGCCCGCCGGTTGTCCGGTGACGGAGTAGGTGAGGGTGTCACCCGCGTCGGGATCGGTGCCCGAGGTCGCCAGACTCACGGCGCTACCCTCGGCCCCGGACTGGCCGCTGATGGAGGCCAGCGCCGGCGCCTGGTTCGAGTGATTGACCGTCACCGGGGCGGTGTCTCCGGTTTCCGTCGGAGCGGTCCCGATTTGGTAGCTGGCGTTATCGTAGTAGGTGCCGAGAGTGTTCGGCACGGTGGCCCGAAAGCTCTGGCTCCGCGTGACGCCGGGGTTAATGGCCACGGCCAGAGTCCAAGTGAGGGTGGTCACGCCCGAGGGGGTCGTTATCGTGGGGTCGACCGTCGTTATGCCCAACGAGCTACCCGTGACGTAGATGAACCCGGACGGCAGTTCGTCAACGAGGCTGGGAACCGTAGCCGCAGACCCGCCCACGTTTACGAGGTCGATCGTGTAGGTCACTACACCGCTGCCGGCCACCGTGGCCTGATCGACCCGCTTGGAGATGTCGATCAGACCCGGCACGCTTCCATCCGGCGCCCAGAGTCCGGTGCCCAGATCGAGAATCATCGTACCCGAGTTGGGGACGATGTCCTTGACGTTGGATTTCAGGCTGGGACTGGGATGCGATTCTCCCCACACCGGGACCACGCTGGTGGAGGTTACCCCCAGATTGCTCAGGGGGAACTTGGCTTCCACCGAAGCCACCACGTGAGTTACTCCCGTGTTGACCTGCCCACCCCAGATGCTCGACGTAGGCAACTGGGTGATGGTGTCGATGGGGTTCTCCACGGAAATTGTCAGATTGCCCTTGGAGTCGAAGGAGGCCCAGGCAACGGCATCCGCGCCGGCGACCCCATTGGTGTTGAGGGCCAGCCCGTAGGCTGCGCTGGTGATGGTCGTGTTTTGAGCGGCAAGCTTGATGTCCCACCGTACATACAGGTAGGTTGAGTCATTGGCGACCCAGAGCTTGACCAGGTCGTACTGGCCGGCGCCTGAGACGTCCCCGATGGGATCCGGAATGTGGTTGGGAATCGCTACCCAGTCGCTGAGGGACCCGTCTGTGACGTCAGGCGCCGCGTAAGCGGAGACTTGCCCTGAAGAGAAGAAAGCTGTGACGAGAACAGCCGTCAGCACAACTCCTACGAGAAACCTTGTTTTCCGCATCTGGTTGGCCCCCAATAGCTCTTGCCTGCGGCTTGCGGCTCTCTCCGCAAGCCGGTGATACAAAGGAAGGCGAAAGACCAAGAATTGGTTGGGTACTTCTGTTCCGGGGGCGTCAAACCTGCTCTCGCGTCCTCGCGGCGACCGGCGGCCGGCAAGATGCGGTCCCGTCTCGGCGTCGGTGCGGATCGGCGAGCGGCGGCGCTGGAAACGCGGCAGGAACCTCCCGGGGCACGCGAGGCTGGTGACCAGCGTGGAGTGGTTAGACGTGGGCTATGGCAGCGTGGTCCGGACGCTGCTCACCGGCCGTCTCTAGGCTCTCCTAGCCTACCCGAGCCGGGTTGTCCGCTGAAGCGGCCGGTGTCTCGGCGCTTCTGTGTCCAACTCGGTCGCTTCTCTCACCCTGCATGCTCGTGACGCGAGTGATGAGGCCTATGGCCGCCAGCGCACCGGGAATGTCCAACGCGTCGGAGAGAGCCATGAGGCCGCTCATGAATTGGAGCTGATCGAGGGTTTGATTGGGAGTGAGGGCCATCCGCGCGGCGAAGTTCCCGAGGAGGTTGGAGACCAGGAAAAGCCCCCACCAAACGCTGACAAGCGCCGGCGCTCCAAGCTGGTTCCGGAGGACCGGCCCATCGGGACCCTCGTCCCGCTCAAGGCCGGCCGGATCGCTGCCATGCCAGACCTCGGTCATAACCTGGAGAGGGCGCACCAAATTGAGAAACGGGACAAAGAACCACCCCACCGCCCAGCCAGGCGTGTACTTAAGCTGGCGGCCACCGAGGGCCGGAAGATTCCTGTGCGCGCGATGAAGCCAGATCAGGAAGGCTACACCCGTCCCTAACCAGAGCCCGATCTGAAGAAGGCCGATGACCTGCTGCCTGGAGTCGTTCGCGGCCGCCTCCACGGCGGTGATGCCCGTGGTCCCGGCCCGGGAGATCAGCTCCATCTGGAAGAGCCCCGACACGGTTGCCACGACGGCCAGTACGAGGGACGTCACCAGCAGACCCTTGGCCCACAGCGTGGCGCCGACGGGCGTGGAGTAGGGTGGGTTGCTTCGAGTGTTCATTGGCTGCCTCCGTTAGCCTGTCTTTGCGACCGGACCCTACCATTTGCCGCCAGGATGGCCTACTCCTCCCAGTATCTGTCGAATGTTAGCCGTGAGGTGGGGAAGGCCTGGACCGCTGGCCCGGGCGGCGTCAAGCGGGTGGCTCTGGTAGCGGCGGCGGGAGAAGCTGAGCCGGAAGGGCAATTGCGCACCGTTCCGCGGTCTTCTCCGCCAAACGGCGGAAGTCCCAGTAGGCTTCCTGGGCCGCGTCGGCATGCGAACCTATGGCCCCATCGCCGGATCTGAGATGGAACACCGGTTTCCGGGCTTCCATGGCCATGGCCATAAGACTACGGTAGTGCTTTATGGTCGCCAGGCAGTTCGTGTCGTCGCTTGGCAGCGGAGGTCCCCCTGGTTGGGTTTGTCCCAGCACGGCCTGTCTGTACACGTTGGGTATCCTGGCCATCCAGCGCCCGTAGGCTCGTACCGGCCGGTCCAGACGAACCGAGTGCTGCTGGATTACGTATCCGCAGGGTTCCATTCCCGGCGCCGGCAGGGCCAGGGACGCTACAGGGTTGCGGCTGAGACGTTCCGCCCACCCGTCTCGCCACGCCGTCAGCGTGGGGCCAAGGTTCCTGAGACCCTGCAGGGAGAAAAGATCTGGCGTCAGCGGGATGAGAACGTGCTCGGCCGCGATGAGCGCCGCCCGGTTGATGGCGCCCAGATTGGGGCCCACGTCGATCAAGGCCAGGTCGGCCCCGAGCGCGTCGGCCGCCAATCCCGTTATTCGGTGGAAGGCTGAGATAACGCGGAAGGCCCGGGCCTGGCGGTCCAGGCACGCCGGCCATTGGGAGCTAAGCTCATCCTCGAAACGAGAGAGGGCGAGATCGCCCACGACGAGGGCTAGATTGTCAGCCAGCACTTCGACGTGAGGAGAGCGCACATCGCCGATCCCGTCGATAAGGGGCTTGACGGCTCCGTAGATCGTCTGATCATGATCGTCGTCCGGCCACAGCTCTTCCAGCCGGTCCTCGTCCACGAACATGGAGGTGAGATTGGCCTGAGGGTCAAGGTCCACGGCCACAACCCTGAGCCCAAGGTCAGCGAACATCCAGGCCAGATGATAGGCCAGAGTAGTCTGGCCGACGCCTCCCTTGTTGTTGAAGAGCACGAGGGTTTTCACGATGGCCGCCTCCAGATCGTGACCAGCACACTTGAGGGCTGGAAGCTGAACTCAAGAGGAGGGTTCCCGTTCTTCTCAAGCTCCTGGCGGGCCAGCGGCAATCCTAGACCGAAACGCTGCACGAAACCGAGGACCTTCATGGCCTCCGCGAGGAGTGGGTTTCGATAGTCGGTCGCGCCGGTCAGGATGTTCTCAGGGTTCACTACTCCATATAGGCCACCCGGGCTATGAATCTCTATCCGGCTGTTGTACCAAGTTACGCGGACGGGGGCGTTCGTCCCCTCGTAGGTCCGATGGCAAAGCGCGTTGCGGTACACCTGTTGGAGGGCCACCAGAGGGTACTCCGGGGAGCGCTGCTCGGTTACCGAACCGGTTACGTCAGCGGCGACCGAGATGTGGGCCTGGAAAACCTCCTCGAGTCGCCGGATGAGCGCGTCCAGCGAACCCGCTACTACCTTCTGGTCCTTGACGGGATCGGTCAGGCGATCCCCGTCCAGCCGGATGAACTGGACGTACGCTCCCGGTAGCCACGCCTGCGGATCCTTGCCGAAGACCAGTAGAGCCGCGTGGCTCGGAGTCGCGCGCTGATCGCTGAACCTAAGCGCACGCAGTTGGTCCTCCAAGCTGCGAGCATTCCCCGCAAGAACGTCTGGGGCAACCGCATTGGGCAGGTACTCCCGCTTGAAGAGGTCAAGGTCCAGGTCCTCCAGAGAAGCCCCGACCGCCGGAAGATGGTCGAAGGGCAGGTCTTGAGCTCGCCGCCTTTCGGCAAGACGCCGTTCCTCTTCCCGGGTGGCAACTTGGCGTGTCGGCCCCACGCTTACGTAGACCCGGCCCTTGAAGGCCACCGGTGGGGCCAGGGCCGGCATGACCTTGATAACGGCGACTGGGTGACCTTTGAGGCAACGCCGCTCCGGCAGGTCATTGGCAAGTGCGCATATGTTCTCTCTCGGACGATCTTGGGATCGCTGAGACTGGCCTTTCGTTCCACCCGATCGGATTCGAGGTCAGTCATGAGGCGTTCGAGTTCCGCGTCTGACAACATCGGCGCGTCCACCTCCCTAGCCATGCGACGCATTTTTCCCCAGGGCCGGCTCCATAACCTTCCTAGGGACGGTCCCCGACCCAAATGCGACTACCCAGGGTCTGCCCTCTTCCGGGGCGCCCGTTGAGCAATGCGAAGTAGGCCAGCGTCGGCAGCAGACCTACGAGGACCGTCCAGGGTCCGAGGCGAAGCAGAGGCCGCCAGAGAGCAAGTGAGAGCGCCGTTCCCAGGCCGGCGGTTGCCGGTTCGCGTCGGAGAGGCTAGTTGCGGAGGCTCAGATTCGTTGTCCGGAGGGTGAAGCCCTCCTATCATAGTCCTTGACCTGGTAGAAGCGGCATTCATTGGAGGTGGGACGGCATGAGGGCTGGTCGTTCCCAGGTGAGAACGGTGGACATCCTCATCGTGGGCGGCGGGGCGGCGGGGCTCTTGGCGGCGATTGCCGGCGGCCGGGCCGGCGTGCCCGCCACCCTTATCGAGCGGAACTCCCGACTGGGGACCAAGATTCTCCTGTCCGGGGGCGGACGCTGCAACCTCACCAACGCCGGCGACATCCCCCACCTTGTCAGTTCGTTTCCCGGAAACGGGAAGTTTCTCTACAGCGCCTTCACCCGGTTTGGTAGCGACGAGGTCCGGGCCCTGCTCGCGGAAGAGGGGGTGGAGACCAGGGTCGAGGACCAGGGCCGAGTCTTTCCCACAGACGGCGGGGCCACGGCGGTGGTGGCGGCCCTGGAGCGAGCGGCCCGCAAAGCCGGGGCCACCATCCACACCGGCACGCCGGTCGACAGCGTGCGCCTGGGCGGCGGCGCCTGTCCGGGCGGCGGCGCGCGCCAGGGTGGCGACGCCTTCACTATCTCGGCGGCCGACGGACGCTCCTGGCGGGCGGCCCGGGTTATCCTGGCCTCGGGTGGCGTAACCTACCCCTCCACCGGGACAACCGGCGACGGCTACCGCTGGGCCAGGGAAATGGGCCACACGGTCATTCCCCCGCGCCCCGCCCTCGTGGCCCTGGAGACCAGGGAGACCTGGCCGGGCCTGGTGCCCGGCGTCGCCCTCCGCGGGGCCGCGGTCTATGTCCACGCCGGCGGCCGGGTCTGGGACCAAAGCCAGGAAGACGTTCTCTTCACCCACTTCGGCCTTTCGGGGCCCGCCGTCCTCAATGTTTCGCGCCAGGCCGTCGTGGCCGGCGAAGCCTATCCCGGGGAAGTGGTCATCGGTATCCGGCTCGACCCCGAGACTCCGCCGGAGGCCTGGCGGAACCGCTTGGAGGACCGGATCCGTGAGAACCCCCGGCGCCTGGTCAGAAACCTCTTTGAGGGTTGGTGGCCGGCCTCGCTGGCCAAGGTCCTGTGCGCCGAGGCGGGCGCGGCCGAACTCGGGGACGGCGAGGCGGGCGCCGATCCGAGAGGCCGAGCCGGGCAGCTACCCAGGGCGGTGCGGGATCGCCTGGCAGCCTACCTTTTTGAACTGCGCCTGACCCTGGCCCGGCCGAGGCCCATTGAAGAAGCCATGGTGACCGCGGGCGGCGTCAGCGTCCGTGAGGTGGATCCGCGCTCCATGGCATCTCGCCTGGTACCCGGTCTCTTCCTCGCCGGCGAGATGCTCGATGTCGATGGCCTAAGCGGCGGCTACAACCTGCAGGCCGCCTTCAGCACGGGCTGGCTGGCCGGGGAGGCGGCGGCTCGGTCCCGCGACTTGGCGCCCTGACAATCGCGCCGCGGCGGGTGGTCGCGGCGCGGGAGGACATCGTAAACACTCAGGACTCTGGTCGCCTAACCGCGAATGGTCTGGTTGGCATTGTGATCCGGGATTGTAGTATTGGTCGGACGACTGGCGCACAGCCACAGACATTCTGTCGTGCATAGGCCCTGGCACACGGACTGCAAGAACATGACCACGTCGTTGCTGATGTTTTCCACTCTCTGGCTCACCTCCCCTCGCCGTTGTCCCCAACAAGACAAGGTAATACTGGGAGTTTGTGGCCTTTCCTCTACACCAGGTCCGTCTCCCTGAAGGTTAGGTCGCCCAACGTCAACTAGCACCGACCTCCGTGCCGGGCCGACCCAAACGCGCCGGCGGTGGAGATACCGAGGCCCGCTTCCCGACGGGAAGCGGGCCTCGGGCGCCGCCTGGCCTCGCGTGCAGCGGGGGCCCCAGGTGCGCCCCCCGCCCTTTTCCTACTCCTCGCTGAGGGCTCTGAGCCCGTCAACGTTGCGGTGCTCCGGCTTCAGGACCAGCTTCGACAGAATGAGGGTCCGGTTGAAGACCGTCCCGTCGGCCTGACGACCGGTCAGGTCGAGGGTCAGGTTGTAGAGGCCCTCGCGGCCGGGGAGCTTGAACGCGGCCTCGTAGACACCCGTGGAATCGGGCACGAGCTTGAGCCCAAGCCGGGAGACAAGACCGTAGTCTGGGGTCGAGCCGGCGAGCCCACGCTCGGGCGAGGTGGCAACGACCACCCCGTCTACGGATAGATCGGTCAGAGCGGCGCCATCTCCGCCGGACGTCTCAAAACGGAGGTGGATCCAGTCGCCCGGACCGTAGACGCTCTCAGTGTCCCGAGCCAGCCGGATGCCGGCCCCGCCATCGAAGCCCACGACGGCTAGGTAGGCGTCTGGCCCCGGCGCGGTCAGTTCCAGAGTCCACTGGCCGGCGACAGGATTAGCGACGGAGACGCCGATGGCCCGGGCGCCGCGGAACACTTCGGCCGCCGCTTCGGCATCACCGCCGTAGAGGCTCGGATTCAGGGATGCGACCAGGGGCGAGCGGACCCCGTCGGGAGCGATGAGCACGCCGGTTGTGGCCGTAGTGCCCACAAGACAACTCACGGTGAGGCTGTTATTCCCGCTCTCCACGGCGAAGTCCTGACGTGCGGTCCCCTCGACCGGTCCGCCGCGGACGAAGGTGCTGACAGACGCGTCGACCGGCAACTTAGCGTCAGCAACGCTGTCCGAGACGGCCGTGGCGCTGAGGGTAGTCGTCCGGTAGGCGTTCAGGTAGGGGGCCATGTAGCTCCAGCTCTTGGAGCCCATCCGGATGTTGTCATGGTTGGCCGAACTCAAGGTGAAGACCGGGGTTCCGTTCGGCAAACCGAGGGCGCTGTAGTGGCAGACCACGCCGTCGCTGTCGTCGGTGAACCAGAGGTAGTTTCCGCCGTACCACATGGCCGAGAACCACGGGCCCCAGTCGGTGCCGGAGCCGAGGTAGTAGCGGATGTTGGCGTCTTCCGTCCGGCCGTCGGTGAGCGACCGGAAGTAGTTCATGTAGCTTGTCTGCATCGCGTAAGTCCCGTCGTCCCGCTGGCCCAGCAGGGCGGCCAGCCACCAGGACCACCAGCTATAGCAGAGGTCGGCCAACTCCGAGCCGCGGTGGGGCGAGGCCAGGGTGAAGACGTTTTGAACGTAGGGGTAGGCCCCGTAGTGAACAATGGCCGACTGGCTGTCGATTCCGCCCTTGGAGTGAGCCACAATGTTGACTTTCGTCACCCCGAAGTACTGGCAGATCAACTGGAGTTGCTGCTTTAGGACCGAACCGTTCAGCCACATCGACCCGGCGGTGCCGTCGGCGTCGCGGAACTGGACGAAGGCCGTACGGTAACCGTTATTGTAGGCGTAGGCGTACATGTCGTTGTTGCCGTAGTACATCGTGGGTCCCCACCAGGTGCTGGCCGAGCCGTGAAGCCCCTGAACGAAGACGATGACCGGCTTAGAGGCGCTGTAGTTGGGTGGGATGGCGCCGATGAGCCAGTCGCCCTCGTTGCCGTTGGGGTTCACGTTCACCAGCGTGGGAGCGGGTGGAACGGTCCAAGCTGAGGCGGGAGCCGCGGAGATGGTGGCGACAAGGCCGATGATCACGATGGCGAGGATGGCCTTGAACGCCGGGCGCTTAACGTACTTTCTTACCATGTAGAACCCTCCTCTTCCAGTTCTTGAGGAGTGGTTTCGCCAGAAACTGGAGATTCCTCCGCCCGGGCGATGGCATCCCGGCCAGCCGTAGAAGGGCAATCGACGGCACGAGTAGCGGGAGATACCGGACTCGGAGTAGAAAGGACAGAGGCCGGTCCAGTCCGACGTCCCGGAAGGGGAAGGGGGGTACCCCCACACGCCTATCGAGATTCGCGGCCTCGAACGCTTCGACCTCGCCGACGCGGAAGGGATCCGCGAGGGCTTCGTCTCCGACGAGACCTACCGGGTGACCAAGACCGAGACCTCCGAGAGCACGACCCTCACCTTGACCCTGGAAAGACTGCCTCGACCCTTCATCAAGCGCTGGGACTCCATCGCGGACTGGCTCGTGAGGCACTATCAGAGCTTCCTGAAGGAAGGCTTCTCACTCGGTGCCTACGAGGGCGGGAGCGGCCGTCTCGTAGGGTTCCTTCTTGGCGAGCGGGAGGATTGGAACCACTCCCTGCACATCTGGGAGTTCCACGTGCGGCCGGGCCATCAGCGACAAGGCATAGGCCGCCTCCTCATGGAGGAAGCCGTGGCGCGGGCTCGCGCGGCCGACTACCGGATCATCGTCTGCGAGACCCCCAACACCAACGCTCCGGCCATCCACGCCTACCGGGCCCTGGGGTTCGAGGTCGGCGCCATCGACCTGTTCTACTACTCCAACGCAGGCGCCGATACCGACCGGCCGGACGCCGAGGTGGCCGTTTTCATGAAGCTGAGGCTGTAGGCGCACGAGCGGTTCTGGGAGGTATTCGCCATGCTTCTCATCGGCCGGCGGGTGGGGCTCCGTGAGTTCCGTCGTACGGACGTCCCGCTCGTCCGGAAGTGGATCAACGGCTGAGCGACGTTTTCCGCCGCGGAGGCTCACGCCGGCTGAAGTTCTACCGGCTAACCGCCGAAGGTAAGGACGCCCTCGACCGATACCGGGAGGTCGTGCGGTGTCCCCTGAACGGCGCTACATCCAAGGTTGACTTGGAACTGCTACAGCAGGGACGCGAGATTGGGATACGCGCTGGGCGGCGGGTCGCGGGCGGCGGCGAGGCGTTGGGTATGGTGGCCTGAGGGCCGCCCGCGCTCCGCTTCGACTGCGGCCCGCCGCCCGGCCCGTGGGGCGGGAAGCTAGGCTACTTCGTGTTGCGGTTGTTGTAGATGGTGGTCCAGCAAGTTCCGCACCACTGCTCGTAGTAGGCGACGCAGATGAGCTTCTTGCCGTTGCGGCCCCGCTCGTTCCTGGCCTCCGTGAGAAGCTTGGTGATGTCCATCTGGCTGTCGCTGGAGTCCCAGTCCTGGTAGGTCGAGACGTACAGGTTGATGTCGAACTGGGAGTAGAGGGCGTTGTCCGCGGCCTCAATGACGGCTGAGCAGTAGGGTCCCCAGCTTGTCCCGTAGACGGCCTTCCATTCCTCATCGCCCGGGACATTGACCGAGACGTCGATGCTCAGGATGCTGACCTCCTGTGTGGCGGCAGAAGGGTCGAGAAGGAGGAGCGGCCCGGACGGCACGGTCACTACGTCAACCTTCGACGGAGTCCCACCGGCTGAGGCGCTGGTTCCGGCGAAAGCCAGGATGGCCAGGACGAGCAGACCAATAACCAGTGATCTACCCATGTGATGTCACCTCCTTTCCGATCCCGGACATGCGGGCATAGGGTGTGCCGGGCCCCGCGGCCTCGCCTCTCCGGGGCCCGCGCACTATCAACCCCCGCCCTGCGGGGAATCAGAGGTTAGGTAGGAAGGTAAGCTCGGCCTCCACAGGATCTCAACGGGCGTTCCGGCGCGAGCAGGGATGAGCCATCTCTGAAGGAGCACCGCGTCGTCCACGATCTCCCCCGGCGGGCAGAGCCCGGTCTGTTCCGCGATGATGACCCTCCCCGCCGCTTGGCGGAGTAGAAACAGTCTCAGCTTGGCCCGGTAGCCCTCCAGACCTTCCGTCTCGACAATGAGCTGGTAGATCTCAGGCATTCCTTCCCGAAGCCCCTCGATACGGTTTTCGACGTCCTCGTCGTCGACAGCCAGCCCTCGCCGTCGAGCTTCGGCCAGGAGGAGCTGTTCGTCGACCAAGGCCTGATAGGAGGCTTCGAGAACCTCGGTCAGCCTGTTCAGGGCAAGGTCGGTGGGCAGGTCCTTCAGGAGGAGCGACTCGGAGAGGAGAACCCGGTCTAGCACGGGCGCCACCTGCCCGATGGTGAGGACGGCGTCACCGACTACCAGGGCCGGCGTATTGGGATCACTGGGATCAGAGGATTCTGGCTCGGGAGTGCCCGCCCCGAGCTCCGGCACGCGGGGCTGGCACCCGGAGCACAGGGCCAGAACGAGGAGAACCGCGGCTAGGGCGAGCAAGCGATGGGACACAGTGGTTACCCCCGCGGGCAAGGAAGCCTATCTACATCTAGTCACAATGAACGAGGCTGGCCCCGATTGCTACGCGTAGGTTACGCTGGTGGTGCCTGCCACAGCGCAGAGCTACAAGCGAGGGGGCCAGCTAGATGAAGGATACCAGAAGTTTATCGGCCTTGATGTCTCGAAGGAGAAGATCGCGGTGGGGATCGCGGACAGTGGCCGACAGCCCGCGCGGTATTGGGGCGTCATCGAGAATTCACCCGAGGCCCTGCGCAAGCTCATGGGGAGACTGGGCGATTCGGGGGAGCTTCTCGTCTGCTACGAGG